>Ga0207421_10004408_pt1 | contig 16190 bp, 14 predicted proteins | sample SodLakKL_010_SED_4_FD_187542 | JGI IMG/M metagenome (GOLD analysis project Ga0207421, IMG submission 187542) | Alkaline sediment microbial communities from Lake Tanatar, Kulunda Steppe, Russia - 8KL_010_SED (SPAdes) (version 2) | ecosystem: Environmental > Aquatic > Non-marine Saline and... | reverse complement strand
TATGTTGCCTCTTTCCTGCCATTTGTCGGGGAGATGGTCCCCCAGCTCGATTTTGTCTTAAAAGATCAGGACGGCAACCCGGTTGCCGATCAGGATATCGATCAGTTAATAGTTCATGTCGACGGCGATGAGCTAAAATTATGGCAGGCCGTGGTGGAGTATGCGGCCAACCAGCCGCCGGGCGATTCCGACCTGCCGGAAATTGAGCCCTATTATGCGCTAACGGCCGGAAGGATCAACCCGGTTTGGACGATCCCCCTGGTGCTCTGGCCGGCCCTAATGGGCCTGGCCCTCGTTATGATCATTTTTTACCTGCTCCTGCGTCGCAGGAAGAGGCGTAAAAAAGCCCTGTAAATGCAGCTGCAGGGTAAATGAACCTTGAAGTCAGCCGGTCAAGATCATGACCAGGCTTTAATGGTCTTACCCAACAACCTATTATAAACAGCTCAGACTTGCACGGGTTAAAACAGCATGAGAATAATATTCGCTTGCTGATGTGCGTCAAAGCTTCCCGGCAAGAAATGGGTTTCTCGTGCTCAAAAATAACTCTACCATTCAGTGCCCGGGGAAGAGCTTTCTGATCAGAATTGCCAGTCCAAAATGCTGTATAATAGGGGTGGAAGGAGATGATTATAAGTGAAATTCTTGATTACCATTTTTCAAGATGAAGATGGTCTGTATATTGCTGAGTGCCCTTCAATACCTGGTTGTTTTAGCCAGGGAACCACTGAGCAAGAAGCTGAAAAGAATATTCAAGAAGCAATCAAGGAATGTCTTGAGGTTCGTGCAGAAAAAGGAATGCCCCTTACTGTGGCTGTCAAGCAAGTTGAGGTAACTCTATGATGCCACCTGTCCCATTATTAAAACCATCGCAAGTTGTAAAAGTATTTGAGAATTTAGGTTGGGAAGTAGTTCGCCAAAAAGGTAGCCACATAATACTGACCAGAGAAGGACATATTGCTACCCTTTCAGTTCCAAAGCACAAAGAAGTTGCGCGTGGTACTCTGAGAGGGTTAATTAACCGCGCTGGTCTATCTGTTGAAGAATTTTTAGATTCACTTTAGACTGATGCTATAAAAGAAGGTATGTCATCAGAGAGCAATTAACCGGTTATGGGCTGGCATCAGATCAGGAAATACGCTATATTATCCTCCCAGGTTATCGACAAAACTATTGCAGAAGATAACCGGTTGATTATAACCTGGCGCGAGGAGGAAGAAAAGTCTTTCACCGGCTCTAACCAGCCGGTCAAGATCATGACCATGCTTTAATGGTTTCACCCGACAACCTATAATAAACAGCTCAGACTTGCAGGGTTTAAAGCAGGAAAGCGAAATTGAAAACCTGTCCGTTTTGGCCAGCGGGTTTGTTCCTCCCTATCCGGCAGAAATGCTTGCTTCCAAGCAGATGGAAAAGCTGGCTGAGACGCTGGCTCAAAATTACGACTACGTCATATATGACTCGCCGCCGGTGATGGCTGTAACCGACGCGGTTTTGCTTTCCAGGCTGGTAGACGGCACGATTGTGATTTTTGATCACGGGAAGGTGAACCGGCAGGAAGCAGTCGAGGCCCTGGAGCAGTTCAAGAAGGTGCAGGCTAACGTGGTCGGTCTGGTTATCAATAATATGCCGCACGGCAGGTCTTATTATAACGGTTACCAGTATTATTACGGCAAAAATAATGACACCCACAAGGCCCAGCGCGGGCACCGGAAAACAAAAAATTAATGGGAATGTTTAATGGGAGTTCTACTGGCCAGGTTTAAGCATGAAAGCAGGGTATCTTAAATTAATGGTAACCGGGGCCGGTCTAAGGCCTGAGCTTCCCCCACAAACCTTTCCTACAAAGCCAATTTGAATAAGCTCATATATTTGCCTTGGCCATGGAGCGAAACTGGTCGTTGGTTTTTAGAAGTTCGCTGTAAGTGCCGTCAGCGACGATGCGGCCCCGGTCGATCAGGTAGACCAGGTCGCAGTTTTCCACGGTGCTCAGGCGGTGGGCGATAATGATCAGGGTTTTCAGCCGGGCCGCGCTTTCCATGGCGGCGAGGACCGCTTTTTCGGTTATACCGTCAAGCGCGCTGGTAGCTTCGTCGAAGACCAGGGCTTCGGGATCGTGGTAGAGGGCCCGGGCGATGCCGATGCGCTGGCGCTGGCCGCCCGATAAGCGGATGCCCCGTTCCCCGACCAGGGTCTCATAACCTGCAGGGAGTTCGCCGGTGATGAAGTCGTGGATATTGGCGATGCGGGCCGCTTTGATCAGGGCTTCCTGGTTAATGTCCTGGTCGCTGCGGCCGAAGGCGATATTGTGGGCCACGGTGTCGTCGCTTAAATAGATAAACTGGGGCACGTAGCCCAGGTTGCGCTGCCAGTTCAGACGGTTGTCTTCATCTATGGGGACGCCGTCAATTAGCATTTGGCCTTCCTGAGGCAAAAGAAGCCCTAAGATAATGTCCACCAGGGTGGTTTTTCCCGCCCCGGTGGGCCCGACAAAACCGACAGAGGTATTGCGTTTAATGGACAGGTTGATGCTGCTTAAGACCGGGTCCCCGGAGTTGGGGTAGCGGTAGGAGATATTTTTTAGCTCAATTTGATCTTTGAAAGGCAGCGGTTCGGGCAGCGATTTATCGCTAAAGGAAGCAGGCCGGTCGGTTGGGCCGGGTGCGGTAATATCCCGGTGGATCCGGTCCAGGACCGCCTCGTGAAACTGGATTCCCGAAAAGGAAGAAAAAATGTCCTGGATAGCCGGCAGCAGGCGGTAGCCGGCAAAAGCGAACAGGGAGGCCAGGGGGATAACCTGGTAGGCATCCTGCCTGGTCATAAAAAGAATCAATACAAAGACAATAATGCCGCCAAAACCGATTCCCTCTAAGGCGTAACGGGGCAGCTGGCCCACAACAGAGTTCCACAGGGCGTGGCCGGTCAGCTCGAGCGAGGCCCCCCGGTAATTATTGAGGAAGAAGGGTTCCACGTGCATGGTCTTGATTTCCTTGATCCCGCCGAAGGCTTCGCTGACCGCCTTATATTTTTTCTTGTTTGCTTCAAAGCGCAGGAGGCCTCGTTCCCGCAGTTTTTTCCTGAGGCTGAAATAGATGATGGCGTAAGGTCCGCCGATCAAGGCCATGGCCAGCACTGAAACCAGCGGTTCGATCAGGATCAGCATGGCCACAAGAAAGAGGACCACCAGGCTTTTTGTAATCAGCTGCAAAAAAGGAATAATATAGCTGTAGGTGAGGTGGTTTACTTCTCCTAAGACGTTCTTGCTCAGATCGGCGCTGTTCTGGTTCAAAAAATAGGCGTAAGGCATGGAGAGGTATTTTTTCAACAGCCGCATGGACAGGCGGTGGTTGTTCATCAGGGAAAACCTGGTTTTCAGCCAGGTGGTCAGGGCGGAGAGGGCGTTGGAAAATAATATGATGGCCAGCATGACCAGCCCGGCAAAGATGATAAAGGCGCTTACATCTGCGAAGTTAAAGGTTTCGTAAGCCCACAGCAGGTATTCGTTTTCGAAGATCAGGGCCGGTTCCATGATCAAACCGATAAAGGGCAGTACAGAAGCCACCCCCAGGGTCTGGGTAAAAGCGGTGATGATGATCAGAAAGAGCAAAAGCAGCAGCTGCAGGCGCTCCCTTTTGTTTAAAATCTGGAGTATTTTTTTGATAGAATCGCGCATGGTTTTAACCTCAAAAACAGGAACTGTTATATACCATTCGTTCTTTCACATTCGACAGATCAAGGGGCGATACCTGCCGGCAGAAGTGCGACCTGCCCGATGGAAGATTTAGGCGCAGGGAGGGCCGGGAGCGGAAACAAGTGAGCAGAAACAGCAGAAACAATGAAGAAAAACGAACCGGCGGCAAATCGTCTTAAGAAATCTGGCCCGCTGGCTGTTGGAGGACTTATTTTTTCAGAGGAGATTGAACATGAAAAGGAGCATTTCTAAAGAACAAATCCCGGCCCTGGCCGGCCTCTGGCTGCCGGTGTTCATCCAGATGGGCCTGATCTTTTATTTTTCCTCCCAGCCCTCGGGCAGCCCGGCCCTGGAGTTGTTTCCCCTGCCGGCAGGGATCGGGCATCTGGGTGGTTACGGCCTGCTGGCCCTGTTCTTATACCGGGCCTTCAATAAGGGCTTCCTGGGCTGGAGCTGGCGGGCGGCCGGTTATACATTCCTGGGCGCTTTTATATATGGCGTTACCGATGAGATCCACCAGTTTTTCGTGCCGGGCCGGCAGGCCCTGCTGAGCGATGTATTTATCAACGCTATCGGTATCGGGCTGGCTTTAGCCGCGATCCGCTTTATTATCAACGGGTGGTTTTATAAACGCGGTCTTGAGTGCAGCAGGAAAATTTCAGGGTTGTAAAGGATATTTAACTGACTTTGCGATGTGATATAATTGGGATAAAGTTATTTAAAAGAATAGCGGGGTTTCTAAAATGAAAGACATCAATGAGGTCTTAAATAAAAACCAACTCGACGTTGTCGATATTTTCAAAAAAAATATTAGCCGTAAATATGAGATTGCCAGTATTATTATCTTTGGTTCAACAGTGAGGGGCGAGGGTGAAGAAGGTTCAGATTTAGATATATTGGTTGTGACCAAAACAAAGCTTAGTCATCAGGATAGACATGAAATCCAAAAAGAAGCAACTAAGCTCAACTGGCAGTATGATACAAATATCAGTACTATAATCGTTGATGAATATAACTGGGAGAAGGGCCTGTATTCACTAATGCTAATAAAAGAAGAAGTTTTGCGTGACGGGGTGACTGTTTAATGGGGGAGGCACCGGACAAAAAACTTTTGATAAGACAGTGGTTTGAGAAAGCTAGAAGAGGTTCTAAAACAAGAAATCACTGATGTCGAAGAGTTAATAAGTTTACTGGAAACCTTTACTGACAATTAATGAAGAAACTAGCTTTACCAAACCCGGCTCTAACAGGGCCGGGTTTTTTTTTGATCTGGGGGCAAAAGCGAAGGGGGCAAAGCTTACCCGGGCGGTTGTTTTTGCCTTGATGCTCTGTAATACTGCAGGAGCAGGAGTTGTGTTTTATTGTTCCCTTATGCCCAAATACCGTCCCTTTAGTTGCCCAGTGGTGGACAGTGCCCGCTTATTGTGCTAATTTATAGCATGGATAATACTTAACGAATGGAGCTGAGCAGTTTTGCAACCTCTGGCCTGGATTGATGGAAATATTTGCGATTTATCCGAAGCAAAGGTACCACTTGAAGACAGGGGCTACCTGTTTGGAGACGGGGTTTATGAGGTCATAAAGATCTATAACGGGAAACCTTTTTACCTGCAGGCCCACCTGGAAAGGCTGCAAAACAGCGCTGAAGCTGTTGAGATAGAGATTCCTTATCCGCCGGAAGAAATTAATAAAGAGATTGCAGGGTTGATCGCTAAAAGCGACTGCAGCGACGGCTATTTATACATCCAGGTTACCAGGGGCAGCGCCAAGAGGGATCACCTGACGCCACCGGAGCTCAGGCCCAACATGGTTATGTATGTAAGAGAGTACGTTTCGCCTGCTTCCATAGAGGATATAGAACCTTCGGCCTGCATAACCTTGCCCGATGAAAGATGGATGAATTGTTACATCAAATCGGTGAACCTGCTGCCCAATGTCCTGGCCCGCCATAAGGCCGCTGCAGCGGGAGCCGTGGAGGCAATATTGTACCGGCCCGGCGGCAGCATTACCGAGGGAACCCGGACCAACATCTTTGCCGTGATTGATGGTACCGTGCGGACCCATCCTGAAGCTAAAATCATTTTACCGGGGATCACCAGGCGGATCGCCCTTGATTTATTAAGGAAGCTGGAAGTCCCCTTATCTGAAGAAGCTTTTACAGTGGAAGAATTAATAAAAGCTTCTGAGGTATGGACTACTTCTACGGGCATGGAAATTGGGCCCGTAGATAAAATTGACGGCCGCAGGGTTCATGAAAAAGTTCCCGGACCGATCTGCAAAAAATTGATAGCCGAGTTCTGGAAGCTGGTTGAAGAAGAATGCTACGACGGCGGCAAACGCTGCCATTAAAAAGGGGTTTTAAAAATGCTGGCCACAGTTAAACAAATTTCTGCTTACATGGAAGAGCTTGCTCCCGCCTCAGCGGCCCTGCCCGGCGATCCCGTCGGCCTGCAGCTGGGCCACCCGGAGGCTGAAATAAGCAAGATCCTGGTTGCCCTTGACCCCGATCATGAGGCCTTAAAAGAAGCCGGTAAAATTGGCGCAGAGATGCTCATCACCCATCACCCTCTATTTTATGAGAAAATAACCTCCATCGACGAAAGCTCCCCTGCGGGCTCCCTGGCCGCATCCGCCCTGAGGAAGGGTTTGCATCTATTCAGCGCCCATACCAACTATGACATTGCCCCCGGCGGAGTAAACTACCGCCTGGCCGAAGCCCTGGGCTTGCCGGCCCATGAAGGGCGGGTCATTGAAGTTACCGGCAGCGAACAGTTTTTGAAACTGGTCGTTTTTATTCCGGCCGGCCATGAAGACAGGATCCGGGACGCCCTGGCCGGTGCTGGTGCCGGGCAGATCGGAGATTACAGCCACTGCACTTTCCAGCTGACCGGGACGGGAACCTTTAAGCCCGGCGAGGGTACCGATCCTTTTATCGGCAGCCGGAACCGGCTGGAAAAAGTTGAAGAGATTCGGATGGAGACAATTCTTCCAGCGGCCAAAAAAAGAGAAGTGGTCGAAGCCCTGATCGAAGCCCACCCTTATGAAGAGGTGGCTTACGACCTCTATCCCCTGGCCCTGGAAGGCTCACATATGGGGCTGGGGTTATTTTTTGCTTTAGAGCAGCCGCTGGCCCTGCAAGAGATCCTGGATCGATGCCGGGTCTCATTAAACCAGGAATTTTTGCGCTGCTGGGACGCCGGTAAAAGCCATTTTAAGCACGTAGCAGTATGCGGCGGCAGCGGCGGTTCCCTGATCGAACCTGCGGCCCGGCAGGGAGCCGAAGTTTTCATTTCGGGCGATTTTCGCTACCACGATCTAAAAGCGGCCCAGGCTTACGGGCTGGCCTTAGTTGATGCCGGCCACGATGCTACCGAGCGGCCGGGTGTGGCTTACCTGCAGAAATACCTGCAGGAAAGCTTAAAAAGCGGCGGTTACGAGACCGAAGTTTTCCTGCAGGCTTCGGCTGCGCCGGGTTGGAAATAATTATTGAGGGTAGGTTAACACCTACCCTTTTTTATTAACCGAGAGGGGTGTTAGATGGTGCAATTGCAGCTGCTTTGGGAATTACAGGAACTGGACCTCTCCATAAAAGACCTGCAGGCAAAGATCGAAGCAGCCCCGGAGCTTAGCGGGGTGGATGAAGCTAAAGAACAACTGGAAAGCTTAGAAAGCGATCACGCCGAGCAGGAGAGCATACTTAAAGCAGATCGCAAAAAACTGAGGCAGATGGAACTGGAAGAGCAGAGTATCACCGAACAGAGAAAAGAGCTAAGCGACAGCATGTATAACGGCAAGGTGACCAGCGTTAAAGAACTGGAACAAATGCAGCGCAAAGTGGATATTCTGGCCGAAAACAAAAATAAGCTGGAAGAAAACATTCTAAATTTGATGGAGCTGATTGAAACCCAGGAAACTCACTTAAAAGAACTGGAACAAACCATCAGCCGGGTCCGGGAAGATCTCAGTGAAAAAGAGGCCCGGCTGGAAAAAGAACTGGAAACTTATCATAGCGAACTGGAGCAGCTGCAGGCGCAAAGAGATCAGCTGGCAGAAAAGATTGATAAAAAATACCTTGATAAATACACAATGCTGGCTCAAAAACACCACGGCAAAGCCCTGGCCCGGGTCGCCGGTGATATCTGCGGCGGCTGCCGGGTCTTTATATCTTCCGGCCTCAGGGGCCATCTTTACAATCCCGAAGCAATGGTGTATTGTGAAAACTGCGGGCGCTTGTTGGTCAAACTTGATTAGCCCGCCATCAGGAAGCTGATTAAAGAGTATTATCTTAATTCCTGTATCACTGACCCGGAGGTATTTAAGTTGGCAAATAAAGTACATAGAAGAGAAAGACCAAAAGACTTAAAAAAACAACGCTGGGCGGCAATTGTAGCTGCCATCCTTGCTTTTGGCATGCTTGCCTCTGTAGTGGGCGGCTATCTGGGGCTGACTTATGGCGGAGGGGCCGGTCTGGGCCAGGAGCAGGCGGATCCGCAACCCGAAGATTACCTGGCCTATTATGAAGGCGAAGTAGAGCGGCTGGAAGAGTACCTGGATCAGCATGACCCCAGCCCCCCCGTCCTGGTGGAGTTGGCCGAGAACTATCGTTATTTAAGTTTCATTCAGCAGATGTATTTTAACGATCAGGAAGCGGTGGAAGAATACCAGGGCCGGGTTTTATCGATTTATGAGACCCTGACCGATCTGGAACCGGACAACCCGCGCTTCCGCCTGGAATTAATCAACATCTATCAAGAACAGCAGAAAGATGAAAGCATGATCTCAGAGGAGATAGCCATCACGCAGCAGCTGCTGCGCGATAACCCTGATCCAGTGGCCCACCTGTCGTTAATTGCTTTTCTAGACGCCGATGGCAGGGAGGATTTAAAACAGGAAGAGGTGGACTGGCTTTATGGGCATCTTGGCAGCAGGGTGGCCGGAGGCGAGGCCGACAACGAAGAAAACCTCTATTATGCCTTCCTGCTGGGAGAATACATGGATGAACCGGCAGCGGCCAAACCGCTGCTCGAAGAGATCCTGACAGAGGAAAGTGAAGACAGCTGGCTTTACAGGGAAGCTGAAAACTATTTAAGCTACCTGGAAACTGAAGATGACCTTGAAGAAGATACTTACCTTGATTAAAAACCGGGAGAGGAAGCGTTACATACAAGTCCCATGGAAAGAGAAAGGTTAATTCAGCTTTTTGAAGAGCTGCGCGTCCGCCTGATGATTATAGCGGGGGCAGTTTTTCTTTTTGCCATGATCAGCTTTACCTTTAGCGACGAGATCAGATATCTTTTGTTAATGCCTGCTGATATGGCCTATGCCAGGTTTAATGGGGGGGATCTGGATCTTCAGCTCATATTCCTGACCCCCTCTGAGGCGCTCCTGGCCAATATCCGCCTGGCTTTCGTAACCAGCGGAATTGTGACCCTGCCTATAATTCTATACCAGCTGCTGGCCCTGGCGGTCGTCGCTGCCGGCAAAACCCGCAGATCGGCCGTTTTGTTAACGCTGGTCATGTATATCCTTTTTGCCCTGGGGCTGTCCTTCTCTTATTTTGTGGTCCTGCCCTTTGCTTTGAATTTCTTTGTTGGTTTTTCAGGGCCCGATCTCGTGCCGAGTTTCAGTATTGCCCGGTACCTCTCCTTTACCACTTCTTTTATGCTTTCTTTTGGCCTGGTCTTTCAGATGCCGGTTTTATTTTGGTTCCTGGGCAGTATCGGCCTGCTCACAACTACTTTTTTACGTCAAAATCGCAAATTTGCCCTGTTAATCATTATTATTTTCGCTTCGATCCTGACTCCGCCCGATATATTTTCCCAGGTCTTGATGGCTATTCCCCTGCTGCTTCTCTACGAGCTGGGCATTTTTATGGTTTATCTGTCCTGGCGCAAGAAAAAAGACCGCGATTTGACCGATGCCTCTGCCGGTTAATTAATGGAGCAGCCCGCAAACATGAAGTGAAGGAAGAAGCAGGGCGGCTGTAGAAATATATCCCATACCTTTCTGCGAAAGGCGTAGATCTGCTATGAAGCTGGCCGGAAACGGAGAATACAAAGGAGAAGTATTAAAAAAGAAGCCGCACGGGCGGGGGACTGTTACCTGGCCTGATGGAAGCCGCTACAGCGGCCAATGGAAAAAGGGCCGCTTTCACGGGGAAGGCATTTTTATCTGGTCCAATGGCGATAAATATGAAGGCCAGTGGTATGAAGATCAAATGCACGGCCATGGCACGTACCTGTTCGCCGACTGGCGAAAGTATGTCGGGGAATGGCAAAACGACCAGATGCATGGATGGGGCATTTATTACTGGCCGGGCGGAGAAAAATATGAAGGCGAATTTGTAAACGGTTTGTACGAGGGGCGCGGTACTTTTTCCTGGCCCGACGGAAAGTTTTATGTGGGGGATTGGAAAAATGCTTACCGGAACGGTGAAGGCGAGATGACCTGGCCGAATGGCAAAAGCTACCAGGGGCAGTGGGTTGAAGACCGCCGGGAGGGCAGAGGGGTCCAGGTTTGGCCTGATGGTCGCAAGTATGAAGGACGATGGGAAAATAACAGGATGCACGGCCGGGGCGTATATACCTTTGCCGATGGTTCCAGGTATGAAGGGTTTTTTATTGAAGGCCGTTTTGCCGATAAAGGCCGTTACTATTTTCCGGACGGATCGGTGCACAAGGGCAAGCTAAAAGGGGGATTGCCTAATGGCTGGGGGAAGGCCTATTTGCCCGATGGCACCCGCTTCAAAGGTCCTTATAAAAATGGTCAAAACAGCGGTTCAGGAGAATGCCACTTTCCGGACGGAACAAAATATGTCGGAGAATGTAAAGATAACCGTCCGCATGGTAAAGGAACCCTCTATTTAAGCGGCCGGTCCCGGTATGTCGGAATTTTTAAAGAGGGCCGACCCCTGGATGACGGCACTTTCTTTTTCCCGGACGGATCAATTTACAGTGGAGAGCTGGCCGAAGGGCTGCCCAATGGAAAAGGTTCAGTTAACTATATGGGTGGGGCTAAATACAGGGGAGATTTTAAGGACGGTAAAAAACACGGTTACGGAGTTATGACCTGGCCCGATGGTGCTGAATATAAAGGGAGCTGGCGGGAAGATTTAAAAGACGGCTTCGGCCTCTATAATTATGCCAGTGGCGATCGCTATGAAGGCCGTTTTGAGAAAGGGCATTATCATGGCGAAGGATACCTGGAAAAGGCCGATGGGTCGACCTGGCAGGGCAGCTGGGTAAAAGGCAAAATGCATGGTTACGGGCGCTGGGCCTTGGAAGGCAAGGGCACTTATGAAGGTGAGTTTTCCCGGGGCCTGTTTCATGGCTGGGGAGTCCGGACCTGGCCCGGTGGCAGTATTTACAGGGGAAGATGGTGGAAGGGTTATCGTCATGGTTACGGCACCTACAAGCCGACAGTTGGCGATCGATTTACCGGAAAATGGCTTTTAGATCGCCGCCACGGTTTCGGGCGGCTGGTATCTGAAAACAACAAAGCTCAAAAGGGATTGTGGCTTGTAGGATACGGGCCCTATAAACTTGAACCGGCTGATCTTTAAAAAAAATATGGCAAAAACCCTTTAATTTGACTTACAAAGGGAGCCGTGATAAAGTTTACTTACATCTATGAAGTTAATTCAAATAATTGTTTACTTATTACCCGCCTGGATCCCACCGCTTTTTTAAAAAAGGATCGGGCCGGGGTCTATTTCCCCTTTTTTGATGATACCCGGATTATAAAAATGGCCTGTTCATAAAACTACAAATGCCTTTTAACTTATTAAAAACCTGAAAGGGGACTGGTAAAATGGTTACAGAAAATGAACAAAAGGTATATGAGGCCCTGGAGCAGCTGGGTATTGAGTATACCCGCTATGAACACCCTCCGGTCTATACGGTTGAAGAAGCCCAAAAATACTGGAAAGATATCGAGGGGGCCCATGCTAAAAATTTGTTTTTAAGGAATAATAAAGGCAACAAGCACTTCCTGGTCGTCCTTGAGCAGTCAAAATCCGCCGATCTGAAAGATCTTTCCGCCAAGCTGGCTGCCGGGAAATTAAGCTTTGCTTCCGAGCGCCGTTTAAACGAGCACCTGGGCCTTGAAACCGGAGCTGTTTCTCCTTTCGGTATTATCAACGATCAAAAGAAAGCAGTCACCCTGGTTATTGACCGCACTTTGAATAAAAAGAAATCCGTTAATTTCCATCCCAATGTTAATACGGCGACCATCAACCTTTCCTACCAGGATTTTGAAAAGTTTCTCAAAAACAGTGGAAACCAGGTCATTTATATTTAAGCCCTCTCAGATCATTTAAAGCAGTAAAGGTGGCATCTCTTTTGAAGGAATTAAAGAGAATCCAGGATTTTTTACAACAGGTTACCGGGGCTTTTGCCGGGGTTGTCGATATTGAAATCGGCATTATCAGCAGTAACCTCGAGGTCATAGCCGGCAGCGGTTATTTCAAAAAAGAAGTTGGGGCTGTTTACGGCGAAGGCTGCATGACCCATAAGCTAATATTATCTAAAAGTAATGAGCACATTTTTGTGGAAAACACGGCCCATGCAGTGTGCTGTTCCGACTGTGAATATTCTAATAGGTGTGAAGTGCTGGCTTTTGTGATGCAGCCGATTGTATACGGTGGCCAGAAAATTGGCAGTATTTCCCTCCTGGCCCTGACCGAGCAGCATCGCCGCAAACTGCTCAACCATTATGAAAAAATGCAGGATTTTCTCAGCAAACTATGTAATATCATCCTTATCTCCATCAATGAAAAAAGAATGGAATCCAAGGTAACCAGCCTGATGAATCAGTTCAAAGACGTCATCAATTCGATCTACGAAGGGGTGGTTGCCATCAACAACCAGGGCATCATCACCAATATGAACCTGGCTGCAGAAGAGTTGCTGAATCTCGAGCATGACAGGGAAAATGGGACACACATCAACAACCTTTTTCCTGATTTTATTGTTGAGGATGCTTTTAACAACCAGGGCAGCTCAGGCGGCGATCTCTATTATTTAAATGAAGTAAGTTACACCGGGCCCGAGAATAAGATCTCCTATTTCTTTTATAACCTCACGCCCATGTATGAAGATGGGCGGGTCTCTGGAGCCGTGCTCACTTTTCGCAAAAAAGAGGAAGTAGAAGAAATGGCGACCCGGATTATGACGGAAAATAAGAAATGTACTTTCTCCGGAATTATCGGGACCAGCGCTGAAATCAAAGAAATCAAGGAAAAAATGAAGATGATTGCCGCCACCGATTCTACAGTGCTGATCCGTGGTGAAACCGGGACCGGGAAGAGTATTTTTGCCCGGGCCATCCATGAAGAAAGCCCGCGCCGGAAAAATCCTTTCGTTTCTGTAAGCTGTGCGGCCATCCCTGCCACCCTCCTTGAATCGGAGCTGTTCGGTTACGAGGAAGGCGCCTTTACGGGGGCCCGCAAGGGAGGAAAACCCGGAAAATTTGAAATAGCCCACGGCGGGACCATCTTTCTGGATGAAATCGGCGATATGCCGCTCGACTTCCAGGTTAAACTGCTCCACGTGATTGAGAATAAAAGCATAGCCCGGATCGGGGGAGTTTCGCTGCGTGAAGTTGATGTGCGCATCATAGCCGCTACCAACAGGGATCTGGAGGAATTGATCAAGGAAGGCCAGTTCAGGGAAGATTTATTTTACCGGATCAATGTGATACCTTTTACCCTGCCCGGACTGCGCAATCGTAAAGACGACATCATTCTTCTCATGCACCACTTTCTGGATTACTATTCAGTGCGCCTTAATAAAAGGATCAAAGGATTCGGAGAAGAGGCCCGCGAAGCTTTGCTGATTTATCCCTGGCCCGGCAATGTCCGGGAACTGGAAAATGCCATTGAATACGCCATTAATATTGAGTCGGGAGTGCAGATCAGCAAAAGCAGTTTGCCTGAAAAAATAACCAGCCACTACAGCAGCAGCGAACCGGTCGGGATTGAAGATATTTCTTCCCTTGAAAAAAAGGCTATCAAAGCCGCCTTGCAAAAATACGGCCAAACTACCTGGGGTAAAGAAAAGGCCGCCGATGCCCTGGGCATTAGCAGGGCCACTCTATACCGGAAGCTAAAAGATGTTAAAGTCGATGTTTCTTAATATGATAAAATTTCTCATATTGATAAAGCACTGATTTTCTTGATTAATTCAACGATGATAGCCTTTATAGTTTAACCACAGCAAAATATTTCTAATTATGAGAAAGGACCGTTTATTTAGCAGCGAAAGCGGTCTTTTTTTTACCAGGTATCATGGGCATCGGCGGGTTCAAGGCTTAAATGTCGGGCATGGCATGAATATTGCATTATTATAGAAAAAGCATGTTTTTAAATTGGGTTCATTTTTAGATACTGAAATAAATAGCAGTCAAGGGGGTGATACATGTAACATGAAAACTCACCTTTTATCCCGCACTGATAATCTTATTTTGAAGGAGGTTACTTAAGTGGTTAAAGGACAAACGGAAGAAGAAAGAAGTATGTATGCCAAGCGGACGTTTTGGATAGCTCTTATTATCATGCTTGTTTTCGTGATTTTTGGGGTTGCCGCCCCGGATGCTTTTGGCGAAGCGGCCGGCGCAGTTTTCGACTACATGGTCGTGCAGTGGGGCTGGACCTTCATCCTCGGGGCCAGTGTTTTCCTGATCATGATTGTCTACCTGCTCCTGAGCCCGGTGGGCGAAATTAAGCTGGGTAGGGATGATGAAAAACCGGAGTACGGCAATTTTACCTGGTTTGCAATGCTTTTTAGCTGCGGGATGGGCATCGGGCTCCTCTTCTGGGGGGTATCGGAGCCGATCTGGCACTACATGTGGCCGCCAATGGGCGAAGCGGGCACTGGCGCCGCTGTCCACATGGCGATGCGCTATTCATATTTCCACTGGGGCCTGCATCCCTGGGCCATTTATGCGGTCGTGGCCGGCTCGCTGGCCTATTTCTCATATCGCAGGGGCTTGCCCATGATGCTCAGCTCCTGCCTGGAGCCGATCCTTGGCCCGGAAAACATTAACAAAGGCTGGGGCGTTGTGGTCAATGTGATCGGTGTTTTCGCCACCCTGTTCGGTCTGGCGACCTCGCTGGGCCTGGGGGCGATGCAGATCGGCGCCGGCCTGGAGTTCTTGTTCGGCATTCCCAGCACCAACGCGCTCTGGGTGGTTATCGTTATCGTGGTAACCGCCGCAGCGGTTATTTCCACCTATACCGGTATTGACCGCGGCATTAAGTGGTTAAGCCGGATCAATATCGTTGTGGCCCTTGCTTTACTGGCCCTGGTATTTATCCTCGGACCGACTCTCTTTATTCTTAACATTCTCACCCATTCTACCGGCGATTACCTGCAAAATATCATCTATATGTCATTTGGCCTCGATGCTGCCGGGGAAGGAACTGAAGGCTGGTATAATGCCTGGACCGTCTTCTACTGGGCCTGGTGGATCGCCTGGGCGCCTTTTGTCGGGACCTTTATCGCCCGCGTTTCCCGCGGCCGCACTATCCGCAACTTTATCACCGGCGTGCTGCTGGTCCCGGTGGCGGTCAGCCTGGTCTGGTTCGCTGTCTTTGGCGGAGCCGCCCTCTGGTATGAGCATTTCCAGGAAGTAGGCATTATCCAGGAAGCCGTTGCTGAAGACGAAGCGATGGGCTTCTTTACCCTCCTGGAAATTATGCCGGCCTCTGCTCTGCTGGTGGCGGCAGCCAGCTTCTCGGTGGCGATATTCTTTATCACTTCCTCAGACTCCGGCACCTACGTAAACGGTATGCTCACCTCCGGCGGTAACCCCAACCCGCCGGTATTTCTGCGCATTACCTGGGGGGTTCTTGAGGGAGCGATTGCCGCCATCCTGCTCTTTACCGGCGGTTTGGGAGCGCTGCAAACCGCTTCAGTTGTCGGCGGGTTCCCGTTCATGATCATCATGTTCCTGATGCTTTACTGCCTGATGAAATCGCTTTACCAGGAAAGAGCGGAAGGCTCGCTGCCCCTGGAGAAGGCCCGCATTGATGCCGCCATCCAGGAATTGAAAGAAGAAAAAGGCAAGCTCTAGTCCGGGTTTGTGAACAGCTTAAATTAGAGTTTGCTAACTGCTACGAATGTTATTTTACAAGAGTCATGGCAAAAGCCGCCGGGTGTTCAATCATCCGGCGGCGGTTTGCCGCTCAAAAAAAATATAAACTGTGCCGTTTAAAACTATAAAAATAAAGTTTAAATTAAAGAAAGGAGTGAAAATAATGGCGGATTTTGAAGCATTGGCAGGAGCCATTATCGAGTGTGATGCGGCGAAGGCGGATGAGCTGACCCGCAAGCTTGTTGACGAGGGGGCCAAGCCCCAGGAAGTGATCAACAAGGGTTTGATCAGCGGTATGAATGTGGTAGGAGATCGTTTTAAGAAGGGTGAGATGTATGTGCCCGAGGTGATGATGGCGGCCAAGGCCATGCATGCCGGGATGAATATTGTCAAGCCTTTGTTGGCC
>Ga0207421_10004407_pt1 | contig 16193 bp, 17 predicted proteins | sample SodLakKL_010_SED_4_FD_187542 | JGI IMG/M metagenome (GOLD analysis project Ga0207421, IMG submission 187542) | Alkaline sediment microbial communities from Lake Tanatar, Kulunda Steppe, Russia - 8KL_010_SED (SPAdes) (version 2) | ecosystem: Environmental > Aquatic > Non-marine Saline and... | reverse complement strand
GCGGTAGCGTCCCTTGCTGTTTTTTTCAATGGCGCTGAATACATCCAGAAAGTTCTGCATGAGCCGGCTTAAATCATGATCCTCCCATTTGTCCGGATTCTCCAGGCGGTTGACGATTTCCCCGGCCCGCACCCTGAGTATGTCCAGCACTGAGTCTATGTTGGCTCTGGATTCCCGGACCTCTGGATCATCTGTAAGCCCCGGGCGACTTTTTAAAAACTCCTGCAGGCGATCCTGGATAAATGCGGCATGCTTTTCCACGCTTCCTGCATATTCCAGTATGCTGTCCCTGCTGCTCATACCGTCCTTTATCCTGAAACAAAGGTCCACACAGTCCTGAAGTGCTCTCTCATCCCCGGACATCATTTCCAGGATCTGCAGTTCTCCGGAAATAATATTGATAATATTGTAAAAACTGTGCATATCCAGGAAGATGCTGTCCTCCGGGGTCAGACTTATATCTTTTTGGATCTCAACCTGCATGACTATCCTCCCTGTTTTTTCATAGGCATCCAACCGGCCAAATGTTCTGCTTTGTACCTTAAAGCAGGGCAACGGCCACACCCTGCCATAAAATCTGCTGGTTGTTTTTCTATCCCAGTTAAGATAAGAGGTCAATCAGACCCTTTTTGGCCGGGGCATTAGTCAAATTGTCAAAACACCCTGTTTTTGTTAACATATAAAAAATCTGCAGACGAACCTGAGATTTCTTCAAAACTGGAAAAACGTACAGGCGGCAAAAGACCGGAAGGAGACCTGTTATGCCCAGGGAAGTGTTTTCCAGGCCTTCATTTAAAAAAGCCGCAGGAGAGGACAGCTTTCCTGCTGCCGAAAAAAATCCTGCCAGGGATGCATTTATGCCCCCCTCCAGGAAAAGCTCCCGCAAGCTGCGTTCTCAGGTGGAAGAAATAGTATCCACCTACCAGGACAGCATGGCCGCTTTTCAGCGATTTAGAAAATGCTGCTCCATTGTGCACTCCACAACCACCCTTGCCCGGCTTCCCGGACTGCTGCAGAGCCTGAAAAAAGAACTCAGGCTGGACGGAATACACCTGGTTCTGGCCAGTGAAGAGTACGACGGCCTTGTCCCCGATTCTGTAACCACCATGCCCCAGTCCGGACTGCATAAACTGCGGGCTGTACTGGACCTGGATCACTTTTCCGGATGCACCATACATTCTGCTGAAGACCTCAGGGCCTCGGGTCTGCTGGAGGATCTTGGATTTACTCCTCAGGGATCGCTTCGTTCCGGATCCGCCATTGTCTTTTCTTTGCATGACCGCTTCCGGTCCCAGAGACCCGTAGGACTGCTCATGTTTTATGACCGGGATTCAAACCGCTATACCAGAGAAGTGGCCACCGACTTTGTAGAGCACTTTGCCGAGACTTTTGCCTGGGCCATGGTCAGCCTGCGGGACCATGAAAAACTAAGGATACAGGAACAGAACTTAGCTGCCGCAAAAAACGAGGCAGAAGAGGCTACCAGGGCCAAGAGCATGTTTCTGGCCACCATGAGTCACGAAATAAGAACCCCCATGAATGGTGTAATGGGGCTCAGCCAGCTTCTACTGGAAACCCCCCTGAACCCGGAACAGCGCCATCTTGCCGGACTAATCCGCTCCAGCGGCGAAAACCTTCTGGACATCATCAATAATGTCCTGGACTTTTCCAAAATTGAAGCAGACCGGCTTGTGTTGGAGCAGGTGGATTTCGACCTGCGCACAATGATGGACGAAATCACCCATATTATGAAGATTAATGCCGGGGAGAAGGGTATTGAGTTTGTCAGCCGGATAGACCCGGCCCTTGAAACCAGTCTTCAGGGTGACCCGGGAAGGCTTCGCCAGATACTTTTCAACCTGTCCGGCAATGCCGTCAAATTCACCGCTCAGGGCGGGGTCCGGCTGGAGGTTTCGCCACTGACCAAGCTTGAGGACAGCATTCAGATTCTTTTTGAAATTACAGACACCGGGCCTGGGATTGACCAGGAAACAAAGAACCGGATTTTTACCGCTTACCAGCAGGCCGAGAGTTCCACCAGCCGTGAGTACGGGGGCAGCGGCCTGGGCCTGTCCATCAGTAAAAGCCTGGTGGAACTGATGCACGGAGAAATCGGGCTTGAGAGTTCACCGGGTACTGGTTCCACTTTCTGGTTTAAAGTATGGTTTGGTCTGCAGAAAACCGCCCATGATTCATGGCAGCAAAAAAAATCTCCTGAAAATCCAGCCCCTGAAAATCCGGCAGTCAATACAGGTATCAGGATTCTCATCGCAGAAGACAATTCTGTAAACCAGTTGCTGGCCACAAAGGTCCTGGAAAAAAACGGTTTTCATGCAGATGTGGTCTCTGACGGCCGGCAGGCCCTTGAAGCCCTGCAGAAAAAACATTACCACCTGGTACTCATGGATGTGCAGATGCCGGTAATGGACGGAATTACTGCCATCAGAAGCTTGCGTACCGGACAGACCAGGGTGCTGAACCCCGAGATCCCTGTAATCGCCCTTACAGCCCATGCCGGAGAGGGAGACAGGGAGCGCTTTATTAAAGCGGGCATGAATGACTACCTGCCCAAACCCATCATGCCCGACAGCTTAAATCAAATCGTCCAGAAATGGGCGACTCCGTGAGCGTAGCCTGCAACCTGGCTCTGCCGGCGGTCCCCGGATATTTTCCCCGAATCCGCTGTTGAAATTCAGAAAATATCATTATAACTGAACGACTGACGCCTTGAGGCGGCAATCGTTTAAGCAACCGATCAAAATACTATTCTGCAGGAATGCCCTGCAGATAACCAAAGAAAAAACTTACGGCAACACTACATGATTACTTCTCCGGATAAACTTCAGGCCTGTTTTCAGGCGGCCCAGGACCAGCGCTCCAAGCTCATCATCGTCATGCCCCAGGAGGCAACAAGCATGGACAGTCTTGAGGCCTCCTTAGAAGACTTTGATGAAAATCACCTTTACCTGGAAATCTCCACCCTGGAAAATTACAGCAACAGCTGGCACGACCTGGAAATAATCTGTTACTTCCGTCTTACTCAGAAAAAAGGGCCTCAAAAAGAGATGTTCTTCAATTTCGGGGCAAGAATTGTGGAGCTGGCCAAAAAAGAAAAAATAGTCAAGATGGTCCTCCAACGGCCCCAAAAGCTGGATATCGGCCAGCGACGCTCCAGCATGCGCATTGAAATGGACCAGAATCTGATAGTGAACTTCTGCATATGGGAAGAACACCGCTTTATCCGCCCCAGGACCAAAGACAGAAAGACCGGTCTCTACAGTCCCAGGATAAACCTGGATTATATCCAGGAAGGAAGCTTTAGCGTGGTGGATCTTTCTGCAGGAGGGATGAAGGTAAGAGCGACTTCCAGGCTTATCAAGGAACTGGAACTGGACTGGAACAGGGGCCTGGTCCTGGTCATCTGGATGAACCTGGACGACCCGGAGAAAGCAAAAAGCCAGGATTTCTGGATCAAGGGCCGGATAAGGTACAGCATGGAGGATTTTTTTTCCAAGGATGTGGACATGGGAGTAGAGTTCACCCATTACGGCCAGATAAGCCCGGACAAAAAAATGAAATGGCAGGCTGTACGCGACCACAACATTGAGCCCCTGGGCAACTGGACCTACAGGCGCTACATGGAGAACTACCGCAAGGGAGTGGCTACGTCATAAGATTCTAAGCAACTGGTAATATTGTGTTTCCAGGCTCATGGCTCACATTCAGCACATTAAATGTCAAGTATGGACTGATCCCCTGCATCAGGTAATAAACTACGGCTGTACAGGGTTGTCTGTTTGTGGTTGTATAGAGGTTTTCACCCGCATGCTGCGTTTCTTTTACTTTTTTTCTTTCCAGTCGCCGGTTATGGCCTGCCACGTATTCCTGAACAAAAAGCTGTCATCCACATTGTTTTCCATTTCCCTGAAAAGGGCCAGGGGCATGGAAAAGGACATGAGATTTCTGTCCAGCATCCTGCGCAGGTGTTTGCGGGCTGATGGGTCCATGAGCCCTACCACTGCCCTGGGCTCTTCCTTCAGGGCCTCGGCGTAAGGCAGAAGAGCAATGGCCTGACATCCGGCTACAAAGGGGATGCTTACATTTTCAAAACTGTGCCTGCCGTAATTGGCCAGGACCACTAAGGCGCACAACTGATCCGCATCCACCAGGAAAGTAACCACCTGCACGTTATCAGTTTCCTCCTGGATCTCCTGCAGAGGCTTGAGTACCACGTACTTTGCAGGTACCTCGGTAATGGGCAGGGACTCCACAAATGAGCGCACATGATCAGGGGTTTTGATGTAACGTTCCCCTTCCATAAAATCATCACCGAACTCGCCCAGGCCGGCTTCCCTGATCTTTTCGCCCACAGCTCTGCCCTGCTCTGAATTTTTGTTCCCGCTGGACAGAAAGTTGTAAAAGCATTCCTCGCCGCCGGGAAAATCCTGGTATTTGTTGCCGAAGCCAAGGCCCACGCCTCCGCCCCAGCATCCATAGGTCTGACGGCTGAATACCGCGGTTTTGCCCTTGACCACGCTGGCTAAGGAAAACATTACGCAGCCCCACCGATCCGCCTTGAACTCAATTGCCCCGGACGGCTTTTCATCGGACCAGGTCAGGGCTGCCGGCTGATATTTGAGCTTCAGGATGGATGCGATCCTGCTCTGCATAACCCCCTCCCTCAGGCGGAACCGGCTGCGGGCTTGACTACTGCACCGGAGCGCAGGCACCTGGTGCAGACCCGGATCTTTCTGACCCGGCCCTGGGGCAGTTGGGCCCTGACCCGGCGCAGGTTGGGCATAAACCTTCTTCTGGTATGGTTGTTGGCGTGGCTGACATTATTACCGGTTGCGGGCTTTTTGCCGCACACTTCACATTGCTTGGTCATAACACTATCTCCTTGGCATTAAAAAATATTTCAGGCCTGCTGTTTACACACCCTGCTCCATGACTTAATCATTTCTTTCGGCAGGAAGACGGATGCCATTTATTAAACAGCCGCAAGGCAAAAAAGATTACATTATCTGTTTGGTTTCAAAATGGCAAGAGTAAAATCTTGACATACTCCGGTATAACAGGATAATAAAATTTTTCTGGGTTAAAATATGTTGCTTTCAGACTGGCTGCCCTTATCAGAAATCCCGGACCAGGGGGTGAAATATTTTTTTCAGGACGATTCCAGGTGGATCCTGTTGTGGGAGAAATTCGGACTCGACTGTGGCATGGAAAAAAGCCTGGTGTCCAACCTGGAAGTCCTGCCCCAGCCCGATGGAGTCTATTTCCGGGGCCGGATCCAGGGACAGGTGGCCATGACCTGCTCTCGATGCCTGGAACCGGGCACCGTGGACATAGATTACAACATAGACGTGTACGAGAGCTTTGAAGCAGACCCTGAAGATCCACCCGGCTACAGCCCCCTCAAGTTCGAAGACGGTCAATGGTGGTTCAGCCCGGAACAACTGGCCTGGGAACATTTTGTCCTGGCCCTTCCGGACAAGCCGCTGTGCTCCGGGGACTGCAAAGGGATCTGCCCTGCCTGCGGGGAAAATATCAACACCGGCCTTTGCGCCTGCCCTGAAGAATCCTTCGATCCCAGGCTGGCCGTGTTCAGAAATCTTAAAATAAATCGATAGAGAGGTTCATAATGGCTTTACCCAAGAAGAAAACTTCCAGATCCAAAAAGGGGATGCGCCGGTCACACGACCACATTCCCGCACCCAATGTAATATACTGCGACTGCGGGGAAGCTTCCCTGTCCCACAGGGTTTGCCCTCAGTGCGGCACCTACAGAAGCCGGACATACATCAAATCCACCGCGGATGAAGCCGATTAAACCCTGGATCGCAGTAGATGCCATGGGCGGTGATTCCGGCCCGGATATAGTCATCCCCGGCAGCCTGGAAGCCGCCAGGCAGGACAACCTGGGCCTGGTTCTGGTGGGAGATCAGGAAAAGATCGAGCAGGCCCTTTCAAAACAGAAGACCGGCGATCTCCAGCTGGAAGTCCTGCATGCCCCTGAAGTGGTGGCCATGAATGACAAACCTTCAGAGGCCCTTCGCCGTAAGAAAAACTCCTCCATTCAGGCCGCCTTTAAGTCCGTGCGCGAAAAAACGGCCCATGGCGTGGTCAGCGCCGGCAATTCCGGGGCCACCCTGGCCTGCGGCATGTTTACTCTGGGCCGCATAAAAGGCATTGAACGTCCGGCTCTGGCTTCCATACTGCCCACGGAAAAAAAAGAACCCCTGGTCCTGGTGGATGTCGGGGCCAATGTTGAATGCAAGCCTTATCACCTCATTCAGTTCGGTCTTATGGCCGATGTCTTTGCCCGGGATGTCCTGCACATTAAAAACCCGCGAATCGGGGTCCTGACCATCGGTGAGGAAGAGGGCAAAGGCAACAAGCTGGTACTGGAAACCATAAAGCTCTTCAGGTCCTCATCCATGAACTTCATCGGCAATGTTGAAGGCAGAGACTTTTTTGCCGGTAAAGCCGATGTGGTTGTTTGCGACGGCTTCGTGGGCAATGTCTCCCTGAAGCTCATGGAAGGGCTGGCCATGTCTTTAAGCCGCATCCTCAAGGCGGAGGTAAAGAAAAGCCTGCTGGCCAGGCTTGGTTTTCTTCTGGGCATAAGGGCTCTTAAGAGATTCGGCAGGCACATTGATTACGCCGAGTACGGAGGCGCACCTCTGCTGGGCTTAAACGGCATCGGCATTGTTTGCCACGGTTCCTCCAACTCCAAGGCCATTACCAATGCAGTACTCATGGCCGGAGAATTCGTGCGCAACCGGGCAAATGAGCACCTGGCCGAAGGCCTGGGACAAAACCAGGAGATAAACATGTTCGGCAGACGCCCCCAGGCCAAAAACCACTCGGCTTAGCCAGGGTGAGCCGCCTTTATTTACGTGCAGAAGCAGAGGAAAGAACACGGAAATGTATTGTAAAAAACTTCAGATCCTGCTTCAGCATTAATCCATAATCCTTAATTCCCTGGTTTTCTTAATCCTCTAACAGTGCTCTGCTGGCGTCGATGGCCCTGCAAAAGACCTCGACCTGATACTTTTCAAATGAAAAAAAACTGCTGCCTGACAGGACTTGGCTATTACGTCCCGGAAAAAGTCATAACCAACCATGACTTCGAACTCCTGATGGATACCTCCGACGAATGGATCACCACCAGGACAGGGATAAAGCAGCGCCATATATGCACCGACCAGGCCTGTTCAGACCTTGCATACCATTCATCCATCCAGGCCCTGGAAGAAGCCGGAATTACTCCTCAGGATCTTACCCACATCATCGTGGCCACCTTTACCCCGGACGCCCTGATCCCCAATGCAGCCTGCGTGCTCCTGGAAAAGCTGGGGCACAAAGATATTGCCGCCCTGGACATCAACACCGCCTGCACCGGTTTTATCTACGGCCTGGAACTGGCCAGGGGACTTTGCATGCTGCCAGGCGATGCCAATGTGCTGGTCGTGGCCTCCGAGGCCCTGACCACCAGGGTCAATTTTTCCGACAGAAGCACCTGCGTTTTGTTCGGGGATGGAGCCGGTGCTGCAGTGGTATCCAACACCTGTCACAACCCGGCCGCAATGCCCGGCCGTCTTCTGGATGTAAGTCTCAAGGCTGACGGTGCGCTGGGCGAGCTTTTGACCATCAAGGGCGGAGGATCTGCCTATCCCCTGGCCCTTGGGGAAAAAGTCAGTGAAAACTTTTTTGTCCAGATGGAAGGCCGGGAAGTATTCAAGCACGCGGTTCGCTCCATGTACAATGTTGCCCTGGAAGTTATGGCGAGAAACAACGTCCGGCCCGGGGACATCGACCTTGTGGTCCCGCATCAGGCCAATATCCGCATTATCGAGGCCCTGGCCAAAAAAATGAATCTTGACCCGGCAAATTTATTTGTTAATGTTCAAAAATACGGCAACACTTCAGCTGCTTCAGTGCCCATCGCCCTTGCCGAAGCCAGGGAAAAGGGCCGCATCAGCCCGGGAGACCTGGTACTCATGGTGGCTTTCGGGGGAGGATTTACCTGGGGTGCGGCGCTGGTGCAGTTTTAAATCCTGAAGAGAGGTCAGCATGTCCGAGCTTTTAAAAACCGCCCTGGTCACCGGAGGCTCCCGCGGCATAGGCAGGGAATGCGCCCTGCGCCTGGCCCGGGATGGATACAATGTATACATCACCTACGTAAGCAAACCCCAGCAGGCCCGGGAAACCTGCACCGAGATTGAAAACCTGGGCGTACAGGCCGCTTCTTTTGAGCTTGACGTCGGAGACCAGGAAGCCATTGTTGATTTTTTCAAAAATGAAATAAAAGACAGAGTCGACCTTCAGGTACTGGTCAACAACGCCGGCCTGACCCAGGACGGCCTTCTGGTGCGCATGAAGCCCGAGCAATGGGAAAAAGTCATCCGGGTAAATCTCACGGGATCATTCATCTGCCTGCAGCAGGCAGCCAAAATCATGATGCGAAACCGCCGGGGGCGCATCATAAATCTGTCCTCTGTAACCGCACAGACCGGCAACCCCGGCCAGGCCAACTACACATCCGCCAAAGCAGGACTCATAGGTCTGACCAAAACAGCCGCCCAGGAACTGGCCCCCAGAAACATCACCGTGAACGCCGTGGCTCCAGGTTTCATCGACACGGATATGACCGACAAGCTGCCCGGAGATGTCCGGGACAGATTTTTGCAGATGATACCCCTGCAGCGTTTCGGAACCCCCGGGGACGTAGCTGAATGTGTGGCCTTTCTGGCCTCCGGGGAAGCAGGATACATAACCGGACAGGTCCTTGGAATTAACGGAGGACTGTATATGTAATCCGGGCCTGGCATGACCCTTTTATCACAACTTGAAACTTTGGCCGGCATGTAATATGGAGACATCTGGCTTTCAGCATACAATGCCTTCAAGGCAACTGTTGCAAATGGGAAGCATTCAGGGGGTCCTAGATGGTGATTACTGGCACTCACGCCTTTGGCGTGACTGGAGACTGTCCCGGACTTATTTTCTAACGCTTACATCTGTCAATTGTTCATCAAAAAATAAGTGCGGGGCTGTCCCCGGGCCGTTTCCGGCACCCCCTGAATGCTTACTGCAAATGTATCGTCAACTCAACCAATTAAGGAGAAAGCAATGTCAGTAGAACAAAAAGTAAAGGACATCGTTGTGGACCAGCTTGGAATTTCCGCCGAAGAAGTAAAGCCCGAGGCCAAATTTGTAGAGGACCTGGGTGCTGACTCCCTGGACCTGACAGAACTTATCATGGCCATGGAAGAAGAATTCGACATTGAAATCGACGATGAAAAGGCCCAGGAACTGCTTACCGTGCAGTCGGCCATAGAATTTATAAAGGCCAACCAGTAGCCTGTCAGGGCATCTGCATCCCCCCGCCGGCATGCTGATCAACCTTCTTTTTAACAAATGCCAGGACGCGGAATAATCCGCTGACTCTTTCCCGGTGCAAAGAAAAAGGAAAGAGCAAACCCAAAGCAATCGCAGGATAACAAGCAATGCCAAGAGTAGTTGTTACCGGCCTGTCAGCCCTTACTCCTATAGGCAACGACCTCGACAGCAGCTGGGAAAACCTTCTGGCCGGCAAAAGCGGCGTGGATCACCTGGCCCGTTTCGACTGTACAGGATATGCATCCAGGATTGCAGCCGAAGTCAGGGATTTTGATCCCACAGCCTACATGAGCGCCAAGGAAGCCAAACGGATGGACCGCTTCTGTCACCTGGGCGTGGCTGGAGCGCAGATGCTTATGCAGGATTCCGGCCTGACCCCGGACAATATGGACATGGAGCAGTGCGGAGTGCTGCTGGGATGCGGGCTGGGCGGCCTGGAAACCATCGAGGAGTTTCATTCCAAGCTGATCAAGTCCGGCCCCAAAAGGGTCTCCCCCTTTTATATTCCCCTTTTGATAGCCAACATGGTTGCCGGACAGATATCAATATCCACAGGGGCAAAGGGGCCCAATCTGGTGACCACCTCGGCATGCGCCTCGGGCATGCACGCCATCGGCTACGCCTATTCAGACATAAGGCTGGGCCGGGCCCAGGCCATGATCACCGGAGGAGTGGAATCCACCATAACCCCCATGGCCCTGTCCGGATTCAGCGCCATGAAGGCCCTGTCCACCAGAAACGACGACCCGCAGAAGGCCAGCCGCCCCTTTGACAAAGACCGGGACGGGTTCGTCATCGGCGAAGGCAGCGGACAGATGATCCTGGAGTCCCTGGACAGCGCCCTGGCAAGAGGGGCCAGAATTTACGCCGAAGTCGTCGGTTTCGGGGCTACAGCAGATGCATTTCATATAACCGCCCCGGATGATTCCGGAGAGGGCATGGCCAGCTGTATGAAACAGGCCCTGCGCGAAGCCGGAGTATCGCCCGAACAGGTGGATCACATAAATGCCCACGGGACTTCCACTTACTTAAATGACATAACCGAAACCAGGGCCATCAAGGAGGTCTTCGGCAAACATGCCTACGACATGCTGCTTACAGCCAACAAGTCCATGATCGGGCACACCCTGGGGGCGGCAGGGGGCATTGAAGGAGTATTCTGCGCCAAAAGTCTCTATCATGGACAGGTTCCGGGAACCATCAACCTGGACACCGCCGACCCCGACTGCGATCTGGACTATTGCTCCCGGGGCAGCGTAACCAGGAGCATCAATTTTGCCCTGTGCAACTCATTCGGCTTTGGCGGGACCAACGGCTGTATCCTGTTTAAAAGGTTTGAAGAATAAGGGTTATCCACCCTGCTTTATAAGGAGATAAATATAACATGAATATGGATGAAATCAGAAGAGTAGATCCGGAAATAGCCAGAAGCATCGACCTGGAGGAAAAACGCCAGTTGAACAAACTTGAGCTCATTGCCTCCGAGAACTTCACCTCCCTGGCGGTCAGGCAGGCCATGGGCACGGTCCTGACCCACAAATACGCCGAAGGTTATCCCGGAAAAAGATACTACGGCGGGTGCGAATACGTGGACATGGCCGAAGACCTGGCCCGGGACAGGGCGAGAGAGCTCTTTGAAGCCGAGTACGTCAATGTCCAGCCCCACTCCGGCTCCCAGGCCAATATGGGGGTTTTCTTCGGGATGCTCAAGCCCGGGGACACCATCATGGGCATGGACCTTTCCCACGGCGGGCACCTGACCCACGGCTGCCCGGCCAACTTTTCCGGCAAGCTTTACCAGACCGTTTTTTACGGCGTGGAAAAAGAAACCGGTTATATAAACTACGAACAGGTGGAAGAGCTTGCCCTCAAACACAGGCCCAGTATGATTATCGCCGGGGCCAGCGCTTACCCCCGGGAAATCGACTTCAAACGCTTCCGGGAAATCGCGGACAAGGTGGATGCCAAGCTCACAGTGGATATGGCCCATATCGCCGGAATAATTGCAGCAGGGCTTCATCAGTCGCCGGTGCCCCATGCTCATTTCACGACCACCACCACGCACAAGACCCTGCGCGGTCCCAGGGGAGGCATGATCCTCAGCCGTGACGAATACGCAAGGACCCTCAATTCCCAGATATTTCCAGGGATTCAGGGCGGCCCGCTCATGCACGTCATCGCGGCCAAGGCCATAGCCTTCAAAGAGGCACTTGCCCCGGAATTCAAGACCTACCAGCAGCTGGTCATCGACAATGCCCGCACCATGGGCAGGCTGCTTACGGACGCCGGATTCACCCTGGTCTCCAGAGGCACGGACAATCATATCCTCCTGGTGGACCTGACCAACAAGGATATTACCGGGAAGGATGCAGAGATCGCCCTGGATACAGCGGGCATGACCGTAAACAAAAACACTGTGCCCTTTGAAACCAGGTCGCCCTTTGTGACTTCCGGCATCAGGATAGGCAGTTCAGCCCTTACCACCCGGGGAATGCGTCCCGAACATATGGATCAGGTGGTCAACTGGATGATCGCTGCCCTGGAAAACGCCAGCAACCAGGAACGTCTAAACCAGATCAGCAAAGAGGTGGAAAAATTCGCCGGTGATTTTCCTCTTTTCGCATGGTAGAATTTATAGAGGCGGCAGGGGACTGGCTGTGCCGCAATAGCCGCACCGGGGCTCGGGCCCAGGTCTGGCTTAGTAGCCAGTCCCGCAGACGCCGGGAGGTGTAAGTGATGCAGCAAAGGCTTTCCTGGGACCAGTACTACATGCGCATCACCCATCTTGTGTCCCGGCGCTCCACATGCCTGAGACGGGTGGTGGGGGCCATGGCCGTCAAGGACAAGCGCATACTGGCCACCGGCTACAACGGAGCCCCGGCCGGACTGGAACATTGCCAGGATGTAGGATGTCTGCGCGACGAAATGGGCATTCCCTCCGGCGAAAGACACGAATTGTGCAGGGGTCTGCACGCGGAACAAAACGTTATTATCCAGGCTGCAATACACGGGGTGAGCATAACCGGCTCCTTTATCTACTGCACCACCCAGCCCTGTCTCATATGCTCCAAGATGCTCATCAACTGCGGAGTTAAAAAAATTTATTTCAGTCAGGGCTACCCTGACCCACTGGCCCAGGAAATGCTGACCATGGCCCAGGTGGAGTTCGAACTTTTGGAAATAGTCGGGGACTGACCGTAGCCGGGGATAAATCCATGAATCAGAGCGAATTTATGCTTAAAGCCCTTGGTCTGGCACGGCAGGCCAAAGGCTTTACCGCTCCCAATCCCTGCGTGGGGGCCCTGGTGACCTGCGGGGACAGGATCATGGGCAAAGGATGGCACAGGGCTCCCGGTGAAAACCATGCCGAGGTTGAGGCCATAGAAAACGCCAGGGAAAACGGGGCTGATCTTTCCTCCTGCAGGATGTACGTAACTCTGGAGCCATGCAACCACCACGGCCGGACCCCTCCCTGCACTGCCGCCGTTATCCAGGCAGGCATCCCGGAAATAATCATAGGAGCCAGGGACCCCAATTCCCAGGTCCAGGGCGGCGGGGCCGAGTTTCTAAGAAATCACGGATTGCGGGTGACTGTGGGCGTGGAGGAACAAAAATGCCTGGACCTCATAGCCGATTTTTCCCTTTGGCAGAATTCCGGCCGGCCATATGTCTACCTCAAGACCGCCTCCACTCTTGATGGACGGATAGCCACACGTACCGGGCATTCCAGGTGGGTGACATCGGCAAATGCCAGGCAGATGGTCCACCAGCTAAGATCCATTGTGGGCGCGGTCCTGGTGGGCGGCAACACGTTTTACCAGGACAATCCGGCCCTTACCTGCCGCATACAGGAAGTTAAAAACCAGCCCTGGGCAGTGGTTCTCACCTCCAGGCTCCCGGATCCTGACCAGGATTTTTACCTGTTGCAGAAAAGAGCCTCCCGGACCATTTTCTGGACCGACAAGAACTCTGCTGCTTCCCCCAGGGCCGCCGGCCTTGAGGCCCGGGGCTGCAGGGTTATGGGGCTGGACGCAGAAGGCCCCGGTCTGGACCTTAAGCTGGGCCTTGAAATGCTCAGGCGGGAGACGGGAATATATTACCTTTTGTGCGAAGGGGGCGGACAACTGGCCAGCAGTCTTTTGCAGCAGGGCCTGGCTGATGAAGTCTGGGCCTTTGTAGCCCTGAAGATCCTTGGAGACTCACTGGCGGTGCCGGTCACCAGCGGCAGGGAAGTGGAGCTTATGGACCAGACCCTGGACTTTCGCCCGGGAGAAATCCTGAACCTCGGCCCGGAAATCCTCTTAAGGCTTTTCCCCCTGCAGCGGGAATAATCCATTGACCATTTTTACATAATGGGTGATAATTTCAGGTTATGTTTACCGGCCTCATACAAGGCACAGGAAGAGTCGCCGCCACAGAGAAAAAGGGCCTGGAAACCAGGTTCACGATAAGACCGGGCTTTGTCCTGAGCGATCCCAGACCCGGGGAAAGCATTGCTGTCAACGGGGTCTGCCTCACTGCGGAAAATTTCAGCCGGGACGCTTTTCATGTATATGCCTCTGCCCAGACCATTTCGGTTACCAGTCTAAAAGACCTGGGCACGGGCAGCCATGTCAACCTGGAAAGGGCCCTGGCCCTGGGAGACAGACTCGGAGGACACATAGTGTCCGGGCATGTGGACTGCCTGGCCCGGGTGGAGGATATCCGGGCGGACGGCGAGTCCAGGCGGATCACCCTTGTTTTCCCTGAAGAATTAAGCCCCCAGGTTATAGATAAGGGTTCCGTGGCCCTGGATGGAGTAAGCCTGACCATAACCGGGTGCGGTCCAGGCTGGCTGCAGGTGAACATTATCCCGGCCACCTGGAAGGAAACCACCCTGGCCGGGTGGAAAAAAGGTACCCAGGTCAACATGGAGACCGACCTCATCGGCAAATACGTCCAGAACATGCTCGGCCCCTGGCTTGAGGGGCGCTCCCGTGACCAGGGCGGCAGGCTGGACATGGATTTCTTGAGACAGCACGGTTTTTAAGTCTTGATCCACCTTTATGGGAAAATTAATAAACACGAGGCAAAAAATGTCAGTCAGCAGCATTGAAGAAGCAATCGAAGACATCCGGCGGGGCAAAATGGTCATCCTGGTGGATGACGAGGACCGGGAAAACGAGGGCGACCTGACCATAGCCGCCGAGCACATAACTCCCGAGGTCATAAATTTCATGGCCAAGTACGGGCGCGGGCTCATATGTCTGGCCCTGGCCCCGGAATGGGTGGACAAACTCGGCCTGCCCATGATGGCCCCCAAAAACACCTCCAGGTTTGAAACCGCCTTCACCGTCTCCATAGAAGCAGCCCAGGGGGTAACCACCGGTATATCCGCCTATGACCGCTCCACCACCATCCTCACCGCCATCAAGGACAACGTGGTCCCGGAAGACATCGCCACTCCCGGCCACATCTTCCCCCTGCGGGCCAAAAAAGGCGGGGTGCTGGTCCGGGCCGGGCAGACCGAGGGCAGCATGGACCTTGCCCGTCTGGCAGGGCTCAAGCCCGCCGCTGTTATCTGCGAAATAATGCGTGACGACGGCGAAATGGCCCGCATGCCCGACCTGATTGAATTCGCCGGAAAACACGGTATCAAGATCTGCACCATTGAGGACCTTATCCGCTACCGCTCCAGGTTCGACTCCATGGTCAAGCGGGTGGCTGAAGCTGATCTGCCCACTGACTGCGGCAATTTCCGGGCTATAGCCTATGAAAACGAGGTGGATGATCATACCCACGTGGCCCTGGTCAAGGGCAAGCTCAAAAAACACGAGCCTGTACTGGTGCGGGTGCACAGCCAGTGCCTCACGGGTGACGTTTTCGGCTCCCTTCGCTGCGACTGCGGCAACCAGCTCAAGGCGGCCATGCGCATGGTGGATCAGGCCGGAAAAGGCGTAATTCTCTATATGAGCCAGGAAGGCCGGGGCATCGGCCTGGCCAACAAGATAAAGGCCTATGCTCTTCAGGATCAGGGCCGGGACACTGTGGAGGCCAACGAGGAACTGGGATTCGGCCCCGACCTGCGCAACTACGGCATAGGGGCCCAGATTCTGGTGGACCTGGGCATTACCAAAATGCGCCTTATGACCAACAATCCCAAGAAAATAATCGGCCTGGAAGGTTTCGCTCTGGAGGTTGTGGACAGGGTATCCATAGAAGTCCCTGCCTGCGAGCAGAACCAGTGCTACCTGCTGACCAAGAAGGAAAAAATGGGGCATATCCTCAGTATTTCCAGCAAGCAGTAAACAAGGACCATTGGAGAGAAAAAATGCTGCACATAAAAACCATAGAAGGCAGGCTGGATGCCAGGGGGCTTAAAATCGCCCTGGTGGCCTGCAGGTTCAACGACTTCATCGTGGACAAGCTCATAGGCGGGGCCGTGGACTACTTAGTGCGTCACGGAATGGAAAAAGAAAACCTGACCCTGTACCGGGTGCCCGGGGCTTTTGAGATGCCTGTCCTGGTCAAGCGCCTGGCCGGCAAAAAAGACATAGACGGGATAGTCTGCCTGGGTGCGGTCATCCGCGGGGCAACCCCGCATTTCGACTATGTCGCCTCCGAGGCCACCAAGGGTATCGCCCAGAGTTCCATTGAGAGCGGCATGCCTGTGGGTTTCGGCCTGCTGACCACCGACAGCCTGGAACAGGCCATTGAAAGGGCCGGGAGCAAGGCCGGCAACAAGGGAGTTGAGGCAGCAGCAGCCGTTCTGGAACTTATCCGGGTCATGGAGCAGGTGGATTAAC
>Ga0207421_10004406_pt1 | contig 16194 bp, 18 predicted proteins | sample SodLakKL_010_SED_4_FD_187542 | JGI IMG/M metagenome (GOLD analysis project Ga0207421, IMG submission 187542) | Alkaline sediment microbial communities from Lake Tanatar, Kulunda Steppe, Russia - 8KL_010_SED (SPAdes) (version 2) | ecosystem: Environmental > Aquatic > Non-marine Saline and... | reverse complement strand
TGCTTAAAAAATATAGACAGCAAATGCATGATATGTTATGCTTTTAAAAACTGAATAGATACATTCAGGTGCCCGTTAGGGGTGAATAGGGAAACCGGTGCAAGTCCGGTGCGATCCCGTCACTGTAAGCAGGAGCCGACCTCAAAAGTCCACTGGCAAGGAGCTGGGAAGGAGAGGAAGGCGATGACTGTGAGCCAGGAGACCTGCCTGAATGTCGCTACGTTCCCCTTCGAGTGAAAGGGCTGGTCGCGAAAACGCGCCACACGGCGCTTTTTTATGAAAGATGACTCCGGCTTTGGATCAAGAAGGCCGGAGTTTTTAATTGGGCTAAAAGGCAAGGGTAAGAGAATTTAAAGAGCAAAGGAGCTTTCAGGTGGAATCATTCTGTCCGATCCATATCGACTTAAAAGGCAGGGCCTGCCTGGTTTTGGGCGGCGGCGCGGTGGCCGGGCGGAAGGTAAAGGTTATGCTTGCTTATGGGGCCGCGGTTACCGTGGTCAGCCCCGATCTGTCCCCCGAACTTTCCCAAATGCTCGAGGAAGAAAAAATAGCCTACCTGGCCGACACCTACCGGCCGGTTTACCTGAAAGATAAATTCCTGGTTATATGTGCCACCGGCAGCGAAGAGGTTAACCGCCGGGCGGCTGAAGATTGCATTAACCGGGGCATCCCGGTCAACACGGTCAGCGATCCACAGATGTGCACCTTTTACTTGCCGGCCCTGCATAAAGACGGGCCCCTGACCGTTTCTGTTTCCACGGTCGGCAAAAGCCCGGCCCTGGCCCGCCGCCTGCGGGACAGCATTGCCGGCAGCCTGGACGGCGCTTACGCGGAATTTGCAGAGTTTTTGGGCCAGGCCCGGGCCCTAATTTTAAACCGGGTCGAAGACCGGGCCAGAAGGAAGGCCCTGCTGGAGTTTTTGGCCTCGGAAGATTTTTTTACTGATTTTAAGCGACTTCCCCGGGAAGGGGTCGAGGAAAAAGTAAAAGAGCTGATCGAAGAATTTGGAGAAAAAGGGAACCGGGAAGGAGACGGCGGATGAGAAAAGTGGTAATTGGCACCAGGGGCAGCCGGCTGGCCCTGATCCAGGCCGGGATAGCCCGGAAGGCCCTGGAAGAAGCCTTTCCGGAACTGGAAGTGGAGATCAGGGAAATCAAGACCACCGGTGATGTGATCACCGATATCCCCCTGGAGAAGATCGGCGACAAGGGCCTCTTTATCAAGGAACTGGAGGCGGCCCTTTTACAAGAAGAGATCGATCTGGCCGTGCACAGCATGAAGGATATGCCCACCGCCCTGCCTGAAGGCCTGCAGATCGGGGCCGTGATGGAGCGGGAAGAACCCTGGGACGTTTTTATCTCCGCTGGTGGTAATAGGAAACTTTCTGATTTAAAGCCGGGGGAGCAGCTCGGCAGCAGCAGCCTGCGCCGCCGGGCCCAGCTTCTGCACCATTTCCCCCACCTTGAAATCTGCCCGATCCGGGGCAACGTCGATACCCGCCTTAAAAAGCTGCAGCAGGGCGAATATGATGGGATTATTCTTGCTTACGCGGGAGTGAAGCGGATGGGCTGGTCTGAGCAGATCTCTGAAATAATTCCCGCTGATATCTGCCTGCCTTCGGTGGGGCAGGGGGCGATCGGGCTCGAGATCAGGGCCGGCGACCGCCAGACAGAAGAGCTGGTGTCTGTTTTAAACTGCAGCCGGACTGAAGCGCAGGTCCTGGCCGAGCGGGCGTTCCTGCGTAAGCTGGAAGGCGGCTGTCAGATCCCGGTGGGGGCACTGGCTGAAAGCAGGCCAGGTGAACTTTTATTAAAAGGGATGGTGGCATCCCTGGACGGCAGGGTGATGTTCCAGGGCGAAAAGAGAGGAAACCCAGGCGAAGCGGAAGCGATCGGCGAAAGCCTGGCCGGAGAGATGCTCGAGGAAGGGTGCGGTAATATCCTGGATCAAATCAGGCGGGAGTGTGGATAAGCGGATGGAAAATAGAGGTCAAGATAATTTAAAGGACAGATCTGGCAAGAAAAAGGGACTGGTTTACCTGATCGGGGCCGGGCCGGGCGATCCGGGCCTGGTCACCCTGAAAGCCCTGCGCTGTATTGAAAAAGCGGAGGTGGTCGTTTATGACCGCCTGGTTTCTCCGAGCCTCCTGCAGTCGGCGCCGGAAGCGGCAGAATTAATCTATGTTGGCAAAAAACCCGACCGGCACACCCTGAAGCAAGAAGAAATCAATGCTCTGCTGGCCGAAAAGGCCGGGCAGGGGCTGACCGTGGCCCGCCTGAAGGGGGGCGATCCCTTTGTCTTCGGGCGCGGGGGTGAAGAAGCGGCTTTTCTTGCTGAAAGGGATATTGCTTTTGAAGTTGTTCCCGGCATCACTTCCGCCGTGGCCGTTCCCGCCTACGCCGGGATTCCGGTTACCCACCGGGGCCTGGCTTCCGGGTTTACGGTCATTACCGGCCACGAGGATCCGGGCAAGGAAGAATCGGACCTGGACTGGGCGTCACTGGCCCGGAGCGCCGGGACCAACGTGATCTTGATGGGGATGGGCAATTTAAGCCAGATTGCCGCCCGTTTGATGGAAGAAGGCCTTTCTTCTTCCACCCCGGCGGCCATTATTCAGCAGGGTACCCGGGCCGGGCAGAGGACGCTTTCGGGTACGCTGGAGGATATTGCCCGGGAAGCGGAAGCTAAGGGGTTTAAAGCCCCGGCCATAATTGTTACCGGCGAGGTGGTCAACCTGCGCCAATACCTGCAGTGGATCGAAAAGAAGCCGCTGTTCGGGACCCGGATTGTGGTCTCGCGCGCCCGGGCCCAGGCGAGCGCGCTGGCTGAAAAACTGGAAGAGCTGGGCGCTGAAACGGTCCAGTTCCCGGCCATTAAAATTGTTCCCCCTGAAGATTACGGGCCGCTTGATCGGGCCCTGGAGAACCTGGAAAGCTACCACTGGGTGATTTTTACCAGCGAAAACGGGGTTAAATATTTCTTTAACCGCCTGCGGGAAAAAGGCGGTGACATCCGCAGCCTGAAAGGGGCCCGGATTTGTGCCATCGGGCCGAAGACGAAAGAAGCTCTCGGGGAAAAAGGCTTGCGGGTGGATTACACGCCTGCTGAGTACCGGGCGGAAGCAGTCATAGAGCAAATAGAAGGTGAAATTAAGGCCGGTGACAGGGTCCTGCTTCCGCGGGCCGACCTGGCCCGGCTGGCCCTGCCGGAAGCCCTGGAAAAAGCCGGCGCTGTGGTCGACAATGTGACCGCCTACCGCACCGTCCGCGGTGAAGGCGATGCCGGCCTGCTTAAACAGCTGCTCTCTGAGCGGGAAGTGGACATGATCACCTTTACCAGTTCCTCTACCGTTCACAACCTGGTCGATATGCTTGGAACGGAAGCGGCCGGGCTGCTTGACGGGGTGGCCGTTGCCGCCATCGGCCCGATTACTGCCGCTTCGGCCAGGCAGAGGGGCCTGGAGGTGGCGGTGGAAGCGAAAGAATATACCATCGACGGTTTGGTTGAGGCGATCAAAGTTTTCCGGTCTGGTAGAGGCTAAATGAAAAAGCCCGGCTGGATCAGGGGCGAGGCTGGTTTAGATAGATATAAGGGGAAAAAAACCGGGAACCAGGAGATTAGTTATCTTCTCGCATAGCCGGGGAACATATAACCCGGTTTACGGGATTAAAGTTTAAAACAGCAAAGCCGGTTGAGACCGGATCATGAATGAAGGAGGGTGAGCATTTGATACAGACACCATGGAAAAGGCCGCGCCGTATGCGCCGTTCGGAAACGATCCGTAACATGATCAGGGAAACAACTCTTTCAGCGGCCGACCTGATTTATCCCTTTTTTGTTGTCAACGGAAAAGACAGGGTTGAACCGGTTGAATCACTGCCCGGCGTATATCGCTTTTCAGTTGATCGCCTGCTTAAGGAGGCGGGAAGTGTTTTAGCCCTGGGCATACCGGCCGTCCTTCTATTCGGCCTGCCCGATTACAAGGATGCCCGCGGCAGTGCGGCAAGCAATCCGGAGGAAGCGGTGCAGAGGGCCGCGGCTGAGCTCAAGGAACGCTACCCGGAACTGGTGGTAATAACCGATGTCTGCCTGTGTGGCTATACCGACCACGGCCACTGCGGCCTTGTTGAAAACGGCAAGATCGAGAATGACAAAACCCTGGAAATTCTACTGGAAGTAGCCCTGTCCCATGCCCGGGCGGGAGCCGATATCGTCGCTCCCTCGGACATGATGGACGGCCGGGTGGGTGCCATCCGTTCCGGGCTGGACCGGGAAGGGTTTAGCGATACGGCAATCCTTTCCTATGCAGTCAAGTACGCCTCCGCTTTTTACGGGCCTTTCCGGGAGGCGGCCGGGTCGGCCCCGCAGTTTGGGTGCCGCCGATCCTACCAGATGGACCCGGCCAACATCAGGGAAGCCTTGAAAGAAGCGGCTTTCGATGTAGAAGAGGCGGCAGATATAGTTACAGTCAAACCGGCCCTTGCCTACCTGGATGTGATCAGGGCGGTGCGGGAAAAAGTAAACGCCCCGCTGGCCTGTTACAACGTCAGCGGAGAATATTCCATGGTCAAGGCGGCTGCAGGCAAAGGCTGGATCGATGAAAAAGGCGTGGTTCTCGAACAGCTTCTGGCCATGAAGCGGGCCGGGGCGGACCTGATCATCACCTACCATGCCAGGGATGTCGCCGGTTGGTTAAACGAAAGCTAATGCAAGAAAACAGCTTGAGTACGGAGGGATGTTGTGATGTATGAAAAATCAAGGGCCCTGTTCAACGAGGCGAAAAAGGTTATCCCGGGCGGAGTGAACAGCCCGGTCAGGGCTTTTAAATCTATTGCCCACCAGCCCCTTTTCATCGAACGGGCGGACGGAAGCCGGGTTTATGACGCCGACGGCGGCTCATATATCGACTACGTTTGTTCCTGGGGCGCCCTGATATTGGGGCACGCCCATCCCCGGGTGGTTGAGGCTCTCGGGGAGGCCGCCGGTAAGGGGACCAGCTTTGGGGCCCCCACCGCCCTGGAAACGGAGATGGCCGAATTGATTGTGGAGGCAGTACCCTCGGTGGAACAGGTGCGTATGGTCAACTCGGGCACCGAGGCGGTTATGAGCGCCCTGCGCCTGGCCCGGGGCTACACCAAACGGGACAAGGTGATCAAGTTTGGCGGTTGTTACCACGGCCACTGCGACAGCTTCCTGATCCGGGCCGGGTCCGGCGCCGCCACCCTTGGTTTACCGGACAGCCCCGGGGTTACCGCCGGCACTGCTGCAGATACGATCATTCTCCCTTACAACGACAGCGGGGCGGTTAAAAAAGCTTTTGCGGAAAAAGGCCGGGAGATCGCCGCGGTGGTGGTCGAGCCGGTGGCCGGCAACATGGGCCTGGTTTTGCCCGAAGCGGGCTTCCTGGAAGATCTGCGGAAGCTGACCGAAGAGAACGGGGCCGTTTTGATTTTTGATGAGGTGATTACCGGGTTCCGGGTTGGACCGGGCGGGGCCCAGGACTATTTTGGAGTCTACCCCGACCTGACCACCCTGGGTAAAGTGATTGGGGGAGGCCTGCCGGTGGGCGCCTACGGCGGAAAGGCCGAAATTATGTCTCATTTGGCCCCGGCCGGTCCGGTTTACCAGGCCGGGACCCTGTCGGGGAATCCCCTGGCCATGGCCGCCGGTGTTGAAACCCTGAAGCAGCTCAAAGAGCCGGGCTTTTACGAACAGCTGGCAGAGAAACGAAAGAAGCTGGCCTCCGGTTTGGCCGAAGCTGCCGCCGGCCAGGGGATTGAGATTAGCCAGGCCGGGATCGGTTCCATGTTCTGCACTTTCTTTACCGGTGGCCCGGTAAAGAATTTTGACAGCGCCGGCAGTTCCGACACGGAGCAGTTTAAAGTATTTTTCCGCGAGCTGCTCCGCTGCGGGGTTTACATCGCCCCGTCCCAGTTTGAAAGCGGCTTTATTTCAGCCGCCCACAGCGAGGCCGACATTGAGGAGACGGTGGCTGCCGCCGAAAAAGCTTTTGCCGCGGTGCGAAGGCACATTGAAGACGAAGGCAGCTCTTCCGGGATGGTGTCCTGAATGCAAATTATTGCCCTGGGCATAAATCACAAGACAGAACCCCCGGAACCGCGCACCAAGCTGGTGGCGGGGGTGGTTTTTGTTTTCGGGGTGATCAGCCTGGGCAATACCTGGTTGCTGGGGGCGGCCCTGGGCTTTGCCGTGCTCTTTGCCCTCTGGGGCGGCCTGACCCCGGGGCAGCTGTTAAAAAGGCTGTCGGTCCTGGTGCCGTTCCTGGCCCTGATGAGCATCCCGCTGGTTTTCGGGGCCGGGATCCCGCCCGAGCCGGAGCGGGTGGAGCTGGCTGCCCTGATCTTGCTCAAGGCGCTGACGGCCATGACTTTCACCCTGTTTGTTTTTACCAACCAGCCCGTGGAGGAGATGCTCGAGGCGATGGAACATTTGAAGGTGCCGCCGGCCGTTACGACCGTAATTTACCTGGCTTATCGCTATGGTTTCCTGTTTATCCAAGAAATGCAGACCACCATGAAGGCTCTCCAGGCGCGCCTTTTTAAAGCGCACCTGGGCCGGCAGTCGCTGCCGGTCTACGGTGAGGTGGCCGGCGGGCTTTTTATCAAATCGCTCAACCGTTCGGAAACGGTCTACCGGGCCATGGCTGCAAGGGGTTTTGATGGAAAGATCCCCGTCGGCGAGCCCAGGCCGATCAAAGGGTCGGACCTGGTTGCGGCAGCCGGGCCGGTGGCTTTCCTGGCCGTTTTACTGATCCTGGAACAGGTGGTGTTAGGATGAGTTACGCCCTGGAAATAGAGAATTTAAGCTATGCCTACCCGGACGGGACCAGGGCCCTGCACGGGATCAATCTCCGGGTGGAAAAAAAGAAAAAGACGGCTTTGCTCGGCACAAACGGCAGCGGTAAAACCACCCTGCTTTACCACCTGAACGGGTCCATCCCGGCCCAGGAAGGAGAGGTCAGGGTAATGGGCCGCCCGGTGACTAAAGAGAACCTGCGCCTGGTCAGAAAGATGGTGGGGCTGCTGTTCGACAGCCCTGATAACCAGCTTTTTTCGACCACCGTCTACGGCGATGTGGCCTTTGGGCCGCGCAACATGGGCCTGAGCGGGGAGGAAATCGAAAAGAGGGTTGGTGAAGCCATCCGCAGGGTGGGAATAGAAGACCTGGGTGCCCGGCCGCCCTACTGCCTCAGCCTGGGGCAGAAGAAGCGGACGGCCATTGCCGGGATCCTGGCCATGAACCCAGAAATCATGGCCTGCGATGAGCCTTTTTCGGGACTCGATCCCGCCGTGGCCGGGCAGTTCAGGGATATTTTGGATGAGTTGAAGAAACAGGGCAGAACCCTGGTCTACAGCACCCACGACGTCGATCTGGCTTACGGGTGGGCCGATCAGGTCGTGGTCATGAAAGAGGGCCGGATCCTGGAAGCGGGCTCGACGGAGCTTTTGCAGGAAGAAAAACTGATGCGGGAAGCATCCCTGCAGCTGCCGATGCTGGCGGAGCTTTTTAAAAACAGCACTTACAAGCCCCGGACAGTTGAAGAAGCCTCCCGGCTCCTTTCGAAAGAAGGTGGCGCCGGTAGGACAGGCGGCCGTGCTGCCGTGGATTGGGTTTAAAATAAACAAGAATACACGGATTAGGAGGAGTAATTGATGAAAAGAAGTCTGGTTTTGATGCTGGTGTTCGGGCTGGTGATTGGACCGGCGCTGATCACCGGCTGCGGGGAAGAAGCACAGACGGCAGACGATCATTACGACCAGGATCATTCTCATCATGAAGAGATCACAATCTTTGAGGTTATTGACCGCCGGGCGGAGGAAGTAACCGCCTATGTCCATGTCGATCACTGGCACGGTAACCTGCCCGAAGTGCCCGAAGGTGAAGACCTATCCCTCGGAGCCTATATCGAAGAAAATGATGAGGAAGTGCTGCTTGACGGTGATCATCATGCCCTGGGCGTGGCCCTGGCTGATGGAGCGGAAGAAGGTATCGTCAGCTTTGGCCTGCACGGCGATCATGTCCATATTATTGGTGAGCAGGAAGGCTCGGCCGAGGTTGTGTTCCAGTTTTTACACGACGGAGAAGTTGAATACACGACTCCGCCTATTGAAATCACAGTCGGCCAGTAGTCAGTTATATAACCCGGGCCAGATTTGAACTGGAGTGATTTGATCATGCATATCGCAGATGGCGTATTGAGCACACCCGTGGCAGCCGGTACCACGGCGGTAACCGCTGCAACCCTGGCTTATTCAGTCAAGGGGATGAAAGAAGAAGAGATACCGAAGACGAGCCTGATGGCCGGTGTATTTTTTGCCGTGTCCCTGATCAGTATCCCGGTGGGGCCGTCAACAATCCACCCGTTATTTGCCGGTCTGCTGGGAGTAATCCTGGGGAGGCGGGCCCCCCTGGCTATTTTCGTGGGCTTGCTGCTCCAGGCTGTGCTGTTCCAGCACGGGGGCTTGACCACCCTGGGCGCCAACACGCTGATACTGGCAGTGCCGGCCCTGCTTTCGTACCGGATCTACCACGCTATGGCAGGGCGCCCGGTGTTTTTCCGCGGGACGCTGGTCGGCGGGCTTGCAGTGGCTATAACCGTGTTTATGCTGGTCGTGCTGCTGATCCTGACTGACCCGGCTTTTACTGCGGGGACCTTTTCGGTAATTAACATTTTAATTGTTGGGCACCTGCCACTGGTAGCCATCGAAGCGGCCGTTACAGGCGCCGCCCTAAAGCTGGTCGGCAAAGCCAAGCCGGAAATACTGGAGAAACCGGGGGAGTTAGACGATGAAAATAAAGATAAAAAAGAGGCTGCCGCAAAGGGCAGCCGGACATAGAAAACTTTGTAAGAATTAATAAAACTGGTGTTATTAGCCCGGATGGGGGCCGTTCTTCACTCCTTTCTTGCGGCAGGCAGTAAGCTTTTAAACCCCGTTTCCGGTTTAATACTGTCCCTTCCCGGTATCAAACTGCCATTTGCCCGGGAGGGGGCAGCCCATTTTCAATTTTTGGTAAAATATTTTTAAACAAGCAAACCCTAGAGCTGACACACAGCCGAGGTGATTAGAATGCTAAAAAAGACCAGGTTCATTATATCATTTCTGGGAGCGCTGGCAATACTCCTGGCTGCTTCCCCGGTCTTTGCCCACCTGATGCTGATCGAGCCGGTGGAAGAAGGCAAGGTAAAGGTGGTTTTTGATGACGGCAGTGCTGCCCGCCATGCGGAAGTGGTGGTTTATGATGAAGATGTGAAGGAAATCGACAGGGGAGATGTCGACGATGAGGGTTACTTCAGCTTTGATCCGGAAGAAGCGGAACTGCTGGTTGCAGACGACGGCTTCGGCCACCGGGCCGAATACGAAGTGGGGGAAGAGGCGCAGCAAGCCCTGCCGCGAGGACCGGTGGTGGCAGGAGTCTTGTTCGGATTTGCTGCAATTGCCGGCTTTTTCCAGTACCGGGTCAGCAAGAAAAATACTGACAAATAAAAGAAACATTAAAGCATTAAAGATAGAAGGAATTTGTATCTGAGTCCGGCTTGGGTCATAAACGGAAATATTGCCTTTTAAAGAAAGTTGGTTGATTTGGAAGCAAGCATGAAGCGGTTTCGATGCCGGCAAAACGGTGAAATGGAGGTTGAAATAATTGAAAAAAGGCTTGATTATCCTCGGCCACGGCAGCAAAGCGCCTGAAGCCACAGAAACCCTGGCCGCGGTTACGGCCATGGTCAGGGAAAAAGCAGCTTACGACCGGGTTGATTACGCATCCCTGCAGTTGAGCGAGCCGGACCTGGCGGCGGTGGTGCGGGAACAGGCCGGAACGGGAATGAATCAGATCACGGTCCTGCCCTTCCTGATTGCCGCCGGGCAGCATGTTAAGACAGATATCCCGGAAGCCCTGGTCGAACTGGGCCGTGAATTCCCGGCGGTAAAGATGCACCTGGGCAGGCCGCTTGGCGCCGATCCGCGCCTGGCCGAGATCCTGGTGGAGCGGGCTGAAGAAACGGAGCGATTGTCATGAACTCATTTATAACCGATCCGGAAGGAATTGAAAGCAAGAGCATGCTGATCATCGAAGCAGAGCTTGGTGAGAAGCTGAAAGCTTTCAGTCCGGCGGAAGCGGCGGTAGTGAAAAGGATTATTCACACCACGGCCGATTTTGAGTATGCCGACCTTTTGGCCCTCTCTCCCGGTGCCCTGGAGGCGGCCGCAGAGGCCTTCAGGGCAGAAGGCGGAGTGATTATTACCGATACGAACATGATCGCAGCCGGAATTAATAAGGGCTTGCTGGGCCGTTTCGGCGGGCAGGTGGAATGCCTGGTCGCAGAAGAAGAAACCAGGACGGCGGCCCTGGAAGCGGGCCTGACCCGCTCGATGGTCAACATCAGGCGGGCTGTTGAAAAATATCCCGGGGCCATTTATGTAATCGGCAATGCTCCCACCGCCCTCTATGAGCTGCTTCGCCTGATCGGAGAGAAAAAAGCGGAACCGGCCCTGGTGGTCGGGGTGCCGGTCGGATTTGTGGAGGCTGCGGAATCAAAGGAAGAACTTTTAAAATCGCAAGTTCCCCACATCGTGATCCGCGGCCGCAAGGGCGGGAGCACGGTGGCGGTGGCCACCGTCAATGCTTTGCTCAAGCTGGCAGCGGGCCTTAATGCAGAATCCTAAACAGGGCTTTGAGGAGCAGGATTGGCGTGGGATGAAATGTTTAAATAAGCCATCGCTTTAGATAAAGGAGTGCTCAGATGAGCTGGGAAAACACCGTAACTGAGGGGCGCAGGCTCAGGCGCGGGCGCAGCAGCGGTTCGTGTGCCGCGGCGGCGGCCAAGGCGGCTGTAGCGATGCTTTTTGGTAATAAAAAGCTGGAGCGGGTGAGCATCGATACCCCGGCCGGAATCCGCCTCGAAGTGAGCCTTGAGGACATCGACCTCGGGCCAGGTGCGGTCAGCTGTGCGGTGCGCAAGGATTCAGGCGACGATCCCGATATTACCAACGGCATGCTAATTTATGCCCGGGCCGCCCCAGTTTCTGAATCCGGAGTCAAGATCAGGGCGGGACAGGGGGTCGGAGTGGTAACTAAACCCGGCCTGCAGGTGGCGGTGGGCAAACCGGCCATCAACCCGGTGCCGGAGCAGATGATTTTAGAGGAAGCCGCTTCCGCCCTGCCACCCGGCAGGGGGGTTGAAGTAGAGATCAGCATCCCCGACGGGGAGCGCCTGGCCAAAAAGACCCTCAATGCCAGGCTGGGGGTAACCGGCGGACTTTCCATTTTGGGGACAAGCGGACTGGTGGAACCGATGTCGGAGCAATCTTACAAGGACACGCTGGCCCTGGAGCTGAAGGCCGTTCGGGAGGAGCACAGGGGCCCGGCAGTGCTGGTTACCGGCAATTACGGCCGGGAACTGGCCCGGGAACATTTCAAGCTGCCTGAAAAGGCGGTGGTTAAAATCGGCAACCTGGTCGGTTTTTCTCTCGACCGGTGCTTAGAATTTGAATTTGAAAAAGTTTTAGTGATCGGCCATGTGGGCAAACTGATCAAGGTTACAGCCGGCATTTTCAACACCCACAGCCGCGTAGCCGATGCCCGGTTTGAGATTTTTGCAGCCCGGGCCGCCCTGCTTGGGGCCGGGCCGGAACAGATCCGGAAACTGCGGGAGATGACCACCACCGAGGATATGGTCGATATTTTGACAGGCCTTGGGGACGAAACCCTTTTTGACCGGCTGGCTGCAGATGTCAGCAGGCGGGCGGAGGAATACCTCTTTGAACAGCTGGCGGTGGGATCGGTTTTGTTTAACTTCCGCCGGGGCCTGCTTGGCTCAGATGAAACGGCGCAGGAGATACTGGAGGAGTTTTAAATGCCTAAAATATACGTGCTGGGAGTGGGTCCCGGGTCTGCCGCCTACCTGCCGCAGGCGACGGCCGAGCTGGCCGGGCAGTGCGATGTGCTGGTCGGGGGGAAACGCAACCTGGCCCTTTTTGACGGCCGGGGGAAGGAAATAGTCGAGATCACGGGACACCTGGACCCGGTTATAGCGGAGATCAGGGAAAAAAGTGTTTCGAAACGGGTCGGTGTCCTGGTTTCGGGCGATACCGGCATTTACAGCCTGCTGCCATGGCTGGTCAAAGAATTCGGCCGCGAGAACCTGGAAGTATATCCCGGGATCAGCCCCGTGCAGTACTTTTTTGCCCGCCTCGGCAGGTGCTGGCACGAGGCCCGCATGGTCAGCCTGCACGGCCGCAGCCTGGACGACCTGGCGGATCTGGCCCGCGGAGATGAAACGGTGGTGGTTTTTACCGATCCGGACAACAGCCCCGCCGCGGTATGCCGCCGGCTGGTGGAAGCCGGGGTAACCGGGGTGAGGGTCTTTATCGGGGAGGATTTGTCCTACCCGGAAGAAAAAATCAGCGCAGGCCGGCCGGAAGATTTTATTAATTACCAGAGCTCCGGCCTGAACCTGATGATCATCGCACCAAACCCCAGAGACGGGGACAGTTCTTCTGTCCGGTATTGATTGTTTCATCAAAGGCATGTCAAAGGGACGGTTCTTTTGGCCTAGACAAACAGCAATGTAGTTTTAACCAATCTGACCAGATTTGTTAAGTAGAATAAAGTTACAGGTAAAGCACCGGTTGTTATAACGAACCGGCGCTGGCTGTGATTGAATACAGGTGGAGGGAAAGACCACAATGGCTGAAGAAGAAAAAAGATATGCAGTGCCCGGCATTCCCGATCATTTTTTCGAGCGGAGCGAGGTGCCCTTAACCAAGCAGGAAATCCGCTGCCTCACTTTATCCAAGCTGAAACTGCAAGAAGGGCAGACGGTCTTGGATGTGGGGTCCGGAAGCGGGGGATTGAGCGTGGAATGCGCCCTGCTGATACCTGGAGGAAGGGTATTTGCCGTGGAACGTGACCCCGATGCGGTGAAAGTGATCCGGGCCAACCTGGAAAAATTTGGAGTAAAGAATGTGACTGTCCTCGGTGGCGCTGCTTCCGAGGTGCTTGAAGGCGTGGGTTTACCGGCGCAGTTTGACCGGGTTATGATCGGGGGCAGTGGGGGAGAGTTGCAGGCGATCATAGGACGCGCCCGGGAGATGCTGGCTCCGGGCGGAGTGATAGTGATTAACTGCATCCTCCTTGAAAACTTGCAGGAGAGCCTGCAGCGGCTCGAGGAAGAAGGCTTTTCTGAAATCAGTTATATTCAGGCCGCCATATCGCGGTCCCGCCGGATAGGAGGGAAAACGGCCCTGCAGCCGCTCAACCCGGTGTTCATAATTTCCGCCACCGCGAATAATTAGAACCGGCCAGGATATTTCGAGTATTTTGCTTTGAGGAGGAATTGAATGAAGGGGAAATTTTACGGTATCGGGGTCGGCCCGGGGGATCCGGAACTTTTGACCTACAAGGCAGTGCGGATCCTGCAGGAGGTTGACTGCGTTGCGGTGCCGGTAACTGAACGGGACAAGGAAAGCACGGCCTACCGGATTGCCGCCCGCTTTATTAAGCCGGAAGCGGCCCTGCTCAAAATTGATTTTCCCATGACCAGAGATCGGGCCTGCCTGGAGGAAGCCTGGCAGGCGGCCTGCATAGGGATCCGGGAAAAGCTCGATTCGGGGCAGGAGGCAGCCTTTCTCACCCTCGGGGACCCGATGCTTTACAGCACTTATATTTACCTGTATAACCACCTCGAGGAAGCCGGTTACCCGGTTTCAACCGTGCCGGGAATTAACTCTTTTTCGGCCGCCGCCGCTACGGCAGGGTTGCCCCTTGCCTTTGGCGACGAGAAGGTGGCCCTGCTGCCAGGCGCGGCTGTAGAAGAGATGTCTGCCGAAGAGCTTTCCGGGTTTGAGACGGTGGTCCTGTTCAAGGTGGCCCGCTGCTACGACCGCATCGTCGGGCTTCTCGAAGCAAGCGGCCGTCTGGAAGGCAGCGTCCTGGTCGTTTCCTGCGGGCAGCCGGGGGAACGGGTGATCACCGATTTAAAGGCGATAGTCGGTCAAGAGCTGTCCTATTTTTCGTTAATTATATCGCGAAAGGAGCCGGTGGCAGAATGGCAAAACCGTTAGTATATATCGTGGGGGCGGGCCCCGGGGATCCAGAGCTGATCACCGTAAAAGGAGAGCGCCTCCTCCGGGAAGCCGACCTGGTGGTTTATGCCGGATCCTTGGTCAATAAAAAACTTTTGGATACGGTCAAAGACGGCTGCTCTTTATATGACAGCGCCGGCATGGACCTGGAAGAAATATGCCGGGTCATGATCGATTCCGCCCGGGAAGGCAAAAAAGTGGTCCGCCTGCACAGCGGGGATCCGAGCCTCTACGGGGCCCTGCGGGAGCAGATGGAACTCCTGGAGGAAGCCGGGGTGGAATATAAGATGGTCCCTGGAGTGAGTTCTTTTTCGGCCGCCGCTGCGGCGGTGGGCAAAGAATACACCCTGCCCGAAATTTCACAAACCGTGATCCTGACCCGCCTGGCCGGGCGGACCCCGGTGCCCGAATCTCAGGCCCTGGGCGGTTTGGCAAAGCACCAGGCCAGCATGGCCATTTTCCTCAGTGTCGGCATGATTGATAAAGTGATCGAAGAACTGCGGGAGGGGTATGCGGACGACACTCCGGCGGCGGTAGTCTACAAGGCCTCCTGGGACGAAGAACAGGTTATTTACGGCACGGTGGGAGATATTGCCGGCAAGGTGAAAGAGGCCGGCCTGAAATTAAGCGCGCTGATCCTGGTCGGCAGCTTCTTAGGCGATCCGGTCAGCCGCTCCAGGCTTTATAATGCCGGGTTCAGCCACGGCTGCCGGGAGGCCAAACAATGAAAGCGGCTGTTATTGCAGTCAGCAGGGCCGGGATCAGGCAGGCCGAGAAGCTGGCCGGGTTATTTGAAGCGGCCGATATATACGTCCCACCCCGCCTGGTGCAGGATGCAGCCTTAAGACCCCTTGAAAAAGGTTTTTACCCCGGGGTGGCGGAAATATTTCGCTCGTATCCGGCCCTGATCTTTATTTCAGCGTCCGCAGTAGCGGTGCGGGCCATCGCGCCCTGCCTGGAGGGAAAAGACAGGGATCCGGCCGTGGTGGTAGTCGACGAAGGAGGGCGGTTTGCAATCAGCCTCCTTTCGGGGCACCTGGGCGGAGGCAATGAACTAACTGAAAAGATCGCCGCCCTGCTGGGCGCGCAGGCGGTGATCACCACCGCTACAGATACCAGAGGCCTGCCCGCTTTTGACGACCTGGCCCGGCAGTGGGGCTGGGCTATTGAAAACTTGCCTGATTTGAAGCACATTAGCGCCGCCTTGCTGGAGGGCCGGGAAATAATCTTGTACAGCAGGCAGGCCCCGGGAGATGCGGGGCAGGGGGAAGGAGTGCCGGTTGGAAGCCTGGAAAATATACTGGCCGGGAAGCCGGCGGGAAATATCTGGATCACTGAAAAACCGGAAGAGCTTTCCCGGGCCCGGCACGGGGCGGTAATAATCGACAACCGGCTCGAAAAATGGCCGGTCCCGGAAGGGGTGCCGCGGATCATCCTGCGGCCGAAAAATGTGGCGGCGGGGGTGGGCTGCAGGAAGGGTGTCCCGGCTGAAGAAATCATCCGGGCGGTCGAGCAGGCTTTCAGGGAGGCGGGGCTTTCCCTGGAAAGCCTGGGCTGCCTTGCCAGCGGGGAGTTCAAAGCAGGTGAGGAAGGGCTGATTGAAGCAGCCCGTTCACTTGGGGTGCCCCTGAAAATATTCGGGCGGGAAGAGATAGCAGCAGCTCTGGAAGAAGAAGCGTTGGAAGGCACCAGGAGGTCCGGTTTTGTTGAAGAGCAGGTCGGGGTCGGTGCGGTGGCTGAGCCCTGCGCCGTGCTCGCCAGTGGCAGGGGGCGAACGGTGCTCCCCTCCAGGCGGGGAAACGGGATTACCGTATCTTTGACCGAAGGGCCGGTATTTAACGCCGGAAATACTTAGGGCTGTGGTCAAATGACCGTTTATTTAGATCATTAATGTGGAAATAAAGAACATCATCCCGGGAGGGAGAAATTGAGAGCCCAGGGAAAAGGCTTCTGTTTTGAAGGCCGGTTATAGTTTTGAATGACTAGCTTGAAAAAGGTAAATGAATATAAAAAATCAGGAATGATTAGCTTATTTTGCACAACGGGTGCTGTTTAAATGTAGATATTATATGAATTATAGGCGCCAGAT
>Ga0207421_10004405_pt1 | contig 16196 bp, 12 predicted proteins | sample SodLakKL_010_SED_4_FD_187542 | JGI IMG/M metagenome (GOLD analysis project Ga0207421, IMG submission 187542) | Alkaline sediment microbial communities from Lake Tanatar, Kulunda Steppe, Russia - 8KL_010_SED (SPAdes) (version 2) | ecosystem: Environmental > Aquatic > Non-marine Saline and... | reverse complement strand
AGGTTATGCCGGGGGAGTTATTTTTGAGTGGACCGATGAATGGGCCAAGAAAACCTGGAATACCGAGCCTTTCATGGTGCCCTGGGAAAGGCAGGTCTTGTGGCAAAATGCCATGTGCCCCGAGCAGAATTACGGCCTGGTGGCAGTAGAACCGGCAGTAAGGGGTGAAGAACAGCTTTACACTTCCTGGTTTGCCAGCAGTGAACCAGAAGCATTTGTCCCGCTGGAAGAAAAGCCAGAGAACTTTGGTAAGATTAATTCGATTAAGGCCGGGGCCGATGAGGCTTTTCTCTATCTTTCACTGGAACTTGATCTTGATGATCCCGCTTTTCAAGGTGACCAGCCCTGGGAGGAAATCGGCATTGCCGTTGGGATTGATACCGGCTTCAGGGAAGCGGGAGAGTTTATTCTCCCCTTCAGCGGATTACCGGAACTGCCAACCGGCGCTGAATTTTTGCTTGATCTTGCCACACCGGAAGAGGCGGACCTTTTAACTGTTCCCTCCTACAACCGGGGAAGCTTTAATTTTTTCCCGCAGCCGACCCGTGACGGATATTTTACCCGGATTGAAACCCTGGTTAACCGGGAGCGAATTACCTCTGACGGAAGGGTCTTCGAAGCTCTTTATTCTGACGAGAGCAGGTTGGAATATGGCAGCTTTAATCCCGATCACGCCGATTACAACTCGCTGGCTCACTGGAACTATGACCCGGAAAACGGCAGGATTATAGTTCGTTTGCCCTGGATGCTGCTTAATGTTTCCGACCCCTCGGAAGGAAAAATGTTATATGACCCCGGCCAGTTTAATGAACACCCGGTCAGGGACGAGCTATCTTACCAGCCGACAGACGGTTTTATTTTCTATGCTCTAACTTACAGTAAGCAGGCTCAGGATGCCGGGCAAGCAGAAAGTTGGCCCCAGGTGATTGATTTTGAGCCGCGCGAGCTTGCGGAAGGGCAATTTGACGATTCTATAGCGCCTTATCTCTGGGATAGCTGGGAAGAGCCGCAACACCGGTTCCGCCTGAAAGATAGCTTTGATATAATTGCCGACTATTTTGGTGAGCTTGATTTATCTGATTTACCCGGGGAAGGGGAGTAGGATGCGCCGCTGGCATGTTTTAGCGATCTTAGTATTTTTAATCGGGAGCTATTTTTTAACCTGGTTTCTATTGCCGACCAGGGAGATTAATATGCTTGTAGTTGATAAAACCGTACCAGAACCGGATTTTCGCGAACATCGGGCCATCTTCCGGGTTGCCGAGCATCTTCGCTTTACAGACGATGAAGGTGAATTTTACCGTAAAGACCGGGACTACCTTGGTTACCATCCGTACAGTGAGAGAAAAGAAACCCTTAATGCTGATGATTTACAGGGTATTGAGCTGCTTTACCTGGCAGACACCTACGGCATCTACGATTATGAAGAAGGCCTGGTTGAATATGAAGAGCGGCTGCCTTTCGAGCATCAGGGTATAGACTTAATTTATGGAGGGTTTGACAGACAGGAGGTTGCCGCGATAGCTGATTATGCTTCGGAAGAGGGTAAGATTCTGATTGGTGAACACAATATTTTTGGTTACCCCACCTATCTTGAGCCGCAAGCGGCAGCAGGCCTGCAGGACCTTTTTGCAGTTAACTATGAGGGTTGGCTGGCCCGTTATTATGCAGACCTTAATGAAACAGCTTACTGGATGAAGGAGCTTTATACCAGGATTTACGGCCGCGAGTGGGATTTAAGTGGCGCAGGTATGGTTTTTGTCAGGGAAGATGTTACAGGCCTTGGCTGGTATACAGACCTGGTAATTATCGAGCAGGATCAGTTCAATTACCCCTGGCCGGTTGTTACAAGCACGGGCCACCGGCTGCTCGAGGGGGCAACCTCGCAGGCTCCCTATCTTTACTGGGTTGAGCTGCTAAATGTAAATGTTCATGATGAGGATATCGAAATTCTTGCATACTATGAATTGCCTGTCGGAGAGGATGCCCGCTCAGCCCTGCGTGCAAGGGGTCTTCCTGAACGCTTTCCGGCCATGGTCCGACACACTCCTCCCGGCAAAGCAGAAAGAATTTATTTTGCCGGTGATTTTGCCGATCAACTTCCAGCCCTGCTGCCGCCATGGTTGACCGGTAGTGCTGCCATACAAAGGTTTTTTTCATATCTTCCCGGTCTGCCGGTAGAATACCGCTTTTATTTCCAGTGGTATGAACCGGTCCTCGGCAATATCTTGAATTATACAGAAACAGGGGAATAAATAATGGATGCCATGCTTCGAAAAGAAATATCGCACCTTTCCATAGTTTTTAACCAGGTAAAAGACGGGGTTTATATTACTGATCCTGACCGTCGAATACTATTTTGGAACAATGGTGCCGAGGAAATTACGGGGTACAGCCAGGAAGAAGTCCTGGGAAGGAAATGTGCCGATAATCTACTGGTTCATACAGACCTGGCCGGTAATAAGCTGTGCAGCACAGAGCTCTGTCCCCTGCACAAGGCAATCAACTCTGAAAAGGCTACAACTGAGCCCCTTGTTGTAAAAGCACTTCACAAAAATGGGAGCAGGGTAATGGTGGAAGTTAGCCTTGCGCCCCTGTACAGTGTTTCCGGTGAATTAATCGGAGGCATAGAAATATTTCGCGATATCAGTGAAAAAATCGAACTTGAAGAACAGAAAGCCCGTTTTTTTAGCTCTCTTAGTCACGAGCTTAAGACCCCCCTGGCTAACATGCAGGGTTATTTAAAGCTTTTACTGGCCGGGGATGCAGGGGAAATCAATGACCTGCAGGAGGAGTTTTTGACTACAATATATAAGGAAGAACAAAAGCTGGCCAGGTACATAGAAGAGCTGCTAGACATGGGGCGGTTTGAAGGAACTGATTATTCATACCAGCGAAACTTACTGGACTTGACTGCCCTGCTTGAGGGTTTAGCCAATAGCTTCAGCGCTGAAGCGGTTAATAAAGAGCTTAACTTTAGCAGTAATATTGAACCGAATTTAGCCCTGTTCGGTGACAGGGAGCGCCTGTCCCAGGCTTTTAGCAACCTGATCGGCAATGCCATTAAGTATACAGAACAGGGTAGTGTGAGCTTAAAAGCGGCATTTTCTGAAGCTGAAGATGAAATTATCATAACTGTCAAAGACAGTGGGATCGGTATCCCGGAGGATGATCAGAAAGCAATCTTTGCAATGTTTTACAGGGTTGAGGATAAAAATGTTCGAAGCAAAGGCGGCACCGGGGTCGGACTTTATATCGCGGAAAGAGTAATCGGACGCCACGGCGGGCGGATTGACTTAGAAAGCACTCCCGGTAAAGGAACTACTTTCACCGTTTATCTGCCCGGGTTCATTAAAGTACAGGAGAACCAATAGAAGTAGAAGCACATTTGACTGTATTTAACTGGCTGGCCTGTTTGAAAAAGCTGAAGCAAAAATAAAGTGCAGGCCCTTGATTTTAATAACAAAGGAATGAGTTAAAAATGACGGAAAAGCAGGTAATCCTGGTTGCGGAAGATGACCCCGGCTTGAACCGGCTGATCTCTTTTAAGCTGCAAAAAGAGGGGTATCAGGTAATATCCGTTTTTGATGGTAAAGAAGCTCTCAATGCTGCGCTGAATGAAAAAATTTCTGCAATCACCCTTGATATTATGATGCCTTTTTTAGACGGGATCCAGGTTTTGAAAAAGGTTCGTGCGGTCAAGCCCGATTTGCCCGTAGTTATTTTATCGGTGAAGAGCCGGGAAAACGATCTGCACCAGGCCCTCGAGTTAGGAGCGAATGCTTACATGACTAAGCCTTTTCAGCCGGAGCAGCTGATAGAAAAACTGAAGCAGATCATGGGGAGTAGCTAAATGATCGATCCTTATCTAAAAATTCTTCTTTACATAATTATCGCCCTGTTAGTTATAATCACCCTGCTGTTGCTGGTGATTATAACTAACAGGTACCTGGTATCGGTAAATCAGGATAAGTTCAGGGCGAAAAAACAGAAATGGGAAGAGCTTTATTTGAATTATTTGCAGGGGGATCTCAATCTTAAAGAAATTGCCGAATCGTTTAAGGATGAAAAACGGTATTACTGGCTTTGGAAGTTTTTTGCTCCTTACCTCGATATGCTTGACGGCAGTGATTTTGATAAAACTAAAGCCCTCTGCCGGGAAATTAGTTTGATTGGGCATTACAGGCAGAAATTAGAGCATGGTAACTTATCTGAAAAGGCAACTGCCGCCAGGATCCTGGGTGCATTACGGTGCAAAGAATCGATCACTGGTATGATCAGCTTACTGGACAGTAAGCATCAGCTGTTGATCCAGGCGGCTTCTCTTGGTCTGGCCAAATCCGGAGAAAGCAAAACTTTTTTTCCCGCTGCCAGGGCCCTGCTTGATAATACTTACTTTACTTATGAAGGAGCAACTGAAATTCTGGCAGCATATGGGGAAAATGCAGCTCCTTTAATGGTCAGGTTTTTAGAAGGAGAGACGGAGCTTCTACCTGGTGAGGGTAAAGACCAAAGTTTGAAGAAAAAGAAAAAGTCATTCGACCTAAAAACAGTAGACCCTTCCACTTACAATTCTGTAATGATTGACCTGTTGGGCTTTTTCAGATACCGTGAAGCTTTGCCTGCTTTACATGGACTGATAAGCGAAGCAGACCCGGAAACTACAGTTCATATAATAAAGGCTTTTTTAAGTATAGGAGAAGTGCCTGCCAGCTTTAATTTGAAATCTTACCTGGAACATCCCTACTGGGTTGTTCGCAATTTTAGTGCCCGGGTATGGAGGTTGACCGGTGACCGAGAAGCAATTCCGCTTCTTATAAAGCTACTGGATGATCCAAACTGGTGGGTCCGCTTTAATGCTGCCGAAGCATTGTATGAAGCTGGGGAAAATGGCCTGGATATACTAAGTATGAAAGCGGAAGGGCCTGACGTAAAATCTGCAGCTATCAGCAGTTATGTTTTAAGCCGCAAGGGGGTGGAACTGCAAGCATGAGCACCTGGGCAATTATTCTCATTTTCTACAACATTTTTGTAATATTTTATTTTATCAGCATCAACGGTTTCTATCTGCTGCTGGTTTTACTTTCTTATTTTGGTTTGCGCAAACAGAGAACTGTTGAGCGAGTTTCTGATCGATACCAAACCTTTCATTCAGCCTTTTACAAGCCTCTGACAATTATTATCCCCGCGTACAACGAGGAAGCAACAATTGTAGATACTGCTTACTCAGCCCTGGCCCTGAAATATCCAGAATACGAGATTCTTATAGTCAATGACGGTTCCCGGGATGATACCCTGCCTGTGCTGGAAAAAGAATTTAACCTTAAAAAATATGCCCGCGATTATAACAATGATATTCCCTGTGAAACTATTCGCGGAATATACAGTTCAAAAGATTATCCAAACCTGGTTATCGTTGACAAGGAAAATGGCGGCAAATCTGATGCCTTAAATGCCGGTATAAATGTGTCGCAGTTTCCGCTTTTTTGTAACATTGACTCTGACTCCCTGATTGATGCAGATTCCCTGCTAAAAACTATTGATCTCTTTGCCAGGGACTGGCGCACGGTCGCTGCGGGGGGAACTATCAGGGCTGCAAACCAGTGCCGGATTGAAGATGGCCAGGTAACGGAAATAAACCTTTCCCCAAAATTCTGGGTTCGTTTTCAGATTGTTGAGTATCTGCGGGCCTTCTTGTTCGGCCGCGCTGGCTGGTCTTCAATTGGTGGATTGATGATTTTATCCGGCGCCTTCAGCATCTACAGACGTAAGGCAGTTGTGCAGGCCGGAGGTTACAACCTTAACACGGTAGGCGAAGATATGGAGCTGGTCCTGCGCGTGCAGCGGGTTATGAAAAAGATTAACCGTGAATACAGGGTTGTCTTTTTAGCAGACCCGGTATGCTGGACCCAGGTGCCTGAAAACTATCGCAGCTTAAAAAACCAGCGCCGCCGCTGGCAGCGGGGTCTTTCTGAAAGTTTGTTTGGCAACTTCGAGATGTTTTTAAACCCTCAGTATGGCACAACGGGCATGATTAGTTTCCCTTTTTTCTTGTTCTATGAATTTCTCGGGCCGGTAATAGAAATAACCGGCTACCTGGTTTTTATTTTTTCAGTTTTTGTCGGGATTTTAAACCCGCCGTTTGTTATTTTGTTTCTGACAGCAGCTATTTTACTTGGCATCCTTTTATCCACTTCAGCTTTGCTGATGGAAGAAATTTATTACCGCAGTTATCCCAGGGCCCGTGATATCTTAGTCCTTTTTGGCTATGCCATCCTGGAAAACCTCTTTTATCGTCAGCTTCATGCCTGGTGGCGCTTTAGAGGGCTGCTTGACTTCTTTTTCACAAAAAGATCATGGGGAACTGTGGAAAGGAAGTCATTTTCAGAAAAGAAGCAGGCTGTAGAACAGGATAGCTAAATATTGTAGAATTTATCAGGGTTTTTAAATTAGCAAGCTATAGTATTCTTTACTGTGATAAATAATGCAAAGGAATATCTTAACATGGGGATTCATCTGCAAAAGCATTTAAAATATGCAGCTGCTTATTTAAGTATTTTTCTGGTCACTATTCTATATTCAGGGTGCCAGATCACTGATGCTGAAGATGAGCAAATTCTATTGCCGGATGATACGGATTATCAAGTCATTTCCGGCACCGATGCAGTGATTACAGATATGTTTGTTTCCGGAAGCGACTATTACCCGGGAGATACTGTTACGGCAAGGCTAAATATACTTAATAAAGGAAGCCAAAAAGAAAGCTTCTGGCTCGGCTGCAGCATCAGTGATCCCCTGGGGAGTTGGTTTGATTTGCCTGCAAAAGAAATAGAGCTCGATGGCAGTGATAGTATTTCAGTTGAATTTTCCTGGCTGGTTCCGGAGGAAGATCAGCTCATAAGCGGGCCTTACCTGCTGGCCATGGCGGCCTGGTCAGATTATCCCGGTGACGAAGGGGCTGAAAGATTGGCCACTGTTAAGCAGGAAGAAGCTTTTTTCGTGGTCAGGTATATTGAAGAATTTTCTTCTTATAACAAAGAACTGTGGGAAAAAAGCAGCCATCCCCTGGGATTGGGTAATTTAGATCCTGATAATGTAGAGATAGAAGATGATCTTTTGAAAATAACCCTTCCGGCCGGCACCTATGATGGCGGTCAGCTTGAATCGAGAGAGTTTGATCATCTTTATGGATCCTACCGGGCCAGGATCAAGATGCCCGATGCTCCGTCTTCCATTACCGGGTTCTTTTTATACCGCGCTCCGGATTTCTACCACGAAATAGATATAGAAGTAGTTAATGACTACTCCGGCCTGGCCTGGTTTACTACTTATGCCGATGGAGTAGTCAGCAACACCTGTGAAGCATACCTTGGCTTCGATCCCACTGCAGGTTTTTATGAATATCGTTTTGACTTTTACCCAGGCTCAGTAAGCTTCTATGTAGATGGTCAGTTAATCATAGCTTTTGATGACGGATTAACCGATACCCCGATGAAGCTGATGATTAACTCCTGGTTTCCCATTTGGCTTGATGGAATCAAGCCGGAACAGGATGCTGTAACCCTGGTTGACTGGATTAAATACTAATAGTGGAATACAGCTTCCCCGGTTGGTTGTGAATATATCATAATGATTGTGTTGACTGGTTATTATCTTAAGCTAAAGGATTTAAGTTTTTTTAGAAGAAATAATAACCAAATACTTTTAGTGTTAGGAGTATATAGCCATGACCACCCCCGAAGAAATTTGTTACATGCCGGCCCATAAGCTTGCTAAATTGATCAAAACAAAAAAATTATCTCCCGTTGAAGTTATTCAAAAGTTTCTCGATCGAATTGAAAAGATTAACCCAAAAGTTAATGCCTACTGCACTGTAGCCGCTGATTATGCTTTAGAAGAAGCCAGGGAGGCTGAAAAGAAAATATTATCATGCGTGCCCATTGGTCAGTTGCACGGGGTTCCTGTTGCTATAAAGGATGTTACTCTGACCAAAGGGATTCGCACAACCTTTGGCTCCAGGTTATACAAGGACTATGTGCCGAATCTTGATTCCCTCGTTGTTCAAAGGTTGAAAGATGCGGGCGCCATTATTCTCGGCAAGACCAATACTCCTGAATTTGCTGCCGGAGGGTCTACTTACAACGATCTGTTCGGTGCGACCCGGACGCCCTGGAATACAGACTACAACAGCGGTGGTTCCAGTGGAGGTTCGGCCGCAGCTATAGCGGCAGGACTCTGTCCGATCGCCGAAGGTAACGATCTGGGCGGATCGCTTAGAATTCCGGCCAGTTTTTGTGGGATTGTCGGATTAAGACCATCACCCGGCAGGGTTCCCCTTTACCCGAACGATTTATACTGGGACGATATGTCGGTGGAGGGGCCGATGGCCCGCACGGTGAGCGACGTGGCTTTAATGCTTGATGCGATATCAGGCATGGATAAGCGCACGCCGATGGCAATGCTGTCAAGGGAAGAAAGTTTTTACGATAGCACTACCGGTAAACTGGATTGCAACTTCAAGATTGCCTGGGCTGGGAGCCTTGATTTAACCCCGGTAGATAATGAAGTTTTGGGAATAACCATGGGTGCAATTGATGTTTTCAAAATGCTGGGCAGTTCGGTGGCCGAAGATTATCCCGACTTCAGTGGCTTGCAGGAAACCGCCGCTGTTTTAAGGGGAGTTCGCTTTGCCGCTCTTTATCATGATCAGCTTAATAACCCCGAGTTTATTGAACAAGTAAATCCCAACATAATCGGTAACATCAGGCAGGGTCTGAGCCTGTCAGGTGAAGATGTAGCCAAAGCGGAAAAACATCGTTCCGTGTTGTGGCGAAAGATGCTTGATTTCTTTGCCGATTATGATCTGCTGATTCTTCCGACAGTGCCGGTTAAACCTTTCCCGGCGGAGACAGCATATCCGACAGAGATTAACGGCAAGGCCATGGAAAGCTATATTGACTGGATTATGCTGACCTATGCATTCTCAGTTACCGGACTTCCTGCAATAAGTATCCCCTGCGGTTGGACTGAGGATGGTTTTCCGGTTGGGCTGCAGATAGCAGGCAGGCCCGGCGGAGAAAGAGACGTATTAGTGGCTGCAGCTGCTTTTGAGCAGGCCAGGCCCTGGCAGGAGAAAAAGCCTCAGCTTTAATAAAATTTGATTAAACGTTGAAGCGGAAACTGATTACATCTCCGTCAATCACTTTGTATTCTTTGCCTTCCAGGCGAAACTGGCCTGCTTCGCGAACTTTTACTGTACTGCCAAGTTCGTATAAATAGTTGTAGTGAAAAACTTCTGCCCGGATAAAACCACGCTCAATATCAGAATGGATTTTCCCGGCTGCTTTCCTGGCACTGGTGTCCTGGTTCACTGTCCAGGCCCGAACCTCATCTTCTCCAACTGTGAAAAAAGAATTCAAGTGAAGCAGTTCATAGGCCGTGCGAGCCAGTCTGCCAAGACTTGATTCTGTTAAGCCTAATTCATCAAGAAATTCTCTTTGCTCATCTGGTTCCAACTGGTTGATCTCCATTTCTGTTTTGGCACAAACTTCGACCACCGGTATTCCTTTTTCTGCAGCATACTGGCAGACTTTACCTTTTTGCGGGTAGTCACCACTATGCAGCTGGTCTTCGCCAATATTGATAACAATCAGCATTGGCTTTTCACTTAGAAAGCTTTGTCCTCTTAACAGCTCTTTTTCACTGTCTGTAAGATCAAGGGTGCCGATAAAGATTTCTTCTTCAAGAGCGGAAAGCAGCTTTCGCAGCAGTTTTTGCTGCTCCAGGCTGTCATTGTTAATCTTTTTCATGTCATCGATACGTTCAATTCGTTTTTCCAGCGCATCTATATCGGCCAGGATTAACTCTGTGGCGTAATTAACCAAATCGTTGTATGGTTGTGATGATCCGACCAGGGCGTCTGTTTGATCGGAGCTAAATGCCCGGACAACCTGGACCAGCATATCGGAGCTGCGCACTTCATTTAGCAGCTGGGAAGCCCTGGCCCTGTTATCATCCATTTTTACTCCGGGTATGTCTTTAAAATCAATTCGTGCATAAGTGGTTCTTTTAGGTTTATACAAGTTTGATAGAAAACCGATCCGGGGGTCAGGTACAACAGCACTGCCGACGTAGATCTCTCCTGTTTCATTAAACCCGGTTGCCTGGTTATTACCGGTTAATAAATTGAAGAGGGTTGTTTTTCCGGAATATGGGGTTCCCACCAGTCCGATCTGCATCAGAAAATCATCTCCTGCTATTACAAAGTCAACTCTAAGAGTTAACCATATCGAAGAAGAAAAGTAAAGTTAATATTTTTATACTACTCAGCCAGCCAGCTTAAAAAACTGTGCTTGCTGAACCTTTAGGCTGAAACTGCATTGGCTTAACTGAATAGGCATTTCCCAGGTAGCGAATTTTCTTGACAGGGCAGTAACCATGGTTTAGAATTAAGTTGTAAGAAAAGAAAATATTAGCAGTCCTGCTGCTCATAGTTATTAGACATGAGAGAGCACCGGGGAATTAACCCTTGTGCTCTTTTTTATGTTTTCTGCCGGGAGGCGATTGATGATGGGTTCTGTGAAGGGGATTAAGAATAGTAAGCCGCTTACCATTAATGGTGGCGGTTTTACCGTGCAGGATGTAGTTCATGTCGCACGGGACAAAGCCCGGGTTAATATGTCAACCGAAGCGCTCGAAAGGGTAGAGCGTTCAAGGGCTATGCTTGAAAAGCTGGTTGAAGAGGATGCCGTGGTTTACGGTATTACCACCGGTTTTGGCCGCTTCAGCGATGTTAATATATCAAGGAAAGATGCAATTCAACTGCAGAAAAATTTAATTGCCAGTCATGCAGCCGCGGTAGGTGAACCGCTTCCTGAGGAAGTAGTGCGGGCGTCCCTTTTATTAAGGTTAAATGCCCTGGCCCGCGGCTATTCTGGTGTCCGTCCCCTGCTGGTAGAACATCTGGCCGAGGTTTTGAACAAAGATATAGTGCCGGTTATTCCCGAACAGGGTTCTCTTGGTGCCAGCGGTGATCTGGCGCCTTTATCCCACCTGGCCCTGGTATTAACCGGTCAGGGTGAAGCTTTTTACAACGGCGAAAGGGTGACCGGGGCAGAAGCGCTTGCTGCCGCAGGAATTGAACCGGTAACCCTGGTTGAAAAAGAAGGCCTGGCTCTGATTAATGGAACCCAGATTATGACTGCTATCGGGACGCTGGCATATCACGATGCTGTAAATGTCCTTAAAGCAGCCCTGATAACAGCAGCTTTAACCCTGGAAGCCCAGCTTGCAGTGCCGGATGCTTTTGATCCGCTGATAGCGAGTGTACGCACCTATAGCGGGCATGAATATACATCTGATGCCATTTTGCGCCTGCTTGAGGGCAGTAGCCTGATTGGCAGCGATCGCCGCAAGGTTCAGGATGCATACAGCCTGCGCTGCGTTCCCCAGGTCCATGGAGCTACTACCAATGCCCTTGATTACGTGAACAGCATCCTTGAAGTTGAAATAAATTCTGTCAATGATAATCCTATGCTTTTTCCTGAAGAAAACCGGGTGCTTTCGGGAGGCAATTTCCATGGACAGCCTGTTGCCCAGGCCATGGATTTTATGGCCATAGCCGTAGCCGAGCTGGCTAATATTTCCGAAAGGCGGATTGAACGCCTGGTAAACCCGGCTTTAAGCGGCCTTCCCCCATTCCTGGTCAAAGATGGTGGCCTTAATTCGGGTATGATGATTGCCCAGTATACAGCGGCTTCACTGGTCAGTGAAAACAAGGTGTATTGCCATCCGGCCAGTGTCGATTCTATCCCGTCTTCGGCCAACCAGGAAGACCATGTCAGCATGGGCACAACGTCAGCCCGCAAGGCACGCACCGTGGTTGATAACACGGCCAGGGTTATCGGTATAGAGCTTTTAACTGCAGCCCAGGCTGTCGATTTTCGTGGAGCTGAAAATATGGGACGCGGCACTGCTGCCGCTTACAGGCTGCTGCGTGACAAAGTTGATTTTCTTGAAAAAGACCAAATCATTTATCCCATGATTGAGAAGGCAATTGACCTGGTTTGCAGCGGACAGCTGGTAGAAGCAGTGGAAAGCGAAGTTGACCTTTCGCGTTAGAAACTTCTAAGAGATAATTAATGCTTATGAACCGTCTTAATGTTAAAATATATTGACTGGAATTATTATAAAGGCGGGAAGATAAAATGGAGCAAATCGGCAAAACTGCAATCATGTATGCCCTGGCTGATGGAGACCTGGAAAAAGAAATTAAAACAAAGGCTGAGGCAAACGGGTTTAAGCTGATCAAGGGCAGGGTCGGTTCTATGAGTACGGATAAAATTTTTGCTGCCGTGGAAACGGCTACCCAGCGTGAAGGGTTGATCAGCAAGGATTATTACCGGGATACTCACGCTCTTTATCATACCATCCTCGAGGCTTTTACCGGTATCTGCAGGGGGCAGATCGGTCTCGGTGATATTATGCGCACGGTTGGGTTAATGTTTACAGTGGTTAGAGGTCCGCGAACAGTGCATGACAGCCAGGATGGTGAGTGGTTGGCCGTTGTTCTTTACGGGACCATCGGTGCCCCGGTTAAAGGGTATGAACATGAAACTATTGGTTTGGGTATGAATCACCTGTAATCCTGGCTTTCTTGTAAAATAGAAGGCTTAATTAGTATGAGAAAGCTATGTTTCAATTAATTGGAAATATATAGCTCTACATGGAAGCCTGGCAAGCAGGCGGCCATTAAAATTTGGAGGTGTCTAAAATAAGCACGTATCGTTCAAACTACAACCAGCAGTTATCGCCACAGTTAAAATGGTTCAGCACGGGCCAGCTGGAAGAAATTCACAGCGCTACAGTCGATGTTCTTGAGCAGGCCGGGGTTCGGGTTGACCATGATGAAGCACTAAAACTTCTGAAAGATGCCGGATGCATCGTTAAAGATCGCGTCGCAAAAATACCCGGATGGTTAATTGATGAAGCGATCAGGATGGCTCCTTCGAAGATTAATATTTATGATCGCGAAGGCAATCCTGCTATGAACCTGGAAGCAAACTACACCTACTACGGGGCCGGTTCCGACCTGCCTTTCCACCTGGATTTTGAAACAGGGCAGAGAAGAAACTCCGTCAAGCAGGATGTGGTCAATGCAGCCAGGCTGATTGATAAGCTGCCAAATTTTGATTTTTCGATGAGCTACGGTATCCCGACAGATGTCCCCGCAGCAAAAGGTGACCTGCACCAGTTTGCAGCCCAGGTCTTGCACTGTTCCAAGCCGATAATTTTTACCTCCTTTAACAGGGAAAACCTGAAAACTATAATCGATATGGCTGCAGCAGTCACCGGTTCTCACGAGGACCTGCGCGATCGCCCTTTCATTATTCTCTATGACGAGCCGATTTCGCCGTTGATCCATACCGGTGAAGGCATGGATAAAATGTTAACCTGCGTTGAATACGGAATCCCTGTAATTTACACCCCCGGTGTTGTTGCCGGCGGAACATGCCCGGTAACCAAGGCCGGCACCATTGTCCAGATGAATGCGGAAAGCATTTCCGGGCTGGTTATTGCCCAGCTGAAGAAAAAGGGTTCGCCGGTGATTATCGGTGGAGGGGCAACCCCCATGGAAATGAGTACTACTGCCACACTCTACGGTTCGCCTGATGCAGCCATGAACTATTGCGCAATGACCGAGTTGGCCAAGTTTTACGGCCTGCCCAACTTTACCGAGGCCGGCTGCTCCAATGCACCGGTGCCCGATGCCCAGGCAGGGATGGAAGCTTCTACCGGCCTGCTTCTAAACCAGCTGGCCGGAGCCAACCTGGTTCACGATGTGGGCTATCTTGATGGAGGCAAAACCGGATCGCTTCCGTTCCTGGTCATGAATGATGACTTCATCAGCGCCGCCAGGTATATAGGAGCGGGAACGGTGGTTAATAGAGATACTATCGGCACTGAAAATATCGTAAAAGTTGGCCCTTCCGGTCATTATCTCGGCGAGGAACATACTATGAAATATTTCCGCAGCGAGATATGGTCTCCCACAGTTTTTAACCGGACTATGTATCAGAACTGGGAGCAGGCAGGCAGCAAAGACATTGTGGAGCTGGCCAGGGATAAAGCAAGGCACATTTTAGAGAATGAACCGGTTAATGCGCCTGCACCGGAAGCTGTCGAAAAGATTAATAAGCTGTTTTAGGTATATAAAAATATTGAAGTTCTAAAAGGTGAAACTTAAACATTTATCGAATATTAAATTCTGCTCTTTATAAATATCATGAATTGCAAGGAGTTGATGTTTGGAAACCTGTAGCGATTTGAAGGTACTATGAGAGCTTTTATAAGAGGGATTAATGAGAATTAAAGGAGGAACTAAAATTGTATAAAAAAGTTATGTTTTTAATGGCCCTGCTGCTGGCAGCAACCATGATCGTAGTGTCCTGTGCACCTGACGAGGATATTGCCGTAGACGACCCCACAGATGACCCGATAGATGAACCGGCAGCAGTGGATAATGTTCTGCGCAGTGCTTATTATGCCCCGACCAACATGGATCCGGCATTCCTGAGCACCGTAGCCGATGACCAGATTGCCCGCCAGTGGTCGGACTTCCTGGTTTACATTGATGAGGAGAACCAGCCGGATGAAAGCCGCAGTGTGGCTGAAAGCTGGGAAGCTGATGAAACAGGCACTGTCTGGACTTTTAACCTGCGCGAAGGTGTTCTTTTCCATGACGGTAAAGAGATGACCTCCCGCGATGTTAAATTTACTTTTGACCGCCTGCGTGATCCTGATATTGGAGCGGCAACCGTTGGCCTGTATTCAAATATCAATGAGATCACAGCACCTGATGATTACACAGTTGTATTTGAGCTGGAAGATCCCAACCCTGACTTTTTAAGGGACTTGGGTGATTACCACGCTTTAATCATGGATGCCGACAATGAAGATTTTGCTACCAATTTCAATGGTACAGGTCCTTTTATGGTTGAGCAGTATGAACCTGAAGACCGCATTGTTTTCACCCGCAATCCCGATTACTGGATGACTGATGACGAAGGCACCCAGCTGCCTTATCTCAGCGGAATTTCGATTATCTTCCTTGGGGAATCTTCAGCCCAGGTTGAAGCCCTGCGCGGCGGGCAAATTGATTACCTGATTTATCTGCCGACTGAGTTCGTAGCCATGCTGGAAGATGACCCCAATATTAATGTACTGCAGGCGCCTTCCAATACTGCTTACGTCCTGCGGATGCGCTCCGACCGGGCTCCGGCTGATGATGTTCGGGTGCGCCAGGCCCTGAAAGCGGGGACCAACCGCAGCGATATTATTGACGGTGCTCTCGACGGTTATGGTTTCCCCGGCCGTGACACACCGATCGGACCGGCCTATGAAGAGTTTTATCTTGATGTACCCGAACCTGAGCGTGACGTTGAGAAAGCCAGGGAACTGCTGGCCGAAGCCGGATATGAAGACGGACTGGAGATTACCATTCACACCCAGGAATCTTCACCTGTGCCTGCGATAGCAACTATCTGGCAGGATCAGATGGCTGAAATTGGTGTGGATGTTGATATCCAGCTGGTACCTTCTGATGTTTACTACGGTGCTGACGATATGTGGCTGGAAGTAGACTTTGGTATTACCGACTGGGGTTCACGTCCTTACCCGCAGCCTTACCTTGATCTGGCCTATGTCTGCGATGCCCAGTGGAACGAAAGTCACTGGTGCGATCCCGAACTGGACGAACTGGCTGCAGCAGCGGCAAAAGAAATGGATCATGATGAACGGGTTCGCCTGTACCATGAAATCCAGGAGATTTTCATGGAGCGCGGTCCGGTCCTCGTATTCTTTGTTAACAACCTGTGGGGAGCGAGTGATCGCCTGCAGGGCCTTGAGCCGACAATGGGCCTTGGCACCGCGCTTGACCTGCGCACTGTTTACATTGAAGAGTAAACCAGTTATTTGTTTGCCGGCTTAAAACCGGACTTTAGTAATAGAGCCTGCCCCTGCGATGCCCGGGGGGACAGGTTGGCTGAGAAAAGTCATGCGGCGGGCATTAACAGCCCGCCGCAGCTTTAAAAATATCTCCTGTGGGGAGGTAACCTATGGCATCTTCAAAGCCCTCATTTTTTGCAAACTTTTGGCGTCGTTTCAGGCGCTATCCTACTACGTACCTTGGTTTTGCA
>Ga0207421_10004403_pt1 | contig 16199 bp, 11 predicted proteins | sample SodLakKL_010_SED_4_FD_187542 | JGI IMG/M metagenome (GOLD analysis project Ga0207421, IMG submission 187542) | Alkaline sediment microbial communities from Lake Tanatar, Kulunda Steppe, Russia - 8KL_010_SED (SPAdes) (version 2) | ecosystem: Environmental > Aquatic > Non-marine Saline and... | reverse complement strand
GGGGTTCAATAAAGGTATCTGTCCCCGGCTTTTGACCAGAAAATGGCATACAACTACTATCTGTATGTATTATAAACCACATGTTGTTCAACCCCATTCGGGGTTGCTCTCTGCCTGTTGTTCTTAACCCCGACATTCGTGTCAGGGCTAATTATATTGAATCCACCGCCGGTGGATCCGGCTATAGAGAGTTTGCCCAAGTTCTTCATCCGCTACCTCAAAATAGAACCGCAAAGGCCGCTGCGTACGCAAAGAAAATGCGTTATTGCCACGAAAGCACAGAAATGCACGAAATGTTCTGTGTTCCTCCGTGACTCCGTAGCACTGTTCTAAAACTTCCGAAGGGGAGGTTCCAATAATCTGATTTGTGAATTGAACTCAATTTATTTGCTTCGCTCCCCATCTCATTGTAATCTATGGCAGATTTTTAACCAACCGGAATTTCTCCATGTACCGATATCTGCCCTTACTGATTCTTTTTCTCTTAACGTCCTGCATCTCATCAGAAGATCGGCTTCAAAATGTATTTGATGATCACTGGGAGCACCGCCTTCAAACCAATCCACTGTTTGCCACCAACCAGGGGGATCACCGGTTTAATGACCGCCTGCCGGAATCGGATCTCTCCGCACTGGAACGGAGAAATCGGCAGAACAGGGAGTTTTTGTACAGGCTCGAGAGTATTGAGAGAGATGACCTGAGTGAAGAGTCGCAGCTTAACCATGATATTTTTAAAATCCAGATTGAGAACGCTATCCGTTCCTATGAGCTGAATGATCATCTGCTGCCGCTGAACGGATGGTGGGATTACCACGCTGTATTTGCGGACCTGGCAAACAGGGTGCCGCTCAATACCACAGAAGACTATGAAAACTATCTGAGCCGCCTCTCGGCCTTTCCCGGCTACAACTCGGGTTACATAGAGAGAATGAGAGCCGGGCTGGAGTTGGGATTTGTGAGGCCGAAGGCTGTTTTTGAGGACTACCTCGCCTCCGTAGAAGCGCATATTGTGGATGATGCGGAGGAGAGCAATCTGTTTGAGCCGTTTAAGGAGTTTCCGGAGGGAGTTTCGGAAGAGGATCGTGACAGGCTCAGAAGTGAGGCCCTGGATGTTCTGGCCGATACGGTCGTTCCGGAGTTTGAACGACTCCGCGATTTTTTAAGGGACGAGTACATTCCCGGCGCGGCCGATGAGATCGGCATCACGTCGGTTCCCGCAGGTGAAGAGTATTACCAATACCTGGTGCAGATGTATACAACCATGGAGATCACCCCGGAGGAGATTCACCGGACCGGTTTGGACGAAGTGGCCCGGATCCGGGCAGAGATGATGGAGATTGTGGAGGAAGCGGGATTTGGGGACGATTTTGACGGATTTGTTGAGTTTCTCAGAACCGATCCGCAATTCTACGCCGAAACGCCCGAAGAGCTGATGAAGGAGACGGCCTATGTGCTGAAACTGATGGACGGCAAGCTCCCGGAACTCTTCAAAACCCTTCCCCGTCTTCCGTACGGAATCATGCCGGTTCCCGACTATCTTGCCCCGCGAACCGCCACGGCCTACTACAGCCGCGGCGCTGCCGACGGCACCCGTGCCGGCTTTTATGCGGTGAACACGTACGATCTCAGCAGCCGTCCGCTCTACGAGGTAACGGCGCTCTCGCTGCACGAAGCCGTACCGGGCCACCACCTTCAGATTGCCCTGCAGCAGGAGCTTGAAGATCTGCCGCGGTTCAGAACCGTCGCCGGTTTTACGGCCTACTCCGAGGGCTGGGCCCTCTACTCCGAACGGCTGGGTCTTGAGGTGGGAATGTACGACGATCCCTATCAGAACTTCGGCCGGCTCAGCTATGAGATGTGGCGAGCGCTGCGGCTGGTGGTGGATACCGGCATGCATGCCATGGGCTGGAGCAGGGAAGAGGCGATCGACTACATGGCATCCAACTCGGCACTGTCGCTGCACAATATCCGCAGCGAGGTAAACCGCTATATTTTCTGGCCGGGACAGGCGCTGGCCTATAAAATGGGCGAGATCAAAATACGTGAGCTGCGGGAAATGGCCGAAATGGAACTGGGTGATGATTTTGACCTTCGTGAATTCCACGATGTGGTGCTGCTGAGTGGTGCGGTGCCGCTGAGTGTGCTGGAGAATAATGTCGAGTCCTGGATCGCGGATGTAAGGGATTGAGGGATTTCGCGGATGCACCACAAGAGACCTTGAAGCGTGCCTGTGTTTTTCAGGCTCCTTCAAGCGTCGGTTCTTTCGAATGAATCCATGAATGCCTCCTCAGCTCTTTACTGCCTCCCGGCCGGAAGAGCTGCTCAGTGAAGCACAGAGGGCAGCTCTTTATCTGACATAAGCTTCCACATTGGCAACAGGGGCGGTTCATTGCCATCAGGGTTTTTCTCATACGCCCGGAAATCGGCAATGGGAATCAGTGAAGTCATCCGGTTCCAGTAAAAAACGTTATCCCTGGTTTCAGGTTCCAGAAGGTGGGTTACAACCCGCCCCAAAAGCTGTCCTGTCCGGATCAGGTAGGAGCCTTTCGGGATTTCAAACTGATCTGTGATTTCAGATCCCACCTCTATCAGAATCGCCGAACGATGATTGTTGTCGGTATCCTGATAATCGAGCCCGCCAAGCGTATAAGCCGTGGCTTCTGCTACGGTAGTTTCGGTAATCTGCTCAACCAGGATGTTGTGCCGCTTCAGCATATTAACTGCATCATAGGCGTGCGGTGGTAGTACGTATGCCCAGGGACGGTCGCGAAAATGGGTGCCTTCCGGCTTTTTGATGATCTCTGCATTTTCAACCGTGATCAACCGATCGGAGTTATTGGGATCTTCAATTTCGTATGTTACCCTGAAATCATCGGCTGCCATCTGTTCATGAACCGGGATTTGCCCTTCGGCCTCTCTGCCCAGGCGAACCGTTTCCTGCCGGGCATTTTCCAGTGTTTCCATCAGTTCGGCACTGTTTTCGGCGGCATATTCGAGAATGGCTGTATATGCCACTGTCCCGCTGTTTATAGCGGTTTTGGCATCGTGCCAGGCAGCCAGTTCAAAAAGAATGGACATTTTATTGGCAAGTCCGCCGTAGTTGCGCCCCATGCGCGGGGCGTGTCCGCCACCATAGTAGGCAATTTCATCACCGTGCGCCCAGTAGAACGAGCGAAATTCATGATCACTCATCCGGTTATTGAGGTGAGGAAATACCCGCTCATCGGCCAGCCTTGTGATGGATTGATCAGCCCCTGCAAGAGCCGATGCCTGATAGAGCAGGTTGTACGGGTAAGCCCCGCCAAACTGAACCGCGCCGCCATCATGGCCGTCAACCATAATATGGGGGTTCCAGGTGTTGATTATATTTCCGATAAATGCAGCCATTGAGGGCTGCTCAAGCATGGTGTAATCTCGGTTGAGATCGGCACCAACGGGATTGAACCGGCTCTCCAGCTCCAGTCCGTCGGGATTTTTTGAAGGCACCATGATCACGATAATGTCATCAAGCAGCATATTGAGAGATGTGCCGGGTGTTCCAAGGTCCCGGGCCATAATGAGCAGGGCTTCTCTGAGCAGGTAGTTATGGCCGTGCACGTTTGCGCTCAATACGACAATGGGCTTGTTTGTGGCGTGTGCCTCTGCCGGAGTGGCTGCACCCGACCGGCTGAAGATGGCGTATAAAAGATCTCTCCCTTCAAGGGTTTTGCCGAAGGTGCCGAGTAGCATGTTGCCCGTCAGGGCATTTACCCGATATAAATACTCCGCCATTTCATCGTGCGAAGTGTGCATTTCGAGGCCGGATTTTTCATAAGGAGTTTGAAGATCCTGGGAAAAAGTGAAGGGAGCAGAGAGTGCTAAAAAAACGACAGATAAAATTGCAGGTAAAAGGTTGTTCGCGCAATCAGGCATGAGGCAATAATTTTTTTACTTGATGGTAAAGGGAGATAGTGGTGCAACAGAAACCAAGGTACAAAAAAATAATTACTGGGGTTTCGGCAGGCCGGTTCTGTTCTGGATCAGGACTCTTGCTTTGAAGCAAACTATTCTAACTTCCGGTAATGAGAGAATACCTCTGTAGCAAGCTCTGATGGTATTGCTATATTAATGTAGATTGAGATAGATCATTTTCATAAAGTTTAGACAGGAGGTTTTATGCTGAGAGGAGATTTTAAAAAACTACTGGTTATCATTTCGCTGGCGATTACGTTCCTGGTTTTGATTGTCATCATCAACCAGGTGATCCAGTTTTCTGCAGCGCTGGGTCAGCTGAATCCGGTTTTGGGCAGGGTTTCCCTTGTGCTCTTTTTGCTGGTGATTCTGGTGGCCCTGCTAACCCCGCTATACCTCTTTATAAAGCTGCCCAGTCCGCTCATTCCGCCAAAAGAGGATCAGGGCCCGAAGTACGACAGGTATATCACGAAGCTTTCGAAGCGGTTATCTGTGAATCCTAAGGTAACGTCAAGTCGCGTGGAGAGCCTTGAGGATGTTCAGGCAGCCATCAGCGAGTTAAAGGAGGAGTCCGATAATTCGATCAAGCGAACCGCAAGCCGGGCATTTATCACAACGGCAATTTCCCAGAACGGGGCGCTGGATGCGCTCTTCATACTTGGCCTTCAGTTCCGGTTGATCTGGGATATCGCCCATATCTACTCCCAAAGACCCACCTTCAAGGATTTAAGTTTTTTGTACAGCAACGTGATGGTAACCGCATTTATAGCCAGCAGCATTGATGAGGCGGAATATTTTGAAATCATCGAGTCGTCCATGTCGCAGGGGATCGGGTCTATGGTCTCTTTGCTGCCGGGAACAGCCCTCATAGTAAACTCAACCATTACCGGAAGCTCGAATGCATTTCTGACGCTGCGGGTTGGAAAAGTGACTCAAAAATACTGCGGTTCCCTGGTGAGGCAGGAGAGACAAACCATCCGGAATTCAGCAACGGCGGAGGCGGCCAAAATGCTGGCCGGAATTGTTTACAGCGGCAGTAAAAAATTGGTGAGATACATGGGAGCGGCACCGTTCAAGCTGGCCTCAAGGCCATTTTTCGGGAAGGGGAAGGAGTAGGCTAACAATAAGTGCCGGGCTTTAGAATTTTATAAATATAGAGGCAGGTATAAAGAATTGGAATAGAATGGGTTAGGGAGGAAAACTGAGTTAGTATTTGCTCAATTTATCATTGTCAGCGGGCTAAATGGGCTAAAAGCCTGTGGAATTCTGTTTTTTCTGAGGTAACGTGAGTTCGACATATGAATGTGATTTTATCACAGATCCTCGAGATTTACCTTTCGTTTCTCTTTGATCTCCTTGAAACAGGCAGGTGTAAGGCCTCATTCAGTGCTCCCAGTTGTTTCTCTGTCCAGTCATCGTGAATTCAACCATTCCGGACGGTGGATTGAAAACCTGACAATTCTGAATGATCTATAAGCTATTGTCTTACTTTCAGTTATGCAGTCATGATAATGAAGGCAAAAGTGGTATTTATACAACAATTTTCAGGGTTTATGTAATGCTGTTCAGATAATTATTTCCCAAATTTAGAACCGTTTTGAAGAGAGGAGAGAATCATATGTACCGTATGAAAGGTTAGAATTACAAGTCTAATATATTCAATTCTTTTCTTTACTGATGAGCCTTCCCAACTCTAAAACTTTGGAAAAACATATTGATCAAGACTGCTTTTATATTGCAAACCATCAGAGATACTCTTTATACCTTCTTCCAGAATATTCGTGTTGTAGATGTTTTGGATATTCTTATCATTACTTCTTTCCTCTATATCGTACTGAATTTACTGCGTCAAAGTGCCTCGCGCCGCAGCCTGTTTAGTTTATTAGTGATTCTTGTTGTATATGCCCTGGCCCGTCTTACCGGAATGTATCTGACGGAGCTGCTCATCGAAGGGCTTTTTATCATTATCCTGATCGGGTTTATTGTTGTATTTCAATCTGATATTCGTCGAATAATCGACAGTGTAGGCAACTGGACGTTGTTTACTGAATCTCCGCGAGACTCTACAGATATTGCAACCAGCGTTATTACCGAAGCTGTAGCCAAGATGGCGGATCAACGAATGGGGGCTCTCATCGTTTTCAAAGGCAGAGAAGACTGGGATCGGCATGTTCACGGCGGCATTGAGCTCGATGGCAAAATTACGATTCCGTTGTTGCACAGCATCTTCAATGTAAAAGCTCCCGGCCATGATGGAGCGGTACTGAGCGATGGCCGACGAATTATTAAGTTTGGTGCCCATCTCCCCCTTTCCACCAACTTATATAAACTATCGCGCGGTGGTACACGGCACACGGCTGCGCTGGGACTTTCGGAAAAATGTGATGCCCTGGTGATTGTGGTTTCTGAAGAGAGGGGAGTGATCAGCATTGCTCAAAATGGTCAGATCAAGGAACTGGAATCCCCCAATGATCTTAAAAAACATCTTGATGATTTCTGGGCCGAAAACTATCAACCCGACTCAGCTTCATTTAAGCAGTGGGGCGAAAGCCGTAGCATAAAAACCGCCCTGGCAGCCGGCAGCCTCTCCTTTTTACTGTGGCTCTCGTTCGCCTATCCTTCGGAGATGGTGTATCGGTCTTATGACATACCCATTGAGTACAGCAACCTTGAATCCTCCCCTTATGCGCTCCAGGATGCGGCACCTCTTCAGGCCCGGGTAACCCTCTCCGGATCTGAACAGGCCTTTCGTAACTTCGATCCCTCAAAGGCACTTATTTCATTCGATATGACATCTGAGGATACAGAAGACCTTAAACTCGATATTGCCAACCACAATATTAAACTGCCGTCGGGCCTGAACTTGTTTGAATCGGACCCGGCATCACTGAATCTAAGAGAACGACATACTTTTGCTATTGAACTTCCGGTAAAAGTACCTGTCAAAGGCACTATTAAAGAGGGATTTGAGGTTGAATCAGTCGTGCCCTCTCCCAAATTCGTAACGGTTCTGGTTGATACTGCTGCCGCTCCAATCGACTCGGTTTCAACCGAACCTGTGGATCTTAATGATATTCAGGAAGAGTCCACTCAACAAAAAACGCTCCAGTTGAAAGGGGACACCTTTCGGCTGCCTGAAAACAGCTCACCTGTTATCAGCGTGACAATAAATGTGCGCAGGACTCAATGATAATCTAACTTGTGTTTTAGATAAGGAAAAGGCAGTATAAGTCCCTCCGCCGCATCAAGCCTGCCCGCCTGACACCATCTGAAGTCATGACCCTTCAGGTTAGAAGATGCGGTCCCAGATCATTCAGTAAAGAAAAAAACCCGGCACGTACAACAGTTGCAGTGCCGGGATTTAAGTTGTGTTCAGCGTGAAGAGTGCGCGAATTAGTACTCTGCGGTCATCTCATCATCCGTTTCCGGTATCCAGCTGTTTACCAGCTCTTCGTGTTCGTGCATCCAGTCGCGCGTAACCTCGGCAACATCGCGATCCGACTCTTCAACGGCTACCATAAGGTCGGCCAGTTGCTCTTCATCGAAATACATGTTGCGCAGAAATTGCGCCAGTTCGGGCTTATCCTCTTCAAGGTTTTCACGGCCCATCATGTGAATATTTCCGGTTTCCCAAACTATTTTATCCTCATCCTGTTGCAGGAATTTGAGATCCCATGCCCCGAATTTCCAGTGTGGCTGCCAGCCGGTAACTACAATCCACTCTTCATTATCAATTGCGCGGCTGAGAGCTGCCGTCATGGCCGGGCCGCTCGATGTAATCAAGTCGAAGTCTAAATTATACTCCTCAATTACACTTTCGGTGGTCTGCATAATACCCGCACCGGCATCGATACCGGTAATTTCTCCGTTAAATCGATCGGCATGATCGTTTAATTCTGAAATGTAGTCGATCTCAACATAGGCGGGGACAACAAGTCCGCTCTGGGTTCCGCGATAGACATGGCCCAGATCTATGATGTCACCCTCAAACTGTTCTATGTAGTTGCTGTGCAGAACCGGAAGCCAGGTTTCCATAAATGCATCCTTGTCGCCGTTGGCTATAGCCGTATAGGCCGGTCCCACATCTGCGGCTGTGATTTCAACCTCATATCCCATTTTCTCTTCAAGTATATTTTTAGCCAGGTTGGTATAGGCGATCCCTTCAGCCCAGTTTACGTAGACAAGTTCGGCCGTTTTTTGTGAATCATCTGCGACTTCGCATCCCGCGGCAACAAATACTGCGATAAGTAAGAGTACTGTTGCTTTCCATATCTTGTTCAAAAAGTGTTGTGAATAATCCATGAATTCTCTGATTTAATTCAAATTATAATTTATAATCCTCTCCTTCTCTATATAACAAGAAGTAGATTGTCAGCGTTTTATTGTGTTCATTCTCCGTTTTTGTGAGTGGCCGAGCCCATCGACTGGGTAATTCTGTCGAGAAAAATGGCCAGAATGACAATGGCGATTCCCCCTTCAAAACCCAGGCCGATATTTAGCTGCTGAATACCCACAAGCACAGGCTGTCCCAATCCACCGGCTCCAATCAGCGAAGCGATCACCACCATGGAGAGGGCCAGCATAATGGTCTGATTCACGCCGGCAAGTATGGTTGGCAGGGCTACCGGCAGTTCTACTTTAAAAAGCATTTGCCGGGAGTTGGAGCCAAAGGCGAGAGCCGCCTCCTTCACCTCTTCGGGCACCTGCCGGATTCCAAGATTGGTAAGACGAACGGCGGGCGGCGTGGCAAATACAAGGGTAGCGATTACGCCGGGCACCTTGCCAAGCTGAAAAAAAAGCACGGCGGGAATCAGATAAACAAAAGCCGGCATGGTCTGCATGAAGTCGAGAATGGGGCGGACGATCTTTTCCGTCACGTCGCTTTTAGATGCCCAGATACCCACCGGTATGCCGATCATCAGGGCAATTATGACAGCCGTGAAGATCAGCGCCAGGGTGTCCATCGTTTCTGCCCAAAGGCCCATTCCTTCAATCAGAAAAAGGCCGGCCACCGTGAAGGCAGCTACTCCGCGTCCCGAAATATACCAGGCAACGGCCGAGAGAAGAACAATCATAATGAGAGGGTGAGGGAACATCAATGCGGTTTCAAAAGCGTTCAGAGTTGCCCGTACGGTTACGGTAACGGCGTCAAAAAAGCCGCTCCAGTTATCGATCATCCATTGAATAATGATTTCGAAAAATCGGCCTACAGGTATATCAATCATGGGCTTGTAAGTTATTTTTCATGAACTGTTTTCTCTTTTTCACCGGGTGCTGACGATTCGTTCAGGTTCACTTCGCTGATGATGGATGCCCGGTCTACAATACCGGCCAGCCGGCCGTTTTCTTCCAGAACCGCGACGGGATAGCTGCTTGAGAGTGCTGTGGGCAGAAGGTTTTTGATGGGAGTTTCGGGCGTCGCCGTGCCGGCATCGGTGCGGATAATCTCTTCGACACTTTTCACATTTTTTTCCTGCAGCGCTACCGCGTCATCGATAGTTACCATGCCTTTATACCGCCGGTCTGAATCGATTACATAGATTGTTGAGACGTCGATTTGCTTCATTTTTCGAACGGCCACTCCAGGCCCGTCTTTATGTATGCTGATGGTTGGCGCTTTACGCATAATCGATTTGGCCGTAATAATTTTGGTGCGGTCTACATTCTGCACAAATGCCTTTACATAGTCGTCGGCCGGTTCGGTAAGGATCTGTTCAGGTGATCCGACCTGTACAATTGCGCCCTCCTTCATAATGGCTATCCTGTCTCCAATCTTGAGGGCTTCATCCAGATCGTGGGTGATAAAAACAATGGTTTTACTCATCTTTTGCTGAAGCTCCAGCAGTTCATCCTGCATATCGGCCCGAATGAGGGGATCCAGCGCGCTAAAAGCTTCATCCATCAGCAGAATCTCGGGATCATTGGCAAGCGCCCTGGCCAGACCCACCCGCTGTTGCATGCCTCCGCTCAGCTGATTGGGCATCTTTCTCTCGTATCCCTTCAGGCCAACCATTTCGATGGAGTTCATGGCCTTCTCCTCCCGCTCCTCCTTCTCCATGCCGCCGATCTCCAGGCCGTAGGCAACATTGTTGAGCACGTTGCGATGAGGCAGCAGGCCAAAATTTTGAAATACCATCGACATCCTTCGCCGGCGCAGCTCAAGAAGCCGGTCTTTATCCGCTTTCAGGATGTTTATCCCGTCATCCCCGATTAAAACTTCCCCCCGGGTGGGTTCAATTAACCGGTTCAGGCATCTTAACACCGTCGACTTGCCGCTGCCGGAAAGCCCCATTATCACGAAGGTCTCCTCTTTTCGAACCTCGAAGGATGCATTGTCAATGGCCACTGTGAGCCCGGTTTTCTCCAGAATTTCATCCTTGCCGGTTCCCTCTTCCAGCATGGGAATAGCCTTTTCGGGATTTTTGCCAAAAATTTTATATAAACCCTTAACGGTGATTGCAGCCATAAACGTTGATTAATAATGACGGTCTGATATAACTCAAACAACAAAGATTACCCGAAACAAATTCATGGATTTTTTCATACCATAATAAATATAGTAAAACATATACATATATAGGGGAAGTATGCTGAAGAAAGGGGTGAGTATATAGATGGCGTTTGATTTTTCGAAATCTCGTGCCCAATAGATCCCTTCCGGGGCGAGATAAGGAAATGAGGCTAAAAAGTCCCACCGTCAGGCACTCTTCAACAAATTCTTATATCGAACACACGTTAAATCTATACTCCGGTAAACGATCTGAATGTCAAACTTTTTAAACGCACCGGCGCGCAGCCACAACTGCACGCATTTCTCATTTTCAGGAAATATTCAGGTTAGAAGATGCGGTCCCAGATCATTCGGCGGAACAGGCTGATTTGTCGGCCATCGTGCGACCTGACGTACAAAACGCTGGTATCCAGCTGATCAATAAGGCGCTCGATCGGCCGGGTTCTGAGGGCGCGCAGAAGCCCTTTCACCTCCGAACTCACGAGGATCAGATCCCCTCCCGTAACAGCAGCTGCAAGATCGCCTGCAAAATCGCGGGCCTCAACGGTTTCGATCGTAACCGGCGCATTAAACTCCAGCGTCAGGTTATCCAGATAGTCCATAATGCTGTTCCGCAGGTAGGACGTCGAACCCGGCGCAAAACCATAAAGCAGCACCACCCCGGCCTCCGATGCTACAGCAATCGCATCGGCTACGAACAGCTTAAAGGGATCATAGGGTCCGCTATCGGTCATCACATACAGCTTGTCGATTTGGTCGAGTCCCTTATCCTGAAGGAGAAGCACATCGCAAGGCGCGTACCGCTGGATCCATCCGGGATCACTCCAGAACGGGCGAAAGCCCGCCTTTTCGCCGGAGAGCTCGAGAATAAGGAGATCAACTCCTTCGCGCCGCGATTTGTTAACGATGGCGCGCCTGGCGTCGCGGGTAACAACGATCTCGCTGCTAGTCGGTATATCGATGTTATCCGCAAGCTGCCTCACGTGCCGGCCAAAATCATTGTCAGCATCCGTTTTCTTCTCAATCATGGCCTCAAGCGGGGCCTGGGGCGGCACTGTCTCGAACCAGACAATCGAAATCTTGCCGTTACGCCGCCGGGCCATGGCTGCCGCAATGCGCAGTAAATTTTTGCTTCTCTCATCCGAAACTGAAGAGGAGAGGGCAATCAGTATGCTGTACTGCTCATCCCCGCTCTTGAGGATCTCCTTCGCAGCGGTTAAGGCATCGTGCTCCACGCGTTTCCGCATGGCTTGCCGGACCGACCCTTCGCGGTCGAGATCCTCCTCCGTATGCCACAGGTACCACAAGATCGACCCGCCGATAATAACGATGGCCCCGATGATCGGAACCCATCCCATGGTGACGAGCAGCAGGCCACCGCCGGCGATTCCCACCCACTGAAACCACGGGTAGCCGGGCGCATAGAAGGTAGGCTCATAGCCCTCAGCATCACTGTTCCGGAAGGCAATGAGCGCCATGTTTTCAAACGCAAACACCAGTATCTGGTACGCACTTGCCAGCTTGGCAATCTCTATGATCGGCACAAACACCAGCGCCAGCACGATGGCCCCCGTCACGGCAATAGACTTCACGGGTGTGTGGGTTTTCGGGTGCACCTCACTAAAAAATTCAGGCAGAAGGGTGTCGCGGCTCATCGCAAAGGGATAGCGCGAGGAGGAGAGGATGCCGGCATTGGCCGTGCTGATCAATGCCATCACGGCGGCAATCGCGACGGCATAGAGAGCTATATCGCCCATCACGAGGTCGGCCACCTCGGCCACGGTGGTCTCGGATCCCGCTATACGATCGGGCGGGAGAACCCCGACCACCACCGTCACAATTCCGGCATAGAGGACAAGCGTGATCACAAACGATAGGATGATGCCCAGCGGCAGGTTGCGGTCAGGATTTTTTACCTCCCCTGCCAGGCTGGCAATGGTCGAAACCCCCGCGAAGGAGACATACACCATTCCGGCCGCGGCGATGATCCCCCAGATACCCTCCGCGAAGAACTCGCTGTAGTGGTCAGGGTCCACACTGCCGGCCGAGCCCCCCATAAACCAGGCCAGCACAATTCCCATCAGGGCAACCAGTGCGATCTGGGTCCTCCCCGACTGACGCACGCCGATTATGTTTATGATTATGAGCGCCAGTCCGATACCCATTGCCAGAGGCATGATGGGCAGGCCGGTTACGTAGTGGATGTACGGGGCCCCGCCCACCAGGGCCAGCGCTCCCTTGAACGAGAGAGAGAACCAGTTACCGAGCCCGGCAATGGTGCCCATTAAAGGGCCCATCGACCGCTCGATGTAGATGTAGGTGCCGCCGTCTTCCGGCATGGCCGTGGCCATCTCGCACTTGGCAAGCGCCGCAGGCAGCACAAGCAGCCCTGAAATCATAAAGGCCAGGATCACCGCCGGACCGGCCTCCAGGTAGGCAAGGCCGGGCAGAATAAAGATCCCGCTGCCCATCATCGCCCCTATGCTGATGGCGATAACCGACCAAAGCCCAAGGTCCCGCTCTAATGATTTCTCCTCTTTTGCCATAGCTCCACTGCCCGTTTTAACTACAGATCGATCTCTCACAACAGGTTAAAAGCAAAATAAATTTCTCCGTCTTATATACTATAAAAAATTTCACGGAAGCAAAATTCCGGTAATAAGGGTGTACAGGCAGGATTGTTCGGGTGCGGATCTGACGTTTTTCACATCTCTGGAATTATATCGGCAGGGGGTGTCATGACGTTGTCACCCGAGTGCGTTATCTTGTTTAAAGCGATATAAAACGAAAGAGGATTTGGTACAGAAGATCCGGCATACAGCGGGAGATGGCGGACTTGACTTTTATATGACTGCAAAAGCCTAAAAAGCGGGCTGTTTCATCGGATCAAGCCGGGACGAGAAATACAAAACGCTGTATGAGATGTTCATCCGCTGCACGAAGAAGCATGACCTGCTGCCCCGGTACTGCCCGGTTGTTAAAAACCCGGCCTTATTCCTTTACCAGTAATGTTTAAAGCAGCATCATAAAAAAACAACTAAACAAATACATGTTATGAAAGCAGAAAAAACAGAAGCAACATTTATCATTGATCGTTCAGGATCAATGTCATCTAAAATTGAGCAGGTTGTATCAGGCTTTAATGCATTCATCAATGAACAGAAAAAATTGGACGGAGAATGTTTCATCACATTCACTCAATTTGATGACGTTTATGAAGTGGTATACCAGAGCAAAAATGTAAACGAAGTTGAGTTGATGACACAGGCTGACTTTATACCGAGAGGATTGACAGCACTATATGACGCTATTGGTAAAACGATCAATGTATTAGGCGATAGATACAAAGAAATGGCAGAATCAGATCGCCCTGATAATGTGGTTCTTGGAATCATAACGGATGGAGGGGAAAATGCATCAGAGGAGTTTACCAAAAAAATGATCAAAGAGATGATAGGGCATCAGGAAAAAAAGTATAACTGGAACATAATATTTTTAAGTGAAGATCTTGAGGCATCTGAGGACTCCCAAGGATTTATGAGAGGCGTGAACAGCCTGCAAGTAGACAACATCTCTGATGGGATGAGCAAAATGAGCGAATACGTATCATACTCCCGAACAATCGATCCTAACGCTACACTGGAAGATTCAGAAAAATACAGTACAAAGAGAAAAGAAAAGGGGAGGAAGTAATCCACAAAAACAGGGTTTATAGCTTTCCCGGTTTGATAAGGAGGAGCCGCCGGAAATATACTGCTACAGAGAATTAGGTTCACCGGGGATTCAGAGCCCGGTTTTACTTTAACCAATATTATTGATTGCACCGATTGGTTTTGTGGCGGGCAAAGCGCGGGTGGTTGCGCCTTTTGCCGCAGGGGATGATTTTGATTGGAGAAAGCTATACCTGAAGATCGACACCGGGATGCTGGGTGTAAATCAGGCACCATGTATTGCTGTCTTTCAAGGACCTCTCAGCGTTAATGACAGGTGGTGTTAGTCACCTTTACCCCGTCTGATGAATCTGCCTGCGTATTGATTTAAGAATTCGCAGGATGGTTCCATCTTTAAATCTTTCTAAAAGTACCCCGTCACAAAATCTGTCATTTCGGACAAATGCCGTAATCAGTTTGCATTTTGTGGGGATGTCAACTGAGTCGTAATCAGTGTCCGGATTTCCTGCAAGTTTTCTGCCCTCATCCCAATTTGCCCAGGCAAAGTCGATAATTACAGGTATCTGATAGACAGCATCCAAAAAATCATGAATTACCCGGGATTGTTTTGAAGGGTGATAGCTAAAAGTGTCATCATCAGTCTCTGAAAGAGAGCCGGGTGTGCCAAAGGTTTCTGCCACTTCAATAACCGGAATCAGGTCAAGCAAAGGCTTCCAGGCATCAAGGGACATCGATTCGATTTTTTCTTTATGGTTTTCTTCAGTCAGTGGATCCATGGAGTTCTCTTTTTGCGTGTTGTTGTCCGGTCAATAAAAGAAGTGCATGGATTAAATAAAAATATTTCCGCGTAAGTAAAGTGAGGATTTAATGAATGTAAGCTGGCACCGGATGAATAAAAAACTGAAGGTGCCGGACGTGAGGCAGCGATAGAACCGGATAGGCGCGGCAGTGGTTTTTCTGCTTAAAAAGAGCTAAGAGCTTCTATTTAGATTTTGACTTCAATGACTAAGTGCAAAACGAAGAGTATACCAAAAAAATCTCGCCATAAAGGGTACAACTATTTCCCGATTTAAGCGGTGTTTTCATCTTCACTTCATTCTTAATGACGGAGAACTGGAAATCCTGGTAAAACGTGAAAACCTTTAATTCTTTAAACAAAAACCAATTTTTCATTACTCAACTGCTCTTCTCCGTCAAACCGATAGGCTACCAGTTTGCCCTGCTTGGCAACGCTGTAGTCGAGACAGCAGATGTTACTGCGGTAAAGAGAGGGATTGCCGCTAAGCCAGTAGTGGCCGAAGAAGACCGGTTTTTCTTCCTCCCGGTAATAAGAGCTGGCAGAAAGGCCCTCTGTTTCCACGGGAGTTTCCGGCAGGCCTTCCGACAACCCAACAGCCAGACTCTGCCAGGTGTGGCGGGTGGCATCTTCCCACCATTTTATTCTCATCTCTCTGCGTTTATTGTCATCTTTGTCTGAAAAGTGAATATTCCCGGGAAGTCGCAGCTCTTTTCCTTTCAGGGTTACATCCACAGCATTATAAATGTCTGTATTCTTCTCTGCCGATTGCTTCAGCAGCTCACCGGTAAGTCGCCGATCTTCGGTCAAACTCCCCAAAAGCTCAATATGATCACTATCCCAGCTGGCATGAACGGCCCGGAAGTTATCCGTTTCGTAATACAGGGGGAGAGTCTTGAACCATTCGATATATTCGTCATACTCTTTTTGACTGTGCCGAAACTGCTTCAGGGTTTCGCTGTGCTGAAGGATGTTTTTGATGGAGTGCTCTCTTAAAAACATGCCGCTTTCACTTCTCTCATTAAAGCAGATCGCATTGTACTCATGGTTTCCCATGATCGCTTTTGCACTGCCGCTGTCTGTCATTCTCCGTACAATATTCAATGTTTCCGGGATGTAAGGGCCGCGATCAATGTAATCCCCCACAAAGAATGCGATACGTTCGGGATGTGTATAAGTGCCGTTCTTCTTTGAGTAGCCTAGTTTATTCAGTAAAGAGACCAGCTCATAAGCGTGGCCGTGGATGTCTCCGATGAAGTCGATGGATCTG
>Ga0207421_10004402_pt1 | contig 16203 bp, 12 predicted proteins | sample SodLakKL_010_SED_4_FD_187542 | JGI IMG/M metagenome (GOLD analysis project Ga0207421, IMG submission 187542) | Alkaline sediment microbial communities from Lake Tanatar, Kulunda Steppe, Russia - 8KL_010_SED (SPAdes) (version 2) | ecosystem: Environmental > Aquatic > Non-marine Saline and... | reverse complement strand
CGTTGTTTTACGTTTTACGCTTTACCCGGGGATTAATAACTGCAAACCCGGCAAAAATTTTAAATAGTAACTGCTCAGGTCGGGCTGGAAGTTGCATTGGCCCGCCAGTGCAACTTTGGTAAGGCAGCCTGCTTTTATGTCAGAAAGGGCGGCGGTCATTAACAAAGTGCAACGGGGCAGCGGGGGAGTTAGTGAAAGTTACTTTCCCGTTATATACATTACAAACATAATAACAGTATAAAAGAGCCCTTATTTAATTTTCCTGAGCTGTTAATTTAATTATAAATACTAATAAACCAGGCAAGAACTATTTTGGTTAAAAGGAGGAGCATATGGAATGGTCAAGTGGGAAAAAATAGAAGACAATAAGGTGAAGATGGAGATAGAGCTTCCGGAAGACAAGGTGGAAGAAGCTCTAGATAAGGCATATAAAAAAGTGGTTAAAGATGTCAACGTGCCGGGCTTCCGCAAGGGAAAAGCCCCGAGGAAGATACTGGAAACCAAGTATGGACCGGAAATATTTTACGAAGATGCGGTGCAGATAATGGTACCAGACGCTTACAGCCAGGCCCTGGCGGAAGAAACAGAGATAGAGCCCATAGATGAGCCGGATATAGATATTGTCCAAATAGAAAAAGGTAAACCCCTGATATTCACCGCTACCGTTGAAGTTATGCCCGAAGTGGAGCTGGGCGAATACAAGGGGATAGAGGTGGAAGTAGAAAGGGAAGAAGTAACCGAAGAGCAGGTCAATAATTACCTGGAAGGCCTGAGGGAACAGCACGCCAGGCTGGTGGCCGTAGAAGATGAGGAAGGAGAAGCAGCCGAAGGAGATATGCTGCTCCTGGACTTCAAGGGTTATGTAGATGGCGAACCTTTTGAAGGCGGTGAAGCCGGGGATTATTCCCTGGAAATAGGTTCGGGTAACCTGATCGAGGGCTTTGAAGAGCAGCTTATAGGAGCCCGCCCGGGTGAAGACAGGGAGGTTAAAGTGACCTTTCCCCAGGACTATCACGAAAATGCTTTGGCGGGGAAGGAAGCAGTTTTCGAGGTAAAAGTCAAGGAGCTTAAGAAAAAAGAATACCCGGAACTTGATGATGATTTTGCCAGGGAAGTAAGCGAGTTCGATACATTTGAAGAATATAAAGAAGACCTCTTTGAGAAGTTCAAAGAAGAAGCGGAAAACCGCAACCGCCAGAAACTTGAGAGCGCAGTCATCGAAGAAGCTGCCCGCCGTAGTTCCATGAAGGTGCCGGAACCCCTGGTAGAAAGGCAGATAGACCACATGATGAGTGAGCTGGAGCAGAGGTTTGCCATGCAGGGGCTTAAGATGGAGCAATTTTTAGAGATTTCGGGGAGAACCAGGGAAGAGCTGCGAAGCCAGTACCGGGAAGAAGCTGTAGACCGGGTTAGAGCTAACCTTACCCTGGATACTATAATTAAAAAAGAAGGATTTGGGGTAGAAGATCACGAAGTAGAAGAAAAGCTTCAGGAACTTGCCGATTCTTATAATGAGGATGTTGAACATATAAGGGAAGTAATTGAAAAACAGGGTAGATTAGATATGATGCGGGAAGAGGTGCGAATGCGCAAGGTAATTGATTTTCTGGTTAACCATGCTGAAGTAAAATACGTTGAACCCGGGGAAGCAGACCAGGAAGAACAAACCCCGGAAGAAGAAGATGGAGAAAAAGATGTAGATGTAGATAATGAAGAAGGCCAGGGGGAAGAAACAGAAGAAGTAGCGGGGGAAACCCGGGAAAGCAAAGAATAAAGAAAGAATATAGAAGGTAATATTTGTTTAGCACGGCCAACTGTATTTAAAATATGGTGAAGTAAATAGTATAGTATAGTATAGTAATGTCAGGTAGGGTTCATAATTATAAATACCAAAAAGTTGCCTGAACAGGAAGGGGAGATGAAAATGAGCACACTGGTGCCGATGGTAGTGGAGCAAACCAGCAGGGGAGAAAGAGCGTACGACATCTATTCACGCTTACTAAAAGATCGTATAATATTTATAGGGACGCCTATTGATGACAATGTTGCCAACCTGGTTAACGCCCAGCTACTGTTTTTAGAGTCCGAGGATCCTGATAAAGATATTCACCTTTATTTGAATTCACCGGGTGGTTCCGTCTATTCGGGACTTTCTATATACGATACCATCCAGTATATAAAACCGGATGTTTCCACCATATGCGTGGGGCTGGCAGCCAGCCTGGGGGCCCTTCTGCTGGCCGCCGGAACCAGGGGCAAGCGCTTTGCGCTTCCTCATTCACGGGTAATGGTGCATCAGCCCATGGGTGGAGCTCAAGGGCAGGCTACCGACGTAGAGATACACGCCAAAGAGATAATCAAGATAAGGGAAACCATAAACGAAATCCTGGCGCATCATACCGGGCAGCCGGTGGAAACTATAAGCAAGGATACCGACCGCGATTTCTTCATGTCTGCCGAGGCGGCCAGGGAATACGGTCTGGTGGATGAAATCCTGGCAAACAGAAAATAAATTATAAAGAACCGAGGTGAAACTGGTTTATGTTTAAGTTCAGTGACGAAAAGGGACAGTTGAAGTGTTCCTTTTGCGGGAAAACTCAGGAGCAGGTCAAAAAACTGGTCGCTGGCCCTGGTGTTTATATCTGCGACGAATGTATTGAGCTCTGCAACGAAATTATTGAAGAAGAAATGGGCGAAGAAAGCGATTTTGGACCTGTGGAACTGCCCAAACCCCAGGAAATCGAGGAAACCCTCAACCAGTACGTGATCGGTCAGGATGCAGCCAAGAAGATACTTGCCGTGGCAGTTTACAACCACTACAAACGTATAAACGCGGGCCAGAAGCTGGAAGATGTGGAGCTTCAAAAAAGCAACATCGCCCTGATTGGCCCTACCGGGGTGGGCAAAACACTGCTGGCCCAGACCCTGGCCAAAATCCTGAACGTGCCTTTTGCCATAGCCGATGCAACTTCCCTGACGGAAGCCGGTTACGTGGGCGAGGATGTAGAGAATATTCTTCTTAAAATAATCCAGGCTGCCGACTATGACCTGGAAAAAGCGGAAAAAGGGATTATCTACATTGACGAAATTGACAAGGTGGCCCGTAAAACGGATAACCCATCCATTACCCGCGATGTATCCGGGGAAGGAGTGCAGCAGGCGCTGCTTAAAATCCTGGAGGGGACCGTAGCCAGTGTGCCCCCGCAGGGCGGGCGCAAGCACCCCCACCAGGAATTCATGCAGATAGACACCACCGATATCCTGTTTATATGCGGGGGAGCTTTTGAAGGGCTGGACGATATAATCCAGAACCGCATAGGCAAAAAAGGCATCGGTTTTGGTGCAGAGGTAAGGAGTGAAACCGACCCCAACCTGGGAGAGATTTTAAAGAACGTGCTGCCGCAGGATCTGTTGCAGTACGGATTGATTCCTGAGTTCGTGGGACGCATACCGGTAGTAGCTACCCTGGACCCGCTGGGCAAAGAATCGCTGGTTCAGATCCTCACACAGCCGCGTAACGCACTGGTCAAACAGTACCAAAAGCTGTTTGAGCTGGACGGGGTAACGCTGGAGTTTATGGAGGAAGCCCTGGAGAGCATTGCCGAAGAAGCAATACAGCGCAAAACAGGAGCCCGCGGCTTAAGGGCTATACTGGAAGAGGTCCTGGTGGATGTTATGTTTGATATTCCTTCGTACAATAATGTGGAAAAATGCATGGTTACCCCGGATGTGATCAGGAAAGAGGAAAAACCCATCCTGGTTACTACGGATAAACAAAAGAAAAAGAAAGAAGAAAGCGCCTGACGCCTGATAGTGGAAACCGCGCCCCCTTGTTCTTTCCCGGCTGGTATTTGTATGGATACTCGGGATTTTTCTGGTTAATAATAAACATTGACCCGCAGAAGTATCGGACCAATGTCAGACCAAAAAGGAAAGAATAAGGGGGTTCACGTATGCAGGAATTTACCGGCGTGTTGGGCCTGGTGCAGATATTTTTTGCCATTGTAATAGGGCTGTATTTTTTTAATCTGCTGCGCAACCAGCAGACCAACAAGGCGGCGGTGGAGCGAGAATCGCGCAAGGAAATGCAAAACCTGGAAAAGCTGCGAAATATATCTTTAACGGAACCGCTGTCGGAAAAAACCCGTCCCTCTAATTTCAAGGAAATAGTGGGACAGGAGGAAGGTTTAAAAGCCCTCCGGGCGGCTTTATGCACCTCCAATCCCCAGCATGTGCTTCTTTACGGACCTCCCGGTATCGGCAAGACCGCGGCAGCCCGCCTGGTGCTGGAAGAAGCCAAGAGAACGAGGGGAACCCCTTTTGGAGAACATTCTCGTTTTATCGAACTGGATGCTACTACGGCCCGTTTTGATGAGAGGGGTATAGCCGATCCCCTCATCGGCACGGTTCACGATCCTATCTACCAGGGTGCCGGGGCCATGGGTATGGCGGGCATACCCCAGCCCAAACCGGGAGCGGTTACCAGGGCGCACGGGGGCATACTATTTATTGACGAAATAGGGGAGCTGCACCCTATCCAGATCAACAAGCTCCTAAAAGTGCTGGAAGACCGCAAGGTTTTTCTGGAGAGCTCTTACTACAACAGCGAAGATACCAACATCCCCCGGCACATTCACGAGATGTTTCAGAACGGCCTGCCCGCGGACTTTCGCCTGATAGGAGCCACTACACGCACTCCCGAGGAGATGCCGCCGGCGGTTCGCTCCCGTTGCCTGGAAATCTTTTTCCGCGGCCTTCACCCCAACGAGGTGGCAGAAATAGCTTTAAACGCCGCCAAAAGGATAAAAACAAGTATTACTGATTCCGGGGTGGAAGTAGTACAGCGGTACGCCAACAACGGGAGGGAAGCAGTTAATATAGTGCAGATGGCGGCCGGTATTACCCACGGGGAAGGCAAAAGTGTAATAGATGTCCGGGAAGTAGAGTGGGTGGTAAACAGCAGCCAGCTTTCTCCACGCCCGGAAAAAAGCGTTCCCCAGGCTCCGCAGACCGGCTACGCCAACGGGCTGGCAGTTTATGGTCCCAACATGGGCACCATAGTGGAAATAGAAGCTTCTGTTATCCCGGTTAATTCGGGCAGGGGAGCAGTAAATATTAACGGCATGGTAGAGGAAGAAGAACTGGGGGGAGGCGGCGGCAGGACGGTAAAACGTAAAAGCACAGCCCGGGGGTCGGTGGACAACGTTATCAGCGTCCTTAGCACCTGCCTGGAGCTGGACCTTAACGATTACCACCTGCACCTCAATTTCCCCGGTGGCATCCCCCTGGACGGTGGTTCTGCCGGGGTAGGGATAGCCACGGCGATCTACTCGGCTTTGAAAAACGAGCCGGTGGACCCGCAGGTAGCCATGACCGGAGAAATATCGGTGCGCGGGTATGTTCGCCCCGTGGGCGGCATAGTTCCCAAGCTGGAAGCGGCGGTGGAAGCGGGAGCCGCCAAAGTAATAATACCCGAGAAAAACTGGCAGGAAAGTTTCCGGCAGGACTATAGCGTGGAAATAGTGCCGGTAAGCCACCTTAATGAAGTGCTGCAGGAAAGCCTGTGTAAATATAATAATATAGACAGGGAGAAAGAAAAAGGAACAGAAAAAGAAGAAAAAACCATTCCTCTCCCTGCAGGGATGACCTGGTCCCACCCTTGACCCGTGGCGTGGGATAGCAATGCGTAAGAGGAGAAGTAGAAGGTTAGAAGTGGAAAGCTGGCAGCTATAAAAACTGGAGGTGAACCGGAGATGAGCAGCACAAGCAACAATAATAAAGAAAATGGAGCAAACGGCACCATAAGATTACCCCTGCTGGCGCTAAGAGGGGTGGTAGTACTGCCCCACATGGTAATGCACCTGGACGTGGGCCGGGAGCGTTCCAAAAACGCCCTGGAAAGCGCTATAGAAGGGGAAAGCATGGTAGTACTAACAGCACAGAAAGAATCCGGGGTGGACGAACCCGGAGAAGAAGACCTCCACGAAAAAGGCATTGTCGCCAGGGTTAAACAGGTGGTAAAACTCTCGGAAGGTAACCTGCGCGTGTTAATAGAAGGCCTGCAGCGGTGCGAAATAAACCGTATAAATTATTTTGATCCTTACCTGGAAAGTGAAGTAGCAATCCTGGAGGAGCATAAAAACGGGGACAGGCATACCGAAGCTTTAATGCGCAGCCTCCTGGATCTTTTCGAGCAGCTGGTAAAGAATAATAAGAATATTTCCCCGGATGCCCTGCAGACAGTTAAGGAAATAGAAGATCCCGGCAAGTTGACCGACGTAATTGCTTCGCACCTCAACCTCAAAAAAGAAGACAGGCAGCAGCTCCTGGAAGTGGTGGATCCCCGGCAGCGTATGGAAAAGGTTAGCGAAATGCTCCACTACGAGATGGAAATCATGGAACTGGAGCGCACCATACAAAACCGGGTGCGCAAGCAGATGGAGCAGAACCAGAAAGAATACTATTTAAGGGAGCAAATGAAGGCTATCCAGGAGGAGTTAGGGGAAAAAGAGGACAAAAAAGAAGAGGTGGAAGAATACCGCGAAAAAATAAACAAAGCGGGCCTGCCCGAAGAAGTGCAGGAGAAGCTCTTGAAAGAAGTAAGGCGGCTGGAAAAGATGCCCGCCGCCGCCGCGGAAACCGTGGTTATCCGGAATTACCTGGACTGGGTGCTGGATTTGCCCTGGTCCACTTTTACCGAAGACCGGCTGGACCTGGGAGAGGTGCAGCGCATACTGGATGAGGACCATTACGGCCTGGAAAAAGTCAAAACCAGGATCGTGGAGCACCTGGCCGTCAGGAGGCTAACCCGGAAAATAAAAGGCCCTATCCTGTGCCTGGTAGGCCCGCCGGGCGTGGGAAAAACCTCCCTGGGCAGGTCTATAGCCCGTGCTACAGGCCGCAATTTTACCCGGATAACCCTGGGCGGCGTAAGGGATGAAGCGGAAATCAGGGGACACCGGCGCACGTACGTGGGCGCCTTGCCGGGCCGCATAGTACAGGGTATGCACCAGGCCGGCTCAAAAAACCCTGTTTTCTTGCTGGACGAAGTGGACAAGCTGGCCAGCGATTTCCGGGGGGATCCCGCTGCCGCGTTGCTAGAAGTCCTGGACCCGGAACAGAACTATTCGTTTAGCGATCACTTTATCGAATCTTCTTTCGACCTTTCCCGGGTAATGTTTATCACCACGGCCAACACTACGCACAATATTCCCCGGACCCTCCTGGACCGGATGGAAACCATACACATTTCCGGATACACGGAGGAAGAAAAGCTGGAAATAGCCCGCAGGCACCTTATACCCAAGCAGCTGGAAGAAAACGGGCTAACGGGGGAAAACCTGCAAATATCGGAAGGCTCCCTGCGGGAAACCATACGGCAGTACACCCGGGAAGCCGGGGTGCGCAACCTGGAACGCAACCTTTCTACGGTATGCCGCAAGCAGGCCCGGCGGGTTAACGACGAACCCGGCTACAGCTTGAAGCTCACCCAGAAAAATTTAAAAAAATACCTGGGGGTCCCCCGCTACCGTTACGGCACCGTAGAATCGCAGGACCGGGTAGGCGTGGCTTCCGGCCTGGGTTGGATGGAAACCGGTGGCGAGCTTATACCGGTGGAAGTCAGCCTCATGAAAGGCAGCGGTAAACTTACTTTAACCGGCAAGATGGGTAACGTGATGCAGGAATCGGCCCAGGCGGCCTTAAGCTATATCCGCTCTCGCTGCGAGGAACTGGGGCTGGAGCCCGACTTTTTCCAGAACCTGGACATACACGTGCACGTCCCGGAAGGCTCCATACCCAAAGACGGGCCTTCGGCGGGCACAGCCATGGCGGTGGCCATGGTGTCGTCTTTAACCGGAGCACCGGTTTCCTGCCGGGCCGCCCTCACGGGGGAGATAACCCTGCGGGGCAGGGTGCTTCACGTGGGTGGCATAAAAGAAAAAGTACTGGCGGCGCACCGCGCCGGGATTAAAAAAGTAATAATCCCCGCGGAAAACCGCCATGATAAAGAAGAAATACCTTCCAACGTGCTCCGGCAGCTGGAAGTGGTGGAAGTAGAGCACATGGACGAAGTGTTGCGGGAAGTGCTGGTAAATTTCCAATTACCGGGGATGGAAAGCCCGGAAAAGCATCTACCCACAGATGTGGTAGCCGATGATGGCGACTACGATAACGCGGTTATAAACCACTAAATGCAGCGGCAGGTGATAGGGAATGAACGTATGGCGGGCAGAGCTGGAAACCAGGGCCTCCGGGGTTAAAGAATTTCCGGACAGTGATCTCCCGGAGGTCGCTTTCCTGGGCCGCTCCAACGTGGGGAAATCTTCCCTGATCAATACCCTCCTACAGCGCAAAAACCTGGCCCGAACCAGTTCCACTCCCGGCAAAACCAGGGCTATTTTTTTCTACCGTATAAACGAGAACATTTACCTGGTGGATTTGCCGGGATACGGGTACGCCAAAGTATCCAAAAAAGAGCGCCACGCCTGGGGCTCCCTGGTAGAAGATTACCTGGCTTACCGGAGCCAGCTTCGGCTTTGCGTGCAGATTATAGATATAAGGCATCCCCCCCAGGAAAACGACGCCCTGATGGTGAACTGGCTGAGGTACTTCCGTAAACCGTTTATAGTAGTAGCCACCAAAGAGGACAAAATATCCAGGGGAAAACGCAAGAATCACCTGGAAACAATTCGGCGCGACCTGGAACTTTCCCCCGGCGAAGAGCTGCTTTCTTTTTCCGCGGTCAAAAAAAGCGGGCGCGAAGAAATATGGGACCGGGTCATAAGCAGGCTGGATTAAAACCGGGAGTAAATATGAATAGGAGAAAAAGAGAAAAAGAGAAAAAGAGAAAAGGAGAAAAGGAGAAAAGGAGTGTGAGCAATGTCTTTTGTAGCAGGAGTGGACATAGGTTCGTTGTCCACGGAAGTGGTAATCATGGACCGGGAAAAAAACTATGATTATGTTATAGTCCCCACCGGGGCCAACAGCAAAACCGCGGCTCAGAAAGCCATGGAGCAGTCGCTGGAGCATACCGGATACCGCTGGGAGGACCTGGAGTTTATACTGGCCACGGGGTACGGGCGCATAAGTATCCCTTTTGCCCACAAGAGGGTTACAGAAATCACCTGCCACGGTAAAGGCGCCCATTTTTTGTTCCCCTCTGCCTCCACGGTAATAGACATAGGCGGCCAGGACAGCAAAGTAATCCGGTTATCCGGCGAGGGCAAAGTGATTGACTTTGTAATGAACGAAAAATGCGCCGCCGGGACGGGGCGCTTCCTGGAAGTAATGGCCCGTTCCCTGGAAGTGGAACTAACCATGATGGGAACGTTGAGCAAGAAAGCCGAAAATTCGGTGCCTATCAGCAGCATGTGCACTGTTTTTGCGGAATCGGAAATAGTCTCCCTTGTTGCCGAAGGTCATCCCGTGGAAGAAATAATCCGGGGCATTCACGATTCCATCGCCGAGCGTACCGTCGGGTTGGCCAACCGGGTTGGCCTGGAAAAAGAGGTGGTGATGACCGGCGGCGTAGCCAAAAACGGCGGGGTGGTAAAATCCCTGGAAGAGCGACTGCGGGATAATATACATATACCGGATGAACCCCAGGTAGTTGGCGCAGTAGGGGCAGCCCTTTTGGCCCACCGGGAGGCGTTTGCTTGAGGAGTGAAATATCTACTGCTTATATTCTCCCCGGCCTGGCGCCAAGCACTTTTATTAATTTTGCCGCCAGGGGGACGGTGAGGGCGATCTTTGCCAGGTCCCCCGGCAGGAAAGGTAGTATTCCCACGGCTGCCGCCTGGGCCGGCTCGTATTCCAACACCTGCATGAAATAAGAAACACCGCATAAGTAAGTAATTGCCAGGCAGGCCAGCATCCCTCCCCAGGCGGGCAGAAACCTCCCGCTGTTTGGGCTGTTTCTTTCCATTATTAGCCCCAGGATAAAAACCCCGGGGAGGAAACCCAGCAGGTACCAGCCGGAAGGCTCAAATAAAACCCCGGGCCCTGCTCTTCCCATGGCTAAAACCGGCGCCCCGCTTATACCCAGCAGGATATATGTAAAAACGGCAAACGCACCTTTTTTGCTTCCCAGCAGCGACCCGGCCAGAAAGACGCCTACCATTTGCCCGGTCAAGGGGACGGGGCTGAAAGGAACGGGCAGGGCAAAACGGGCCAGTATGCTTATAACTGCAACGTGCAAAGCGATGAGAGCCAGTTCACGGACACCTGATTTCAACGTTGCGCCTCCTGTTTCATTTTTGGTAATCGTGCTTTTCTGAATTACTCTTTTACTCTCTTTATACTCCCCTGCTGCGGGCATATTTCTTCCCCCACTTCAACTTCCCCGCTGGTGAGCCGGTGCGTTTCCCCCGCACTGTCTTCTAATACAAGTGCGCCACGGGTGTCGATATCCCGGGCCGTGCCCTCGCGGAGTTCTTCCCCTCTTTTCCAGGCAACTTTTCGCCCCAGGGTTATGCTGTTCCGCTTCCACGCCTCCCGGAAAGGGGCAAACCCTTCCCGGAGAAAAAGCAGGTAGCTATCTTCCAGGTCTTGAAGCAGGCGGCAGCAGATTTCCACCCGCGAAAAAAACTTGTTTTCTACCCGCCGCAGCGAAGTGGCGGTTTGCTTTAATTCTTCCGGAAAATCTTCCACCCCCTGGTTAACGTTCAGGCCCAGGCCCAGCACCAGGTAGTGCACCTCTTCCTCGTTGCCTTTTACTTCCGCCAGCAGCCCGCCAAATTTTTTCCCCTTTAAAAACAGGTCATTGGGCCATTTCACCGCCGCGGGTACTGCAATACACTCCTGCAGGCTGCAAGCCGCGGTAATTGCGGCGGCAGCGGTAAAGGGGGAAAGCATCTCCGGGCTGAGTGCGCAGGGGTAAAAAAGGAGCGACATATAGATGCCCAGGCCGGGCGGGGAATGCCAGCCTCTCCCCCTTCTTCCCTTTCCACCGGTCTGTTCTTCGCTCACTACCAGCGCGCCTTCTTTCTCCTGGCGGGCCCCCAGGGTGTCCGCCAGGCGGTTGGTGGAGTCCAGGGTAGTATAGTAATAAATCCGGCTCCCGCAAAAGCGGGTCCGCAGGCGGGGATACAGCTCCCCGGGAAGCAGCAGGTCGGGTGTCTGCTCCAGCCGGTACCCCCGGTGTGGGGTGGCTTTTATTGAATACCCCAGGCGCCGCAGCTCTTTTACCTGCTTCCATACCGCGGCCCGGCTAATCCCCAGCTCCCGGCCAAGTTTTTCCCCGGAGACAAAACCTTCCGCGTCTTTAAGCGCTTCCAAAAGCCTGCTTTCCTCCCGTTTCATGCTTCTCCCCCCTGCTATTTCCCATATGCTGCTGAAATGATAAAACAAGGCGGGGAGATTGTCAACTAAAAAAATTAGTCGGGTTTACAATATGCCTTTCTCGCTTGGTATTCACCGGGGAGGGGGGTAGCATTTTCAAGAAAATTCTAAAATACTCTAAAATTTTTGCCCGGTACTATTGTATAACAAGCATAAATATGGTAAAATTCTGATCACCATAGAAATGTAACCATTAAATACTTTGAATATAGCTCCTGTTTACCGTAAAATACGTCACCGGGGTAGGACAGGAGCATATATATCTGAAGTGATTTTGACTGATAAAGGGAGGTAAACCATGAATTACAAACAGATCCTGCGTAAGCAGGAAGGTATGACCTTTATTGAAGTTCTAATCGCCCTTATTATTTTTACTGCATTTGCCCTGTCAATTATACCGTTTATGACCCTGGTACTGCAGACAAGCCACGACAACGTGTGCCGGCAGACGGCTACCCACCTGGCGCATAGCAGGTTGGAGGAAATAAAGAGTTTGCCTTATGAGGCTATTGGGTTAGAGGGAGACCCAGAAGTAGAAGGCCGATTACAAGGTGAAGAGGTAGAAACAGTTGATGGGGTGGATTACCTGATAAGAACTAATGTGAGTGAAAAAACAGGAGATTTTGATCCGACAACTGAATTTGATCCTGCCAGGAAAAAAACAATAAATGTAGAAGTTGAGGCTTCCAGTGTTTTTACTGGTGAACAGACTACATTAAGTAAGGCTAGTACAAAAATTGCTGAAGAAAGAATGCCTGGCAGGATTTCCGAAGGTAGAATTGCCATTGATATACTTGATGAGGATGGGGATGATTATTTAGAAAGTAGTAATAATATAAGAACAAGAATAAATGGTTTGACACATCGCTACAATTATGATGAAGAGGGTAGAAATAGGATATTTTATGTGCTGGAAGGGGATGAAGATTACAGCATTCAACTTTATGTTCCTTCTAATTTTAGGTATGAAGGCAATGATGGCTGGGTTACTATTGATGACAATTATAACCTTTCAAGGGAAGAGGAAGCTTTATTTACGCTTGAATTAGAACAGATATTTTTAGATACACCTGACTATACAATAACTACGGCTGGTGAGGATGATGATTTAACTAGTAGAGTTGATAGTGGGGAGGAGTTTGAAGGTATAGATGTACGTGAAAATATTAGGATAGATTTTGATAGGGATGTAACTGAGGGCCCTGGTGTTATAGATATTGAAAATGTAAATGAGAATATTGAAATAGAGGACCAAAGAGTAACAGTAGATTTTGATGAACTAAGTTATGGAACTGAATATTCTGTCGATATAGATAGTGATTCAATTGTATGTCAAGAAGATGACAATATAACCATGGAAAAAGATTATCAGTTTAGCTTTACCACTGCTCATGTAGTAGAAGTTAACATAGACCCTGAGGAGGGTGGCGAGGTTAATATAATTGATTATGAGGGGGAAGGAGACTATTGGGCGTTAGAAGAGGATCCTTATGATTATGGATTTGCTTTTGCTGAAGATGAAAATGAGGAAATAGACGTAACTTTTGAAGCCGTACCAGAGGATGGTTATGTATTTGACCAATGGGGGGATGGGGATGGAAATAGTGAAAAAGATATTGTTTTTGATGATTATGATGACTTAGAGGCTAACTTTGAAAAAGAGAAGATTATAATATCACTTGGAGAACCTCATATATCTTCTGACGATAAAATAAACCTGGAAGTAAAGAATCAAAACGATGACCCAATAGAAGGGGTGGAGTTAAAGGAAGATGAAGATAACGCCCTGGAAGATAACGAGGATATTGAGTATGATGATGTAGATATTGACCCTACTGGTGATGATGGTGAAACACAAGTGGTTTACTCTGAATTAGAAAATGATTCAAATCAAACAGTGGAGCAGGATGTGATATATAAAACTGAGGATGGCACAGAAACTTTGGAAGTTGAAGTGACTGTAAATCCTGAAGGAGTAATTACATCTGTTGTGAAAGAAAATGATTAGTATTGTATTTAATACAAGAAGGTGGGTGTAAATTATGTGGTCTTTCATAAAAAAAGATCAGAGCGGGATGACCCTGGTAGAGCTAATTATTGTTTTATTTATTTCTTCCCTGGTTATATCCGGCGCCTACGGTATGTTTAACCTGGTTTTAAATAATTATATGTTAAGCGAAGAAAAAGCCAGAGAGTTCGAGCAACTAAGGGAAGTGCCAAAGATGATGGGTAGTAATATAAGGGCAAGTGTTGCTGATGGTGATGACGGGCCGGTTGAAATAACAGATCGCGAAAATATGGAGGTATATACTTTGGATGAAAATGGGGATGTACATACTATTGAATATGAGGTTGATAATGATTCTGGAATTTTAACAAGAGAAGAAGGTGGAGAAGAAACAGTAATAATGGATGATTTTCACAATATAGAGTTTGAAGATAAAACCACGAGTTATGCTAGGACACTTGGTGATGATGATGATGAAAAAGATGCTTGGGAAAATGCAGCTGAGGAATGGGATAGAAGACTTATCGAGGTCAGGATACAGCTAGAAGAAGATGAAAATAATGGTAATGTAAAAAAGTTTAGGTTTATTGCGCGTTCAGGTTCGCCTGCTATTATAGATTTTGATTAAAACTTAAGGAAGGTGTATTTATGAGTTTTAGGAATTATATTAAGGGGGACAGTGGTGCTGCTTTGTTAGTGGCCTTGTTAGTAGGTATGGTTCTCATTATGATTGTAGTGGGTGCTCACCGACTTAGCACTACTCATTCCAGAGAACAACAAGTTACAGCTACTTATGAAGAAGCATTCCAAAATGCTGAATCAGGGATAAACTGGTTTATTTATAAGGCAAATGATGATGAAACTTTTGTTAGCAGGTTAGTGCGGGGCGAGATAGATCTGGATCAAATGGTAGAAGATGAATTGGATGGTGTTGTTGATAATTTAGAATTTGATCCACAAATCACCGGCGATGTAGATTATGCTAGTGTTGAAATAATGGTGGAGTCTACAGGTGTAGCAGAAAACCCGGTAACGGGAGAAAACCTGGAGAGGACTATAGAGTATGAGATTGAAAACAGGCAGTTTGTGAATTTTGTATGGTTAACCAATGCAGAAACGGCATGGTTTAGTTGTATGCATGAGTTGAGGGGGCCGGTGCATTCTAACGGGAGGCTTAGAATAAGAAGCACAGGGCTTGATGATGTTACATTTCACGATACAGTTACTCAAAGTTATGATGATGATGTGAATTGGGGCGAAAATGTTGATGATGAGGAGTGTTTGAGTGATGATCCAGATGATGGGAATTTTCGATCAGGGTATCCTGAAACCGGGGCAGATCGGGTAGATTATCCTCCGGACAATCAAGAATTGAGAGATATAGCTGCTGAGGAAGGATTACTTTATGATGGGCTTACACGTATAAATATAGATGGTAATGAAATTGAAGTAAGAGAGGGTTTAGATGGAGATGTGGATACTGAGAGTATAGATGAGGATGGGATGGTAATATATGTAAAGGGTGAAAGTAATTATCATGAGGAAACCTGTGATGGAGTTGAGGAGGGGGAACAATTTGATAGTATAGAAGAGGCCAAATCCGAATGTTTTGAATGCGGCGGCGTAGAAGTGGGGGTGGGGTGGTGGCCTAATTATGAAGAGAAAACCTTATATTGTGATGTTTGCGGGGAAAAAGATAACTTTTTGTCCACCGAGGAAGATTGTGGTTGTAACGATGGCTGTGATAATTGTTTTGAAGTTTGTGGAAGGGAAGTAGAGTGTGATGATTGTGAAGATGCAGTAAAATTTGATGAAGATGCAGCTGATGTTTATATTTCTGGAGAGTTAGATGGAAGACTCACTATTGCTGCCGAGAGAGATATTTGGATTTCTGGATATAATACGGTAGAAGATTGGTCAGCTGAGCAAACTGGTGGAGTAACCTATTATGGAATTACTTCCGATACAGGCCAGGATTGGGATTGGAGGGATCCGCGTGATCAGGATGCACCTGAAAGTATGCTGGGTCTTATAGCAAATAATAATATACAAATATTTGATGGGGGATGGTTTTGTGATGGGATAGGTAGTGATAGTGATTCAGTTATTGATGATCTCCATATTCATGCTGCCTTGTATGCCGGGGATGGTGCGCTAGAATATAGAAGTGCTGGTTGGGGTGGAATTGATGGGGAAGATGTTTATTTAAGGGGTTCGTTAGCCAAAGATTACCGAACTGCTATACTTAGTAATGGGGTTGGTTACGGCAGGGATTTCAGGTATGATCCGCGCTTGTTTTATGAAATGCCTCCTGATTTTCTTGAACCTGTAGAAAGCGGGTGGACAAAAGTGCGCTTCAGGGAAACTACCGGTAATTAAGGAGATCAATATATTTTCAAACCGTAAACCACAGGCCTAACCGCCTGTGAGACATAGAATGCTTGGGAGCACATATACCTGATTGGCGGGCCCGGTGCGGGTTTTTACCGGGCTCTTTCTTTTTGTTCAGCTCTTTTGTTTTGCGGGGATTGTTGACTTTTAAAATGGAAAATAATAATATATTAAAAACAGTAGCTAAGATACAAGCAGTTACGGGGTGAAAACAGTTATGGGTAAAAAGAACTTAAACAAGGTATACCAGCCGGAAGAAGTGGAAGACCGTCGGTACCGGTTTTGGCTGGAAGGTGATTATTTCCGTGCTTGCGGGGAGGAAGACAAAGAAACTTTTACCATAGTCATACCGCCTCCCAACGTTACCGGCACCCTTCACATGGGGCATGCCTTGGACAACGCCATCCAGGATGTCCTGATCCGCTGGAGAAGGATGCAGGGTTATGATACCCTGTGGCTTCCCG
>Ga0207421_10004401_pt1 | contig 16205 bp, 10 predicted proteins | sample SodLakKL_010_SED_4_FD_187542 | JGI IMG/M metagenome (GOLD analysis project Ga0207421, IMG submission 187542) | Alkaline sediment microbial communities from Lake Tanatar, Kulunda Steppe, Russia - 8KL_010_SED (SPAdes) (version 2) | ecosystem: Environmental > Aquatic > Non-marine Saline and... | reverse complement strand
TAAGACTACTGGTATGGAAGCAAGAATGATGGGAGAAACTGCCCGCGCTACTGCAGGTATGGAGATCTCTGAGGTCAATAAGATACTTGACCAGCTTGTAGGAATGTATGAGAAGAATTACGATAAGGCTCCTGCTGGTAAGACGTTCCAGGAATGCTATGACACAAAAACAGTCACACCAACCGACGAATACGTGAAAGTATACGACGGTGCAAAGAAGAAACTAGAAGAACTTGGATTAGTATATTGATTGAGTTTAACATGCAGTGTTATTTTTATACACTGCTGTTTTTTTTCTGTAGTTACGTTTTTTTTATCGTGTATCTTCTTTTTATGCTTCTATCTCATTTTTAGAATAGCAAATAAATACAATTAAGTGTTTTAGCCTAATATTAGATATTATCATTGTTATATGAGGAGATTATAGATGGCAATTCATCCGATAGAATATAGATATGGAACTTCTGAAATGAAGCATGTATGGGAAGAAGAAAATAGACTCGAAAAACTCCTTAGGGTGGAATCAGCACTAGCAAAAGCAGAAGCTGAAGTGGGTCTTATTCCAGAAGATGCTGCAAAAAACATTTCTGAATCTATTAAAAAAATAGAACTTAAACGTGTCAAAGAAATAGAAGATGAAATACATCATGATATGATGGCTGTAGTTTTAGCTATTTCAGAAAAATGTCCAGAAGATTCGGGAAAATGGGTACATTTTGGAGCCACATCCAATGATATTTTAGATACAGCAACTGCTCTTCAGTTAAAGGATGCTATCTTAATAATGGAAAAAAAACTGAAAAACTTACTTAAAGTATTGTTAAAACAGTCGTCTGATCACAAGTATACCGTTTGTGCTGGACGTACACATGGACAAATAGGTGTACCCACGACTTATGGCTTAAAGTTTGCAATATGGGCGTCAGAAATCTCTCGACATCTTGAACGCCTAAATCAAATGAAACCACGTATTTTTGTAGGCCAAATGTCAGGTGCTGTAGGAACTCAAGCAGCCTTTGGGAAAAAGGGTATGCAAATCCAAGAGTTAACTATGAAAAACCTGGGAATTAACTCAGTTGATGTTTCTAACCAAATTGTTCAGCGAGATAGACATGCAGAACTTGTAATGTGGATGGCAAACACGGTAACAACATTAGATAAAATTGGTATAGCTATTAGAACACTTCAAAGAAGCGAAATAGCAGAGGTTGAAGAAAGCTTTGGCAAAAAACAAGTTGGTTCATCAACAATGCCACATAAAAGGAACCCTATAAAATCAGAGCAAATTGGTGGACTTGCAAGAATTGTGCGATCGATGGTGGAACCCCAACTTCTAAATAATACATTATGGGATGAACGTGATCTTACAAATTCATCTTGTGAACGCATTATTTTTCCAGAAACATGTATTCTTACAGATCATATAATAAAACTTGGAATTGAGGTATTAGGGGGATTAAGGTTCTATCCTAACAATATAAGAAGAAATTTAACATTTACTAATGGTTTAAACATGGGTGAAGCTGTCATGATAGAACTTGCTAAGAAAGGAGTAGGTAGACAGGAGGCTCATGAGATTGTTAGAAGTTGTGCAATGAAATCACACGAATCTGGACTTCACTTAAAGCAAACACTCATGGAAAATAAAACAGTTTCATTGCATTTATCCGAAAAAGAAGTTGCAAGACTTGTCACACCAGATATGTACATTGGCACAGCTGTAGAACAGGTTGAAAAACTAATCGGAAAACTTCAGCCCATGGCAGAATAAAAAACATATGCAAAAAAACGACTTAATTTTTTTTAAAAAAAGAATCACTCTATTTGTTCATAGAGTAGTATTCTTTTTATATTTACAATTTTATAATCCTTTTCAAAAATTCTCCAGTATAAGAATTCTCTACTTTAATTATATCTTCAGGAAAACCCTCTGCAATAATCTCACCACCATTTTCTCCCCCTTCTGGTCCAAGATCGATTATCCAATCAGCTGTTTTAATTACGTCCAGATTATGCTCTATAACAATGACAGTATTTCCAGATTCTACCAGCCTATGTAATACATCAAGAAGTTTTTTGATATCATCAAAATGTAATCCTGTTGTTGGCTCATCAAGGATGTATAGTGTTTTTCCAGTAGGTCTTTTACTGAGCTCAGTTGCAAGCTTCACACGCTGAGCTTCTCCTCCAGAGAGTGTTGTTGAAGATTGACCTAATTTAATATAACTTAATCCTACATCATTAAGTGTTTTTAACTTCCTCTCAATTTTAGGGATATTTGCAAAAAAGTCTAAAGCTTCTTCCACAGTCATGTCAAGCACATCTGCGATTGATTTATTTTTGTATTTAACCTCTAAAGTTTCCCTATTGTATCTTTTTCCATGGCATACTTCGCAAGGTACATATACATCAGGTAAAAAATGCATTTCTATAGTTATAATACCATCACCAGAACATGCTTCACACCTTCCACCTCTAACATTAAAACTAAACCTTCCTTGCTTATAACCTCTAGCTTTTGCCATTTGAGTCTGTGAAAAGAGCTCCCTTATAGGTGTGAATAAGTTAGTGTATGTTGCAGGATTTGATCGTGGTGTACGACCAATTGGCGATTGATCTATTGTAATTACTTTATCTAGATTTTCAATACCTTTAATTTTTTTATACTTACCTGCTTTTTGTCTAGACCTCTGAAGCTTTTGAGCTAATACTTTATTTAAGGTTTCACTTATAAGGGTACTTTTGCCAGACCCAGAAACACCTGTAATACAAATGAGTGTTGATAATGGGAATTTTGCTGTTATATTTTTGAGATTGTTTTCACTTGCACCCTCTAATTCAAGGAAATTAGTAGCAACTCTTCTTTTACTTGGAATTTCTATAGATAGCTCCCTTTTCAAATACTTACCAGTTAAAGAATCTTCGTTTTCATAAATATCATCAGGAGTACCTTCAGCTACAATATAACCACCATGAACGCCAGCCCCAGGCCCCATATCAACAACATGGTCTGCATTTAGTATAGTTTCCTCATCATGCTCAACCACAAGAACTGTGTTCCCAATATCTCTTAAATCTTTAAGTGTGTTAATTAACCTTAAATTATCTCTTTGGTGTAAACCTATACTTGGTTCATCTAATATGTACAACACACCCATTAAGCTAGAACCGATCTGTGTTGCCAATCTAATTCTTTGAGCTTCTCCGCCCGACAAAGTAGCTGCAGATCTATCTAATGTTAAGTAATCCAATCCCACATCTATAAGGAAGCCAAGACGTGACTTTATTTCTTTTAAAATAAGTCTTCCAATAGTATATTCACGAGCAGTTAAGTTCATCTCAACACGCTCAAAGAAGTGGAGTGAGTTTTGAACTGACATTTCAGTAGCTTCGATTATATTTGTATCTTTTATTTTTACAGCTAAGATGTTTGGTTTTAGTCTTGCTCCCTTGCAAGAAGTGCATGGATTTGTACTAATATACTTATTTAATTTTTCTTTAGTACTTTCGGAATCAGTTTTTTCATATATCTTAGAAAGATTCGCAACCACTCCCTTAAATTTACCTGTATGTTTCCAGACACCACCTCTTCGTCCTACATGTAAAAAAGGTATTTTTTCTTTTGTTCCATACATTATTATATTCTGCACTTTAGGATCAAGTTCGTTATATGGCACATCCATTGAAAAACCAAGATGTTTAGATAAAGATTCTAACGATTGCATGTGGTATCCGTCTTTAGAATTCCATGGATCAATTGCTCCTTGTCTTAATGATAGTTCTTCATTAGGAACAATTAATTCAGGATCGAATTCCATTGATGTACCTAAACCATGACATCCAGTACAAGCACCCTGTGGACTGTTGAATGAAAAAGCAGCAGGTTCTAATTCTTCAAAACCTTTACCACATGAAGGACATGCACGCTTTTCACTGAAAACGAGTTCTTTGTCATCTAATACATGTACAATTACTGTACCACCACTTTTTTCAATTGCAGCTTCTACGGAATCTGCAATCCGATCATCAATATTTTCTTTTATAACAAGCCTATCAACAACTATTTCGATATTATGTTTATGATATCGGCCTAATTCGACATTAAGTGCTTCATCTATAGTTAATACTTCACCATCTATTCGAACCCTAGAAAAACCTTCTTTTGAAATATCATGTAATAATTTTTTATATTCACCTTTACGCTCTCTTATAATGGGTGCAAGTATATGAATTTTAGATTTTTGGGGTATTTTATTTATACTGTCAACAATTTGATCTACACTCTGAGGTTCTATGATAACTTTACATTCAGGACAATGAGGAACCCCTATTCTTGAAAATAATAATCTAAGATAATCATATATTTCGGTTACAGTTCCAACAGTTGATCTTGGATTTTTACTAGTGGTTTTTTGTTCTATTGAAATAGCCGGTGATAATCCTTCAATATACTCAACATCTGGCTTTTCCATCAAACCCAAGAATTGTCTTGCATATGCCGATAAAGATTCCACATACCTTCTTTGTCCTTCTGCATAAATAGTATCAAAAGCTAAAGATGATTTACCCGATCCGCTTAATCCTGTAATCACAATTAGATTATCTCTAGGAAGGTTTAGATCGACGTTTTTCAAATTATGTTCTTTTGCACCCTTTATAATAATGTTATTAAGTGACATGATTTTACCAATCTTGTAGTAATAATTTTAGTTGTTTTGTTAAGAATATTATGCTTATTTAGCTATTGAAGAATACTCGTTATCAATATTTTTTTGTCGTAACAGAAATATTCCAGTTAATATAGAAGAATATAGAGCCTCTAGGCACAAAATTATTATTAAACCTCTATTTTGATATCGTATACTTTTTCAGGATTATCCTTATGGATTTTCCAAAATACTTCTTCCCCGTAAATATCTAATAAACTAAATGTTCTTTTTGGTACTGTCTTTGGCCCAAGTACTGCTCCTGGTCTATTATTATCATCGATATAATCAGTTTCCATCATAAACCTTGTACCACATTCGAGTGCAGTATCAATAGCTTTTTTGGAACTTAGAACACTTGGGAAAATACCTGCATTTGTAAACTCTGAGATTAGTGGAGGCGAGAAATGCTTAACGACTTTTTCTAGTGGCATTCCTTTTTTTCTTGCACGTTTACTTATATCTATAATTGTCTGTTCATCTGTGTCTTCAGTATGTAATTGTACTGCACAATTGATTTCCGCACAAACTTCGAAAGCATATTCCATAACTTCATTTGATAAATCCAAAATCTCAGTTGATACAGGATAATGTGGTCTACCACTTTTAATCCCTATTGCATATTGTTCTTTTACGTAACTGGCAGCTATATCAATCCCACTTTTCATGATTTCAACAGCTTCTTTTGGCTTGAATGATTCAGTGAGCTTTGTAATCTCAGCAGGATGAACACCCAATACTGGAAAAGCTGTTACACCAATCTCTCTTGCTTTTTTAGCAATATCTATTGTCTCTTCATATACTGCTACATATTCATTTGAATTCTCTATTGTTTTAGCAGATAGAGTCCAGCTGGGCTTTGATACCAAAATAATATGGGTACCACCCGCATTTTTAAAATCCTTTATTGCATTCAGTCCTCTTCCTCTAGGATCAATATGCATATGGTTATCAAGTATTGGCATTATTGGCTTCATAAAAACACCAGCAATATTTTATTTGAAGACGTATATCAGAGTTTGGTAGAAATAACTTTTGATTATAACAGTGAAGCTTTTAATATAAAAAAAGCTTATTATGAACTCAAATGGTGATAATTTATGAGTAAAACAGCAGCCGTTATTAAAGGAGATGGGGTAGGCCCAGATCTTGTAGATGCTATGTTAGATGTGGTTAATGCCGCAGGTACAGATGTAGAATTCATTACATGTGAAGCAGGAGAAACTTGGTGGAAAACAAATGGAGGAGATTCTTTAATACCTGATGAAACATGGGATGTGATTGAAAGTTCCAACGCTTGTTTTAAAGGACCCACAACAACTCCAGGTGGTGCTGGCTCTCCAAAAAGTGTAGCAGTTTCAATCAGACAAAGATATAATTTATTTGCTAACGTACGTCCAATAAAAACATTTCCAAATACAAATAAACCTCTAGGAGATGTTGATTTTGTCTGTGTTCGAGAAGGAACTGAAGGAATGTATATAGGCCAAGAAGCCAAACTGACAGATGATGTATACATTGCAATTAGGAAAATAACACGTTCAGCAAGTAGAAATGTTTCAAATTTTGCTTTTAAAGAGGCCCAGAAAAGGAACTATGATACAGTTGTAGCTATACATAAAAGCAATATATTGAAACAAACATGTGGAACATTTTTAGAGGAAGTTGAATCAGTTGGTCAATCCTATCCAGATATTGATGTATGGGAATATCATATCGATAATATTGCCCAACAACTGATAAAGAACCCACAACTATTTAACAAAAAAATATTGTTATCAACCAACCTTTTCATGGATGTAATAAGTGAAGAATGTTCTGCACTTGTAGGAAGTATTGGTTTGATATACTCGGCAAATATTGGAGATAATTATGCCATGTTTGAACCAGCTCACGGCTCCGCACCAAAATATGCAGGACAAGATAAAGTCAATCCAGTAGCCACAATATTAGCAGGTGCATGGATGCTTGAATATCTAGGTGAGAAGAATCAAGCTGAGTCAATTTTCAAAGCGACCGAGGAAGTAATTTCTGAGGGTAAATATGTGACATATGACCTTGGTGGTACTGCAAAATTAAGCGAAATGAAAAACGAGATTATCAAAAAGATGTAAATGTTGAAAGGTCTTTATTTAATTCCTTTCTTCATTAAATTCACTATATATTTTTTCATGATGCGTTTCTTGCCTAGCAATTGGTTTAAATACAAAGTATTTTTCCACATATGCCCTTATTTCTTCGTCAGAAATACAAGATACTCTTTTTTCAGTGTCGTATAGCTCCTGTATTTCTTTTTGAATCATTTTTAATCTTGGATCAGCTTTTTTAAGCTCAATTTCAATGTCCATAAAATCATTTAATGTATCTTGGACTTTATGTCTAAGCAACTCTAGGCCTGAAGAATCACCAATCAGAAACACTCTTTCACCACCAACTACTTCTGGTGGATATGGTTCATATGTAAAAGGATTTTTTAGCACACCAGATGAATGTATTCCTGACTCGTGTGCAAAAATATTTTTGCCAACAACAGATTTGTTCCGTGGAACCTTGATACCAATCTCTTTTTCCATAAATTTTGAAAACTCAACAATAGATTCAAGGTTATATTTTTCAAATCCTTCAACACGTTGTGTTAAGAAAAGAAGTATCTTTTCAAGCTCAGCATTCCCTGCTCTTTCTCCAATACCCAAAAAAGTTAAACTTGACCAGTTTGCACCATACCAATATCCTGCAAGAGTATTTGCTACAGCCAATCCAAAATCATCATGTGTATGAACCTCAATATTTTTTACACCAAGATTTGATTTTAACTGTTTTACAATTGAGGGTATTCCAAAAGGTTCATCTACATTAGAGAATGGCACTCCATACCCTACCGTATCACATAATCTAATAATACAATTTGAATCAATATCCATTATTTTTTCAATTAAAGGATACACAAAATTAGTATTATCAGCTCTTGTCATATCTTCAATATGGGCTCTTGTCTTGAGTCCATGATCTACTGCATATTGGAGAGCATTTAAATATTTATCTTCAGCTGCTTTTCTGCTAGATAACCCCATCTTATCAATAATATGGGAATCTGATACTGACATAAGTATACCAGTCTCTTCGATTCCATCTATAGCCAAGACTTGATCAATATCTGCTGGTACTGCCCGTGCCCATCCCGTTACTTCTGGAAACTCATATCCGTGATCAAGCATCATTCTGATAGCTTTTTTATCTCTATCATGATATACAAAAGTCTCCAATTTTTCAATACCAATTTTATTCAAGTACTGATAAATCTTGTACTTTAATTGAGTGTTCATTATAATCCCAGGCATCTGAGATCCATCACGTATAGTGCTATCACTAATAAATATGGGCTGTTCCATAGGCAATTTTATTTTAGGAAGGTCTTCGTATGATCTGTATGTATTCATGGGATCCATATTATTTCCTCCAGATATCAAAAAATGTATTTATTTTCAACCTATAACTGATTATATATCATTTATAGAGTAAGGTATATTTTTATTTAAAAAATGCTAATTTAAAAAATCAGATTAAATGTGAGAACCTTTTTTGTTCTAACCACTATTTTACTAACTTATAATTAAAATGTTTTTCTTTCAAAAAACTGTGGTTAAAGACTACCTTCAATATATACTAATTCCTTTTACATTTGGAAGTTCCAAAATTAAATCTACAACTTCGCCGGGAATTTTTTTATCAGTAATGAGTGTGAGGCGTGGGTCTTCTGTAAGATATGGGTCATCTGATACAGCTTGCCTTATACTAATACCATAAGTTGATATAACTCCTGCTACATCTGATAATATTCCGCTACTGTATGCATTATTAGGTGTAATTACAATTACACCTAAGTCCATTAAAGGTGCTACATCTCGTAAAAAGGCAATTGATTGTATATTAGCAAAAATTGATTTTAACAGCTTATCTGATAATATTGTTTCTGTAGTGGCATCAATCACTCGCCTGTCAACACCTGCCTCTTTAGCAAGTTGTGTATGTGGGATTTCAATGTTTCCTGATGTGACCTTGCCTTTTTCTGAAACACGAAATCCACGATTGAATAATAATTTTAATACTTTTTCTTGAGCAGGATGCTTTTCAAATTTTTTGAATAATTCATTCAACATAATAATCCCATATTCTTATAGAACAAGATCTAATTTATAACAAACTAGCTATGTTGATGAATGTTTCACTTTTTAGCTTTATCTTTGATATTCTGTTCTACCTGTTTTCTATCACTGATATCATAAATATTTAATACAATACCTATAATTTCCTTGTTCTCATTTTTTATTGTAGAACCTACAATATCTACAGGGGTGCTATTCCCATCTGCTGAAACCAGTAAAGTATTTTCTGCAAGTCCATAAAAAATATCTTCTCTGATTGCTTTTTGGACAGGATCTTCTAGAACATCTTCACTTACTTCGCTCTTAAGACTTAGCACTTCACCAATCTTTTTACTAATAGCATTTTCTTTTCTCCATCCAGTTAATGCTTCTGCAAATGGATTAATATGCTTCACATACCCTTCAGTATCTGTAGCAATCACTGCATCGCCCACACTATCAAGTGTTGTTGTAAGCCATTTTTCGGATTCTTGGTGCTTTGCTTTTTCTTGGTTATGCCTATATAAGGTCATTTCAATGTTAGATCGTAACTCCTTTTCATCAAATGGTTTAAGTAGATATCCAAATGGTTGTGTTACTCTGGCTCTCTCTAACGTTTTATCATCTGAATATGCTGTCAAATAAATTACCGGAATATCATATTTTTCATGTATAACCTCAGCGGCTTGTATACCATCCATATTACCTTTAAGTGCAATGTCCATTAAGATAACGTCAGGTGAGGTATATTCTGCTTTTTCTATTGCTTCTTCACCAGTTATCGCCACGCCTGTCACACCATACCCTAAATCTTCCAGCCTGGCTTTTATATCATGAGCAACAATAATCTCGTCTTCAACGACCAGTACTTTAACTTTATCCATCCCTAAACAACTCCATTGTGAATGTAACTTTAAATTTAATAACAGTAGTTTGATTTAGTTTCAATATATTGGTAGATTATGTATTATGTAAACTAAAAAACAATTATTGTATTAGTAATTGGAAAGCGTACATTTACTATTTATAGATATAGTTTTTTTATACTATTAAAAGTTAAGGTTAATTTATCACTTTTGATTTCTTAGTCTTTTTACTTCCTTTAATCTTCTCATAATTACATCTGCTAAAAATAACATCAAAGCAGCCAAGATAAAATATGGTTTATAGTCAACGGGTTCTGTAACTGTTCTCTCGGACATTTCTCTTGTATCATCTAACAATGTAGCTTTAGCTTCTTCTTCAGTATACACTTTCCCACCGTAGTCTTCAATTAGCCCAGTTCTCCCATTATGGCCTGCAACATCTTTATTTATTCCAATATCTCTATATTCTAGTGGGTAATTTATTGCAATAGGATATCCAGAAACATGCTTTACTCCTATCAAACTACGATCATTAATGTCTGAACTCAATTCACCTTGATATGTATTTCTTCCAATCATTGACATATCTATTTCTTGGCTGTTAAAAGTTAATCTAGGGACACTTTCTTGATTGTACATTGTCAGCTGTAGTATTGTAGGAGTCCCTAACCACTTATCTGAGGCTTCAAGTATAGCACCTTCTTCTTCATAAGGATTCCCAATGGCCCAATTTATTGAAGAAGATATAATACGTGCATTTTCATCAGCATATAATTCAGAAGACCATCTGTTTCCATTTCCATATCCATCATCTGTAGTTAAGGCAACAACTCTACCTAATCCATATCTCCATGTTGTTAATATAGATTCACCAGTCTCTGTCCTTACAACCCTATCTGCACCTGGCTTAGGAGTAATTGCATTAAATCCACTTATATTAGCTGCTAGCTCAGTATTTCTTGTGATAAAGTGGTTTGGATTAAACTCAATTAATTGCCATTCATCGATGTCTATGGGTTCATCTTCATCAGGTGCATCATAGTCTAAACCTGTAATTTCACCTAATTCTATTGCACTATCAGTGAAAACATAGTTTTCTTCAAGACCTAGTTCTGTCATGAAATCGCTAGCTTGACCAGGACCTGCACCTTCATGAGGAGGTATATGGACAAAAACAATATTGGTACCTTCATCTACCATACTTTGTGCAATTTCTAGATTTTTTTGATATAATTCTTGCTCCTTGTCCTTATCACTTGCTAAATCTCCATCTGATATAATTAATATCGTACTATCGCCACTTTCTCGTTTCAACCATTCTTTAGCATCCAATAAAGCGGAATCTAAAGCTGTTTCATAGCGACCTTGTTCATACAATAATGCAATTACTTCTTGAGTTTTTAAAGTTTCAAATGTTTCTTCATTTATACTTTCAACAATTCGATCTCTATTAGATTGGTATCTAAGTGGTACTAATCCATCGGTCACAGGAATGCTTTTATCTCTAAATAAAATCAGTCCAAGGTTCTCATTAAAAAGTCTTTCATCATTAATTATATTAATAGCACTGCTTGCATAGTTTGAATATACAGTAACTTCTCCAGTAACAACATCATCTTCTAGTGTATGTACAAAGGTTGATAAAGATATATCTAAAAGCATTATTATATTTCTACCTCCATCGTACTCTTCAGGAGTTGAAATTACTGGTAATATCTTTTCAAAAGAAGAGTTCAGATAACCACCATAATTGTAAGATTGATCACCACCAACTACAATTAATCCGCCACCTTCACGCACAAACTCTTCAACTTGCTGAACCTCAGATTCAGAAAATGTATCTATATGCTGGTTGTTAAGAACAAGGGCTTTTCTTTTGTCTAAATTATCTAGTTCTTTTCTCATTGAAACATCATATAAATTTAGTATAACTTCTGCAAGAGGTGAAGATGTATCATCGGTAATAAACTGTACTTGTGGTTTTGGTATTGCATATATTGACTTGTAAAACTTATTATTTATCGAATTGGATTCAAAATTTATTGGTGTAACTTCAACTCTTAATTCGTGTGCACCCAATTCTCTAAAAGTTCTTGAAACACTTATTGTTTTTTCTTTATTTGATTGATCAAATGTTCCACTTCTTATTAAAGAATCTCCATGATAAACTTCAAGTTTATATCTAATTTCATCATTTCCTGCTTGTGTTATTACAATGTCAAAAGAATTTTCATTATCAACAAGAACGGTTTTTTCACCTTTTATTTGTACACTGATATCATTCTGTATGAGATTTGGTTTTATGTAGTGGACTAAAGTACCAGTATCACTCGCAATTTCAAGTGCATCTTCTATATCTTTTCCATGATTACTATTTCCATCGGATATTAGGACAATTTGGTTGTTACCTCTTGAATGTTGAACTATTGAGTCTCCAATTGCAGTCCTTTCACCCGTTAATCTAAATAGTGAAGTTGGAGTATGCGGTACTAAACTTTCATATAACCTATCACCGATACCTTCCTCAAACAATCTCATACTTTCGGTTTCATCTGAAATAATAACAATATTGGGCTCTTCATCGGTAACAGTATGTGTAGTTAAAACTTGAGGTGTAGCGAGTGCTATAATTATTAGGACAAATACAATGAATCTGACCAAAGGAATTTTTGTTTTAGTATCACCTTTAAGGAAATAAATTGTAAGTATTACTAATGGAAGTATTAACCATAACATCTCAGGGGCTTCGAACGTAATCATTACAATTCACCCCTTCTTTTAACTATAATAATTTCTAGTATGATAAGTAAAATCACTAAATAGATGAGATAATCATCAATAAAATTTTTAATTTCAAACATTGTTTCCTGTGGTGGTTCAGTTTCAGTGTCTTGTTCACTAACCCTATTCATCACATCAGAACCATCTTTTGTTGTATCGGACTCGGATTCAGAATAAAGGTTTGCTACAATATTTTGTGCACCGATCTCGTATACTCCGACGGTATTCATTTGAATCCTATTAGTTTCAATTTCAGTATTAGGTGTTTTGATAGTCTGTGTATCTCTAAAAGAAACGACCGTACCTGTCTCAACATTAAAGTCAGATATTGTTCCAGTTCCACCTATCCAATTAATCAATTTAGACCAAAATACTGGATACTCAGGTAAGTTGTGAAAATTGTTCCAAGGTTCTTGTTTCAAACCATCGTTAAATCCAATGTATATTACAGTACCTTGATCTAGACTGTGATGCGAATATATAGGAGTACCATCATCAGTTTCAACAAGAACATTAGCACCACTTCTAGGAGTAGCTTCCAAGTATTTATATACGGCAACTTCCTCAAAATTAATGTCTTCTGTAAGTCTATTAGTTACTAATTTATTTAGAGTCACACCTCTTGGTTTATCAACAACATCTCCAACTCTAACAGGTAATAATCTCAATAAATCAGTAGCTACTTCATTGGGATCTAATGCTTCACTAGCGACAAATATCGCAGAACCACCCTGTTTAACATAATTCTCAACCGCATTTACCTCATGGTTAGTTAAAATACCATCTTTTTCTTTGTTTGCAACAATAATCGCATCATATGTGCCAAGTTCTGATGGTACTGTATCAGCAATACTTAACCTAACATTTGGTATTATTGAGAGGGCTGTTTTAGACGGCAATTTATCTTGATCAGAAATAAGCAGCACGTTTTGCTCAATTTCTTTTGGAACTGAAATATAAGCAATATTGTCTACCATAAAACTATCTTCGTTTTCTATTTCGACTCTAGTTATGCCTGGTCCAAGTGCTGGTATAGAAAACTGCCTTGTTTGTTTTTCAGGTATTGTCAAACTTTTTGATTCAAATGGGACTTCATCATCCTGATTAAATATAGCCAAATCTATAGTAATATCTCTGTCATAGTAATTCTTTATTATACCTCTGTATGTATAACCATCAGCGGTCAGATCAATCCATCCATTAATGAACCCTACATTACCTGTACTTCGACCAACGTTAATGAACTCAACTTCAATACCATAAGATTCTATCAAACTCTTTGTTATAACAGGATCTTCTCCATCCCAGTTAGTGAAATCTGATATGACAACAATCTTTCCACCATGCTCTGAAACTTCTTGAACCCCTCTATTCATTGCAGATGAAACATCTGCAATAACATCATTTGGGCTTAATTGGTTCAATACTCTTCTAGTGTCAGTAGAACTTCCTCTATTAAGCACGATTTCTGGAGTGTTAGAAGCTAATATTATAGTATTTGTTCTAGTAATTTGAGCTTCTGCATGATTTAGAGCATCCTGATAAATATTGTTTGCTTGCATACTGGCTGATGAATCGATTATTAGTACAGTATGTTCTTGGCTTAATGGTTCATCAGTTGTAAAGTAAGGACTTGCTGCAGCTAATGATAATAGTATTAATACAAATAACTGTACCCAAAAAAGTGGATCTTTGATAATTTTAGTCAATGAAGAATAGAAACGTTTTTTGTTATTTTCTACTTTCATTAAAAATAGCAATGAAGGTACTTTTATTATTTTAGGTTTAGGTTTTAATAGATATAGTATAATTAGTGGGATTATGCTCAACAAAGCCAACAATGCTAAAGGATTATCGAAGGAAACCATTATTTCCTCCTGCTAATAGCGTAGAAGAACGAGTCAAAAACTGGAGTATCTGAAGTAAATGAGTAGAAATCTGCACCAAAACGATGACATATCCCTTTGATCTTATTCACATGTTCACTAAGCATATCTTGATATTCTTCTTTGAAACTTTCGCTGATATATGTATTCAGCTCATCACCAGTTTCTGCATCTTCTAGTTTTATATTTCCTTGAAAACTGAGTTCAGCTTCCTCTTTATCCAAAACTTGTACTAATATAAGATCATGTTTAGATAATCTAAAAACTGCAGACTCTATTTCCTTATAATCAGTTAAAAAATCAGATATAATTATTACTACTGAACGAGATTTAATTGCTTTTTCATAGCTCGCTACACTTTTTTCTATATCTGTCTTACCTGCAAGTTCTATTTTAGTAAGTAAATCTATATTTTTGAAAAGGTATTTTTGGCCTCTGTTAGGTTTTCTTGTGATTATGTCTTCAGAGAATGGAGAAATAGCAAACTTATCATTATCTTTTGTCACAAGATAGGCAAACGCTGTAGCTAACATAGCACCATATTCAAACTTGCTTGTAGTATTACTTCTATAATCCATACTTTTACTAATGTCAAGCAAAATATGAGTTGTCAAGGACTTTTCTTCTTCAAACTTTCTGATATAATATTTTTCAAGTCTTGCATAAACGTTCCAGTCAATGGACTTAAACTCATCACCTGGATAATATTGCCTGTATCCTATAGTTTCAAGGCCCCGGCCACTCTGTATTGATCGTCTACTTCCTGCATAAGCTGTTGATACTTTCTTCTTTACCATAAAAGAAAAACGGTCCAGCTGCCTAAAGAAGTCTAAATCAATATTGTGCCTTTTATGATCATCTTTTTGCATATTAACTCTTAGTAAATATATATGGCTATTAATATATATTGTGACTTATAATTTCTGTTATTAATTTATTTTCTTAATAAGTTCACTAATAATTTGCTCTGAAGAAATTCCTTTTCGTTCAGATTCAAAAGTGAGGACAATTCGATGCCTGAGTATTGGATAAGCCATTTTTTTAATATCTTCTTCACTAACATAATTTCTGCCGTTTATCAGTGCATGTGCTTTTGAAGCTAATATTAGTCCAATAGAGGCCCGAGGTGAAGCTCCATATTCGATATGCTCTTTCCAGCTCCTAGTTGTTGAGACTATTTTGATAACTTTGTTCTTAAGTTCTTCAGATATAGGAACCTCACGTGTTAGTCTTTGTAAATAAAAAATATCACTTTTAGAAATAATACTCCTTACTTCTGGTGTATCAATTAATGTATACCGGTTAATTATTTCGATTTCATCTTCAAATGAGGGATAATCAACCTGAATCTTCAGTAAAAATCTATCTAGTTGAGCCTCTGGTAAAGGGAAAGTACCTTCCATCTCAATTGGGTTTTGTGTTGCCAATACAAAAAAAGGCTTGTCTAAAATAAATGTTTTATTCCCAGAAGTAACCTGTTTTTCTTGCATTGATTCAAGCAATGCTGACTGTGTTTTTGGTGAAGCACGGTTAATTTCATCAGCTAAGACGATATTTGCAAAAATGGGTCCATGTTCAAACTTGAATTTCTTAATACCTTCTGTTTCGTCGATTATATTTGTACCAGTGATATCTGCAGGCATTAGGTCAGGTGTGCACTGTATTCTATTAAATGAAAGATCCATGCATTTAGAGATTGTAGAGATAGTCAATGTTTTACCAAGACCAGGATTACTTTCGACCAAAGCGTGACCATCACAAAGAATAGAGATTATCATTTGTTCGACTACGCTTTTTTGACCAACAATGACTTTGCCTATCTCA
>Ga0207421_10004400_pt1 | contig 16210 bp, 13 predicted proteins | sample SodLakKL_010_SED_4_FD_187542 | JGI IMG/M metagenome (GOLD analysis project Ga0207421, IMG submission 187542) | Alkaline sediment microbial communities from Lake Tanatar, Kulunda Steppe, Russia - 8KL_010_SED (SPAdes) (version 2) | ecosystem: Environmental > Aquatic > Non-marine Saline and... | reverse complement strand
GGAACAGATTCAGGAGGTCATTTCTGCCCTGCGTACGGAAGTGGCCCAGCTGGGCCAGCAGATACTGAGTATTTCCGTGGCATCGGTGGTGGGGCTTATTACCATACTGGTGTATCTCATCATTGTCCCCCTGCTGGTTTTTTTCTTTCTAAAAGACAAAGAGATGCTTCTGGCCTGGTTTACCAGGTTCCTGCCCCGGGAACGCTCCCTGGCTGTTCAGGTCTGGGAAGACGTTAACCGCCAGATTTCCAACTATATTCGCGGCAAGACCTGGGAGATAATTATTGTCTGGATAACTACCTTTGTGGTGTTTTCTTTTTTCGGTCTTCAATATTCTGTTCTGCTGAGTCTTGCAGTGGGACTGTCCGTGCTTATTCCTTATATCGGGGCTGCGGTGGTCACCGTTCCCATTGCCCTGGTGGCTTATTTCCAATGGGGTTTTGGTTCAGAATTTGTATGGATTCTGGTGGCTTACGCTATCATCCAGGCCATTGACGGCAATGTTCTTGCTCCGTTGCTTCTTGGCGAGGTTGTGAACATCCATCCAGTGGGTATTGTTGCGGCCATATTCGTTTTTGGAGGTCTCTGGGGTTTTTGGGGCGTGTTTTTCGCCATTCCTCTGGCAACCCTGGTCCAGGCAGTCATCAGGGCCTGGCCCAGGGCAGAGGATGTGCAGAAACAGCAGGCCATTGATCCTCCACAGGATCCCGAGCAGGTTTAAGTTATTATGGAGAATACAAATATGATACTTAAAGGAACTACAATCCTGGCTGTTAAAAAAAACGGCCGCACCGCCATGGCTGGAGACGGCCAGGTGACCATGGGTCAGGCCATAGTCATGAAGCATACGGCCAGAAAAGTGCGCCGCATGTACAAGGACAGTGTCCTGGCCGGTTTTGCAGGGGCCACTGCAGATGCTTTTACCCTGTTTGAGCGGTTCGAAGCCAAACTGGAAGAATATCGCGGCAATCTACTCCGGGCCAGCGTGGAGCTGGCCAAAGAGTGGCGCATGGATAAGTACCTGCGTCGTCTTGAAGCTCTGCTGGTGGTGGCGGACAAGGAAAATGTCCTTATCATCAGCGGTACAGGCGATGTGATAGAGCCGGACGACGGCATAGCAGCCATAGGTTCCGGCGGACCTTACGCTTTGGCCGCTTCCAGGGCTCTTGTAGACAACACCGAACTCAGTGCTGAGGACATAGCCTGGCAGGGTATGCAGATAGCAGCTCAGATCTGCGTTTACACCAACAACAACATAGTCATGGAAAAAATCGATTAGAAAAGGAAAGAAGTTAATGAGCACGACACTCACGCCCAGAGAGATAGTACACGAACTGGACAGGTATATAATCGGCCAGCAGGATGCAAAAAACATGGTGGCCATTGCCCTGCGCAACAGATGGCGCAGGCAGCAGCTGGATCCGGAACTGCGCGAAGAGATTGCTCCCAAGAATATCATCATGATTGGTCCCACCGGCGTGGGCAAGACAGAGGTGGCCAGGCGGCTGGCAAAGCTGGCCGGGTCTCCGTTTTTCAAGGTGGAGGCTTCAAAGTTTACAGAAGTGGGCTACGTAGGCCGCGATGTGGAGTCCATGATTCGGGATCTCATGGAGATAGGGGTCAACCTGGTGCGTTCCGAAGAGCGGGAAAAGGTCCAGGTCAAGGCCGAGGCCAATGCCGAGGAAAGGCTTCTGGACCTGCTTCTGCCGCCTAAAAAGGCCTCGGAAGGCCAGCAGGGGGGACAAGGTCAGCAGGTCAATTTTCAGCTGGGGTCGCCGGGACAGGCCGGCAACGGCTATTCTCAGGACCAGCATATCCAGGCCGAGGAGAACAGGACCCGGGAAAAGCTGCGTAAACTCTGGCGTGACGGGCGGCTCAACGACCGCAGCGTGGAGGTAGAGGTGCAGGCCGGGTCCAACGTGGAGATCATGTCCATGCCGGGTATGGAGGACATGGAAATGCAGTTTCGGGACATGTTCAGCCGCGTTTTTCCCAAGAAAAAGAAGACCAAAAAGGTGAAAGTTAAAAATGCTTACGAAATCCTGGTTCAGGAGGAAACCGAACGCCTGGTGGACATGGACAAGGTTACCGAGATTGCCAAGGAACGCGTGGAGCAAAGCGGGATTATATTTATCGACGAAATAGACAAGGTATGTGCCAGCGACAAATCATCCAAGGCTGACGTGTCCAGAGAGGGAGTGCAGAGAGATCTCTTGCCTGTGGTTGAGGGATGCGTAGTCAATACCAAATACGGCATGGTCAAAAGTGATCATATCCTGTTTATTGCCGCCGGGGCATTTCACTACGCCAAACCTTCGGATCTGGTTCCGGAACTGCAGGGCAGGTTCCCTCTGCGCGTTGAGCTGTCCGCCCTTACCGGGGATGATTTTTACCGCATTCTCACCGAACCCCAGAATGCCCTCACCAGACAGTATACAGCCCTTCTAAAAACTGAAGGCATAAGCCTGGAGTTTGACAACGAGGCCCTGGTTGAATTGGCATCCTTTGCCCAGAAAGTAAACGATGAAACCGAGAATATCGGGGCCAGGCGGCTGTACACCATCATGGAAAAGCTTTTGCAGGACCTGTCCTTCAAGGCCCCTGAACTGGCCGGTCAGAAGATTACCGTGGACAAGGAATATGTCCGGGAGCAGTTAAAAGACGTGCAGGAAGACCGGGATCTGACCCGGTATATACTCTAGTCCGGGGCGGTATCCCAGGGTTAAAAAATATGACCCGGCGTCCATGCCGGGAACGGGAGCAGCATGGAAAGCGAAGCCTACAAGGCCAGGATTCTGCTGGAGGCCCTGCCTTACATCCGGGAGTTCTACGGAGAAACAGTTGTGGTCAAGTACGGCGGTCACGCCATGATCGACGCTGACCTCAAGAAAAGTTTCGCCCTGAACATCATCCTGCTCAAGTATATCGGCCTGAATCCAATCATTGTCCATGGTGGCGGCCCCCAGATCGGCAGCATGCTCAAGCAGCTCAAGATTGACTGCCAGTTCCGGGAAGGCCTGCGGGTAACTGACCAGGCCACCATGGACGTGGTGGAAATGGTTCTGGTGGGAAAGGTGAACAAGGAGATCGTAAGCCTGGTCAATCAGTGCGGCGGCAGGTCGGTGGGTCTGTCCGGCAAGGATGGTCCTACTGTAATGGCCCGCAAGATGGAAATGGTCATAAACCACAAGGATGCTCCTCCGGAGATCATTGATCTGGGCAAGGTGGGGGAAGTGGTGAATATAAACACCGGCCTTATCCAGGCGGTTCAGGCCAAGGGTTTTATCCCCATAATCGCTCCGGTAGGTGTGGATGAAGAAGGGGAAACCTACAATATCAATGCCGATTCAGTGGCAGGGGCCATGGCCTCTGCCCTGAAGGCCAAAAAGCTCATTCTTCTGACTGATGTTGCCGGGGTCAAGAATTCCTCCGGAGAGGTTATCTCCAGTCTGACCCGCAGGCAGGCGGCTCAGGTAATGGAGTCCGGTGTGGTAGCCGGAGGCATGATCCCTAAACTCAAGTGCTGCATGGAATGTTTGGAGGAAGGGGTGCAGAAGGCGCATATAATTGACGGGCGGGTGGAGAACTCCATTATCCTGGAGATTTTCACCAAAGGCGGCATTGGCACCGAGGTGGTGCTTTAGCTTTTTGAAAAAAAGAATGCTGGAAAGTTCAGCAGTGGGCGATATTTGCTGTCAGGAGCCGGTCTGTGGGTGAAGAGCTTTTGTTTACGGTTCAAGAGTCCCAGGCCGGGTCCAGGCTGGACAGGCTGGTGATGCAGTACCTTTCCCGACCATCTCCTTCCAGGTCCAGAGTGCAGGACTGGATCAGAGATGGTTATATTTTTCTTGACGGTACTGCCTGCCTGAAGCCTGCGTACAAGCTCAGTGCAGGTCAAAAAGTCCAGGTTTTTACCCGGGAGGGAAATGAAGAGCTCGAGCCTGCAGCGGGAAATCTGGACATAGTATATATGGACCGGGATATGGTGGTTGTCAACAAAGCCCCCGGTATCAGTGTTCATCCCTCCTCTTCGGACCCTGCCCCTACACTGGTGAACTACCTGCTTCATGCCTGCCCGGGGCTTGGGCTTATGGCTGACAGACAAAGACCGGGCATAGTGCACAGGCTGGACAAGGATACCTCCGGGCTTATGGTTGCAGCCTTGAATCAGGAGGCCCAGGAAGACCTTGCCGGGCAGTTTGCCGCACGTCTGGTGCACAAAACTTACCTGGCCCTGGTTTGCGGGACTTTGGAACATGATGAAGGCCGAATCGAAGTTCCCCTGGCCAGGGACCAGCAGAGCAGAACCCGGGTGGCACCAAGCAGTGAAGGTCGAAGCGCCAGAACAGCCTACAGGGTGCTGAAGCGCGATCCCGGCGGTCTGTGGACTCTGGTGCAGGTGCAGTTATTTACAGGGCGTACACACCAGATCCGGGTTCATTTTTCCCATTTGAAGCACCCTGTACTGGGGGACAGGATCTACGGCGGCACAAACTGGGAAAGGTTCGGGTGGAGAAAAAAGTATCTGCCGCGGCTGGTTAAAAGGCAGCAACTGCATTCATGGTGTCTGGGGATCAGCCATCCTGTAAGCCGGCAATGGCTGGAATTCTCCAGCAGGCCGCCAGGAGATTTTGTGCGTACCCTGCTGTGGCTTAACAGGCAGTGTCAGAAAGTAGTCATTACTGGATCAATGGGCAGTGGAAAGAGCGGTGTCCTTGCATATTTTAAAAACCGGGGTTTTCCTGTGTTCTGCGCGGACAAATGCGTGGACGAGCTTTATCAGCCGGGCAGCGAGGGCTGGATCATGCTCAGGAAACGTTTTGGCTACCGTTTCACCCCGCATGATGATGAGCCGGTGGATAAAAAAAAGCTGCTTGCAGCAGTTATGCAGGACTCTGGGCTCATGGATGAGATTACACACCTGATTCACCCCCTGGTGGGACACAGGCTTGAAGAGTTCTGGGAGAAAAACGCTGACAAACGTCTGGCCCTGGCTGAAATCCCCCTGTGGTTCGAATCCGGCATGGCCGGGGGCCGTGACTGCCTGAACGTCGGTGTGTTCTGCCCGGACTATCTGCGCAGGAAAAGGATCTGTTCCAACAGAGGATGGAGCCCGGATGTTTTTGAGGGCCTGGATGCCATGCAGTTTTCACAGCCGAAAAAAATCAAGCGCTGCCAGGTGGTGGTGGACAACAGCCGGAATTTTCAAGGGTTAGTGGATCAGACTGCGGCTCTGGAAAGGGTTTTAAAGGGGCTTCGAAGAAAAAAAGCCGGCATGTATTTAAAACATTTTAAAAATATGGCCTGCAATCCTTGATACCGTTAAAAGACAGTATTCCCAACGTGTACAGGCCTTACATGGTCATGGGCCTTATCGGGATCAACGCCCTGGTCTTTTTGTACACAGCAAGCCTTGGCCCGGAAGGGATGAACAGGGTTTTTCATCTTTACGGCCTGGTTCCAGCAAGATTCACCCAGCCTGAATGGGCCGCCTGGATGGGTTATCCAGCTGCAGGATTCTACACGGCGATAACTTACATGTTCCTGCACGGGGGATTCTGGCATTTTCTCATAAACAGCTGGATGCTCTGGATATTTGCTGTAAACATCGAGGATGTCATGGGCTCCTTCAGGTTTTTGTTCTTTTACATTATTTGCGGGGTGGCGGCCCTGGGTACACACATCATCTTCAACCTGACCTCGCCAATACCTGTTGTGGGAGCATCCGGCGCAGTGGCAGGAGTGATGGGGGCATATTTTCTGCTTTATCCCCACTCCTGGGTGCTTACCTTTATCCCTCCTTTTTTTATTTTTCGGATTCCGGCTGTGATTTTCCTGGGGGCATGGTTTATTATCCAGATATTATCAGCCATTGGGGCGGGTGCCTTTTCCTCCGGGTCAGGAGTGGCCTGGTGGGCACATGCAGGGGGATTTCTGGCAGGAATGCTTTTACTGCCTCTTTTCAAAGATAATAAAAGGTGTTATTATTGTTATCAGGCGCAGACCCGCAAAAAGGATGAATTTTTTCTGGAATAGCTGCAGCTTGCTCCAGAATTTTTTCTTGTCCATACATGGGTCCATACAGGCTTATAAACATTTAACTATGTAATTAAATTCAAGGAGTGGTCATGCTTACCATCGAAGATCTGTTCGTCAAGGTCGGGGGCAGGGAGATCCTCAAGGGGATAAACCTGCAGATAAGCGATGGAGAGAACTATATTCTTTTCGGACCCAACGGGTCCGGCAAGACATCCCTGCTTATGACTCTCATGGGTTTTGACGGCTATGAAATCGTCCAGGGCCGAATCTACTATGATGGCCAGGATATTACCCACATGCCTGCTTATGAACGGGCCAGACTGGGTATCGGAATGTCATTTCAGCGTCCTCCCACCATACACGGACTCAAGACCAGGGATATGGTCAAACTGTGCGCCGGGGACAAGGAGGTTGATGTGGACGAAATGGCCAAAGAGGTAAATTTTACGGATCTTCTTGATCGGGATATAAATTCCGGGTTTTCCGGCGGTGAGATAAAGAGGTCGGAGCTTTTGCAGCTCATGGCCCAGGATCCAGGGCTGGTCCTCTTCGATGAACCCGAGTCAGGTGTGGACCTGGAAAACATGAATCTTATCGGCAAGGTCATAAGAGGGATTCTGGATGGTCCTCTTGAGCCCAGAAACGGTATCTCCATGAAGGAACTAAAGTCCAGGCACCAGACATCCGGGCTGATTATAACCCATACCGGATACATACTGGATTACATTAATGCGGACAGGGGGCAGGTGCTTTACGAAGGAAAGCTGTGCTGCACCGCAAGGCCCAGGGATATTCTGGATCATATCAGCAAATACGGTTATAAGGAGTGTGTAAGATGTCTCAACTAAATGAAAACAAAACACCCCGGGTGGATCTGGGCAGATACAGCTTTGACCAGCAGGAGCAGCCGGCCCTTAAAGACATGCGCCAATTGAGCGAAGAAGACCGTAAGCAGCTGCTCATGGCTGGAGTGGATGCTTCAGGGACCCAGAGAAGCGGTTCATATCTGCATGTCAACCACTCCAAGGTGCATTGCAGTACCTGCCGGAAAGGAGTTGAGATCCTGGATATCAAAGAGGCCCTGGACAAGTATGACGGCCTGCCTGAATACTACTGGCAGGCCGTGGACAAGGATAAGGACGAGTTCACCCGGGCCGCCGCGGAAAAAGTACATGGGGGCTATTTCATCAGGACCGAGAAGGGGGCCAAAATTACAGATCCGGTCCAGTCCTGCCTGTTCATCAAGGGTGAGAATGTCGGCCAGAACGTCCACAATATAATCATAATCGAAGAAGATTCGGAACTGCATGTAATTACAGGCTGCACCACTTCGGCTGATGTGACCTCGGCCCTTCATCTGGGTATATCCGAGATCTACATAAAAAAGGGCGGCAAGCTGACCTTTACCATGGTGCACAACTGGGGCAGCGAGGTCATGGTTAGACCCCGCACCGTAGCCATAGTCCAGGAAGATGGAGTATTCGCCAGCAACTATATTCTGCTTCGCCCGGTAAAGTCTGTGCAGTCCTTCCCAGGGGTATTTCTCAACGGAGAAAGGGCTGTGGCCCGTTTCAATTCCATTCTTGTGGCCCCCAAGGGATCCTATATTGATTCCGGCAACAAGATAGTGCTTAATGCACCGGATACCAGGGGGGAGATCATATCCCGGACCATTACCACCGGAGGAACCATTATCGCTCCGGGGATTATAGAGGGCAATACCGCCCCGGCCAAGGGGCACCTGGAATGCAAGGGTCTGGTACTGTCCCAGGGAATTATTCACGCCATTCCTGAATTAAAGGCCACGGTTCCAGGGGTAGAGCTGTCCCACGAGGCAGCGGTGGGCAAGATAGCCCAGGAAGAAATCGAGTACCTCATGGCCCGTGGGCTGGACGAGGAGCAGGCGACTTCAACCATTGTGCGCGGTTTCATGAACGTGGATATTATGGGGCTGCCGGCGGAGCTGCAGGCCAGCATAGAGGAAATAATCGACGAGACAGAAAAGGATATGTTTTAAATATAGATTTAAGGATTGAGGAATTCAGGGATTAGGGAGTTATGGATTAAGGGATTGACGGCTCAGCACTGCAGAGGCAGAATAGAGTGTCAAATACGTTAAAAAAAGGCTCCGGGAACTAAAAAATCCGGAGCCTTTTTGATTCGAGCAAGGTCTTAGCTTATCTTATTCTTAACCCCTAATCCATAATCCCCCAATCCCATAAACCTATAACAATTACCTGCCTTTTTTCCGGGCCCGCATATCCATCCGGGTCTTGACATCGATCACCTCTTCCTTTTCATCCTCGCCAGGCAGTTCCGGTCTAAGCTTCAAGAGAATGGAGCTGGCCACAAAAACCGAGGAAAAGGTTCCCACCAGGACGCCTACCATCAGGGCAAAGGCAAAATCGTGGATTATGCCGCCGCCCAGTATGAGCAGGGACAGAATGACCATGAGTGTTGTTCCGGAGGTGACAATGGTCCGGCTAAGGGTCTGGTTCAGGCTTGCATTGATGGTTTGTGTCAAAGATTCGCTTATTTTTTTGCGCATGTTTTCACGGATGCGGTCATAAATGACAATGGTATCGTTCAGGGAATAGCCGATAATGGTCAGCAGGGCGGCCACTATGCTCAGGTCGAATTCCTTGTTCAGGAGAGAAAAAATCCCTACAGTTATAAGTACGTCGTGTATCAGGGCCAGTACTGCTCCCAGGGCGAAACTCAGCTTTAAATACCATGTAAACATGATTGATATCAAAAGGGCGGCCAGGATGAGAAAGACCAGGGGGACACCCAGGATTTTCAGCAGATACACCCCAAGTCCAAGGCCTGCAGCCATGAATCCGGCAATAAACCATTTGTGCTCAAACCGACCGGATATATAAATGGATATGAGTAGAACGGCAAAGAATAGGGCCTGCAACGCGTTTTCCCGAAGTTCTTCGCCAACCCTGGGACCTACCATCTCCAGCCTCTGAAAAGTGAATTCGTCCTCTTCAAACTCTGCCTGCAGGGCCTGTCGCGTCTGCTCGCGCACATCAGTGGTGGTCAATCCCTCGGCCGAGGTGCGCACCAGGTATTCATTGTCTCCGCGGTCCCCGAATGTCTGCAGGGACATTCCCGGCAGCCGGGCGTCCTGCATGAGGGAATCGAGTTTACCCATGTCCACTTCTGATTCGAACTGGATCTGGAGGATCACCCCGCCGGCAAAGTCTATGCCGTACCTGGGCCCTCCTTTGACCAGAAGCGAAGCAAGTCCCAGGAGCAAAAGGGCCAAAGATATTGTCAGGGCAATCTTTCTTTTGCCCATGAAGTCGAATCTGGTATCCGGTCTGATTATCTGAAAACCCATTATGGTTCTGCCTTGAACGGTTAGATGTTAAGCGCTGTCTGCGGTTTGCGGCTGGCGATCCAGATATCGAAAATCACCCTGGATACAAAGATGGCCGTAAACATGGAGGCCAGGATTCCCAGAGTCAGAGTCACGGCAAATCCCCGGACCGGCCCGGTGCCGAACTGGTAAAGGATCATGGCGGCGATGACGGTGGTCACATTGGCGTCCAGGATGGTCAGAGTTGCCCGGTTGTATCCCTCCTGCACCGCTGCCCTGGGGGACAGGCCCCGTCTCAACTCCTCTCTTATTCGTTCAAATATGAGCACGTTGGCGTCCACAGCAATGCCTATGGTCAAGATGATGCCGGCTATTCCCGGCAGGGTCAGGGTGGCCCCGAATCCGGCTAGACCAGCCAGTATGAGGATTATATTCAGAGCCAGGACTGTATTGGCCACAACACCGGCGAAGCCGTAATAAAAGATGATAAAGGTCACCACCAGAGCACCTCCGATGAGGGCGGAGCGAACCCCGCGCTCAATGGATTCCTGCCCCAGAGAAGGACCAACTGTTCTTTCCTCCATGATATGCACCGGAGCAGGCAGTGCCCCCGCCCTCAAAACAACCGCCAGGTCATGGGCCTCCTGCACGGTGAACTGGCCGGTGATGCTGGCTCTGCCCCCGGAGATCCTCTCCTGAATAACCGGGGTGGAATATACTTCTCCGTCCAGGACTATGGCCAGCCTTTCCTGAATGTTCTCCCCGGTGATCCTTTCAAATATCCTGGCCCCGCGAGAGTCGAAGGTCAAAGAGACATAAGGGTTTCTGCGCTCGTCAAAGGCTGTGTGGGCGTTGGTAATATGTTCCCCGCTCATGAGGGTGTCGTCCCTCAGCACCACCGGGTTCTTTCGCTCTGTACCGTCGGGACCCTCTGTCACCTGGTAGTACAGCCTGCTCCCAGGGGGAACCACACCGTCCTCTTCGGCCCTGCGTACATCCGCATCCTCGTCAACCAGTTTGAACTCAAGATGGGCGGTCTGGCCGACTATTTCTATGGCCCTGTCGGGGTCATCCATGCCGGGGAGCTGAACCTGGACGCGGTTTTCCTCCTGTTTCCGGATATCCGGTTCTGCCAGGCCGAACTGGTCGATGCGGTTGCGGATGGTTTTCACCGCCTGGTCCATGGTCATTTCCTGCATTTCTCTTTGCAGTTCCGGGATATATTCCAGGGTGTACCGGATCCTGTCGTCCTCAAGGGACTCAGTACCCACTATCTGCAGGTTGGGATGCCTGTCGGAAAGCAGTTGTTCCAGTTCACCCTGCTGCTCACTGCGAAGCAGGGTGAACTCCAGCTTTGTATCCTGGGTGACCGAGGGCCTTAGAACATGGATCTGATTCTCTCTGGCATCATCGCGGATATCAAGCCCGGCCTGGGAAAGGGATCTTTCCATGGCCTTTTCCACCTCAACGTTGAGCAGAAGATGGATTCCGCCCTGCAGGTCCAGGCCCAGGTTCAGTTGCCTGTCGGGAAGGTACTCACCTATCCTGGAATCCTTAACCTTGGAAAAAGTGGGCAGAAAAAAAGCCAGGCTGACTAGCAGCACCAGTATTATGATGGGAATTTTCCAACGCAGGTTGGCCTTCATTAGTAAAGTCCTGAAGTTAGTTTTTTTGTTGTAACTGTTCACCATGACAATGCTTTTGTCGAGGCCGGTATATAGATGGGGACCGAAAGTATCGGGAAGTGTCCCACATGACTACGCCTTTTTCTTTTTCGACCCCCATATGGATACCGGCCTCGACTCCTGCTACCAGAATAAGAGTAGGCGCTGGGTGTGCTGAACAGCTGATTTTTGGTCTTGGCAGAATGTACCCTCCAAGCGGGCCCGGCCTACTCTCTTTTGACAGCGTCCTGGTTGGGATCCGCCAGACCGGCAATATAATTACGGTTGGCCTTTATTGTTGTTTTGTCACCAATTTCCAGGGTGAGCACATCGTTTTGAATGTCCGAGATGCGGGCATACAATCCCCCGTTGGTGAGAACGTTGTCCCCCCTTTTGAGGTTGGCCAGAACATTGCGGTGCTCCTTGGCCTTTTTCTGCTGGGGGCGGATCAACAGAAAATAGAAAATGGCAAACATTAATATCAACGGTACAAAGGCGGCCAGAGGGTTGCCTGCCCCACCTTCCGGGTCAGCCCCCATGGCAAAGATCATGGTTTCCAATAACATTTGTCTCCTCCTGGTATGAATTACTGTTTTTTAAGGTAAAAAACTCTCGAAGCTTAACCGTCCAGTTACGTCCGGCGCTTAAAGTCGGCAATTTTAGCCTAAAAAGCAGGGATTGTCTATGGGTGTAAACGCAGGTATTGAGGCCGATTAGTTTACAGGCAGACAGTTTGCAACAGACTGCAAGCCGGTTTTGGCAAAATAAAAGGTTTTGCCGGGAAAAATAACGGAAAAGCGGGTTGTTGTCTTATTCTGCAGTAAGCTTCCAGGCTTATGAGAATGCAACTGCAAGAATTTTAAAAAAAGACAATAAACTCTAGTTGAAGGCCAGTCAACTGTTTGATTTTTCTATACTCTTTGCTCTGGCACCTTATGAGGTTTTTTTCCAGAACTGGACCCTCTGTTCATAAGCTTTTTCCAGTTCCTTGACCTTTTTCTCCTGTTCAGTGGATTTGGCAGCTGCCTTGGCTCTGGTTATATGAAAGTCCGCCCGGCTCCTCTGGTTGTTGTAAATATGAGCATAGGCCATATGGACATGGGCCATGAAATTTTCACCCTGCTCTCCGTAAGTACGGGCCATGAATTCATGTACCCTGGGGTTTTCCGGCATTTTTTTCAGGGTTTGCCGGAAGTAGCTTATGGCTGTGTCGCTTTCGCCTTTCTCGGCCAGAACCCTGGCATAAAAAAGCAGGGCAAGGCTGTCATCGGGATTTAGCATTACAGCTTTCTGCAAAAGCTCTCCCGCTTTGTCCAGACGGCCGTACTGGAAGTAAAACCGGCCTGCTTCGCGAAGAAAAAGCGGGTCCCCGTCGCTTATGGACAGTAATTTTTCAAAGTTTGCTTCCGCATCCCGTACCCGGTTCATACGGCTGTTGGCTATCCCCATGCCAAGGTTGGCCAGGCATTCATGCTCTGATTGCTTGCGGAAGTGTTCCAGGGCCTTGGAAGGGTCGTCATGCCTGGCCCGGAGCAGGGTCTGTACCCGGTAAAGCCTGGTGTTGTCGTCCTCGCGATTTAGAAGTTCGTCATCCAGGCGCTCAATACGGTTCCTGAGATAGCTGATGCGCTCATCAACCCCTGGATGGGTGCTCATGTAGGAGGGGATGTCTCCCCCGGAGAAGAACTGCAGACGCCTGATTTTCTGCATGGCTGAGACCATGCCCTTGGGGTTGTATCCAGCCTGGATCATGTAGTTCATTCCCACATGGTCAGCCTCGCGCTCGTCTTCCCGGGAGTAACTGAGAAAAGCGCTTTGCGCTCCAGCCATGGAGCCCACTGCCAGGGTTTCCCCGGCCTCCGCGCCCACAAGAGCGCCGGCCAGGATACCCAGCAGGGCTCCGGCACTGATTTTCTGGGAGCGTTCAATATTGCGGGCCACATGCCTCTGGGTGATGTGGGCCAGTTCGTGGCTCATGATGGAGGCCAGCTCGGATTCGGTTTCCATCCTGGTGATCATGCCGGAAAAAAGAACCATGTACCCGGCTACAGTGGCCATTGCGTTGAGGGACCTGTCTTCAACCACGTCCACCTGCAGGGGAAACGGCTGGGGAGGTGCCGCTTTTTCCAGCCTGGAGGCTATCTCCTGTATATAACTGGTTATCTCCGGGTCCTGAACCACATCGTAGTTGCTGCGGATAAGTCTGTGGACCTTTTTTCCCAGTTCAGCCTCATCAGTAATGGTGAATTCGCTGAAAATAATAGCTCTGGCTGGAGAAGCAGGTACAATCAGAGCCAGGATCAAAAGGAGGTAAAAAAAAGTTTTCAGGTGTTTTAAAGTCTGCATGGGTTGTTCTTCTGTCCGGTCCCCAGGAATGGACCGCAGCTTTTACAGGGCAAAGAGCCCCTGCTGATGTCTACTTGTTCATCATGTCCAAAAACTCCCTGTTGCTTTTGGTTCCTTTCATCTTATCAAGCAGAAATTCCATGCTGTCAACACTATTCATGGGGGCAAGTACTTTTCTAAGAATCCAGACCTTGTTCAGTACGTCCTCGGACAAAAGCAGATCTTCCTTGCGGGTGCCGGAGCGATTGATGTCAATGGCCGGGAATACCCTCTTGTCGGCCAGATGACGGTCCAGATAAATTTCCATGTTGCCGGTGCCCTTGAATTCTTCGAAAATCACCTCGTCCATGCGCGAGCCGGTGTCAATAAGGGCGGTGGCGATAATGGTCAGGCTGCCCCCTTCTTCGATATTCCTGGCGGCCCCGAAAAATCTCTTGGGCCTTTGAAGGGCGTTGGAATCCAGTCCGCCTGAAAGGACCCGGCCCGAAGAAGGGGTAATGGTGTTGTAGGCCCGGCCCAGCCTGGTTATGCTGTCCAGGAGAATTACCACGTCCTTTTTTCTCTCCACCAGCCTTTTGGCCTTTTCCAGGACCATTTCCGCCACCTGTACGTGTCTCTGTGGAGGTTCGTCAAAAGTGGAGCTGACCACCTCAGCGTCCACTGTTCTTTCCATGTCCGTTACTTCTTCGGGACGCTCGTCTATGAGCAGGACAATCATGAAAACTTCAGGGTTGTTGGCATTGATGGAGTTGGCAATGGACTGTAAAAGCACTGTTTTGCCGGTACGCGGGGGTGCCACTATGAGCCCCCTTTGACCTGTGCCCAAAGGGCTTAAAAGGTCCAGCACCCGCGAGGAATAGTTTTCCGCACCGTTTTCCAGAACGTAGCGTTTATCTGGATAAATTGGGGTCAGGTTATCGAATAGAACCAGGTTTTTGGACTCTGAAGGTTCCCCAAAGCCAACCTGGTTGACCCGGAGGAGTGCGAAGTAGCGCTCACCCTCTTTAGGGGGGCGGATCTGACCCGAGACAACATCTCCTGTGCGAAGTCCGAATTTGCGAATCTGGGAAGGAGATACGTAGATATCATCAGGTCCGGGCATATAGCTGTACATGGGGGAGCGTAGAAAGCCGAAGCCGTCAGGCAGGATTTCCAGGACGCCTTCCCCTGAGACTGTACCGTTTTGAGAAGCACAGGACTGCAGAATGGCAAATATAAGTTCCTGTTTGCGCATTCCACTGGGGTTTTCAATTTCATACTCCTTGGACAACTGCATCAGGTCTTTCATGGATTTGGTTTTTAGATCCGAAAGGTTCATGAACATTTTCTCCTGAATAGGTAATTAATAGTGAAAAATAAAATAATTTGAACGATAAACTCTGGTATAGATGTATCCTGCAAAAAATAAAATTTTTCAGGAACATCATCTCTTATCTGAGCGCAAAAGCATAGACACAACATGCTGAAAAGTTGCTATAACTATTATATTTGTGGGTATCAAGACATCCTAAGCTGGATGGATTGAAGGACAGAATGCTAAAGATCAATGGTTCGTGCAAGCATGGATAAGGACTCAGATTCATGCCGCTAAAGATGCATAATTATTTAAAAGATATGTATTTGCATAAGCTTGTCAGGGCAACAGTGAAATTAAGAATCTACTGTAAATTAATTGCAAAATAAAGTTTTTGCCGATCAACAGCACTACAGCAAGACCTTGATTCTGTTCCCAAGGAAAAACGGCTGGTATCTCCTGGAAGGCTGAAGATACAAAGTTTGAAAAGTTGCAGCTTAACTGAAGTTTCAGGTAACACTTTATTACCTGGATGAATTATTTTGTTGTAAAAAAGGATTGTCTGAACTTCAGGCAAAGTTATTTTGTAGTGTCAGCCGGCAGAATGAAACCTGCTGACCAGGACTTTGTTATAGCATGAGGTTTAAAAAGTGGTACAGCAAGTCAGAGGTCTTCTTGATCATTTTGCTCCTGGAGTTCAGGGCTTAGTATGTCTGAAAAAAGAGCCTCCACCCTGGCCTTGGCTTCGGCCTGATTAATATTCAGGGCATAGGACAATTCCATGGAAATAAGTCCCATGGCCTGCTCCAGCAATCTGCGTTCACCAAAAGACAGCTCTTTATCCCTGCTGATCAGAAAAAGTTCTTTAAGGACATAAGCTACATCCTCAAGATCCTTGCTTTTGAGCTTATCCGAATACTCCCGGTAGCGCCTGTTCCAGTTCTGTCCAGAGTATCCGGTAAAATCTGAACGATCTTCCAGAAATGACAGTATTGCCTGTCCCTGCTTTTCACCGCTGACTGCTCTTAGACCCACGTTGGCAGCATTATTCACCGGGACCATCAAAGTCACATTGTTGCTGAGAATACGCACAATGTATAATACTGCCTTGGCTTCTCCCAGGTTCTGTTCCTCGATTTTTTCAACCCGTCCCACTCCCTGGGCGGGATAAACAACCAGTTCTCCAACTGAAAACACTTTAGTCCTCCAAAACCTGCCTTGGTTCAGGGCGTATTACAAACACAACCCGCAGCCGGACAATCCGGGCAGTGAACTCAGATACGCAACCAGCAGATTTATCTTGTCTTATATTCAGGGAAAGAGAGGAGGAGTTAAAGAGTCTGCGGCTGTTAATGAACCCTCCTTTGCCTGATATGGACATTATAGCTTAAAGGGTTGAAATAGTCCATAAGTGATGATCAGTTTTTTATACTCCGTATTGTAATTATTCACCAGGTCCGTGGACTTTGCAAACAGGACGTAAAAACTCACTCCAAGGAAGCGTAAATCAAAACCTATACACGGGTTTGATAGTCAGAA
>Ga0207421_10004399_pt1 | contig 16211 bp, 12 predicted proteins | sample SodLakKL_010_SED_4_FD_187542 | JGI IMG/M metagenome (GOLD analysis project Ga0207421, IMG submission 187542) | Alkaline sediment microbial communities from Lake Tanatar, Kulunda Steppe, Russia - 8KL_010_SED (SPAdes) (version 2) | ecosystem: Environmental > Aquatic > Non-marine Saline and... | reverse complement strand
GCTACAATTAAACCTAAATACAAAAAATATGATGAAGATTATTCGCGTATTGGCCATGTCATGTCGAACGTGTTTCATTACAAATCCCCTCAATTAATTGAGGGGTTTGGGGTATCCATTCCACATCTACTTGAAATTTTTGAAAGAGACGAGTTATAATTGTTTCCTTTCTATTCCACAGTTAAAGTTATATACCCAAAAAAAAAACAAACCATGTCGAAAATATTAAAAATAATAATACAATTTTTAAGTTGGTTAGTATTTGATTGTATAGTTAACGTGTATGTTATAATGTTGAATACCTGACCAGGTCCATGGCGAGCATGGAGTAATCATATACGGTGGGGTGAAGCCGGTGGACGAGATAAATCAAAAGAATCACCTCAGCAGTCTTTGGGAAAAAATAGCCCGGTTTCCCGCGGAGCCGGGTGTCTATATATTTAAAGACGAAGGCGGCAAGGTTCTCTACGTGGGCAAGGCAGTAAACCTGCGTAACCGGGTTAGCTCGTACTTCCAGCAGAACCTGCCGGCCCGACTCCAGGCTCTCATGTCCAGGGTAAGCGACTGTGAATACATGGTGGCTGATTCCGAAGTAGAGGCGCTCATCCTGGAAGGCCAGCTTATCAAGGAGTACCAGCCCCGCTACAACGTAAACCTGAAAGACGACAAGGATTATCCCTACCTCAAGCTGACCGGGGAGCTCTACCCCCGTCTGGAGCTGGTAAGACTCCCTGAGAAAAAGAAACCCCACGAAGAACAGCACCCGGAAGAACCCTTTTATTTCGGTCCCTTTACCCACGTGAGGCCGGTCCGCCAGACCATGCGCTTTTTGAAAAAAATGTTTCCCCTGCGCAGTTGCCGCCAGCCTTTAGACGGCCTGCCCCGCGGAAGGCCCTGCCTGAACTACCAGATGGGCCGCTGCCTGGCGCCCTGCCGCGGGTGGGAAAAAGTCAGCCCCGAAGAATACCGCGCCCTGGTGGAAGAGGTGTCCCTCTTTTTACAGGGAAAACAGGAGAACCTGGTAAAACACCTGGAGCAGAAAATGCAGAAAGCCGCCCGGGAAATGGATTTTGAGAGAGCGGCGGTTTACCGGGATCGCCTGCGGAACCTGGAAAGCATCAACGAAAACCAGAAACTTCATCCCCCCTCCCTGGAAGACGTGGACGTGCTGGCGCTGGTGAACCAGGAACAGGATCACGCGGTGCACCTGTTTCGCATTCGCGAGGGGCGTTTGCGGGGGCAGGAGCATTTTTCCCTAAGGGTTTCCCCGGAAACACCCCCCGGGGAAATCATGTCGGGCTTTCTTAAGAATTACTACAGCCGGGGAGTGGTGCCTCCCGCCAAAGTGCTCTTTAATGTTTCTCCCCATGAATCTTCTCTTATTTCCACCTGGCTGGCGCGCCTGAGGGGACAAAAGGTGGAGCTGCAGGTGCCGCGCAAGGGCGAGCGCAAAGAATTGGTAGATCTCTGCGAGAGAAACAGCCAGTTACAGCTCCAGCAAAAGAAAAGCCGGGGAGAAACCAGTTTTACCGGGGAAGCCCTGGAAGAGCTGGAAAAACTGCTGGGAAAGGCAAACCTGGAGAGAATAGAGGGGTACGATATTTCCCACCTGGGAGGCGGAGAAACGGTAGGCTCCATGGTGGTTTTTCAGCAGGGAGTCCCCTTTAAAGAAGGCTACCGCCGTTTCCGCCTCCGTAGTGCCGGCGGCGGCGACGACCCGGCTGCCCTGAAGGAAGTGGTAGGCCGGCGCCTTGAGCATAAGGAAATACCCCTCCCTGACCTGCTGCTGGTGGACGGGGGCAGGATCCAGCTGCAGGCGGTAAGTGAAACGCTGCAACAAAAAGGCGTGGATATACCGCTGATTTCCCTGGCCAAAAAACAGGAAGGTCTCTTTCTCCCCGGGGAAGAAACTCCCCTTTTGCTGCCCGGGCATAACCCGGCGCTGCGGTTGCTGCAGAGTATCCGGGACGAGGCTCACCGCTTTGCCGTATCCTACCACCGTAATTTACGGGAGCGGGCTACCTCGGAGTCTTTCCTGGAAAAAGTGCCCGGGGTGGGCAAGCAGCGACGCAAGAACTTGCTGCAGCATTTCGGCAGCCTGGAGGCCCTCTTTGGAGTTGTGCCGGAAGATATAGAGAAAGTTCCTGGTTTTAACCGGGAGCTGGCCTGGCGCCTCTACCGCTACCTCCACCAGCAGTAAACTTAGGAGTTAGAAGTAAGAGGTGAGAGGCTGGAAAATCAAATATGGTTTTTGCATGGGGGAACGGCTTCAGTTTTAATACAGGCTTGAGTCCCCCGCCTCTTTGTTTTAAGTGAATTAACCCACCACATCATAGTGTAAAGCATTCATGGGTATAACTCCCGTGTCAAGTTTTTTACCAGGTAAGCCCTGGAGGGGGTGAGGAAGTAAAGGAGGGTGCGGGTTTTTACCTACCCCGTGATAGTTACAGTTATGTTATAATAAAAATACGGCGATATTTAATAATAAAACAGGTAACCATGCCTGGTATTTATTTTTATAAAATCAACCTGGAAATGGTGGGAACAGAATATGACTTACCGCCTCATTGCCCTGGACCTGGATGACACTTTATTAAACGAGGACTCTAACATCTCTGCACGCAATCAAAAAGCCATTGAAGCAGCTATGGATAAAGGGGTAAAAGTTACCCTGGCTACCGGGCGCATGTTTCAATCCACTTCTACCTATGCCCATAAACTAAATATCCAACTGCCCCTGATAACTTATCACGGTGCCCAGGTAAGAAGCATGCAAGAAGAGAAGACCTGTTATTATTGCCCCGTAGATTATGAACTGGCTCGTGGAGTAATTGAAGAAGCTGAAAACATGAACCATCACGTAAACCTTTACCTGGATGATCGTCTCCTGGTAAAAGAATATAACCGGTTTACTCGTTTTTACGAAACCATATCTCCGGTAAAAATTGAGGAGGTAGGGAACCTTTTAAAATTCCTGGATCGGTACCAAAAATCGCCTCCCAAGTTAACTATTATTGACCGGGAAGATGCCATGGAAGGTGTGGAGCAGAGATTAAAAGAACGCTACCCGGGCAGGCTGAATTTGATGCTTTCCCGCCCCTTTTTCCTGGAGATTACTCATCCCGGAGCTACCAAGGGGAAAGCATTGAAGTTTCTGGCGGAAAAACTGGGCATTGAAAGGGAAGAAACCATGGCATTTGGTGACAGTTTTAACGACCTGGATATGCTGGAGTATGCCGGTCTGGGAGTTGCTGTGGAAAACGCCAGACCCCAGGCCAAGGAGAAAGCCGACCTGATAGCTCCTTCTCACCATGAGGACGGGGTGGCGGAGATAATAGAAAAGTATGTGTTAAACAAAAGTGACTAATCAGGCTGCGAGATATTTTGATAGAACTTTACCCATGAGTAGTAGTAGATGATATAAAAATAAGTTTCTCAACAGCAGGAGGAAGACGAAAGGAGGCTATGACCCGGGTTGCCAAGAGTGGCGGATTTTAGCGAAAGAGAACTGGTGCAGAAGCTAAAAGAAATACTGGAAGAACCCAAAAAGACCTCACCTCCCGGGGTTATCCATGGCATAGACGATGACGCGGCTGTCCTGGAAACTTCTCCGGGAAAGAGAATGGTTAGTTCTTGTGATATAATGATAGAAGGACGTCATTTTGATTTAAATTATACATCGCCCCGGGACCTGGGATACAAAGCCCTGGCGGTTAATGTCAGCGATATGGCTGCCATGGGAGGGACACCCCGGTGGGCTATGGTTTCCCTGGCATTGCCTCCGGAAACCTCCCTGGACTTCTGGGAAGAGATATACGCCGGCATGAAAGAACTTGCTTCCGCATCAGGGGTTACCATAGTAGGGGGAGATACTACTTCTGCTTCTTTTCTAGTGGTGGATGTATCTATTTTGGGGGAAGTTTATCCCTATCAGGCAACCTATCGTTCCACTGCTTCGCCAGGAGAACGGCTTTTGGTGACCGGGCATCTGGGAGCTTCTGCCGCAGGTTTAAGCTGGCTCCAGGGGGATAATACCCAGGGAAAAACGGAGTACCGGGAGGTGGAACCCCTGGTAAAAGCTCATCTGAGACCTTCCCCTCGTTTTGCGGAAGCTTTGGTTTTAAGAGAACTTTATCCCGGTGCAGTCATTGATCTCAGCGATGGGCTGGCAGCGGGGATCGAGGGCATCTGTAATGCCAGCGGCGTAGGGGCTCGGGTAAGCTATGTTTCTCTCCCCTGCTTACAGGAAACCAGGGGGTGGGCCCAAAAAAGTGCATTTTCCCTGGAAGAATGGCTTCTCTACGGGGGCGAAGATTATGAATTGTTGTTTACCGCTTCAGCAGAAAAAGCGCCTTATCTAGTTGATAGAATATTAAAAGATACCGGCACTCCGGTAACTATTATCGGGGAAGTAACCCCCTCTCAAGAGGGGATGCTTCTGTTAAAGGAAGAGGGACGGATAGAAAAACTGGATCCCCAAAAGTATTATAACCATTTTACCTGACTATTGATCAAAGGGAAAAAAGGCTCTTCATGATAATATACACCACAAAAAGGAGCATAAACTAAATGAAAGAAGTTCAGTTTGTCCTGATTACAGGACTTTCCGGGGCAGGGAAGAGTAACGCGGTAGGTTCCTTCGAGGATCTGGGCTATTTCTGTGTAGATAACCTTCCCCCCAACTTTATCCCCAAGTTTGCAGAGATGTGTTTGCAATCCGAGGGGAAAATAAGTAAGGTAGCCCTGGTTTCCGATATCCGGGGAGGAGAGTTCTTCCCCCATCTGTTTGATGCCCTTGATCAGCTGGAAGGGATGGGGCTGGAGTACGAAGTTTTGTTTTTAGAAGCTGACGACGAAGTACTGGTACGCCGCTATAAAGAAACCAGGAGAAAACACCCTCTTTCCCATGGTGCTCCCATAGTGGATTCTATCTCCCGGGAAAGGGAAATGCTGAGCGAGATACGGGGAAAAGCGGATAAAGTTATAAACACTTCTTACCTGACTCCTACTGAACTTAAAGAACGAATCTTTAACCTGTACTCTTCCGAGCAAAGAGAAAAAAATGTTTTTATTACTTTTATTTCCTTTGGATACAAGTACACCGTTCCCATGGATGCTGACCTGGTTTTTGACGTAAGGTTCCTGCCCAATCCCCATTACGTGGAACACCTGCGTACCCTTCCGGGAACGGATAAACAGGTGAGCAATTACCTGTGGAAATGGTCTATTACCCATAAATTTTTAACCAGGCTCCTTGATTTTCTGGAATTCCTGCTGCCGCTCTATGTTCGCGAGGGGAAGAGTCATCTGGTTATAGCCATGGGATGTACCGGTGGAAAACACCGTTCCGTGGTTTTAGCAGATACGGTGGCCCGGGAGCTTAAAAAGAAAGGTTTCAGGTTGAACGTGGAACACCGGGACCTGGAAAAAGCATAAAAGCGAGGGGTGCCATGTGTCCTCGACGGGAAAATCATATAATTACCAGGTAAAAAGTGCCCTGGTGCAAAAAGATTTAAAACGCAATTGCTGCCGCCGCTCTGAGCTTTCTGCATTCATGCATTTTCGGGGAAGTGTGATTATCAGTCACCATAAGCCCTCCCTCAGTATAACTGTAGAAGGAGCCTCCCTGGCCAGGTACCTTTTTCGCTTGCTTAAAAAAGTCAGCGGGGTTACACCCCATATACTTTTACGCAAGGAAAATCGCCTGGGTCACTCTTATTTCATGGTGAGGCTTTCGGATGTTTACCGTTTAAAGAAACTCCTGAATGCCTTAAAAATAAAGCAGGGGAGTGGATGGAGGATTACCCCCCCGGCCCCTTCCCCTCCGGTTCTGGCCAGATGCTGTCGCCGCAGCTATCTGAGAGGTGCGTTTTTGGCGGCGGGTTCACTAAATTCTCCCCATTCCAGTTACCATTTGGAGATATTCTCTGAATACGAAGTTTATTCCCGCACGGTGAAGTCATTAATGGATAACTTTAAGTTGGAGGGTAGCTTGCGCCAGCGTAAAAACGGTTATTATACCTACCTTAAAAAAGCAGATTCTATCATGGAATTTTTAAGGATAATCGGTGCCCACCCCGCCCTGCTGCAGATGGAAAACCAGCGCGTTTTGAAGAGCATGCGCAATCAGGTAAACCGTATGGTTAACTGTGAGACGGCTAATTTGGATAAATCTCTTCAGGCGGCCCAACATCAACTGGCTATTATCCAAAAAATAGATACCCTGATGGGCCTGGAAAACCTGGCCGCCCCCATCAGGGAAGCGGCGGAACTGAGAAGATATCATCCGGAAGCTTCACTTAAAGAGCTGGGAGAAATGCTGGAACCACCAGTGGGAAAATCGGGAATGAACCACCGCTTCCGCAAAATGAGTCGGCTGTGTAAACAATTGGAAGAAGGAGCTTACCGGGGAGATACCTGCAAAACAAATTAAATATTTATGCAGGAATCAACGGCCTTTTTGTCGAAATATTCTATGCAGTTATCTGCACTAAGATAAAATGCCGTGGTAGCTAAGATGGGTACCTGGAGGTCAACTTTATGCATGTAGGCTATCATCTCAAACTGGAACAAAGCCAAAAGCTAATCATGACTCCTGAACTAAGGCAGGCTATTGCGCTTTTACAGATGTCTACTCAGCAGCTTTTGGAGTATGTCCAGGAAGAACTTACCAGCAACCCGGTACTGGAGTGGGAAGAGGAAAGAGAAAAGAAAGAAGAGAACAATGACGAAAACGCCGAAAAAGAATCCCGGAAAGAAGAAGACTTTCCCTGGGATGAATACTTCCAAGAGAATTTTTACGAGTCAGCAGCAGTAAAGCGCTACGATGATGATAACAGCTACAGCCTGGAAAATTTCTGCCGGGGAGAAGAAACCTTTTCCGAATCTATATGCTCGCAATTGCGATTGTTTTTGGAAGAAGAGCATTATCCCCTGGGAGAATTTCTGGTGGGATGTCTGGATTCTAACGGGTATCTGGGCATGGAGCCCGAGGAGATTGCCTCCACCCTCAACGTTTGTGTTGAAAAAATCCAACGGGTACTGGAACTCATACAACAAAACCTGGAACCTGCGGGAATAGGTGCACGCAACCTGAAAGAATGCCTGCTTATCCAGCTAAAGCGGAGCCATAACTATCCTTCCCTGGCTGAAACCCTGGTTTCTCATCACCTCACCGCCATCGCTGACGGACGTTTTAGTTTACTGGCGGATAAATTGGATGTAGAGATGCCTCAACTTATAGAAGCTGTTGATTACATTAAATCTTTGAATCCCAAGCCGGGAAGCCTGTTAGGAACTTCTCATGACATCCGCTATATAATCCCGGATGTCCTGGTCGAGAAAGTAGAGGGAGAATATATTGTCACCATTAATGATAGCGTCACTCCTAGCCTAAAAATCAATCCCTACTATCGCTCCCTGATGTACCGCCAGGAGGCGGAGACCTCCTCTTTTGTTAAAAAATACCTGGACCGGGCTCTTTGGTTGGTCAAGAGCATTGAACAGCGCCGCCTTACTCTCTACCGGGTCTCCGAGCATATCGTAAAGGCACAAAAGGAATTTTTAGATAACGGGTTGAAACATTTAAAGCCTCTTACCTTGAGGGACGTGGCCGAGGACCTGGAACTACACGAATCTACTGTCAGCCGGGCTACGGCTCACAAATATCTGCAGACTCCCCGCGGAGTTTTCCCCTTTAAGTTCTTTTTTTCCAGCCGGGTGGCAGGGCAGAATGGTGAGAACCATTCTTCTACCAGCATTAAAACCTACCTCAAAGAATTAATCCAGGAGGAACCGTCTGCCAGCCCTTACAGTGACAGCAAAATAACCAGTTTATTAGAAGAACTAGGTATTGATATTTCCAGGCGCACCGTAGCAAAATACCGTGAAGAAATGCTTATCCCGGCTTCGCATAAGCGGAAACGCGCCTGAACCGGCAAGTTTATTGCCTGGGGAGAAATAGACCGGGCTATATAAACCCCTGCTACAGTAGATGCTTTTATGTTTACAGCCATAAACTGCTTAAACCACCGGCCTTCTTCATAAATGAAGAAGGTTTTTTGGTGATAGTTGTGCATAAAGGATTTTTCCGGCAATTGTAGAATAATTATATGAGTAAAGGAAAATTTATTTACGGGGTGAAACAATTGAAAAAAACTATACGAGATATTCCGGTAGAAAGCCGTCATACCCTGGTCAGGGTAGACTATAACGTGCCCGTGGATGAGGGAGTAGTCAAAGACGACACCCGTATTCGTTATTCCCTGCCCACCCTCCAGTACCTGCTGGAAAGAGGGGCTCGGGTTATTCTGCTTTCCCACCTGGGAAGGCCCAAGGGGCAAGTAAAAGAAGAGCTAAGACTGGACCCGGTGGCGGAAAGGCTATCCTCGCTTTTGGGGAGACAGGTCCAAAAGCTGGACTCGGTAACGGGAGAGGAAGTAAAAAAAACCGCGGCTTCACTGGAGGACGGAGAAGTCCTGCTCCTGGAAAACCTGCGTTTTCACCCTGGTGAAGAAAAAAATGACCCCGATCTGGCTGGAGAACTGGCTGGCCTGGGCGACTTGTATGTCAACGACGCCTTTGGGACGGCCCATCGGGCCCATGCTTCCACAGAAGGAATTACCCGCTTTCTTCCGGCGGTAGCCGGGCTCTTGATGGAAAAAGAAATCAACACCTTGCAGAGCTGCCTGGATAACCCTTCTCGACCTCTCACCGTAGTGCTGGGGGGCGCCAAAGTGTCTGACAAGATAGGAGTGATCAGGCGATTTTTGGAAACGGCTGACCGGTTGCTCATTGGAGGAGGAATGGCCAATACTTTTCTGGCTGCCCAAGGGTACTCCGTAGGAGCTTCTTTTTACGAAAAGGACAGCTTGGAAGAAGCCCGGGAGCTTTTGGAGCTGTTTGCCAGGGGCAAAACCGAAGTTTACCTTCCCCGTGACCTGGTAGTTGTTCAAGAAATTAAAGCAAACGCCCCTAACCGGCAGGTAGAAGTAGACTCCATCCCTGAAGACTGGAAAGCCGTGGATGTGGGCACCAGCACCGTGAAAGAATTCGGGCGCGTAGCCAGGGAGAGCCGCCTACTGGTCTGGAATGGCCCCCTGGGGGTATTTGAAACTTCCCCCTTTCACCAGGGCACTGAAGGGGTTGCCCGCGCTGCTACAGAAGGGCAGGCTTACCTTTTGCTGGGGGGTGGAGACACGGTGGCTGCCTTTGAGCAGCTGGGCTTGATAGAAAGGGTTAATTATGCCTCTACTGGAGGCGGAGCTACTCTGGAGTTTTGGGAAGGTCGCGAGCTTCCAGGTATAACTGCCCTGGAGGATAAGGACTGATATGTTTTTTTTGCCTCTGGGGAGTCCTCCGGGCATAAAATTTCGCTTTACTTTAATTCGGTAGAGGTATATCAATAATTGTAGAACCGGGCTGAGGGTGCTTTTCATTTCTACCACCCTCAATGTTGCTAGCAGAGCAGAGTTAAAAGGGATTATTTCTGGCTATATCGGCGTGACATGCCGGAAGCATGCCCGAAGATGGAACATGGGGAGCATACTCTTCTCCTCTTCCTCCTGGCGAAGAAATTTGTTCCAAGGGGGAGTTAAATCTAATAAAACCAAGCTGCCTCCATGAATTGGCAGCTTAAGAAGGAGGTAAAAAACATGATTATTGCAGCTAACTGGAAAATGTTTAAAACAGTATCGGAAACAGCGGAATTTGTTGAAAGCCTGCAAAACCAGCAGGAGAAAATAAAAGGGGCCAGGGTAATCGTGTGCCCCCCTTTTACTTCCCTGGCGGCAGCGCGCGAAAGACAGCAGGAAAAAGTTGTTGCCCTGGGAGCCCAGAACGTGCACTGGGAATCGGAAGGAGCTTTTACTGGAGAGATCTCTCCGGTAATGCTGAAAGACCTGGGAGTGAGTTATGTGGTGGTGGGACACTCGGAAAGGCGTCACGTCATGGGGGAAACCGATGAATTCATCAACCTCAAGCTGAAAGCCCTTTTTGAGCACGGTTTATCCCCCATCTTCTGCGTGGGAGAAACGGAACAACAGCGGGAAGATGGGCGTACAGCAGAAGTATTAAAAGATCAGGTTCGGCTGGGATTGCGCGAGATTTCTCCTTCCCACCTGGCAAGCATGATCCTGGCCTATGAGCCCGTCTGGGCCATAGGTTCCGGCAAGGCAGCCACTGCCGAGGATGCCGGAGAAGCATCCCGGTTGATCCGGGAGACCGTAGATGAATTAAGACCGGGCGCCGGGGAAAAATTAAAAATACTGTACGGCGGCAGTGTTAAACCCCATAACATTGGTCAGTTTGTCTCCCTGGCTGGAATTCAGGGAGCCCTGGTAGGAGGCGCCAGCCTCAAGGTAGATACTTTTGTGGAACTAATCAAGGAGGCACAGGAGGCCAGTTAATTTGAACCATTATGATATAGACCCTATAGCACTTATCATCCTGGACGGCTGGGGGCACTACCTGCACACCAGTGGGAACGCCGTTATTCAGGCCCATACGCCCTACCTGGATTACTACCATAACCATTATCCTCATGCCCTGCTGCAAGCTTCCGGCGAGGCGGTAGGGCTTCCCAAGGGGCAGATGGGCAACTCTGAAGTGGGCCACCTTAATATAGGAGCAGGGAGGATAGTCTACCAGGAGATCACCCGTATTGATAAATCTATAGAGGCCGGGGAGTTTTTCCAGAACCCGGTGCTCACAGAGGCGGTAGAACGGGCCAGGCCTGAAGGTTCTGCCCTGCACCTGATGGGCCTGGTGTCCGACGGCGGGGTCCACAGCCATATCCAGCACCTGCAGGCGCTGCTAGACATGGCACGAAATTACGGGCTCGATGAAGTCTACATTCATGCCATTTTGGATGGAAGGGACGTTTCTCCTACCAGTGCTAAAGAATACTTGAAAGAACTAATGGATTACTGCCAGAACAAGAAGATCGGCCAGGTTGCTACCGTTTCCGGTAGGTACTATGCCATGGACCGGGATCGGCGCTGGGAACGGACTGCCCTGGCATACCAGGCGCTGGTTTACGGGGAAGGCCAAAAAGCCGGAACCCCCCTTGAAGCCGTGGAAAAAGCTTACCAAAAAGGTGAACACGACGAATTCGTTTCCCCTACGGTTATAGAATCGAGTGTGCCAGCCCCCGGGGAGGACCGTATAGGTTCTGAGGATTCTTTGATTCTATTTAATTTCCGTCCCGACCGGGTTCGACAGATTACCCGGGCATTTTTCCAGGAAAACTTTTACGAATTTGATAGGGGAGAAACACCGGCCTTTCCCTATACAGTTACCATGACCGAATATGACGCCGAGTTTCCTCTACCCGTGGCCTACCCCCCCCAGTACCTGGAAAACACCCTGGGCGAATGGTTTTCCGGGCAGGGCTATCCTCAGTTGAGACTGGCGGAAACAGAAAAGTACGCCCACGTAACTTTCTTTTTTAACGGGGGGCTTGAGGATCCTTTTCCTGGCGAGGAGCGTTGCCTTATCCCCTCGCCCCAGGTTGCTACCTACGATCTTCAGCCGGAAATGAGTGCTCAGGCCGTAGGTGAAAAAGCCCGGGAAGTAATAGATGCAGGAAAGTTCCCCCTGCTGGTCGTAAATTTTGCCAATGCCGACATGGTGGGGCACACCGGTGAACTGAAAGCAGCTATCCAGGCAGTGGAATCGGTAGACCAGGAAGTGGGTAAAACCGTGGAACTCGCCCTTGACAGGGGGTGGCAAGTTTTTCTTACCGGCGACCATGGCAACGCAGAAAAGATGTACGATGAAGAGCTGGGCAAGCCTCACACCGCCCACACCAGCAACCCGGTTCCTCTTTATTACCTGGGGGGCAATGGTAATGTAAACTTGAGGGAAGGCGGCAAGCTTGCCGATATTGTCCCTACCATGATCCGGGCGTGGGGCCTGGAACCTCCTGGCGAAATGACTGGCGAAAGCCTTATTACAGGAACATCAAACAGAGTGTTGGGCCAAAATTAAAAATTGCAAGTTTAAGAAGATAATCCAAGCTTACTTAATTTAATTATTTTATTCCTGCTCAGCTGAAAAAGGATAATTTTACAATTACAATATTTCTATAAAAATACTTCTAAATTAGGGAGGTCAAGCTACCATGCATCACTGTACTATTAGAGAAGTTCAAGCCCGGGAGATCCTTGATTCCCGCGGTAATCCTACCGTGGAAGTAGAAGTTATATTGAGCGGTGGGGCACGCGGTAGGGCGGCGGTTCCTTCCGGCGCCTCTACGGGGGCATTTGAAGCTCTGGAATTGAGAGACGGCGATCCTGCCCGTTACCTGGGTAAAGGTGTCCTGGAAGCGGTAAAAAGGGTCCGCCAGGAGATAGCCCCTGCCCTGCAGGGCCAGGAAGCTCTTCATCAGGCAGAAATAGATCGCCGCCTTATCGAAATAGATGGCACGGGCAACAAGGAGAATCTTGGCGCCAACGCTATTTTGGGCGTGTCCATGGCGGTAGCCCGTGCGGGGGCAGCAGCATTGGGACTGTCTCTTTACCGTTACCTGGGAGGGGTTAATGCCAACCGCCTCCCCGTACCCATGATGAATATAATCAACGGTGGAGAACACGCCGACAACAACGTAGATATCCAGGAATTCATGGTGGTCCCGGTGGGAGCCTCTACTTTTACGGGTGCCCTGCGCATGGGAGCTGAAATATTCCACAGTTTAAAGAAAGTACTTAAAGACAACAAATTAAACACCGCTGTAGGAGACGAGGGAGGCTTTGCCCCCAACCTGGATTCCAACCGGGCTGCCCTGGAGGTTATAGTGGAATCCATTGAGCGGGCCGGCTACCGCCCGGGAGAAGAGGTGTATCTGGCCCTGGATGCCGCCGCCAACGAAATCTACCGGGACGGCAAGTACCACCTGGAAGAACGGGCCCGTTCTGCAGAAGACATGATAGACTTTTACCACTATCTGGCCAAGGATTATCCTGTTTTCAGCCTGGAAGACGGTCTTTACGAAGAAGACTGGGAAGGCTGGCGTAAACTGCAGGAAAGCCTGGGCGATCGGCTGCAACTGGTGGGGGACGACCTCTTTGTGACTAATCCCGAGCGTCTTTACCGGGGGATAGAAGAGAACTCGGCCAATTCAATCCTGATAAAGCTTAACCAGATCGGCACCCTTACTGAAACCCTGGAAACTATCTCCATGGCAAACCACGCAGGAATGAGCTGGATTATTTCTCACCGCTCTGGAGAGACAGAAGACGCTTTCATAGCCGACCTGGCCGTGGCAGCAGGAGGTGGACAGATCAAAACCGGTGCCCCCAGCCGGGTGGACCGGACTGCCAAATACAACCAGCTGCTTCGGATAGAAGAAGAACTGGGCCGGGGAGGCGTTTATGCCGGCAAATCCATCCTGAAATAAAATTTTTTGCAAACGCTAATAAACCAATAACCTTGTTAAAAAAGGCCGGTTATGATAAAATTAAAGACGGTTAACGGGTCTAATGCAGTAGGAGGGATAATTATGGAAACGGTAATTACCGTTATATACGTATTAATTTGCCTGGGACTTATCTCCACGGTACTATTGCAATCGGGAAAAAGCGCAGGTCTTTCTGGAGCCATTGGCGGAGGGGCACAGTCCCTCTTTGGTAAGAAAAAAGGCCTGGACGAAAAGTTAGGTAAAATGACCACGGGACTGGCTATAGGGTTTATGCTTTTAGCCATAGTATTGACTATTATCGCTGCTTAGGAGTTTTACGCCGCCAGGAACATCCGGCTTGCTTAATTAATATGATTTTAAGGGGAGCAGGTAGTGTAGCCTGTTCCTTTTATTATTGCAGCCTTGATAAATAGTGGTGGTACATAAAATTTTTTTAAATGCCTAGCCAGCAAGATTTAAGAAGCGGAGCCACAGGGGGCGGTTCGTGAGCTCCCGTAGCGAAGCGGAGAACCTTCAGGTAAAGCGAAGGAACCGTTCCCTGTGGACAGCGTGTTGGCCCAAGCAGTTACAAGAATTTACTGTATAGACAGAGGTATAAAAGGTTTATATTACTGGTTAGAGAAATACAAATTGGTAAACGAATAATATCTCTCTGATTACTGGCGCGTAGATCATTCTTTAGTAACAAGAATAATTGTGAAGGAGTAAAAAAATATGGGAATGAAAATAAAGAAAAAACTTGCTAAAAAGAAAAAGAAACTTCCCGGTAGAGACAACACTGGGCAGCCCGTTAAAGATAAAAAAAATCCCGATATGCTGAAACCGGCTCGCCCCTCTAACCTTAGCGGGATCCTGCAAGGCAGCCGCAGGGGGTTTGCATTCTTGCGTCCCGACAAAGAAGGAGAATCCGACGTTTATATACCGCCTAATCGGGTAGGCGGAGCCCTGCACGGTGACCGGGTGCAGGTAGGACTGGCCTCCGGGGGAAAAGGCAAACGCCGGGAAGGTGAAGTTATCAAGATACTGGAAAAAGGCAATTCTCGCATTATCGGTACCGTATACCAGGAAAAGGGGAAGAAGTGGGTACTGCCTGATGAAAACCGTTTTTACCAGTCAGTTAAAATCCCTGCTAAAGGTCAGGTGAAAGCCAAAAGCGGTGACAAAGTAGTAGTAGATATAACCCGGGAAGCCCGTGGAAAAGAGCTGCGGGGGAATATCATTGAAAAGCTGGGTAAAACCGGTGACCCCGGTGTAGATATTATAAGTATTATCAAGAAATATTCTCTTTCAGAAAAATTCCCCGTCAAGGTTCAAAACCAGTTAAAAAAACTCCCGGGCGAACAAGAGATCCCTGTCCTGGCAGAAAAAGAAGGACGCCGGGATCTAAGAGACCGTCTCATCATCACTGTAGACCCGGAAGACGCTCAGGACATGGACGACGCTATTTCCCTGGAGCTTCGCCCTCAAGGCGGCTATTGCCTGGGGGTGCATATAGCCGATGTGGGGCACTACGTCAGGGAAGACACTCATCTTTATAAAGAAGCCTTGAGTCGGGGCACCAGTGTCTACCTGGCGGACCGGGTTATCCACATGATTCCCCCCGGACTTTCTCAGAACTTGTGCAGCCTGCGGGAAGGCGAGGATCGACTGTCTTTAAGCGTGGAAATCGACCTGGATGAAAACGGCACCGTGGAAAACTACCGCTTTTATCACAGCCTGGTTAAAATAAGTTACGGGCTGGCCTATTCCCAGGTGGAACAGGCCCTGCAGGGAGAAAGCCATTTTCCCGCCCCGCTAAAGGAGATGCTGCAGGAAATGGACCGTCTGGCCGCCACATTAAAAGAGCAGCGTATCCGGCAGGGGGCCCTGGATTTGGAAGTCCCCGAGCCGGATATCAGGCTCGATAAGGATGGCTATCCAGTTTCTATCACCAGGAAAGAAACCGGGCGAGCGGAATCTATCATCGAGGAATTCATGCTTATGGCCAATCAGGCGGTAGCCGAGTATATGTACCGGCAGGAGTTGCCGGTAATCTTCCGGATCCATCCCCAGCCGGAAAAAGAGAAAATGATAACTTTCCGCAACATCTTGAGCTTGCTGGATATAAAAATTACTGGCAATCCCGAGAAGATCACCCCTTTGCAGCTACAAAAGGTGATTGAAGAGGTAAAGGGCAAACCTGAAGAAGTAACGGTTAATTACCTCTTGCTTCGGTCCCTTTCCCAGGCGCGTTACAGCGCTACTTTAGACCAGCACTACGGCCTGGCAACCGACTGCTATACCCACTTCACTTCTCCCATCCGAAGGTTCCCTGACCTGGTCAACCACCGCATGTTATCCCGTCATCTCCGGGGGGAACTGAACCGGGAACAGGCAGAGAGCATTAAGGAAAAACTGCCTGAAACAGCCGAAAAGTGTTCCCAGAGGGAAAGAAAGGCCCTGGAAGCGGAACGGGAAAGCCAGGATCTCAAAAAGATCGAGTATATGATGGGGCAGGAAGGTGAGGAATTCGAAGGCAGCATCAGTGGCATTACCTCCTTTGGCATGTTTGTGGAATTGGATAACACGGTAGAAGGGATGATCAGCCTCAGCGACATGACCGACGACTTCTACGTCTTCCATGAAGACTTGATGACCCTGGAAGGGAAACACCATCACCGGCGTTATCGCCTGGGAGAACGGGTTCGGGTGTTGGTAAACCGGGTTAGTCTGGAAGAAAGGATCATCAACTTTATACTCCTGGGTAAAGCGGATCAGAAAGAAAAAAGGGAGGCAAAAAATACTTCTAACAGCT
>Ga0207421_10004398_pt1 | contig 16213 bp, 11 predicted proteins | sample SodLakKL_010_SED_4_FD_187542 | JGI IMG/M metagenome (GOLD analysis project Ga0207421, IMG submission 187542) | Alkaline sediment microbial communities from Lake Tanatar, Kulunda Steppe, Russia - 8KL_010_SED (SPAdes) (version 2) | ecosystem: Environmental > Aquatic > Non-marine Saline and... | reverse complement strand
GGCACCCCCGGTTCCCGCGCGCGCCGTCCGAACTGAGAGTGCTCCAAGCGTGAGGTTGTCACCGATCTCCACCGCCGGCTCGAGAAACCGGAACATCGACGACGACGGAACGTTCCCCGCGCGTCCGCCGCCGGCGACGTAGCGCTCGGCGACCACCGACGCATCGGGCTCGGGCATCCGCCCCTGGACGCCGTCGCCGAAGCGGACCGTCCCGGCCGCGCGATCGAGCACGTAGTGTCGGTCGGTCGGCCCAGAGGCGTCGAAATCAGCGACCTCGCTCCAGCGCTCGCCGTCGACTGTGAGCGCCACGTCGAGCACCGGCACCTGTCGGAGCTGGTACGTCTGGCTGGTCAGCGTCGCCGGCTCGTCCGGGCGGTCTGCCCGCGTCAGTGTTTCGTTCTCGATCGTCGACTGGTGGCGCGCGTCGACGACGTTCAGCGCCACGCTGTCGAACTGGGGTGGGATCTCGTAGCCGCCCTCGACCACACGACAGCGGAGCCAGCACAGCCCCGGCTCCGACTCCACGACGGCGTGATCGTCGACGCCCCACTCCTCCAGATTCCAGCTGTCGGGCCGACGCAGGGTGAGCCGACCGCTCCGGTAGAAGCCGTAGGTCCCATCGCGTGTGACCGCCAGCCGGCTCCAGGCGCTGTCCTGCTGTGCGTTCTCGTAGTCGGTACAGTACTCCCAGACGGTACTGACCGACGGAAAGAACCACGGCTCTTCGTCGCCGTGTTCGGCCGGTGCAGACAGGTTCTCGTCGTGAAAGGAGACTGTCAGCGAGAGGTAATCGTTCTCTCCGAACGGGTCGCCCTCGATGCCGAGGTAGAACGCGCTCGTGGCCTCTGCGCGCTCTCCGAACGCCCGGTAGAACATCCCGTCTTTGCTGTTCGCCTGCGTGTGGTCCGTCCGCCCCTCGCCGTGTTCTGTGATCACCGCCGCGATGTGTGCGTTCGTCAGCACGATTTCGTCGACCGTCTCGAAGACCGTCTCCGTCTCGGAGCCGTCGAGCACCGTCAGCCGAGTCCCGGCCGGCACCCGTCCCCGGCTGCTCCCGTCGGGCAGTGACAGCGACAGCTGGACTGTGGCGGGTTCGGCGGGCCGGGGCTGCTCGCCCAGCAGCGCCAGATACTTTCGGCGGTGTTCGTCGGTGACCGTATCGAGCTGGTACGTGTATGTGTCCGTCAGGAACGCGAACAGCTCGAGGATCATGATTCCCGGATCTGCCGGGTTGTGGTCGGTCCACCCGTCGTCGTACGCCGGCAGCCGTTTCATCGCCTCCTCGAGCAGTTCGTCGTACGCGCTGTCGTCCAGCTCCGGTACGTCGATCGTCATGATTGCCTCCGCATGCTGACGTTCACCTCGTGTGTGCCGGTGCTGATCATCTCATCACGTGCAAGAGTCGGGGTCTCCTCCGGGTCTCTGATGATCTTCTCCTCGGTCGCTGTCTCGAGGACCATCGCGATGTCGCTCACGCGGTCGACGCCCGCCGTCTCCTCGATGAACGTCGACAACTGAGAGAGCCGCGGTGCAGCGCCGAACTCCCAGCCATCCCCGTTCTTTCCACCTGTTAGGGGGTGGAAGAAGCCGTCGAGAGCGTCTTCGACCGTCTTTTTCAGGTTCGTGATGCTCTCTACGCCACGGGTCTCGATGGTCGTCTCGACCGAGACAGTCGCGTAGTCAGGCCCTCTGACGACGATCCGCGTCTGCTCGTCCCCGACAAGCGAGACCGGTGCGCGCTCGCTCACCGCATCCCTCACGCGCTGTCTGAGCTCGAGCGACGGTGTCGGGCGCTCACGACGCTCACGGGGAATGATCAACAGCGTGACCCAGCCGGGAGTCCGCCCGCCAGCCTCGTCCAGCTCGGGCTCGCACCTGACCGTCGCCAGCTGGCGCGAGGCTTCTTTCGCGATCTGCTCGAAATCCTCTGCCGAGACCGCACGCCCACGGTTTTTGAGCTGCCTGGGTGCCCGGACGACGGTCTCCTCGAGCGACTCGATATCGGTGCCGCCGTCGCTCGGCTTTCGGTTCGTCACAGCGTCGATGTGCTGAATCGAGCTCCGAAGGTCGGTGATCGACCCTGCCGAGACGTTCCCGTCGGTGCCGCCGCCGCTCTGGTAGGCCAGCTCGACGTTGCGCTCGCCCGAGGGTGGAATCGCCCCCTCACGACCGTCACCGAACATCACCTGCCCGCTCGACCGGTCAAGCCGGTAGTGACGCGAAGCGTCATCAGAGTCGAGGAAGTCGCTCACCTCGTGCCACCTCACCCAGAACGCCTCGCCGTCTCGTCGCACCCGGTCCCGGTGAGAGCGCTCGAGCGTGCGCCGTTCCGCGCTCGAGAGCGCGCCGGCCTCGTTCACCCAGACGGCCGCGTCGGTGACCGGCGTGTTGTCACAGCGGAACGTCTGCGTCGGCGATCCGTCGCTCGAGCCGAGCACTTCGACGACGCTTCGCTCGTTGTACGCCCACTGCGTGTTCGGATGCACGCCGGTGAGCGTCGGCGGGTCGCGAGACTCAGCCTCCGTCTCGGTCGGGGCAGCTCGGGCCCGCTCAGCGACCGCCTCCTCTGCGCGGCCAGAACGGCTCACGTCGGTGACGAACTCATCGCGCGTCACCCGTGCTCGAATCCAGTGTCGGGACGCGCCGAAGCGCTCGAACGCGGTCGTCGGGCCGGGGAAGGTGAGGCTGACGATGCCCCGTTCGGTCAGCCCCTCGGTCCCGTCGTAGACGTCGAGCTTCTTCCAGCTCCCGCGCACTGGGTTCTCGCAGTACTCCCACCTGACGCTCGGCTCGAACTCCCGGGGATAGGCCTTATCGCGCATCGGCACGTGCAGGTTTATCGGCCCGTCCATGAGTGTCCCGTCGAAGCCGAGATACACCGTCTGCGTCTCGTCCGGCAGGTCGGCGAACGGCACCAGCGGTCCGTCACGGTCGAGGGACGCCCCATCGTCCTCAGGGTTGCGTTCCTCCCGGTAGGCTGCGTTGTTGTGGGCGAGGACGTGCTCAAACGAGGCATTTCGCTGGCCGTAACGGACGGTGATGCCGCCGAACGACGGCGCTTCGGGGCCGCTAATCAGCTCACCACGGGTACCGTCGCTGGTCACCTCGTACTGCGGCTGTCCGTAGTTTCCACCGACCAGCCGTGCCCGGATCCAGTAGTCATCGTGGCCCGAGACCGACGTAGACTCGAAATCCGACGGCACGGTGAACGACACCGTCCCCGGTGACCGGAACGCGTCAGTCTCGTCGCGTTCGAGCACGAGCCGGGCCCAGCCGTTCCCGTTCCAGTACTCCCAGGAGAGCTCCGGCGGCCCACCCAGCGGCCCGCCCTGCATCCCCGCGATCATTCTGTCCGGGGCGTCCCCGTCGTCAGAGTCGTCCCCGTCCGGTGCGGTCTCGGGTGGCACAAACTCGACGTCGATCGCACCACCCTCTTTTGTGAACGCCTCCTCGGAGGCGAGATACAGCGTACTCGGCGGCTGTGGCATCCGTCCGAACGGGCGGAAGTCGCCGTCGTCGAGCGACACCGGCACGTCGCCCGAGAACACCATTGTCGGCTGGCGGCGCTCCATCTCGTCGCCGCCGGCCTCGACGTCGAGTCGGACATCCTCGAGCTCGACGTCGAAATCTGCAGGCTCGTCGCCAGGGATCCGGGCTCGAAGCCACCGACTTTCGACTCCCGCGACTGTCGTCGGCTGGGTCGGCCCCGGTAGCCGAAACGTCAGCTCGATCAGCCCCTCGTCCTCTCCGCCCGCGCCCTGCCTGCCGAGGAGCTGGATCCGGTCCGACACCCGTCGCATCTGCTCTTCGATTCCGACCTCGTCGTCGAACGGATCCTCGAGCGCCGCCGGGAGCTCCACCGACAGCGGATGCCAGCCGAGCTCGCCCGTTTCGGACTCGCCGTAGTACTCCCAGTCGACGCGCTCTTCGAACGCCTCGTTCTCGTCAGTCCGGAGCGCGACTGTCACGCTCGAGCCTGTCTCGAGGTTCAACAGATCCTCCTCGCCCAGGTAGAGCTCGTGCTCCTGGATGTCTGATCCGGTGAAGAGACGGACGCCGGCGGGCCCGCCTTCGAGCAGCTCGTCGTGTGCGTAGATGCTGTTCGAGCGGGGGTCGACCGAGTAGACGCACTCGAGCGTCGCCGCCGTCGCCTCGAAGCCCCCGTCGTCCGGGATCTCGAAGATAACCGTCTCGCCGTCGGCCGTCTCCGCGGTTGCCTGCGTGCCACCGTGGACGACGACGTTCCTGTCGATGTCCGCGGTGGTGACGAACGTGAGCGGGACCCGGGCCGACTGCGGCGGCCGCTGTTCGAACCCGAGCTCGTCGAGAAAGGCCACTCTGTGCTTGTACGGCACCTCGTTCAACCGGTTGAGCACCCCCGTGCCGAAGCGCGAAAACAGCACCAGCAACGTGGTTGCGCTGTCTGTCGTGGCCGGGTCCCAGTCGTCGGTGTAGGTGGCCGCCCGCGCCCGAAGCTGCCTGCGTAGGGCTTCCCGGTCGCGGTCGTCGATCGTCGGCCCGTCCGTCATCGCTCCCCTTCCTGTACGTAGAACGGATAGACGAGGTTGTCGTGACTGTTGGTACTCCGTATCCAGTACTCGATCTCGATGAGGACACGGCCGGGTTTCGACCGGTCGGGAACCGCGTCGACGCGCTCGAGTTCAATCCGTGGCTCCCACTGGACGAGCGCGCTCTCGACGCCGTTTTCGATCCGGTTCAGCGTCGCCGGCGAGAGCGACGAGAACACCTGATCGTGGATCTCGCAGCCGAACTCCGGACGCATGACGCGCTCACCTTTCGCGGTGCCGAGGACGAGCCGGACGGACTGTTCGATGTTGTCCTCGCCCGATTCGAGTCTGACGTTTCCCTGGTGGTCGGTCCGGACCGGGTAGCTCCAGCCGCTGCCGAGGAAATCACGGGTCATAGCTCACCCGATCAACACCGTCGTCTCGCCCGCGATGATGGCGTTCGGCGGCCCGGCTTCGACGATGTTATCCCCCAGCCTCGCGGCGGGCAACCCGTTTATGAACACCTTCGTGCTTCCCATCGCGACCGTTCCCCCGACGTGTGGCTTCGGGCCGTCCGAGAGCGGACAGGAGTGGACGTCGGTGCCGACCCGCCAGGCTGGCTGGTTGCCGATCATGACGTTCACGCTCCCGGGACCGGGCCCCAGCGGTGTTCCGTGTGCGGTCTGGTCGCCGAGTCGTGCTGCTGGCATCATGGTTAGTTCAGAAAGATCATGCTCCCACCGAGGTTCAACATCGCGTTGGTGCTGACGTCCATCGGCCCCTGGCTCTCGACGTTCAGCGTCCCCTTGCTCGCCAGCTTCGCCTGCTGTGCGCCGGAGACTTCGACCTGGCCTTTGCTGTCGAGTTTCATCGACTGTGTCGCCGAGAGCGTGATCTCGTTGGCATCCAGGCTGATCGTGCCACTGGCCGAAAGCGAGATGTCTCCCCCTGCGGCGTCCAGCTCGATGCTGTTCCCGCCGGCGTCCTCGATCGTCACCGAGTCGCCACCGTCATCCAGCTCGATCGTGTGACCGCCGGTTGTCTCGATCCTCACCGTGCCGTCGGCCTCTCCTTCGTCGTCCGCGAACGCGATCCGGTGGCCGCTTCTGGTCGTAATCGTCCTGATCTCGTTTTTCCCGTCGGAGTTAGTCTCGGGTGGCTTTCGGTTCCCGCTCCAGAGCGATCCGACGACGACTGGGTTGTGGATATCGCCGTTCTCGAAGGCGACCAACACCTCATCTCCCACCTCCGGCAGGAAGTACGTGCCGTAGCTCTCGCCGGTCATTCCCGTGGCGATGCGTGCCCAGTCACTCTCGTCGTCGGCGTCGCGCCACGGATAGCTGAGCGCGACCCGACCGAGCTCTTCGGGATCTTCGTTGTCGGTCACGATCGCGACCCGGACTCCCGTGATCGTGCCGGCCGGTTCCTCCTCTGTGTACTGTGTGTTGCTCATTCTGGCAGCTCCGTCACTTCGAACGAGGTACGGTACCCCGCATTCCCCATTCTGTGTGTCACCTGTGTTACGTAGTACTCGCCGGTGAAGCGCTCACCGAGGCCTTCGAGTCGAAGGACCGTTCCCGGCGTGAGTTCGGGAACACCGTCGGTCTCACCGTAGCCCTGCACGCGCGTCATCGACAGCGCTGACAGCTTGCTCTCGGCGATAGCGTCCGCCTCCTCTTTCGAGTCACACTGGATCCGAAACACTTCCTTGCCCGAGCCGTTGCCGCTGGAGGCAGCGCCAACGACCTCCTTTTCGGCCTGCATGTCCCAGTATCTGACCTCGACGCTCGCGACCTGCTCGGCGGCGGTGACCTCCCCAGAGAACGTATCGAGCGCGTTGCCGTAGGTGAGCGTCACCGCCGGCCGTTCGCTCCGGACCGACGACCGCGGCACGAACCGGGCGGTGTCGCCGTCGGCGTAGAACTCGAAGCCGTGCTCCTCGGCGAGCCGTCGGACGAACCGGTAGTCGTTCGTGCCGTGCTGGATGATCCGGTTCTGCTGGCTCGCGCTCCCTTCGACGTCGACGCTCGAGAAGTGCTCGCCGAGCACCTCCTGTGCGACGTCAACGACAGTCGTCTCCGACCAGGACCGTTCGGTCACTCCCTGCATCATCCCGTGGAGTGGTCCGTAACCCGAGACGCTCACCGCCGCGCCGTCAGGATCGAAGTCAGCCTTCACCGACTGGGTCGTCCCCACGAAGACGCGCTCGACCGATCCGCCGCCGCCCCACCCGACCGACACCTCGAGCGCTGTCCCGGGCTCGACCGCGCTCCAGTCGAACTCGTCGAACTCCTGGTGCTCCGGATTGTACGGGTAGTTGAGTATGAACGTACACAGCGCCGCGCCGTCGAGCGTCTGCTCGACAAGCAGGTCTCCGACGCGCCCCCCTGCCTCCTGGTAGGTCGTCCCGCCGACCTGTAGCTCGAAGCGGGGCGAGTAGATCGCGGCGTGATTCGTCGACATTGTTGTGGGGTTGCCCGGCGAGGCTGCTCCTGTGTGTGCTCGGCTACAGCGGTGGAAGCTCGAGCACCTCGCCCGGTTCGAGCTCTCGGGGGTTCTGGATATCGTTCGCCCTCGCGATCGTCCGCCAGTGCGATGCGTCGTCGTACTCCTTCGAGGCGATCAGCCAGAGCGTGTCACCCTCGGTGACTGTCCACGCTTTCGTCTTGTCGGTCGACTCCGGCGAGACCTCCGACTGGTGATACTCCGGAGTCTTGTACTCGGTGAACGTGACGTCGACCCGGGCTCTGACCGGGATGCCGGAGGGGAGAAACATCGTGAACGTCTTCTCGATCCGCTCGACGAGCGCCTTGAAGACGATCCCCTTCCCCCAGACGAACCGACAGAGCGGCGGCGCGTGGAGCTCTGAGTCGATCGAGGTGAGCGCGTCGAACTTCCCGACGTACTCGTCACGAACGTCCTCGTGTGTCTCCGACGTATCGAAAAACAGCTCCATCGAGAGGGTCGTCGCCGAGCCGTCGACGAACTGCTGGATCGACGCACCCGAGCCCGTCGCGTTGAGCGTTCCGTAGTTGAGCTGTTTGCTCGTCGAGTACTCCGGCGGGTTGAACTTGCACTCGATGATCTCCCCCTCGTGTTTGCCGTTGAGGATCTCGATCTCCGCTTTCTCCAGCGAGCCCTCTGCGCCCGACATCTAGAGCCCCCGCCGTTCGCGCTCGATCCGGCGCTTGCGTTCGAGTTCGCGGTGGACCCGCTCGACGACGCGGCCGACGTCTGTCCGTCTGCTGTCGTCGAGCGTGTCGGTGGCCGCCTCGACGACCGTCCGCTCTCGACTGCGCCGGCTCGAGTCGACGTGTGTGATGTCTCGCGAGGGCTCCTCGCGACGTGTCGCGTCGATCCTCGGTGCCAGCGTCTTGAGGGTAAGGTCGGGATACCGCACGGATGCGTCGTACCCCTGCGGTGGCGTCTCGGTCGACCGAGACGACCGGCGCGTCCTTCCCGGCTGCGAGGACGGCTCGGTCGGGGCCGCCGGAGTGCGCTGTCTCGCCGGCGTCGACCGCGCCTCCTGACGCGACGAACGGGCTCGTTCGATTCGCGTCTCGCTCGGCGGCCGGCGACGGCGCTTCTCGTCGGCGCGCGACCCGCTGGATGCCCCCGAGCGTGACTGCCCCGCTGTCGGCCGCGCGCTCGACGCCGGCGAGCGGTCGCTGGCTTCGCTCGCGCTCTCGGACGGCTGGACCGTCTGCAGTGTCAGTGATGGCATCTCGAACTCCTCGCTCGGGTGAACAGTAAAAGCACCACCTGCATCACTCATTAATGTTTGCCTACCGTGGCTGGGCCCGGCGACCGACTGAGCGAGCGTCAGGGCTGGCGCCTCGCCGGCCGAGTGCGCCGTCGACGGGTCATCCGGCAGCCGCGTTTCGCCCGGTATCCACATCTCGTCCGACCCTGGCGCACCGCCCGACGTTGGCGACCCTGGCCCGGATACGATTCCCGTGGCTCCCTCACGCGTGCGATTCGTCGTCTGGCTCGGTCGTTGTCCGTCTGCCCGCCGCTGGAGCACCCGAAGCTCCGGCGTCGACGACGGTCGGGGGACGCGATCGGTCGTCGGGAGAATCGGAAACGGTGGCTGAGACGGCGAGCGAACGCCGGATCGAGGTGGCCCGAGCTGGTCAGGAGTCGAACGCCAAGGCGTGCGAGTCTCCAGCGTGGACCGGTCACTCACGACACCGGATGAGGGCGGTTCCGACGCCACGACCGTGGCGGGTCGTTCTGGATGGTCAGGCTCGCTCACCCGTTCCCTCTGCCCGCGCTGGGATCCAGCCTCGAGTGTGTCTCCGGTGTGCAGCGCCGACTCGTCCGGCTGGCGCGTACGCACGGCGTGAGATAATCGCGGAGCGGTGAGCGGACCCGATGGAACGGTGAGTGAATCCCGCAGGGCGGTGGGTGAACGCCGCGGTGCTGTGAACGAGCCCTCATCCTGGAGTGGAGAGGAATCCGATCGCTCGGGCCTGCCCGTCGTTCGATCCGTGACCCCCAGCACGGTCGACGACCGTGGGCCGTCCGGCTGTCCTTCTCGCAGTGCGGTGGGTTGCTCACGACCGATCCGTTCCCGGGCCCGCGTCGTCGTATCGCCGGACGCCGGTGCAGTCCCCACCACGTCCTCTCGTGTCGGTTTCAGAAGCGGATAGGTGAGCGTGGCCGTCTCGGGCGTCAGTCCCCCGGAGCTGGCGGCAGCCGGTTGGCGTTGCAGAGCCGGCCGGCCACCCTCTCCCGTGTGGTCGGCTCCGCCGGGGCCTGCAAACCGCCGCCGTGTGGAGACGTCTGTCACCGATCCCTGCGGAAGCGCCTCCGTTCCGTGAACGTCCGCGCTGGCCGAGGAAACCAGCGGTGGCCGTCGGTCGAGAACCGGTGACGATCCTCGATCACCTTCACCCCAGCCGCTTTCCCGTCTGTCGCCTGGCCCGCCACCGGTGTGTACGGGCTGTCGAGACGGCCCACCCGCACCATACTCGCTCGGCCGCCCTCTCGGGGCCGGTGCTGTCGGCTCTCCGTTACTGTCCGGGGCCGAAGACGCCTCGCCTGCGACGGGAGTAACACCTGCCACGGCTGCGCCTTCCCTGTCGGGGCCGGTCGAAGGCGCTTGCGTCGACGCCGCCGTCCTCGCGGCCTCTCTGTGTGCGCGCGCCTCGACGGTCTGGGGTGAGCGGTACGTGAGCTCGACCGGGCGTGACACTCGCAGCGACTCTCCCGGGTGGCCCGGATCGACAGCCGTCGCGACAGTCATCCAGGCCGGCTCCGCGACCGTCCGGGAGGCGCGAGCAGCCGCCCTGTCGCGCTCGTGAACGTTCGTGATCGGTGTCTGTGATGGGCCAGCGTCGTCGTCCTCTTGTGGCGGCGCTCGCGCTCGATCGGCGGACTCTGTGCTGTCGCGGTCGGGTAGGCGAGGACGTTCCTCCCCCGGAGCCACCCCGGTCGCAGCTGACTGACTGGTCGGATCCCTGTCACGCTCACCGTCGGCAGCAGACGCGCGCGCGTCGCCGACAGCGAAACGAAGCGCCACAGGCCCGTCCCGAACGGGGGCTGTCGCCAGCGGGCTCGCATGCTCCCGAGGCGGTCGGTCCAGGGGCCGCGGGAACGGCAAACGCCGACCTCCGTGACGCACTCGGGTGCTCGCTTTCGCGAGCGCGTCGTCCGCTCCCCCGGCCAGCGCGCTCGTCACGTCGGGCGGCACCCGGCTGACGAGAGTCGTCGTCTCCCGTGCACGCCGGGCGGACTCAGGAGCCGACTCTTCGGCTCCCTCACCGGAAGCAGCCGTTTTCGACACGTCCGAGCGAGTGGAGACGGACTCGCTGGTCGGCTCTGAGCGACCGGTGTCGGGCTCGTCGGTCGCTCGCGGCCGGATCCGCTCTGCCCGAGAGCGAGCCTGTTCTTTGGATGGAATCCGTTCTCGTCCCTGACCATGCCCCTGCGCGTTGGGCGGATCGGTTCGGAGTGTCGCTCGATCACCTTTGGTTCGAGGTGTCGCTCGCTCGCCTCGAGAGACCGTTCGATCGACCCGAAGCACCGACAACGGGGGCTCACTCAGAGGGTCTGCTCGGTCAGCTCGAGGCCCCGACCGATCGGTCGGGGACGCCGACAGCTGGCGGCCATCGCGAAACAGAGATGACTGGCGCTCAGTCAGAGACGTTGCCGGCTGTCGAACGAGCTGCCCGTCTTCGTGGTCTGGCGGCTGTAGCCGTTCGAGAAACACCAACGACGGGAACGAGAGGGCGAAACCGGCTCCGCCCTCGTTCCAGGTCGAGTGATCCCAAGAGTGAGGGGCCGCGATGTCGACGAGGCCCAACCCGGCGACCAGCTCGATCGGCCGTCGCGGGAGTGTCAGGGGTGCTGTCGACACAATCGGTCGGTCGGAGACCGTTCGAGCGAGCGGCGTCTCCGAGGGGCCGACGGTCAGCGCAGTCGTCGGCGACGTCACCCTGATCGGTTCTAGCGTCTCGGCGAGGTCGTCAAGTTCAGTCATGCGACCGCTTCGCCAGCTCCCCCCTGACCCGGTGTGGCCTCGGCTCCCTCCGGGTCGGCCGGCTGTCTGGAGGGGTGCTGGTCGATCCAGAGCATGACGTACAGCCGCCCGTTGCGGGTGATGATCCGCGGCTCGGCTCCCGCTCTCGTGAGGCTGAGCTCGAACGGGAGGTCGACCACGCCGTAGGGCTCGTGCGACGCGAGTTCGAACCCCTCGGGGATCTCGAACCGTCCCGCCTCGCCAGCGCTCAGCGTGACGTTGATGCCGATGTGGTAGACGCTGTTGTGTGCGTCTTTGATCTTGGCGTCGGTCAGATCGACCGGCCTGTCTCCGATGTTCCTGATGGTGAGCTCGCGGAGATCAGTCGAGCGCCGGACGCGGATATCCTCGATGACGAGGTCGAGGCGTTCGCGGGTGGGCCAGGCGACCGACGTTGCGACTGTGACGGCCAGCCAGACCAGCAGAAACGAAAAGACCGCCCGCTGGAGCGCGCCGGCCGGCCTCGTCCCTGCCAGCCCGACCAGCACGCCGACGACGACCGCGAGCACCGTGCCGGTCGCGACCGAGACAGGTACCGTGTCAACCTGACGGAGCTGGGCGTAGCCCGTTCGGGTCAACAGCCGCGAGATCACTGAGTCTTCGAGCGTCTCGCGGCGACGGTAGAGCAGGTACGCACCGACGAGCCAGACGAGAAAGAAGAGGGCGGGTTTCGTGTAGCCCGGGATGACGCCGGCAAACGCGAAGCTGGCCAGCGCCGCGATGACGCCGGCGATCAGCACGCTCGTGTACACCGTCCGTGTCCACTCTCTGAGCGTCCACTCCCCTGCCGTGATCCGGAGTGTCGCGACCGTCGTGATGACTGTCACCGCCAACGCGGCTGCCAGCAGCACAAGTAGCTCAATGCCGAAGACGTAGCGGTCGGTCACGTAGAGGCTGAGCGCAGCGAGCAGCCCAGCCTGCAGCCCGAGGACGACCGCCTGGACGGACAACGGCAGGTCGAGCCAGAACGCGTAGGCTTTTTTCGCCGTGTTCCGGATCAGCTGTGCGAAGTAGACGTAGCCGACCACGATCCCGAGCGCCATTGTGAACGCCCCGACGAACGCCGTCCACGTCCGCGGAATAGTGAAGCCGAACAGCCGGACGTCGGGTGCGGGGACGAATCCGAACAGCCCGCTGAGAATGAGCGCTCCGACGACCAGCGCTGCGAGAAACGCCGCGATGACCACGACCCCCCCGAGCTTTTTCGCCTGGTCGAGCCGGCTCGTCGTCTCCTCGAGCCCTCTAACTGCCATCGCTCCCTCGACGTGTCCACGGCGCAGACCCTTTTAGACGACCCGCTCGGGCTCTGACAAACGGTAGCTTTACCATACCAGGCCGTCGAAGCAGGAGTATATGAAATTGTTGGCTACCAGATGACAGGTTTGGAGTACGTCGACCCGATGCGGCGGTACTGTGAACGCCGCTACGGGGGGAGCAAGCGACTCGAGCTCGAACGTGCGGCTGTCGATCCCTCAGACGGGTGGCTGACGCTCGAGGTTCCCGTGCTGGTCGAGGAGCTGGATATCGCCCCCCGGGACGTCCACGAACGACCGGACGAGCTGATCGCACAGGCACGAGCGGGCTTTCGGGCGTTCGTCGACGAACACGACCTCGGCGGTCCGAGCGAGTACGCGCAGCTGCCAGTTCACCTGACGGGGCTGAGCCGGCTTCGGGACCGCGACATCAAGTTCCGGAGCGTCCGTGACAACCTCAACACGGCGACGATACTGCGGAGCGTCGAGGCCTCCGAGATCACCGCCGAAACGCGCATCAGCTCGCTCACGTACCGGTGTCCTGCAGGCCACGAAACGACGCTCGCACAGCCGCTGTTTCGGGAGTGGCGGATGAGCCGATGTGGAGCCGACGGCTGTACGGCCCCGGTCGTCGCCGTCGACAGTCGGACTGTCCTCCGTCGAGTTCTTGCGTTCAGCATCGACACCGACGGCGTTTCCGTCGGGTGCGTCGCCGCTGGCAAACCGGCAGCCGATCCCGGCAGCCGCCGCGGGCTCTCCGACGCGACGAGGCTCTCAGTGACCGGCATCCCGCGGGCCATCCCACGCAACGAAGGTGGGTTTGACCCGGCTATGGAAGTGCTCCACGCCGAACCGGTCGGGTAGGTGCACGCCTGTGCAGTCTGCGGAAACACGCCGAGCAATCAGCTACTCGTCTTCCACACCAGTTACACATGTGCTACGCCAGCTACTCACGTGCCACCCAACGCTCGTTACACATACGTCGTTACACATACGTCGTTACACAGTTACACATACGTCGTTACACATACGCCGTATCGTGTGCCTACGGCGGTGACGAGTTACCGGGATATTCTAGATCAAATTTACAAGACTGTCCTCATGTACCCATAACTTTAATATCTCATGCAGATGATCACTGACCGTTCGGCTCACGAATACGTACGGCAACTGAGGAACACGAATGCCAGAATACCTCTCACCCGGGGTTTACGTTGAAGAAGTTTCGGGCGGCTCCAAAGCGATCGAAGGTGTCAGCACGAGTACTGCAGCGTTCCTGGGGGAAACGAAACGCGGCCCGGTTGAACCGAGACTGATAACTAACTACGGGGATTTCAAGCGCATCTACGGCGGGAGTCCCCGATCGTCGCACCTTGAGACTGCGCTCCACGGATTTTTCCAGAACGGGGGAAGTCGATGTTACGTCGTCCGTGTGACCGCAGACGGGCGCGACGATGTCGGGCGGACCAGACTCACCGGCGGCGGCGACAGGGAAGTGATGGAAGCGTCGGCGGCCGGCCCGGGCCACTGGGCCAAAAGCACCGCCGTCATCGTCAATGACGACGCCCAGTACGAAGAGGGCAAAAACGAGTACTTCGAGGTGGCGGTCAGACACTGGGACGCTGATCCAGCGGCGATCAGCGACCCGGCGTCGGCCGACCCCGAGCCGGCTCCGCAGATCGAAGAGACCTACGACAGCCTGACCCCGGAGCCGTCCTCGAGCAACTTCTACGAGAAGAAGCTTGCAGGATCGCTGCTCGTCGAGGTCGAACAGCTCGACGACGGGCGGCCTGACTCCGGCGTGTTCTGGCTCAGCTCCGATGCCGAGGCACCCACCGGGAGCGATACCACCGACGACGGTGGTGACGACAGCGACGATGACGACCCGGCGGCGGAGATCCCCGACGATGACGAGCTCGACGATCTGAAGTACAACGAGCTGCAGGATCTCGCAGAGCCGTTCGACATCGACCGCAGCCAGAAGAAAGACGAGCTCCTGGCGGCACTCAAAGAGGTGCGCGACGCGCGAACCGACGGCGGGGCAGTCGCACAGGCCGCCACGCAGGAGGTCTCGCTGAGCGACTATCAGGGGAGCGATATCACCGGTCAGCGAACCGGTCTGGCGGCGCTCAAAGAGCGCGACGACGTCTCGATCGTCTGCGTCCCGGACGAGAACGAGATCCGCGGGCTCACCGAGGCCGTCGTCACCCACTGTGAGAACATGGGCGACCGCTTCGCGGTCCTCTCTGCACCCCGCGACGCCGGCCGCGTCTCGGAGATCGACACGCCCGTCGACTCGCAGTACGCCGGCTACTACTACCCGTGGATCGAGATCAAACACCCCACGACGAACACCGACGAGCTCGTCCCGCCGGGTGGGCACGTCGCCGGTGCGTTCGCACGCAACGACAACGAGACCGGTATCCACGGCGCGCCGGCGAACATGGTGCTCCGTGGTGCGCTCGATCTGCAGCACAACATCACGAAAGGCGAGCAGGACGTCCTCAACCCGAAAGGGGTGAACTGCATCCGCAGCTTCCAGGGACGGGGTATCCGTATCTGGGGCGCGCGGACGACCTCGAGCGACCCCGAGTGGAAGTACATCAACGTCCGTCGGCTCTTCCTCTTCGTCGAGCAGTCGATCGAGGAGGGAACCCAGTGGGCGGTGTTCGAACCGAACAACCGTGATACGTGGGCCCGCGTCAGACAGTCGGTTTCGAACTTCCTCGAGACCGCATGGCGCGACGGGGCGCTCATGGGCACCAGTCCGGACGAGGCGTTTTTCGTCAACTGTGGCGAGGAGACGATGACACAGGACGACATCGACAACGGGCGTCTCATCTGCGAGATCGGGATCGCGCCGGTGAAACCCGCCGAGTTCGTCATCTTCCGCATCCAGCAGTGGACCGAAGAGGCCTCGCCCTGAACTGAGACTAGCACCCACAACAGAACAACAGATCACAGGAGCTAACAGATGCCAGACAGACACGGGCCGATGCGAACCGGCCGATTCATGGTCGAGATAGACGAAGTCGAAGTTCCGGGATGGCAGTCGGTGACGATCCCGTCGAGTTCGACCGAGCAAGGCGAGTACAGAGAGGGCGACGAACCGGACTGGGAGAAGAAGATCTGGGGACAGACGACGTTCGACGATCTCGAGATGGAACGCGGCGTCCAGCCGGGGGATACGCGCATTTTCGACTGGCGCGAGCAGGTCAGAATGGGCAACCTCGACGAGGGCCGCAAGGAGGTCGCGGTCGTGCTCATGGACGAGGAGGGCCAACCCCAGATCCGCTGGGAGTTCCAGGGGGCGTGGGTCAAAGACTACGACCCGCCGGAGCTCGACGCGAGCGCCGACGGCGACGTCGCCACCGAGTCGATCACAGTCGCCTTCGACAAGATGGTTCGCACAGAACAGTAACCGGAGCCGCTGGCCACCGTCACCAACCGACTGACTCGGTTGTTGACCCGGACCTGCGTGCCTCCGCTTTCCGACCAACTATGACAACGCTACAGACAGAATTCGAGTTCACCCTGCCACAGGGCTACGCCGACAGCGACGGGACGTTGCACAGAGAGGGGACGATGCGTCTCGCCACCGCGGCAGACGAGATCGAGCCGCTTCAGGATCCGCGGGTGCAGTCGAACTCCTCGTACCTGACGATCATCCTGCTGGCGCGCGTCATCACAGAGCTTGGCGACCTCGACAGCGTCAACGCGCGAGTCGTCGAGAGCCTGTTTGTCAAGGATCTGGAGTACCTTCAGACCCTCTACGCGCGGATCAACCACCAGGGGTCGAACGAGGTCGGGACAGTCTGTCCCGACTGCGGCCACGAGTTCGACGTCGACGCAACCACGGGCGCGCCCAGAGCGGCCACGGACGCAGAGCCGGCAACGCCGCCCGCAGAGCTGACGACGCCCCCCGAGGG
>Ga0207421_10004397_pt1 | contig 16216 bp, 15 predicted proteins | sample SodLakKL_010_SED_4_FD_187542 | JGI IMG/M metagenome (GOLD analysis project Ga0207421, IMG submission 187542) | Alkaline sediment microbial communities from Lake Tanatar, Kulunda Steppe, Russia - 8KL_010_SED (SPAdes) (version 2) | ecosystem: Environmental > Aquatic > Non-marine Saline and... | reverse complement strand
AAGCACACAAGGGGTCAGGTCTTGAAATATTATATTTTTGGTAACTACTGATATGGAAGTGCGTGTCAACCCCAAATTTGCAATCCGTGGTTTTTACGCTTTTCCAACTCTGCAGCTGCAACTCTGCAGCTGCCATTTTTCCACCTATCTGCCTTTAAGAAACATAAGGTATTATCCAGCAGGAGCTCCGTCGCGCCCCTTAAAAGGCGCGACGGATAAGGCTTCTGCCCATAAGTTTTTTTTCAGGCATCCAGGCCAATATTGTGAGGGCCCACAAGGGGTCAGGTCTTGAAACACACAAGGGGTCAGGTCTTGAAATATTATATTTTTGCTTCATTTTTTGAATTACTTTGCTAACTGTCGTGTAATGAATACCCAGGAAATCCGAGACCTCTTTTAGGGGGTATCCAGGTGTATCCATATTTAACGTGCGCGTCATAAATCTTTTCAAAATACCGCCATTTTAGGCCGGCATTGACAAAGTATGGCAGGAGGATGATTTTATTAATCCAGGTACTGTTTTGCAATGGTTTGAGCATAGGTTGCTATATCAGGAAGGTTGTTTTGTAATATACCGTAAATGATTTCTGGATCAACTTTTATATAATCATGGACAACCACATTGCGAAACTGGGCCATCCTTTTTAATTTATCCGTCAAATCTAATGGTATAATGCTGTTTTCTTGGAGTACTTGAAAGCAGTCTTTGTTGTCAACCGGCTCTCTTAAACCTTGATAAGAAATCAGATGATGGGCTATGTCCAAGCACGCTTCTATGGCCATTTGTAATGTTCTTTCGGTGTAGCGCCTAATTACTTTATCTTTCTGGTAGTCCGTTAGATTTTTATTTTCTTTTATTTCTTCTAAATCGCTTAAGTATTCTTCCAGGTTGGTTATAATATTTACTAAAATATTCTTATCTATCATCACCGTAATTCTCCTTTAACCTTTTGATAGCCTGATTTCGGTATTGAAAGTAGAAATGCATTTGATCGAAGTAGCGTTTACGGTGATTGACTTCAAAGTTTACTCTGGCAGAAGTGTTTTTGTCTAACAATAATACTTTGTTTTTCATTATTTGGTGTATAAAGTAATCGTCAGCACTTCGTAAATCCGCCAAATCAACAGGTGCTTGAACCAGTTCTTCCAATTCATTGGTGAGATGTAATTTTAATTCAAAGCGGTGAAAGGTGTCTAAACCTTCCCGGAAAAGCACTGCCAGATCAAGGTCACTGCTTTTTCTAGCATGTTTTTTAACAATTGAACCAAATAAATAAACAGTCCAAACTTCTTCATACGTCATCAAATGAGATTTGATTTTATCTAAGTATTTTTTTTCATTTATTTTGCTACCTGTATTCAAGATATAACTAACCTGCTTTCTATTACTTTAGTTTAGCTTGATTTAGTGATCTTGAGTAAATTATAGATGTTAATCAATAATATGGCAACCCATTTCTGTTGGGGTTGCAAAAATTACCTTAACCTTCCTTTAATATGTAGGTTTTATATTGATGGTAAGAATGCATGAGATCTACTTTAGGTTATGTTCATAGAAGCAGGAAACCATCCAATTCTATAAGGGGTAGGCAGGTGTTTTACTTGTTCTCTACCTTGAAAGGTACCGTTAAAACTGGGGTTTGATCCAGCTCCAAAGTAACCTGGTAATCACCGGTTTTCCAGTTATAGGGGGGTTGGAGGATGCTAAAGTGGGTCCGGTTATCGCCACGTGACAGCTCTTTGTCGTATCCAACCAGGCGTATTTTTTCTTGATAAGCACCTTCTTGCTCCTGCTTCTGCTCCTGCTCCTGAGCGCCTTCCACCGTATCCTGACTTATTTCACCTGAAGGCATATACCACCATTCAGCAGTAAGGGTGCTGCCCTCCCGGGCGTTATTTACTAAAACTGCCAAATAGATTTCTTGATCTTCCTGGTTAAAGCTATCCGTGACTTCAATGGCCTCGGATTTTTCATTTACTTCTCTGCAAGTAACCGCTTCCAGGGTGGGATCACCCGTGAAAATCCCCCATCCTTTCCATAGTGAATTAAATGCCAGCACTCCACCTGCTATCAAAAGAATTAGTAAAAAGCCGCCTACTATTAAAGTCCCCTTTTTTTTCTTCTTGGGAGAACGGACGGCACCTTTATTTGTTGTAGTTTTTACCTGGGGGGAGGTTTGGGTTGCACGGGTTAAAAGTCCTGGCACCTGTTTTGCCGGAGTCCATGCGGATAAAGACTGACTCCAGATTAAATCATCGGCTAACAGCCGGTTTTCTTTTATAAAATCTTGTAATTGTTCCCAGCTGTAAGGACCATAGCGCTCCCTGTTTTTCAACAGGTACCATTCCTGGTTTTCTTTTGACATGGGAGAAAGCCACCTTCCTTTTTGTTACAACCAGGTTAACTCACTTATTGACGTTCCCGGTTAAGCAACAATATCTCTTCCACGGGTGCTCCTTTGTTTTCGTTCAAGGTTTTCGTTTATGGTTTTCCTTCTCTTTTCATGCCGGATATATTATATTATAAAGTTTGTTTCTCAATAAGATCTCAATAAAAAATCATTGGGGAGATTAAAAACAGCTACTTTCTTAAAAGACTTCAGGATATTGTAAATTATAAGTTTTAATATTATACTTATTTTGAGATAGACAAATGTGGAAATAGACAAAGATAAACACCCCACTCCATAAAAGGGTGTGCTATTCAAACGTGGAGTATTATCAAAAAACGGACATTTTTCATCCGCATAACCTTTGGTCTATACAAAACCTTCAAAAACCTGTAATGTATATAACAGATGTGATGCCCTTAAAAGAATTCGAGCAAATTGAATACTACAATGTTTTTTTAAAAGTACAGGGCTTTTATCACGAAATCATTGTGGCTCTTTCGGTAACAGGAGGTTGTCAGCATGGAAATCAAACCCGGTTATGAACAGTTAACAGGGAAGGTTAAGCAGGGTGCCTGGCAAAGGAGATGATAATGTGATTTTGCTGGTGGATAACTACGATTCTTTTACCTATAACCTGGTTCAGATGGTAGGGGCCATGAAGCTGCCGTTTACTGTGTGGCGCAATGACAGCTTTACCATGGAGGAGGTGGCTTCCCTAGGACCTTCCGGGATAATCATTTCCCCCGGCCCGGGAAGGCCGGAAAATACCGGGATGGTGTTGCAACTGCTCGAAGAATACGTGCCCCGGGTCCCGGTACTGGGAATCTGCCTGGGACACCAGGCCCTGGCTTACCTTTTCGGGGGAAGAATAGTGTACGCGGATCGGCTGATGCACGGAAAGGCTTCCCAGGTCATCCACAACGGGGATCCCCTTTTCGACGGGATACCGGTGGAGTTTTACGCGGCGCGCTACCATTCGCTTTCTGTCTCCCCGGACGGTTTTCCCTCTTGCCTGAAGATTATTTGTCGGGACGAACAGGGGGCAATCATGGGTATAAAACACCGGGAGTATCCCGCCCTGGGGCTTCAATTTCACCCGGAATCTATAGTTACTCCGCACGGGGAGCGGTTAATGGTTAATTTTATAAATTATTATTCAATTGCAATTCATAAGGAGTAGAGGTTGAACCTGAAGAGGTTTATGAATTTGAAAAATGGAAAGAGGGGGAAGAAACAGCAGTGGAATTTAATATATATGCTGTGATTATGCTGTGGGTATAATTAATATTTTTGGGACAATGGACCTGTCCCCGCGTCCCTATTTTTGGGACAATGGACCTGTCCCCGCGTCCCTATGTCCCCGCGTCCCTATAAGCGATAAAACAAAGAGCAAGGGATGCAATTAATACTTTCACAGGCTGTTTTATCGACGTTTTTTTAAAATAATTATATACTAACCATAGCAAACTTATAATTAAGGCTATTAAAGCTGTTCAGGTCCTGCTCAATTTTGAGCAGTTTTTTCATGATGTATACATTATAATTCTTTGCTCGCCGATTGCTTCTGGCTGTGGAGAGATAACATGCAACAGCTCATTCAAACTTGCCATGAGTCTACAAGTCAGCTATAATGTAGTCACAAGCAGGACAAAGGAAGTGAGAACAATGGAAAGAGTGGGCATCAGAGAGATAAAAAATAGATTGAGTCGCTACCTGCGCCGGGTGAAAAAAGGTGAAACCATTATTATAACCGAAAGGGGCAACGCCGTAGCCACATTGGTTCCGGTAGAGCAGGAGAATTTGCCTCGTGGGGCATACGAGCTTATAAAGAATAGTGAAGCAGTCTGGCGGGGTGGTAAACCAGGAATGAATCCGCCGGTTGCTCCCACCAGGGTGGGCGGTAAAACTGCCGGTGATATGGTAGCGGAGGATCGGCGATGATCTGTTACCTGGATACCAGCGCTCTGATTAAGCTGTATATAGAAGAAGAAGGCAGCGAACTGGTTAGAGAAAAGGTAAGCAACGCTTCCCTGGTGGCAACATCAAAAGTAGCATATGCCGAGGCCAGAGCAGCTTTAGCCCGTTGCATGCGGGAAGGATTACTTGAAAGGAATAGTTATGACGAAGCAGTTGGCTATTTTAACTGTGATTGGCCTTCTTTTTTTATTATGGAAGTCACGGATATGGTAATCTTTAAGGCCGGGGAGCTGGTTGAACGTTATGCCTTGCGTGGTTTTGACGCCATACATATGGCCAGTGCAGTAGTTTTGGCTCAGAGAGTGCAGGAGGATAGTTTAGGCATTGGCTGCTGGGACAGCCGGCTTTTTAAATCTCTGGTTGATTATGGTTTTTCTGTCTTTCCCGGTGAATTATATTAAAAAAGTAATCATGCCATTAATTACTGTTAATGGAGTTTCATGTTAACATACAAAAAGTGAATATCCCTGAAGTTTGCAGTTTATTTATTTTTATATAAATGTTCAGGAGGACAAGTATGTCCATCCCCGAGGTGTCGCGCGAAAAAATAGTAGAAGCTTTGCAGATCTTTGACCGGGAATTAAGGGAATCTCAGGAATGGCAGGGCTGGGAACAGAGAAGGTCGTATAAATACGCCATTTCACATGAAGGCAAGCTTTACCCGCCCAAGAAGATAATCAGCCTGGCTGCGGGCATAAATACCAGGGCTTTTAGTGGAGGCCGAGGGAAGGCCAACAAGTATTTGGAGGAAAGAGGCTTTAAGGTTATATCTTTAGAAGAGGGCATCGCTAAAAATCAAGAAGGGGAAGATAGTTTAGACAAAAAAGAAGAAAGCAGTTCAGATTCGCAAGCCGAAACTTGCCCGGAAGAAATAGAAAAAGAAAAAGAAAAAGAAAGCACGCATGAAGCCGAAGCGGCCATGGGGGAAACCCCGGGGCAGGACGAAGCAACCACAAAGCTACTGCAGATTTTTAAATTTCTGCAGGGATTGGACCAGTTAAGAAACCCGGTGCAGCGTGATATAAACGGACAGCCCTGGTCTCTCTGGTTTAGCAGGCTTCCCGATCATCCTGCTGTAGAACAGGGAACCATAGTGGAGTCGGGAAGTGACGATTTTGCTGAAGAAGGCGATGAAGATGATGAAAATGATGAGGTTGAGCATAGTGATGCTTTTAATGATGCTGAAAACGTGCCGGAAGCCAAGGATTTTATTTTAAAAGTAAAACGTCCTGTCCTCAGTGACCCTCCCGTGCCCCCCGAAGAACTGCTTCCCTGGCTGCAGGGTAACTGGAAAAACATAAACGAAGAAGTTACCGCCAGTGAGCGTATAGTTTATTACCACGACGACGGCACCCCGGTGGAGGATTTTTTTGATTCCGATCCCCGCCGGCCGGAGCTGCTGCGGCAGTGGTTAAACCGCCGCAAAAAGTGGAGGGAAAAAGAGCTCCCGGCTTACCAGGCCATGGAAGTATTTGAGCGTTTGTACGAGCTGCAGGCCAGGCTGGAACGTGAAGGAGAAAGATTCGAGCTCATGTTGGGCGACGGTCTGCTTTCCTGGGTGCGCCCGGACGGAAATGTGCTGCATCCCGTCCACCTGCAGAAAGTTCATTTAAGCTTTGACCCTGACCGGCCGGAGTTTACCATCAGGGAAGTAGAACAGTCTCCGCCGGAGTTGTATACAGCCATTTTTCGGGCCATGCCGGATGTCAACGCGGTGGCTGTTAGTAACTGCCGCGAGGAGCTGGAACAAAATATATGGCACCCTTTGGGCGGCGATAACACTTCAAGTTTTTATAAAAGATTGGCGGTGCAGATCGCCTCCCAGGGTAAGTATGTAGAAAGTTTTTCGGAAAACGTGGAACACCCCGAAATTAAAAGGGAACCCGTGTTATTCCTGCGCAAGCGTAACCTGGGCTTTGGAATAGCTATTGATAATATTATCGAAAACCTGCCGGAGTGCAATGCACTCCCCCCTTCACTGAAAAACGTGGTGGGTATTGAAACACAGGAAGAACCGGCCGGGGCAAGCGAGTTAGAAAGTGCAAGCCCCTTACAGGAAGAAGACGAGAATATTCTCTTGACCAGGCCGGCCAACCTGGAGCAGATTGAAATAGCCCGGCGCCTGGAAAAAAGGGGCGCTGTTCTGGTGCAGGGGCCGCCCGGGACCGGAAAAACCCACACTATAGGCAACCTCATAGGACACCTGCTCGCACAGGGTAAAAGCATCCTGGTTACCAGCCATACTTCCAAGGCATTAAGCATGGTTCGCCAGAACGTGGTGGAGCAGCTGCGACCACTTTGTGTTAGCGTATTGGAGGATAAGAGTAACCCGCTTAAGGATTCCGGGGAAACTATAATAGAAAAACTTTCTTATTATTCCGGGGACGAACTGGAAAGGGAAGCAGCCCGGAATAAAACCGAACGGGATGATATTATCCAGAAACTGCGTCAGGCCCGCGAAACCTTAAAGCAGGCCCGGCAGGATGAATACCGCCCCGTGGTTTTTGCCGGCCAGGAATTTAACCCTTCGGAAGCGGCCCGGTTTATTGCTGACCGCCGGGAGGAACACGCGTGGATTCCTTCCCCGGTAGAGCCGGAAGAACCACTTCCCTTAACGGTCAGTGAGCTGATGGAGCTGTATAATTCCAACAAACTGGTTACGGGCGAAGAAGAGCTGGAACTGCAGTATGAACTACCCGAAACCTCTGATATAACGGCGCCCTCCGATTTCAAAGATATTGTTAACCAGCTAAACTTGTTGGAGGGTGAAGACCTGGAGGCCCGAAAAGACCTGTGGCTTTCCCCTTCAGAAGGTATGCCGGAACAATTACAGGACTTATCCGAAAAGTTGATGGAGGCCATACAGCCCCTTTTTACTGAAACCGGGTGGCAGCTGTCCGCGTTAGCCGGCCAGGAAACTAATGCCTAAATGCCAGACTGCGGTTCCCGTATGGATAATGCCGCTAAACAGGGTGGTGGAAAACTTTGAGCCTGCCGAAAACTGCTTCGATGTGGTGATTATTGACGAGGCCAGCCAGGCTGACCTTATGGCCCTTATAGCGGTATACATGAGCAAGCAAGTCATAGTTGTCGGGGACCACGAGCAGGTCAGCCCCGTTGCGGTGGGCATGAAGATGGAAGAGGTGCAGCACCTGATAGACGAGCACCTGTCCGGTATACCCAACAAACAGCTCTATGATGGCCAGTTTTCTGTATATGACCTGGCCCAAACCTCCTACGAGCCTGTTTGCCTGCGGGAGCATTTTCGCTGTGTCAAGCCCATTATACAGTTCAGCAACTATTTATCTTACGGTGGTAAAATTAAACCCCTCCAGGATGACAGCGGGGTAAAAACCAGGCCCCATACTTTAACCTACCGCGTAGAAGGTGCCTGGAAACAGGATAAATCCAAGGTGAACGAGAAAGAGGCACTGGTGGTGGCCTCGCTTCTGGCGGCTGCATTGGAACAGCCGGAATACGAAGAGAAAACTTTTGGAGCCATATCCATGGTGGGCGATGAGCAGGCCAGGCATATTGAGTGGCTGCTGCACCGCCACCTTCCCCCCTCGGAACTGGTAAACCGGAAAATCCAGTGTGGCAATTCCGCCCAGTTCCAGGGCGATGAGCGGGAGGTTGTCTTTTTGTCCATGGTAGATGTGCCTCCGGATAGTGGAATTCTGCCGCTGAGGGATGAGGAGTCTCATAATAAAATGTATAAAAGGCGGTTTAACGTGGCAGCCAGCAGGGCCAGGGACCAGGTGTGGGTGGTGCATTCCGTAGACCCATACCTGCATTTGCAGGAAAGAGATATCCGCCGCAAACTCATTCTGCATGCCAGGAATCCGGAAGCAGTGGAACAGAGAATGGAGCGGGAGGAAAAGAAAACAGAATCCGAGTTTGAAAGATTGGTTCTGCGGAGGTTGATACAGGCAGGTTACCGGGTAACGCCCCAGTGGCAGGTAGGCTCCTTTCGTATTGATATGGTGGTGGAAGGCGGCGGCAAGAAGCTTGCTATAGAGTGTGACGGGGATCGTTATCATACCCGGGAAAATATATACGAAGACATGACGCGACAGGCGGTGCTGGAACGCCTGGGGTGGCGCTTTCTGCGTATCCGGGGCAGCAAATTTTTCCGTGCCCCGGAGGAAACCATGCAAGAAGTATTTGAACGCCTGGAGAAACTGGAGATACCACCCGCCGGCCCTGAAGAAGATGAAACCGACGGGAACGGGGGCGTGGAAAACAAAGAGCTGGTGCAGAGGATTGCAGCACGGGCGGCAGAGCTCCGCCGCGAATGGACGGGGCAAGAGGAAGAAGAAGACGCAGCAGCAGCTCTTAATGTTGACTCAAAGACGGGCAGATGAAACTTTAGATAATATTTTAAAAGATGATGAAGACCGGGACTAAAGTCGACATTGTAAAAGCTGGGTCACAGTAGATAAAATCATATAAAGATATATTCAAGCTAAAAACATTAATTAAGAACTCTTTAATGTAATTTTATAAATTTAAATTTGCGTTGGATTACATAGCAATCCATTATGCTTATATTACAACTTGCAACTTGCCAACTTTGCATAAATACCTCCATTTAAATCTACTAGTGAAAGCAGTATTATGAATAAAAAGCCTCTGTCATGGGATATTAATAACTAATATTTTGTGGGACAAGGGACCTGTCCCCGCGTCCCTGAGGGACCTGTCCCCGCGTCCCTGAATTGGCGTTGCTATCATGCGGAAAGTCATAGAAGGAGTCTTTATTAAATGCTTAAGCGACAAGGAAAAACAGGAAAAGGGAAAATGATGTAGAAATTAAAAATTAAAATAAAAGATAAACTAAGGTGGGTAAGGAACATTTATGAACAAAGAGAAACTTAGAGAGCATATTGAAAGTTACAAAAAAGTTAAATCTCCCGGTAGTATTCAATTCGAGGAAGATTTCCAGGAAAGAAAGGAGCGGGTTGCATATTATCAAAAATTTACACCTGATAAATTAAAAGCTTTAACTGAGGAAGAATTTGCAGAATACATTACTCATCTATGGGCCATGCTCATGTGGGGGAATAAGCAGTATGTGATAGATAAGCTTATTTCGCAAAATGGTTTTGATCAAATAAAAAATTCCCTGGTGGACTTGTTATGGGGCGAGGCAGATATAGAACAGCGCTGGGATAGCTTTAGAACTAAGATTAAAGGTATGGGTCCTGCCATGATGAGTGAGCTTCTCTGTATGACTCACCCGAAAAACTATATGGTATGGAATCGCCGGGCGCTTGCCGGCCTCAAATATATAGAAGTAGAAGATTTGCCTTATTATGATTACCAATGTAAAGGCAAAAAATATAAACAATTATGCGATATAGCCGGTGAAATATGCGGGGAACTCAAGACTGCCGGATATGAAGATGCCGATTACTTGCTGGTTGATTACTTCATTTGGGATGAACTACAGTTAGAACCCGTACTTGATAAAATTAATAGGAAAACCACTGCAAGAAGTAAAGAAGAAAAAGTTTTGCCGGAAAACGAGGAAGAAAAAAACTTTATCCATGATGAAGTTAGGGACAAGCTATATGATATAGGAAACTGGCTGGGCTTTAATACACATATCGAAGTAAAGGTAGCGGAAGGTGCGCGGGTAGATACTGTCTGGGAAGCCCAGATCGGGAATATGGGCCGGGTTATTTATGTATTTGAAGTTCAGACTAGCGGTAGCATAGACAGCCTGTTACTTAATTTACTTAAATCTTTAAACAACCCCGCTGTTCAGGGAGTAGTAGCTATTTCAGACGTAACCCAGCTAGAAAAAATAAAAAAACAGGTAGAAAGTATCCAGGGACTGAGCAGGAAGTTGAAAACCTGGGACTTTCAGGAGGTTTTGGAAGTGCATAAAGCGTTGGAAAGTGTCAACGAGGCGATTAATAAGCTGGATTTAGTGCCGCAAGGGTTTTATAAATAAAACTTGGTGGGGTCAGGTTATGATGTTTAATAGATTTTATTTGATACTTACTTTGATATGTTTACTGCTTTTATTAATTAATGGCTGTGCTTCGGAAAAAGAAGAATACAACGTGAAAGTGCAAATTACCCCGGAAGAAAGCGGTAGAGTTACAGGTGCAGGCGTCTATAAAAAAGGAGAAGAAGTTAATTTAGTAGCAACTCCCGGTGAAGGTTACACTTTTGAAAACTGGATAGTAAATGGAGAAAGCCTGGAGGGTAAGGGGGAAAAATATCAGTTTAAAATCAATACGGATAAAAAAATAACGGCAAAGTTTTCTAAAAAAGAATATAAAGTTAGAACAGGCACTAACCTTGGCGATGGTGCAATTGCCACCGGAGGCGGCAATTATAAATATGGAGAAGAGGCAAAAATAGAGCTTAAAGACAGCGTTGACCTAAAAGAAATAGAATTTAAAAAATGGAGTAAAAACGGGGAAAAAGTTAGCGAAGAAAAAAGCTTTAATTTTACAGTAAAAAAAGATACCTGGCTGATTGCAAATCTGGAGTTAGTTAATATAGAAGATCTGGTATTAAAAGATAATATAGAAAGATTTCTCTTACCGGTTTGGGAAAACAACAAACTGGGTTTTATTAATACCCGGGCTGAACAAGTGGTTAAGCCAAATGCACTTATAAGTAAAGAAACAATACAACAAGAAGGTCTTGGTCCTTCGGTGGTGAGTTTTATAGAAATTACTGATACTTACCCTTATTTATTTCTTCAATTGAAGATACCGGGTTTCGCGCAAACCCAAAAAGCAGTATTTAACAGGAATGGCGAGCTTATTGCAAAAATGCCGTTAGAAAAGTTATCTGGTTATAACAAGGAAGGGGTAATATCTTACAGGGACGGCAGTTATGGATTTGTTGATGCAAAGGGAAGAAAGGTTTTGGATTATGAATATGATAAGATATCGACTATAAGGGGTTACAGTTATTTGGAGATAGAAAAAGATAGAAAAAAAAGCCTCTTTAACCCTGTAACAGAAAGAATTTTGGATTATGAATACGATGAGATATCGACTATACGAGATTACGATTATTTAGAGATAAAAAAAGATAGAAAAAAAGGTATTTTTGACCCTGTAGCTGGGGAGGTAATAATTGATATTGTATATGATGAAATAGTAACAAGCGGCTGGATGGAGGAGGGCCTTTTTAAAGCAGTAGATGGAAGTGAGGAGATATTATATGATAAGCACGGCAATAAGATTGTGAAGCTTGATTTTGATGAAACTGAAAGCCCTTCTGAAGGCTTTATTGCAGCAAGACAGGGTGACAGGTGGGGATTTATTAATCTTTCATGGGAATTAGTTATAGAACCAAAGTTTGAGGAGGTAGGGGAGTTTTCAGAGGGTTATTGCACAGTAAAACAGGAGGATAAGTGGGGGCTCATTGATAATAATGGAGAGATTATAATAGAGCCAAAATACAACAGGTTGGGTGTATCCTTCTTTGATGAAGGGATTTATTTTTTTAGGAATGGTACAAAGAGAGGTTATATAAATCAGGATGGGGTAATCATGGTAAAAGGTACGTATGATTTTTTGCATCCATATTTGTATAATAATAGACTGCTCTTTGTTTTTGAAAAAAACGAGAAAGTCGGCTTGTTATCAGAAGAAGGAGCGATGGTAAAAGAACTTCTTTTTGAAGACTACTCTTCACCTTGTAAGGTGGCAACCTGTAATCCGGCAGCTGACTATATAGCATCAGATTACCTGGTTTTTGAAAAAGATGGGCTCCAGGCAGTATTCCATGAGGGTGAGCTTGTAACTGATTTTAAATTTGAAAAGATATCCGGATTTGGCCTTCCCATGGAATACTCAGGTGTGATTCAGTTTATAGCAAGAGTAGAAGGAGAAAAGGAAAAAGGGCTTTATGATGTGGAAGAAGGGGAATATATAATAGAACCTGGCGAATACGATGATGTTAGTTATTTAAGTAATAACAAGATCAGGGTAAAACAGGGTAGCAAATATGGTTTTGTAGATGAAGCTGGCAGTAAATTGATTGACCTGGAGTATGATTATGCCACTTATTTTAGAAATGAATTGGCTGCCGTGAAAAAAGGTGATGATGTAAAGTTAATTAACCAGGGTGGAGAAACTGTAGATTACGTAGAAGAAATTGAAGAAGGGATATTTATGGAATGTGAAGAAAGAATTCCACTTGGATTTGAAGAAAGGCTTTTATTAGAATGTGAAGAAAGGATTTTAAGATTAGATTATTTAACTTGTCCGGAAGTTTATCGATTAAACTACCGTTATTATTTCAGTAAAGATCACGGTTGGCTTAAAAAACCGGAATAGTTAAGTAATGATAATAGTGATAAGGTAGTGATAAGGGACGGCAGACTGTAAGATCTTATCAGATATCTTCCAGAGAGTGGGGAAAAACATCCGTTTTTATTGAAGAAGGGGAGACTATATTATGGATGGGCAGACAGGTAAGGTTGCCTGTTGAAGAGACGGGCAAGTACCTTGATCTTCTTGGTGTTGGTTCCTCTGGCGATGTGGTGATAGTTGAATTAAAAAAGGGCAGAACCCCTCGGGAGATAGTTGCTCAGCTCTTAGAATATTCTGCCTGGATAGACAGCATGAACTACGAAGATCTAAATGAGATTGCCATAAAATACTTTCAAGAAAAAGATACAGGAGATAATCGCAGCTTGTTACAGGCCTATCAAGAAGTATTTTTGGCAGATGCTGATGAGGAAGAAGAGATTAGTATAGAATTTAATACGAATCAGAAGCTTTTTATTGTAGCTGAGGAGATTACGCCTACTATTCGCCAAGTAACTTCCCATCTGCGAACCAAGTATCAAATGAACATATTTTCCATGGAGTATAAAATTCAGAAAACAGAACAGTGTAAATTTTATCTCGGCACGGAAAAAAATTGGTGTTGATAGAAAAAAATCAGGTTTGGTTAAAATAAAATATCACCCCTATTTTTGGTTGCCTTTATCGCCTGATTCTGTAAAGTGGAAAGTTACCCATCCTGGTAAAAATGATTTCCTGATTAATCCTTGGTACAAAATTGCCGGAAAAAGGAGTGAAAATTATGATATGAGTTTTTAGTATTAGTACACTATTTCTATGTATAGCAATACTGCTTCTGTTGCATATACATTTTTCAATAATATTAACCACTTTATGTCATGAATCTTAATATGAAAGAGGAAAAGGTGATGAAAAAAATTGTTATTTTTGATGTTATGGGAGTTGTTTTTGAAGTTGGTGATGATACCAATGACCTTTTAGTTCCCTTTATTCATAATATAGAAAAGACTATTCCCCAAGAAAAAATTGTAGAATTATACTTAGAAGCCAGTTTAGGTAAAATATCAGCGTATAAATTTTGGTTAGGCTTGGGTTTTGAACCGCAAAATATTGAATCTATTCAAAGGCAATACCTTGAAACTTGCCTGACTCTTGACAAACATTTTATTGAATGTATAAAAAAAATTAAGGAGAAAGGATATAAAACTGCTTTATTATCAAACGATGTTTTGGAATGGAGTGTATACTTAAGAGAATACCATGATATTAACAAATATATTGACTTTTCTTTCATAAGTGGCGATTTGGGTATACGAAAACCCGATCCTGAAATTTACAAAGTAGCTTTAAGGGATATGGTGGCAACACCTTCTGAATGTATATTCATCGACGATCACCCTGACAGAGTAGACGCGGCGGCTGAACTCGGCATTACTTCAATATTATTTAATAGGGAAAAATATAAATATAACGGATTACAGATTTTATCGTTTCTAGATTTGCTCAAAATTCTCGGAATAGCAGAAAGGTAGTTAATAAAATGAAAGATTTACATGATTTGCTTAATATTATTGATGAAGTTGAGAGTGAATTGGTAAATAAACAGAAATATGAATTTAATTTGTTGGGTATCGATTATAAGATTAAGAATGAAGGGACAGTCTGACAGGTTCCTTGTCCCACTTGTTTTCATTAATAGTGTCAGAAGAAAAATAATGTTGAAGGAACCGTAGTAGAATTTACCCTATTATGCTGTGGAATATAAATAATTAATATTTTGTGGGACAAGGGACCTGTCCCCGCGTCCCTATGTGGGACAAGGGACCTGTCCCCGCGTCCCTATTAACCTATGGGAAACAAATAACCACGATCCCCCCGAAGGCAAGATTAAAAGGGGCTACGTTCCGGAAATTAATGAGGCACCGGATAACAAGAGTTATGCTCTTTATTATCAGAAAAAAAAAGAGATAGAACAGCTAATGAAGTGCCGTAATGTAGAAATATAAAGTTACGTTTTTATCTAACCTAAATTAAAGTTAAAGTAATATTTACACCTATATGCAAAAAAGGGTAAATTATAAAAAAAACAGATATATACAATAATACTTTTGTTACAGATTCGCTAAGTTTATAGCTTTTATTTTTAAACCAACCTGAGAATTGTAAGTGATTTCTGTAAATCAAAAACATTATTGTAATATTTGCTATAGCAATAAGTACAAGCATTGGAATTGTTAGCTGTATATTTGCAAGGTTATAGAAAATCTGCTGTATACCAAATAGCAGCAAATATCCTACTGATACTATTATAGCAGTTCTAATAAACTCAAATAAAAATATAAATAAATATTTTAAATATATTAAAGCAACTTTTAGCAAGTATTTCATTAAAACCACTCCATCTCCTATACAAAATGTTTAATAATGATCATCAATATTATGCCATAATATGGGTAAAACATATAGCCCAAACATATGTTCAGGCTATATGTTTTACCATTTAACAAATTAATTTAGAATTTAATCCACTCTTTTTTCTTCTTCAATACTACATGTTATAGTTCTTCCTTCTTCAGTTTGCTTATCTCCATAAGCTGCTATAGTAGTATATACTGCAAAAGCACTAAAATGATCTTCTGAATCTAATACTGCCTCATTTCCATCTATCCAGTTAGTGTCCATACCTCCAGTATAGACACGCCCTAAACCACTACTTCCTACAACACCATATGCATCAATATCTACACGTACTCTCATTTTTTCAGCATCGTTAACATAACCTGCCCATGCAGTTAAATCTTTTGCCTCAATAGAACGATTCCATAAACCTTCATTGTACTTTATTGTTCCATTAAGACTAACCGAATTTCCGTAATCATTCTCTTTATAACCAGTTACATCCCACTCAGGATTTCTACTCCATGATTCTATTGATATTTCATCTTTGCTTTCATTAAATATGTTAATCATATCATTGTCAAATGTTATCAAAATGTAAAAATCATCTATTGGAATTTCTTCTCCTACATCATATTCTTTTTTCATATCACGGTAATCTTCTTTTTCATAATTACCTCGTTCTATATTTCTTATTGCATCATTTAGTCTTTTTAAGTCTTTGTTTAAATCTATTAATTTATCCTTATCTATATCATATTCCTGTTTTAGCTTACCTATTCCTTTCTCAAGTCTATAAGTCCCATTATTATTTTGGGATATACTTGATTTTAATTCCTTGATTTCTATTTCAGGATTGTATATATCTAATAATTGTAATATTTCATCATCTATTTTTTCTGGTGAAAAAGCTATGTTTGAAGGATCTACGTTTTCCGGCGCATTAGAATGCTCAGGCGGCCCCGCATGCTCCGGTGGCCCAGCACCTTCAGGCGGCCCCGCAGCTACAGACGAAACACACAATGTCAACAAAAACGCAACTACCAAACAAAAACTAACTGCACTCTTAAATACTTTCTTTTTCATTTTTCATTCTCCTCCCTTTTTTAATAAGTTTTAAGTAAAAGTCTTTGATAAAGATACGACTGGCTTAATTACATATAA
>Ga0207421_10004394_pt1 | contig 16217 bp, 11 predicted proteins | sample SodLakKL_010_SED_4_FD_187542 | JGI IMG/M metagenome (GOLD analysis project Ga0207421, IMG submission 187542) | Alkaline sediment microbial communities from Lake Tanatar, Kulunda Steppe, Russia - 8KL_010_SED (SPAdes) (version 2) | ecosystem: Environmental > Aquatic > Non-marine Saline and... | reverse complement strand
GAAAGAAAAATACGACGCCCTGAACCGCGATTTGCAAGAAATCCGGAGAAAATACAATTACAAATACGCCAAAGAAGCCTGGACAAACAGCGAAAAAGAGGCGTGGAAAAAAGCGGTGCGCCTCTTGACGGATCAGGGCGAACATAGGCGAAAATGAATTCCGGCATACCAGATGCCGGGATTTTTTTGTGTTGACGAACAAAAACAATCGTGATACGATAATAGTAGTGATAAACATTACAACTAATGAAAGCGCTTCAAATAAGGGGAGAAATTTATGGATGAATATGCACTAATGAAAGAATTCGGGTTTTCCAAAAACGAGGCCAAATGTTACGTGGCTTTGTTGAAAAAGAGTCCAATGACCGGGTATGAGGTGGCCAAGCTTGCCAACATTACGCGCACCATGGTCTACGACACCTTGAAGCGGCTTGAACGAAAAAATGCTGTCCTGCCAATCGAGGGCACACCAAAAAAGTATGCTCCCGTCAATTATCGTGACTTAGTGGCGAACATGAAAGAGGACTATACTTCAAAACTTGATGCACTTGAAAAGCGACTGGAAAGAATTGAAGAGACTGAAAAAGATGAAGAGTATGTTTTGAACATATCGAGCTATGATGAACTGTTGGTTCGTATGGAAAAAGGCATCGAAAATGCCGAGAAGGACATCTATCTTTCGATGTGGGACAAAGAAGCAGAATTGTTCGAGTCCGCACTTAGACGAGCGCATGAGCGCGGCGTTGCCATCCATGTTTTTTCTTTTTGCGAGTTGCCTTTTGACTTCGGGCGTCAGTATACATATGGAATGAAAGACGCTTGCCGAAAATTTCCCCGCCGAAGGATAATTGCTATCTTCGATCGTAGTGAAATGGTGGTTGGAGACGGCAATGGCGGCGATTCACAAATGCGCGTTTACACTAAAAACAAAGCCTTGCTCTCAACGGCGATGGACCAAATACTACTCGACATCATCTTATATTACACTTTGAAGAACCAAGGGTATCTCGAAGAGGATGTCGATGTTGATACATACAATGAAGCAATCGAGAAGTTTTTCAAGTCTATTCGTATTCCATGGGAACAATTCCCCGGCATTGAAGCCGACGAAGTTCGGAAAAAGTAGGAGGTTGTCATGTTTAAACCGTTGAATCATTATAAACCGAATCTTGAAAAAACCATGGACCAAATGAACAAAACCTATGAAGACGCACTTCACAACAAAGGGGGCAATGTAACGTTCCGCGCATTGCCGCCTGTTGACGTTCAAGTTTTTGAGGACTTTGACCTTACGAACTATAACTATGAAAACGACATCGAACAATACGCCGATGATTTGTGCCGGATGTATGAACGTTCTTTTGAAGCACGCAAAGATGTGGACGACAATATGATTCCCTGCATCACACCCGTTTTGGGGATTGGTGATTTCTCTGCTTTTGTTGCGGGGGAGATAGAGTTTAGAAAAGACACAAGCTGGTCGAAACCCGTTTTGCACAATCTTGACGACTGGAAAGAATTTCCAAAACTCGGCACCAGCAAATGGTACAAAAGACTGATGAAGATTACGGAAGCGCTCTTGAAACGAGCGAAAACAGGCGGCATTCCTTTCAACCGTGGATATTTTTCGCCATTGGATTTGGCGGCAGCCTTACGGGGTGACGCCATCTATACGGATTTTTTCGACAACCCCGAAGGATTGAAAGAATTGCTGGATTATTGTACAAAAGCCACAATTCAATACGCTGAGGACGTTCTGAAACTAACGGAAAAGCATTTGGGCGAGACACGTTATGGCATGTGGTTTTTGCACGGGAATATCAACATGGGCGAAGACATCGCCTGCAACATTTCTCAAGAGATGTATGAGGAGTTTTGCGCACCCTACACACAAAAAGTCATCAATCATTTCGGCCGAGGCCATATGCATACCCATTCGAGCGGCATGCATCTTTTGAAACCGATTTGCTCAATGGACGGAGTGGTCAGTTTGTGGCTACCTACCGATCCTAATACAAAGCGTCCGATTGACGATGTCGAGGACTTGCTTAAAAAAGTCGGAGCCGTTAACCAAGCCATTGATTGCGAGTCTTTTTCGGATATAAAGGACAATAAAGAACTTTTGAAACGCGGCAACTTTTCCATTACGTTGCCGGTTGACTCTGTTGAGGAAGCCAATCGCTATGTCGAAACGTTCAAACGTTTATTTGATGAAGAGAGAAAGGCTGCGAAAGACAAATAACGAGGTGCCTGTATGCGGAAATTGACGCTGACACTTCTCGGAATGTTCACATTTGCGCTGTTATCGTTTGTTTCGACCGATGTCGAGGCTGACGATCAGACAGTACGGGTGTGGTTTTCCCACATCGAAGCGGAAAACGAAGCGATGCGAGACATAGCTTCTGATTTTTCGGATGAAACCGGCGTTGATGTTGAAATAATAAGCCGTCGCAGCATCTTTGATGCTCCTAACGATCTTGCGAACAATGCCGAAACTGCAAATCGTCCCGATATTGTGTTCATGCAAGCGCCGGATATCGGAAGAATGGTGTATTCGGATCTTCTAAAACCTCTAGACGTTTCGGATTACGAAGACCGATATGCCTCAGTGGCCACCGAAGCATTCTATTATGACGGGCAGCATTATGGCGTTGGGTATTCCGTGGATACGAGCGGTCTTGTTTACAATAAGGATTTAATCGCTGAAGAAGACCTTCCGAAGACGTGGGATGAGTTTTTTGAGAAGGCTGAGGATTTGACAACACATACACCATGCGGCGCCATTGATGTGTATGGTGCACGCTTAAACCCTAGAGACATGTGGTTCAATTATCCTTTGATGGAGAGTTTCGGAGCGTATTATTTCGGCAGGACTCCGGATGGGTCGTACAACCCCTACGACATCGGGCTGGACAACCAGGGCATGCTGGAATATGTGGATTTCATGAGAGATTTGATGGACTTAGGGTTGACTTTGGACAACCCCAACCAAAGCGAAAGTCATATCTCATCGAATTTCGCGAACGGCCGGCTGGCCATGATGCTTTATGGGCTATGGAACGCTTCCGTCTATCAATCCCGCGACATCGACTACGGCATTGCCCCATTGCCCGGAAAAACCGAAGAACAGCCTTCTGAAGCGCTCACTACAGTTCAAGGCTTCGTTGTAAATGAATTTACGCGTAACGAAGAGGGGACGCTTTCCTTTTTGGAGTATTTGCTTGAGGATGAAAACCAGCAAACCTTGATTGAAGCGGGGAACCGTGAAGAACGCAAAACCGGAGAACGCAACCCGGCGAATCTCAGTGTGATGAACAGCGATTATGTGCAAAAAGACGATATATTGTCCTCCTTGAGCGAATTGAACGCTCATGCGCAACCGTTTCCCAATGTGCCCGAAGGACCGATATGGTACAACCACGCTCCAACAATCTTGCAGACCATATTTTACGACGACGCGAATGCGGAAGAGAAGCTAGAAGAACTGACGGACGCTATTCGTGCCGACGTAGCCGTCATGGGTGAAACTTACGAACACATCGAAATTCCGTGGTATGTACACCTTTTGGCTGCGTTGGGTGTCTTTTCGTTGGTGGGCACGGTGGTGTTTTTTCGCCGGCGCCGCCGTGTAAGCATCAAAGCCGGAAATCCCCCGAAATGGAGAACAACGCTCTTTGCCTGGCTATTCTTATCGCCCTTTTTCATCCTTTTGGGCATTTTCTATGTTTTTCCTATAGGACACAATGTGTTTTTGTCTCTTACAGACTATAGCGGAGTCAACCTTCGTGATTACGGACTGATTGGTTTTGAGAACTATCGGACCATCTTCACCACCGGAATCACCGGGTTGCTTTCGATGACGATATGGACGTTTTTCTTTGCGTTTTCGGTCATTTTCCTTTCGTTCATCATGGGATCTTTGGTGGCGGTGATTTTGGACAAGTTCGACATGCGCATTGCAAAAATCTATCGATTGGTTTTCATTCTTCCCTGGGTCATTCCCGCAATCATCACCCTTTTGATGTGGCGGGGACTGTTGGAGACCGATGGCGGCTTCGTCAATCAGTTGCTTCAATTGATGCGTCTTCCGAAAATTCCATGGCTAACACATCCGGTGTGGGCTCGTGTGAGTTCCATCTTGGTCATGACGTGGTTCTCGTTCCCTTACTATATGATTGTCGCCTTCGGCATGCTCAAATCCATTCCCAAAGAAAGCTATGAAGCCGCCGAAATGGACGGTGCGAATTCTGTGCAGGTTTTCCGTTACATCACTTTACCTTGGTTGTTCAAAGCGTTGATTCCGGTATTGATTATGGGATTTATCATGCAGTTCAACCAGTTTGGCGTTTATATTTTGACCGAAGGCGGTCCGACAACTGGTTCGCTGGGCGAACCCGGTGCGACCGACTTGTTGATAACGTTTGTGTTCAATTTGGCGTTTAACACCCATCGTTACGCTCTTGCCGCAGCGTACTCGGTCATCATCTTCATTCTTGTCGGCGTCTTTGCGGTGTTGAGCATGGTAGTTGCTCGGAAACGGATGGAGGTGTAAAGATGCGTCCTAAAACGAAAAAAAGACTGATACGCGCGCTGCTTCATGGGTTTTTGGTCGTTTTGGCGTTTGTGACCATTCTGCCGTTTGGCTATATCGTTTTGCTGTCCTTCGGCGAAGGGGTCGTTGGGGCGGAAGCAACCATCCCTGAGGCTTTTACGCTTGGAAATTATCGAGCCCTTTTTGAAGAAACCGCCTTCGCTTCTTGGTTCATCAACTCGCTGCTGCTATCTCTTGCGGCGATGGGCATCGCGATTGTCTTGGTTTCTCTATCGGTCTACGCCTTTTCCCGATTAAACTTTTTTGGACGTTTCAAGACTTTCAACTTTGTCATGCTCGTCCAAATCTTTCCGCTTACTCTCTCGATGGTGTCGATTTTCCGAATCTTTATGGTGTTAGGGTTGTTGAATCGTTTATCCGGCTTGATCATCGTCAACTCTGTTTTGGCTTCGGCGGCTCTGGTGCTTGTCGCCAAAGGCTATTTTGACACAATCCCAAAAGAGATGGATGAAGCGGCTTTGTTGGACGGTGCCGGACGATTGAAAATTTTCTACAAAATCATCATGCCTTTGGCAAAACCTATTTTGGCTATTGTGGCCATGCAAAGTTTTGTCCTTGCTTATAACGAATACGTGATTGCAAGCGCCGTGATGACTGAAGGAATCGATTCCATGCCTTTGGCCGTCGGACTTCAAAGCTTAATCGTCGGACAGTATGGTACGAACTGGAGTCTTTATTGCGCCGGGGCGGTCATTGGAAGCATTCCCATGCTCGTGTTGTTTTACTCGCTACAGAAATATTTTATCAGCAATTTGACGTCAGGCAGCGTCAAGGACTAGGAGGAATATTATGGAGAGATCGGCCGTATACCACATCAGCGAACACGTCTACGCCTACCCTGTAAAAAGTGATGTTTTGGCGGTCCGCTTGAAAGTGAAAAAAGACGATGTCCATTGCGTCAGAGTTCATTACAAAAACATCTACGACCATCAAGCGAAACCGCAGGCGAAGACTATGGAAAAAATACTGTCCGATGCGCATTGCGATTACTACGAGAGCGAAATCCACGTTCCCGGGAAGCGTTTCAAGTACTATTTTGAATTGCTTTTTGAAGAGGGACAACGCTTCTATACAGCTGACGGGTTCTTGAAAGACATCGGACATTTCAACGCTTTCTTCTATCCTTACATCAATCAAGACGATTTGCTGGATGTGCCGCTTTGGGCAAAAGGCGAAACCATTTACCAAATCTTTGTCGACCGTTTCGCAAACGGCGAAACGTCAAACGACCCCGCAAACAAAAAATCGTGGGGTAGTCGCCCTGACCGCCGCACATATTACGGTGGCGACCTTCAAGGAGTCATTGAGCAACTAGATTATTTAAAGGGCTTAGGCGTCAAGATTTTGTATTTGAATCCGCTTTTTGCCTCTCCGACTTACCACAAATACGACATTGAAGACTACTACACCATTGAGAAAATTTTCGGAGGCGAAAAAGCGCTTGAATCACTTGTTGAAAAAGCGCATCAAAAAGATATGAAAATCATCCTTGACGGAGTCTTCAACCATTGCAGCAGCAATCATCCTTATTTTCGGGACGTGCTTGAAAAACAAGAAGCCTCTCCCTACAAGGATTGGTTCATGATTGATTCTTTTCCTGTTTCTAAACAAGAACGGAATTATGACAGTTTTGGCGGACTGGTGCCGAGCATGCCGAAATTTGACACAACAAACCCCGAAGTCATCGGATATCTAACGGATGTTGCGGCGTATTGGACAAAGACCTTGAACATCGATGGTTGGCGACTGGACGTTGCCGACGAAGTCTCTCATACGTTTTGGAAAACCTTCCGCACAAAAGTTAAAAAAGCGAAAAGCGATTTGCTGATCATCGGGGAAGTTTGGAACCATGCCTCGCGCTGGCTGCAAGGCGATGAGATGGACACAGTCACAAACTACAAATTCCGTGAATGGTTGAACCGCTTTGCCCTGCAAGAAATCTCAGCTTCCACCTTTTGGGAGAAAATACAGGCGAACATGGCTCTTTACAAAAAACCTCTTTTTCCCTACTTAATCAATCTTGTCGGCAGCCACGACACCATCCGCAACAAAACCCTGTTAAACGATGAGGCGCTGCATTACCTATCGTTTGCGCTGATGATGATGTTTGAAGGGATGCCGCTCATCTATTATGGAGACGAAGTCGGCATGGAAGGCGGGGAAGACCCTGATAACCGCCGTGCCATGCGCTGGGAGTTGACCGACACCGTTTTGGCCGAGAACATCCGGCAACTATGCCGCTTTCGAGCGCGAAGCGAAATCCTAAAAAAAGGCACGCTTCGCCCACTGTCTCTCGACAAAAGAATCCTCGGATTTGAAAGGACGTACCAAAACGAAACACTCACGGTAGTGTTCAACTTCAGCGAAGCAACCTATACTTTCGACGCTTACGAAGTCCAAACCATTCATTTCGGAGAAGCGACCCTCCAAAACGGTCTTCACATTCCACCGAAACAATTCGCAGTGGTGAGTTGAATGGAACCCTATGTGAGGATTGACACCCCGCTTGAAGACTTTCAAGTGCTTCAACACAAAAACGGACATAAAACGTTGGAACTTGAGGGAACCTACAAAGTACGTTCGCCGAAAGACCAAGTCATCTGTCGTGTCTACTTTGAACAAGAAAACCTCATGGTCGCGGAAGAAAAGCCCGCTATGAAAAACGGACGCTGGCAATGCACGTTTGAACTACAAGCGGGGACCATATACCGGATTGAGACCGGGTTGTTGCTTAAGGAAACCGGTTTTGATGGCCGATACGTCTCAAGAGGTGACATTGTCCGTCATGTGGGTGTGGGTGAAGTGTTTTTAGTCGCCGGACAAAGCAACGCCGTCGGATATGCGCGTGAAGCGCTTGAAGATGGCCCTGAATACGGCGTCTTCATGTACGACCGTCTAAACAAGTGGTCGCTCGCATCGCATCCGATTGGTCATGTTGATGCATCAAAAGCGAACGCTTCCATTTTGATGAGCGGCCACAGCCCTTGGCTCGCTTTCGGCAAGAAGATATACCGCGAAAAACATATGCCCGTTGGTATTGTGCCTCTCGCTTTAAACGGCAGTTTTATCGAACAATGGTACAAGGCATCCGGTTTGTTCAAACAATTGATAGACACGGCCAAAAACGCTGGGCACTTGATTTTCTACCAAGGTTGTTCCGATACCCGCACAATGCATCAGCACTATCAAGCGCGGCTTCACAGCTTCATCGGAGAAGTCCGTAAGACTGCGCCGGCTTTAAAGATATATTTGATTCAAATCAGCGGCACCACGATGCCGGGTGTTGAGGCAAGCGGATGGAACGTTGTCAGAGAAGCCCAGCGAAGCGTCGCAACCGCTTGGAACATTCCTTTAATCACCACTTATGATTTGAAGGATTATAGCGACGACATCCACATCGGCGCGAAAGACAATCTGAAAATCGCACAGCGAATGTATCGGGCCTACACCAAAGGGCCGTCCGTTCAAGCAAAATTCGCATATCGCCATAGCGACGGGACAATCCGCATCGAGCTCACCAAGAATGTGCCGCTTCGTGTTCCCAAAAAGATTCCCATAAGAGTGCATGACGCGGAGGGAAACGACCTTCAGGTGGAAAGAATCAAACAGTGCCAGGAGAATCTCTACATCGAGCACAAACCGGGACAAGCCCAAAAAGTTTCATTGACTTTGGGTGCCTATTGTCAATTTGAGCCCATTCAATCCGATGACCAACCACTTTCGTATTTTAGTTTGTCTTTGTTGAAGGAAAAAACAGCGAACAATCGCTGAAAAATGGAGGATAGAATATGTCACGAATGAAAGTAGTTTTTGCTGCAACTTATCTTATGATATTTGGCGCACTGCTCGTAGGTTGTCAACGAACTACGACGTATGAAGTAGTCTTCGACCACAACTACGAAGACGCACCGGAGGCGATTACCATCGAAGTCGAAGAAGGCGAAACCGTGTCTTCTCAATCTGTATCGCGAGAGGGTCACCAGTTTCAAGGCTGGTACACTTCGGACGACTTTGAAGAGAGCTTTGATTTTGACACGCCCATTGAAAGCGACATGACGCTCTATGCAAAATGGGAAACGGCCGAAGACATGCTGAAGATCACCTACGAATACAACTATGAAGGTTCTCCAGACGCGCTTGTGGAGTACATCGACGAGGGCGATGGCGCACCGGAGCTTGATGTTTCAAGAGAAGGGTATACTTTCTTTGGTTGGTTCACCGATGAAGATGGCGAGAACCACTACACCTTCGACGACGAACCCGATGAAGACTTGACCCTTTATGCTTACTGGGTCGAAGCGCAAAACTATTATTTAGGAACCAGCGCGAATGGTTATCAGACGCCCAGAGACGGAGAATACGTATTTTCACCAGTCCTTGGGAAGCCCGGCTTTTATGAACTGGAAATTGATTTCACCGAAGACAACCGCGACCCTACCTATGATGGACATTTCTACAAAGTGAGCACCGGCGGATGGGGCGAAGAGGAATGTTACGGCGTCGACCATTATGCGTTCCAACCCGCACCCGAACAGACAATGGAAGACGGGACCACTGTGGGATTGGGGTCTATCTACATCGCAGAAAACACAACGCTCACGATTTTGTTTGACGAAAACACCGAGACCATTTATGACGACTACGAACACGTTTTTGAAATTCCGCGGATCTATGGAGATTTCAACGAAGACATGGACCGTGGCGAAAATTGGAGCTTTAAAGACGATGAAGCCTTGACGCTTACCGACGATACGGGCGACGGCCTCTACACCGGGCTGTATAAAATCCCCGCCTATGATGGCGATGGTGACGGGTTCAACATGGCGGTTGCGATTTCCGTTTCCTACGATATGGATTGGCATGCATTCGGCGTGCGCGATCAATACCGTTTTGACGGAGAAGAGGCCGGCATGGGTGAAACAAGCGTGTTGGCCCCCGATGAAGAAACCATCTATGAATTCACTTATGACAGCGAAACCAACAAGACGACGTATGAAAAACTTGAATCCGGTGAGATTCGCACCTTTGAGAATCCTCGTATTTATGGCAGTTTCAACGATTGGCAGTTTGAAGGCGATAGCGTGATTGAACTGAAGGACCCCTATGGTGCCGGCGTTTATGAAGGTTCAGACTTGCTTCCGAAGTATGAAGACGACAACGAGGGGCACGCTTTGTTGGTTGCACTTTCCGTCAAACTTTATGACGACGAATGGGGCATCCGCTGGGGTGTTGAAGAACAATACCTCTTTGACGGCACTCCCGCCGGCATGGGCGAAAGCAGTTACTTGGCTCCGGAGGAAGAGACTTTTTACACTTTCTTGTTTGATTCAAACGACAAGACGACCGAAGTTCTAACCCCTGAACACGGCGACGAACGAGCCATTCAAGGACCGAGCGTCTATGGGGATTTCAACGACTGGGACTACTTTGGCGACGAATCGGTGTTCTTATACGATGAAAATGACGACGGCGTCTATCATGGCACATTGGAACTTCCGGCCTATGAAGGCGACGACGATGGCCACTCTGTCGTTGTGGCTATCACCCATGAATATTTCGACGATGAATGGGGTCAAAGATGGGCCGTCGGCACCCAGTATAAACTTGACGGAACCGAAGCCGCAATGGGCGCCGTAAGCCATCTTGCGCCCGAGGAAGACACTTTCTACCACCTGAGCTACAACTCTGAAACCAACGAAACAGAGGTTTTGACCATGAGCGATGGCGACGTGTTGGACTTTGCAACACCCAGACTTTATGGCTGCTTCAACGATTGGCAGCTTTCCGGCCCGGAAGCTATGGCTCTTGAAGAAACCGAAGAAGAAGATATCTACGAAGGTGTATTCTATTTCGACGCTTACGAAGGCGACGAGGACGGATACATGGCGGCCATTGTGCTTTCCCAAAAATTCTACGACGATGAGTGGGGACGCCGTTTCGGTGCGGAAGAACAATACGACTTTGACGGCAACGATGCCGGCATGGGCGGCACCGATTATTTCGCGCCTGATGAAAGCGGATATTATCGATTCACATTCGACGCAAACACTAACGAAACAGAGATTGAAGCGATTGAGTAACAAATGTGCCGGGGCATTGCGCCCCGGCCATCCTGACAAAAGAGGCGAATACTATGTATAAAAACCCTAAGAGAACTCCCGATTTCCAAAACCTAGAAGCGGTATTGAACAAACAAGTTCCCAAACGCCCCGTGCTGTTTGAGTTCATATTGGGCGACGATATAAAAAAACACTTGACCGACGGACTATACCGAAGTGACACCGATTACAACGAAGCATATTGGACCATGCGCGCGTTTTATTCGGCTGGGTACGATTTCTCACCCATCGTCCTGCGCGGAATGGAGTTTCCCCGTGGGGAATTGGACGAACAGCATGAAACCAAATCGATCAACGACGGCGGTTTGATTTCCGATTGGCCTTCGTATCGACGATATTCATGGCCGGACGCCAAAAACGCGAATTACGCCATGCTCGATCAAATGGCCGAGGCGTTGCCAGAAGGCATGCGTTTGATTCCCTTCAGTCACGACGGGATTTTGGAAAACACCATCGGCTTGGTTGGATATGAGAGGCTTTGTTTGATGCTTTACGACAACCCCGAACTGCTTGAGAAGATTTTTGCGTCTGTGGGCCGTCGCATCCGTGATTACTTCGTTCGTTGCTTGGCGCATGAAGTGGTCGGCGCCGTGCTTTTAAACGACGATTGGGGATTCAAATCGCAGACGATGCTTCCGCCTGATGCGTTAAGAAAACATGTTTTCCCCTGGTACGCAGAAATTGCCGAAGAAGCACATAAACGGGGGAAATACGTCATTCTCCATTCTTGCGGCAACTATGAAGCCATTGTCGACGACATCGTCCATACGATGAACATTGACGCCAAGCAATCGTATGAAGACAACATTGTGCCCGTAGAAGAGGCGTATGAGAACCTCCAAGGAAAAATTGCCGTCATCGGCGGCATAGATATGGATTTTCTTTGTCGAGCAACACCAGAAGAGGTTTACAACCGTTCCAAAGCAATGATTGAAAGAACCAAAGAACGTGGGGGATTTGCGCTTGGAAGCGGAAACAGCGTTCCCGATTATGTCCCGATAGAAAACTATCACGCCATGCTTGACGCCGCGTTTGATTACGACGAGGAGGAATGAAAGATGAGTAAAGGTTTGTTGTTTGACGTCTTGTCCCACAAGAAAGTTTCTCGACCCGGGTGGGTGCCGTTCGCCGGTGTGCATGCCGGAAAACTTTGCGGCCATTCGCCTGAGGATATGCTGAAAGATCCTCAAAAACTGATTGAAGCCTTGCGAGAAGTACACAAATTGTATCAGCCCGACGGAATGCCTATTGCATTTGATTTGCAAATTGAAGCAGAAATACTTGGCTGTGAACTGAAATACTCTCCCGATGGCCCGCCGCAAGTTGTCTCACATCCTTTACAAGGAGACAAACGGATACCATGCGATTGCCTCATGCCGGATGAACATAGCGGACGCTTGCCCGTCGTTTTGGAAGCGACACGACAAATGAAAGAGGAAGTTGGCGAGGAAGTCGCATTGTACGGTCTAGTTTGCGGCCCTTTTACGCTTGCTTCCCATTTGCGCGGTACGGAAATCTTTATCGACATGTACGACGACATGGACTATGTCAAGAAGCTTGTGGAATATTGTCAACGTTTCATAGAAACCGTTTCGCAGTTGTATATTGATGCAGGCGCTGATGTCGTTGCGGTCGTCGACCCGCTCGTCTCGCAAATATCAAAGGACCACTTCAAAGAAGTCTTGGACAAGCCTTATCGGGATGTTTTCTCTTTCTTGCGGGAAAAAGACGTCTATTCATCTTTCTTCGTATGTGGAGACGCCACTAGAAACATCGAAGCCATGTGCGAAACCGCGCCGGATTCGATATCCATCGATGAAAACATCGACATGAAACCAGCGAAAAAGATTACCGATTCGTATAATGTAGCGCTTGGCGGCAACATTCCATTGACAACCGTGATGTTGCATGGCAGCCAACAAGACAACATGAAATACGCCATCGATTTAATCGACGAACTGGAAAACAGCGAACAGAACCTGATCATCTCACCAGGGTGCGACATGCCTTATGACACACCGCCGGAAAACACCATCGGCATTGCTCAAGCCGTGCGCGATCCAATGAAGACGCGCGAGTCTTTAAAAAATTATACCGCCGCTTCCGAATCGCCGATGGATGTGGATTTGCCCGATTACAACAACTTGAAAAAACCTTTGGTAGAAGTGTTCACGCTAGACTCGGAAACATGCGCAGCATGTACATACATGATGGGCGCCGCGAACAAAGCGAAAGAACGTTTTGGAGACAAAATAGACATTGTCGAACACAAATTTACACAAAAAGAAACCATTGCCCGCTGCCAAAAAATGGGCGTTACCAATCTTCCTGCCATCTACATCAACGGCGAACTGAAGTTCTCTTCCATCATCCCGAGCCTTGATGAACTTTCCGGAAAAATTCAACAGGTTCTCTAATCGATGGACATACTCTTTGTCACAGGATTTTTGGGCAGCGGCAAAACAACGTTTCTAAAAGAATATTTGAGACGTCACAGTGGTGAGAAAATCGGCGTCATTGTCAACGATTTCAGCAATATCGCCATTGACTCCGAACGGCTCAAAAGCGTATCGAAAGCAGTCGGAGCCGTCAGCGGGGGTTCTTTGTTTTGCACATGCAAGCAAGAGGACTTCCTCAAAAAGCTCAAAGAGTTCTCCCATAAACCCCTGTCCAAAGTACTAGTGGAAACAAGCGGCTTTTCCAACCCGGCGAATTTGTTGGAGCTTATGCGCACCGTCAAAAACACCCACCGTTATCGATATTTAGGTATGATTGCTCTCGCCGCCGCGGATACGGCAGAAAAAGTGCTACACACCAATGTCGCGGCAAAGGAACAAATTCGTCGGGCGGATTTGCTGTTTGTCAGCAAACTCGACGTCGTTGATCAATCTTTTGAAAGCATCCAAGAACTGTTGAAAAAAGAAAATCCACTTGCGCCTATATATCCTGTGCAGCATGGACAATACGAAGACGGATGGATTGAAGCTTTGAAACCGTCTTTGGATAGAGGGAATTCGACCATGGATCTTTCCATGCAATCGATCGAAGCCCGCTTGGATGGCGCATACGATATCTCTGATTTGACCCTTTTGTGTGAGATGATTTGGCCTTATGTGGAGCGCATCAAAGGTTTTTGCACTTTAGATGGAAAATCGTATTTCTTGAATTATACCGAAGAGGGTCTCCAAATTGCCCCTAGCGAAAAAACAACGTCTGACGATATAGTCTTTCTCGGTAGAAGTCCAAAAATGAATCGCCAAAAAATCCAAGAAATGTGCAAACCTTATTCGTTTATCGTTTTGAGGACATAAAAAAAACCGGCGTTTCCGCCGGCTTAATCCTCTTGATGAAGTTTTTGGGCTATCTCCGCCGCCGTCGCCGCATCCGCGGCGTAATAGTCGGCTCCGATTTTTTCGGCGAACTCCGCATTGACCGGAGCTCCGCCGACCATGACGGTGAACTGGTCGCGAACGCCTCGATTTTCCAAGACGTCAATGATTTCTTTCATTTTGTCCATCGTTGTGGTTAGAAGAGCCGATATGCAGATAATTTGAACGTTCTTCTCAATCGCTTCCTCGACAAAACGTTCCGCCGGGACGTCGACGCCCAAATCGGTAATCTCAAGACCTGCGCCTACAAGCATCATTTTGACGAGATTCTTGCCGATGTCGTGCAAATCGCCTTCTACAGTGCCGATGATTGCCTTGCCCTTAGGTTCGATACCGGATTTTGTCAAGATGGGCTTCACTATGTCCAATCCACCGTTTAAGGCTCGTGCCGCAATCAACACTTCCGGTACGAAAATCTCATTGTTTTTGAATTTTTTTCCGATTATGGACATGCCATCCAACAAGGCGTCCAATACATCGTTGACATCGTTGCCTTCATCGATTGCTTGTTGGACATGTTGTTTCACTTCCGGTGCTTGTCCGCCTTGCACCGCTTCCGAAATTTTTTCAAAACTGTTCATCACAATCACTCCTTTTCCCTTTCAATTGTAAAGACTGCACCCATAAAAGTATAGTATAAAACCGTTGAATATTCGCCGACAGAAAGAGGGAAGCTTATGGTTCGTGCATCGATAAACGTTCCCGAACTCACCTTGGAACACCTACGAAGCAAATTGAAAGTGTCTTCAAAAATCTGGCCGCAAATTCAAGACAATGTTGCCGATTTTAAGCGATTCATAGAAACTAATGCATCTCCCACGCTAGATTATGACATGGTTAGTGTTCCCAAGGATGTTTTGCAAGTCAACAACGGTAATGAAGACGACCCCAACAAGGATGTTGTGGTATGCGCATTGACGCTTGGCGCTGAAGCGCACAAATACTTTGAGAGCTTATCTGAAACGTTGGCCATACTTTACGACCAAGTGTTGAATGTGTATTTCTACGAAATTGTGAACAATGCCAAAAAACACCTTGAATCAGAAGTATCTTCGTCTTTGTCCGATGTGCGGGATTTTGCGAGGTCAAAAGCCGCTTTGATATATCAGCGCAACTTTCTTGATCGTATCGATGACGAGGCGATTCGCATGACCGACTCGGGCTATTTGCTACCAAACAAATCCATGGTGTTTTATGTAACCTATGGTGGGAACGGTTCAATCAAGGCTTGTGAATATTGTGACGAAGCCGATTGTTTGCATCGTAGAAACGATTGCGTCGGTTTGTCCGTCGTTCATGAAAAGGGTGTGAACGTACACGCAGTGGAAAAAGGTTCGAACCTTTTGCAAGCGCTCTTCAACAAAGGCTATTATGTCCCATCGGACTGTGGCGGCAAAGGAACATGCGGAACGTGCCAGGTTTCCATCACAAGCTCGAATGTTGAAAAGGTGCGCTCATGCGGTTATACCATCATCGATGACTTGTGTGTCGAAGGTGTTGCTCCTCGTGAAGCAACAAACGTTTCTGTCCAAGGCTCCAACAAATTATTTGACGGCGTACAAAAAGAAACGGTGAACAAAGAAACTTTTTATACCTTTTTCGGGCAAAGGCTATCGAAAACTACGCACGGTCAAGGAAATCAACTTGTGTTTGGTGTTGATTTAGGAACCACCACGGTCAGCGTCCAAATGTGGAAAGCAACCGGTGAACATCTAAGCGGCAAGCGTTTTTTGAACCCTCAATCGTTAGCGGGCGCCGATGTGGTCTCACGCATACAATATGGAAGCGATGAGAAAAACTATGCAAAGCTACGCCGGCTGATTCTTGACGAGCTGCAAAACCAAATGGTCCAAATGGCAAAAGTAGAAGGGTATTCATCAACTTCCGTTTTGTTGACGGTGTTGGCGGGCAATACCCTCATGCAACACATCGTCTTAGGGTGGCCCATTCAAACCATGGGCAAGGCGCCTTATGAAGCATACGCCTTGCACGAGTCATTACAAAGCGCCGAATCGCTTGGGCTTTCCATCGGCGGGAAAGTCTTTGTGTATCCTTCCATTTCCGCTTTTGTCGGTGGTGATGTCGTGGCGGGTCTTA
>Ga0207421_10004393_pt1 | contig 16221 bp, 15 predicted proteins | sample SodLakKL_010_SED_4_FD_187542 | JGI IMG/M metagenome (GOLD analysis project Ga0207421, IMG submission 187542) | Alkaline sediment microbial communities from Lake Tanatar, Kulunda Steppe, Russia - 8KL_010_SED (SPAdes) (version 2) | ecosystem: Environmental > Aquatic > Non-marine Saline and... | reverse complement strand
CATGAGGTAGTACGGGACGACAACCATCGCCGCTGCGACGACAACGAGTGCGACCCCCATCGCGGTCTCGCCAGCCAACAGGCGGCTAACGCCGAAGTTCGCTACTGGAATCGCAAAGATAAGCGTCCCGAGCAGACTGAGCAGATCGAGAATGCCAACTCTCATCAACTCGGTGTCTCGGCCGATCGGACAAAAACACGCCGACACCGAGCACAACCGCTTTTTGTGTGTGTCGACTCTCTTGGGTATGTTCACCGGAATCGTCGAAACTGCTGGTGAGATCGTAGGGATAGAAGATGATGAGGGTGGTCGCCGACTTCGTATTCTGGCGTCGGGACTCGACGATCTTCACCACGGTCAGTCAATCAGTGTCAGCGGCGTCTGTCTCACTGTCGAAACGTTCGAAACGGACAGTCCGGACGAGACGAGTTGGTTCGAAGTGTTTCTGGCCGCTGAGACCGTTGCAAAAACGTATCTCGGTGATACTTCAGTCGGCGAATCAGTCAACGTCGAACGGGCAATGCCCGCCGACGGCCGGTTCGATGGACATGTTGTTCAGGGCCACGTCGACACCGTCACCGAGATAACCGGGATCGAACAGGTCGGCGACGACTGGCGGTTTTCCTTCGCATTGCCCGACGGCTACGGCCGGTATATCGTTGACAAGGGCTCGATCTGCCTGGACGGTATCTCGTTGACCGTCGCAGCCATCGACCGCGAGGCAGAGACGTTTGAGGTGGCGATCATTCCGACGACCTACGAGTTGACAACCCTTCGAGAGAAATCAGTTGGCGATCCGGTCCACGTCGAAGTCGACGTGATCGCTAAATACGTCGAAAACATGCTGGATGGATACAACGACTGAGTCCCGTTTTATTGTAGTCAGTTGACTACCATTAGACGCACAAAAGTAGGGACTCTCTAACGGTACGTAGTAGCACGGAACGGGCGCGTTAAGTCACTGGCAACCCATCAGTCTGTATGCACTGGGCCGTCGCTGACTACCGCCGTTCGTTGCTACAGAGGGCGATTCGAACAGTATGAGCAAAGACCAGATTACCGTCCGTGGCGCGGAGGAACACAACCTCAAAGAGGTCGACGTCGACATCCCGCGCGATGCGTTTACGGTCGTCACTGGCCTTTCGGGGTCGGGCAAATCCTCGCTGGCGTTCGATACGATCTACGCCGAGGGCCAACGCCGCTACATCGAGTCGCTGTCGGCGTACGCCCGGAACTTCTTGGGCCAGATGGACAAACCGAAAGTCGAAGCCGTCGAAGGACTCTCTCCGGCGATCTCTATCGACCAGAAGAACGCCGCGAACAATCCGCGGTCGACGGTCGGCACCGTCACCGAACTCCACGACTACCTTCGCTTGCTGTACGCCCGAATCGGCACCCAGTACGATCCGATCACTGGCGAGGAGGTCGGCGAACAGAGTGCCCAAGAGATGGTTCGACAGCTCTTGAAATTCCCAGAGGGGACGCGGGCAAAAATCGCTGCGCCGGTCGTCCGCGACCAGAAAGGAGCCTTCGAGGACCTGTTTGACGAACTCATTGCCGATGGCTACTCCCGTGTCGAAGTCGACGGCGAATCGTTCGACCTCACGATTGAAAAACCCGATCTCGATAAAAACTACGATCACACAATCGACGTCATCGTCGACCGCGTCAAACTCTCGACCGATGGGCGCTCGCGGATCACCGACAGCGTCGAAACCGCCCTCGAAAAAACCGATGGTGTGCTCAAACTCATCGTTCCCGATCCACCCGAAAACCCGCCGCTCGGCTCGAATTCACGGTCGACGGGCGATCTTGCAGGCGACGGCGACGACCGGCTTATCGTCGAACTCTCCGAAGCACTCGGCAACCCCAACAGCGACTTTCAGTTTTCGGAGATCGAAACCCGTTCGTTTTCATTTAACAGTCCACACGGAGCCTGCCCCGAATGTGAGGGGATTGGCCAGGCCAAAGAGGTCGACGAGGACCTCATTATCCAGGACCCCTCGAAACCTTTGAAAGACGTCTTCGAAGCCTGGAGCTACAACCGGTCGTACTACCGGACCCGAATCGATTCGGTTGCCGCACACTTCGGAGTGAGCGTCGAAACACCATGGGAAGACCTTGAGGACGACATCCAGCGACAGTTCCTCTACGGAACTGATCGGCAAGTCGTCTTCGAGCGGTCGACCCGCAACGGCACTCGGCGGAAGGAAAAACGGTTCGAGGGTGTGATTCCCAATCTCGACCGTCGACACGTCGAGACCGACTCGAAAGGCACCAGAGAACACATCGAGGAGTATATGGCCGTCACCGAGTGTCCGGCCTGTAACGGAACCCGACTCAAAGAGCAGTCTCGACACGTCCTAGTCGCTGGCACCTCAATTACTGAGGTCAACCAGCTATCGATTGGCGATGCGCGTCGACATTTCGAGGGACTCGAAGCCGAACTCTCCGAACGCGAGCGCACCATCGCCACCGAGATTCTCAAAGAGATCCGTGCGCGACTTGGCTTCATGGAGGAGGTCGGTCTCGAATATCTCACCTTGGATCGCGAAGCCGCAACCCTCTCTGGCGGCGAGAGCCAGCGGATTCGACTCGCAACGCAGGTCGGTTCGGGGCTGGTAGGCGTTCTCTACGTGCTCGACGAACCCTCGATTGGCCTCCACCAGCGCGATAACGACCGACTACTTAATACGCTTGAAGGGTTGCGCGATCTCGGCAACACGCTGATTGTCGTCGAACACGACGAAGAGACGATGCGACGGGCCGACAACGTGATCGACATGGGGCCCGGCCCCGGCAAGCGCGGCGGCGAGATCGTCGTCCAAGGAGACTTTGATGAGATCTGCGATGCTGACAACTCAGTCACGGGTGAGTATCTCTCCGGTCGCACAGAGATCCCAGTTCCCGAACAGCGACGGGAGCCAAGCGGCGAACTCGTCGTGTGCGGCGCGCGCCAACACAACCTCGCAGATCTCGACGTGCCGATCCCGCTGGGCGTCTTTACCGCTGTCACAGGTGTCTCAGGGTCGGGCAAGTCGACGCTGATGCACGACATTCTGTACAAAAGCCTTGCCCGCCAGATGAACGACAACACGAGCGTCGACCCCGGCGAACACGACGCCCTAGAGGGGCTCGATCAGATCGAGACCGTCCGACTCATCGATCAGAGTCCAATCGGCCGGACACCGCGGTCAAACCCCGCAACGTACACGGGTGTGTTCGACTACATCCGCGAGTTGTTTGCCGAAACCAAGCTCTCGAAACAGCGCGGCTACAAGAAGGGTCGATTCTCGTTCAACGTCAAGGGCGGCCGGTGTGAGGCCTGTGGCGGCCAAGGAACAGTCAAAATCGAGATGAATTTCTTATCTGATGTCCACGTCCCCTGCGAAGAATGTGGCGGCTCGCGGTACAACGACGAAACGTTAGATGTCACCTACAAGGACAAAACGATTGCCGACGTGTTGGAGATGGAAGTAGCCGAGGCCTACGACTTCTTCGAGGCCAACTCCCAGCTCCGCCGCCGGCTCAAACTCCTCAAAGACGTCGGGTTGGGCTACATGTCGCTCGGCCAGCCGTCGACCACTCTGTCGGGCGGTGAGGCCCAACGGGTAAAACTCGCCGAGGAGCTAGGCAAAAAACAGACTGGTGACACGCTTTATCTCTTGGACGAACCGACAACTGGCCTCCACAAAGAAGACGAGCGCAAACTGATCGACGTGCTCCAGCGACTGGTTGAGAACGGAAACAGCGTCGTTGTCGTCGAACACGAGTTGGATCTCGTCAAAAACGCCGACCACATCGTCGACCTCGGTCCGGAGGGCGGTGAGGGCGGCGGCCAGATCGTTGCCAGCGGCACGCCCGAAGAGGTCGCCCGAACAGACGGCTCGTACACGGGTGAGTATCTCCGAGATCTGCTACCGGCTGTCGACCGCGAGGGCCCACGGTCGGACCGGCGCAAACCCGCGAAAGCAGCCAGCGACGATTAGTGGCAGGTTCCCTGTTATGCACTGCCTACTAATTGGTCTCTGGCGGTAGTGACCGTATTATTTTATCCATCCTCAACGGTGAGCGGACAATGAATACGGGCCCATGGCATCGACGGTCAGTGCTCGTTGCAGCCGGTGGAGTCGTCGTCGGGTTCGCCGGCTGTCTCGGCGACCGACTCCCCGAACCCGACGAGGACGACGCGCTGGTCAAAGAGCTCTGGATCCGTAACCGAACAACCGGAGAAATCGTCGCCGACACTCACCACGACCACTGGCACGGCTCGCTGCCGGCTGTTCGAGTCGGTTCGACCCGCACCTTCGACGCGGAGTTCATCAACGCCGACGGCGAGACCATCCCGCTCGGCGTTGACGAACCGTTCGAGGCGACTGCCGTCGTTGCCGAGGAGTCTACGGACGACACACTGACCATTGAGAGCCGTGGCGATCACGTACTATTCACGGGCGAAGATTCCGGTGAGACCGAGATTGTCTTTCAGCTCTCCGAGTCGAATGCAGTCTGGGAGGCTCCACCGACCCTCATCGATGTCGTCGACGAGTGAGTCGACGGTCAGGCGAGTGGCCCGTCACGGTACTTTTCTATCGCAGGCGCCGAAAGGGGTGGCATAGTCACCTGCTATCTGGCGATGCGGAACGCCCTCCTTGTCGTCTCTGAGGAGTCGACGCCGGCTGTTATGTCTCGGCTCGAAGCGTCCAACCTCGACTGTCTGGCAGCCGCCCCCGCCGTGCCGGACCGACTGTTTGTCGGAACCAGCGAACACGGTGTCCTCCGGAGCGTCGACGGTGGCGCAACGTTCGAACGCCTCGGGGCCGAAGCGATCGGCCCAGCTATGGTTACGGCAGTCGCCATCGGCACACGAAGCCCCGACGAACTCTGGGTCGGCACCGAGCCGAGTCGGGTCTACCAGTCGACTGATGCTGGCGAATCTTGGACTGAAAAATCCGGCCTCACCGATCTGCCGTCTGCCTCCGAGTGGTCGTTCCCGCCGCGACCCCAGACCCATCACGTTCGGTGGATTGAACCGGATCCCTACGACCCCGATCATCTGTACGTCGGCATTGAGGCCGGCGCGCTGGTCCAGACACACGACGGCGGCGAAACGTGGGAAGACCGCCGCCCCACCGCCCGGCGGGATAGTCACTCAATGACGACCCACCCTGAGCTGCCGGGCCACGCTTGGGTGGCCGCCGGCGACGGCTACGCCGAAACCCGAAACGGTGGGGCGAGTTGGGACAAACCACAGGAGGGCCTCGACCATCGCTACTGTTGGAGCGTCGCCGTCGACCCTGCCGACCCCTCTTGTGCTTTGGTTTCAGCAGCCCACGACGCGCGGTCGGCTCACACACCCGAAACCGCCGAGAGCTACATCTACTGGCGGCAGGGCGGCGGCCGCTGGCAGCGACTCGACAACCGAGGAATGCCGATGGGCGAGGGAATCGTCCGACCGCAGTTGGCAGCGGGACTGACCCCGGGAACGCTGTATGCGGCGACTAACAACGGGCTGTACCGAACCGGAGATCAAGGAGAGTCTTGGAGTAAGATCGATGTTGCGTGGGACAACTCACTCACGGCACAGACGCCGCGGGGGCTGGCCATCGTCAGCGACGTATAAACTGACAAACTATATGCAGGCCCCCACAACGACAAGCATGTACGATTTCGTTGTCGTCGGTGTCGGCCCTGCCGGCGCGCGGTTTGCCCGTCGGGCAGCCGAGAAAGGCTTTGATGTGCTCGCACTGGAAAAGGGGACAGTGGGTGAACCGCTGGCCTGTTCGGGCCATGTCAGCACCGATATCTGGGAGTTCGTTCCCAACGACGCCCGCGAACGACTGTTCCAGAACCGGATCTACGGCGCGAACTTTTATACAGGTGGTCCAGACTCGGAGAGCCATCTCTTTTATAAAACCGAGGAGGTTTCGAACGTTATCGACCGTGTCGACCTCGACCGAACCTTGGCTGACTGTGCCCGCCGTGCAGGCGTAGATGTCCGGGAGGGCTACACTGTCACTGGAATCGAGGAACACGCCACTCACGTTGAGGTAACTGCCTCGGTCGCGGGCGGAGAAATCGAGACGTTCGAAACGAAAATGGTCGCTGGCTGTGATGGCCCTGTCTCACGAGTACGAAAGGCAGTCGGACTCCCTCAACCCAGCGAGAAGCTTCATGGGGTGCTCGCATTCACCGACGAAGTCGATCACACTGACTATGTTGAGGTCCATCTGACGGTGCCCGGGTTTTTTGCGTGGCGCATCCCGCGCGGCGACGCTGGCGTCGAGTATGGACTGGCTACCGCACCGGGCGACGACGTCACCGAGCGATTCGAGCAGTTAACCAGTGCCTACGGCGTCGAGACCGACCGGTTTTGCTCGGGAGCGATCCCGATTGGCCCGCCCGATTCCGTAACGACCGAGCGCGTGTTTTTAATCGGTGATGCTGCAGGCCAGACCAAACCGTTCACTGGGGGTGGAATTCTGTACGGCATGACCGCTGCCGACTGTGCGGCCCGCCATATCCAACCGAACCGTCCCGACTCGCTCGAAATTTATGAATCTGCATGGCGCGAGAGGCTGTCAGCCGAAATACGGATGGGCCATCTCATTCGGCGGGCCTACTCGCTGCCCGAACCGATCCAGCGTGTTGGATTGGCGGGGCTGTCCGGTGAAATCGGCGTTCATATGGATAAACCCTCGTCGTTTTTTTCGAAAACGCATCTCAAACGCCTGTTTTCCTGATTGGTCGACTTTGAGTTACCGAGGCTGGCCTCACCAGTTATCCAGCTGTCGTCTCGGGTTCTGGATAGGTTGGCAGGCGGAGTGAGTTGGCACTGCCGGAAACAAACGGGAGGTCGACGTCTGTGGCCGAAACGCTGCCGTCACCAGCCTCGACAGTGAGATCTGCAAGCGATGTGTCGAAATCGATCATCGCCAGTGCGATTGGCTCGGTGAGCGACGGGCTTTCGACAGCGCGAGTAATTTCGCCGACGGGATCGTCGACCCTCACCGTTGCACCGTTTTCAACGAGTTGCTCGGTTCGAAGCCCGACCAGCCGCGAGCTTGGTTGGCCGCGGTTTTCGATTTTCGAGACCAGCTCTTGGCCGACATAGCAGCCCTTCTCGAAATCCAGCGCGTGACGGATCCCGAGGACATTTGGCACTCGGCTCTGCAGTTCGGACTCGAACAGCGGCGTGCCCGCTTCGAGCGTGAGCGACTCGAACGTTCGGTAGCCGAACGGCGCAGCGTTGAGCCCGCGGTTCAACAGCGTATCGAACACGTCGGTGGCGTCGTCGACCCCACAGATCACCTCGTAGCCCTCTTCGCCAGTCGGGTTGTCGCTGGCGATGACGGTGACGCCGGCGTCGTTCATCGAACCGCGCTCGAAATGCAGTTCGGGTTCAGGTGCGCCCGCGTGGTTCAGTACGGAGGCAATTTTTTCGGTCGACTGGGGGCCATGGACCCCAAAAACTCCGAACTGTTCGGTTACGTCGGTGATCTCGACATCCTGAATAAACACCTTCGCACTCCAGTCCTCAACGATGTCATCGACGGTCTGCGGCGGGGTGAACAACAGCAGTTTCTCGCCGGCGTTGTAGATGTAGCAGTCGGATTCGATTCGGCCCTGTGGGTCCAAAACAAGCGCATAACTGCCCGTCTCGTCGGCTTCGGGTACACGGTTCGAGACAATGTTGTCGACGTACTCGATTCGGTCTGTTCCTTCGATGGCCATAATGCCGTAGCCCATCTCGATCACGCCGACTCCGTTGCGAACCGCACGGTGGGCAACGGCGGGTCGGCCGTAGTGGTCGACGACCTCGCGGCCGCCGCGTGTGCTAACTGTCGCACCGAGATCGGTGTGACTGGCTCCGAGAAGCGTCATTATGGAGTCATTGGCCCCGTCGACCAAAACAGCGACGCCTCGGGTTCTAAGACGTCGGGTCTCAGTAGAGACGTACTAACTTTTAAATCCAGTACCCGCTCAACCGTCCGTATGCGGTCGACAGACCATCCGCAAGACGACCTCCTGATTATCGAGGCATTAGTTCATCTGGGCGAAGCTCTCCGAGAGACCAACGCCACCCGCGCTGCGCGCGCCGGACAGTTGGCCCGCGAGATTGCCGACGAACACGGTCTCGACGTCGCTGACGCGCTGTATCAGATCAGTGCGGTCGAGAACGTAGACGACGCAGGCCGGTACAGCCGCTTTGTCGACGAACCGTCCTAAAGTCGGTTCGAGCGGTTACAGCCCGAGTCGCTCACGGAGTGCCTCGACCAGCGACTGATCGCTCTTGGGCGTCGGATTCGTCTCGATAACGTGCTCAAGCGGCTGAATACGGACCGTGCTGCCGGTTTGATCGACTACAATAAGGCCGTCTGCTTTGAGTGATGACAGTGCTCTTTCGATTTCGTCGATATCGCTGTCGACGACCGCACGAAGCTCAAGTACCGTCATCCCCTCGTCGGCGCGGTCGACGAGCGCGTCCAGCACACTGACCTCAACGGCGGGGCGGTCGCGGTACTCGGGCTTTGCTCCCATACCCACAGATAACAACGGGTATTGATTTACGTCTACCGGCGACCCCTCGGCAGCACCGTCAGACGGCTGGCAGACAGAGAGGGGGTAGCTTTTAGTTGCGTACCTCGATATGTCGCCTAATGGGACTCCGCTGTCTGCTCGGTTGCGATTTCGGCGAGCCGGAAATCGAGCGAGAACGAGAAGAAAAGGGAGACGAGGTCGTTATCACGGTTAACGAGGTCAAAACCTGCAGTCGCTGTGGCAAGCGGCGTGTTGTCAGCGAGAACACCGAGGTAACCTCGCTCGAACAGCTCACCGCCACGGCCGACGACGAGTCGGTCGACGAACCGCCCGCCGTCGGGGCCGACGAGCGAGCCATCTCCGCGCCAGCCGCTGGCGGTCACACAACTGGAATTGAAACCACCGACGTCTCCATCGACGCCACCGACCCGGCATCCGACGATGCCGAGGTGTTGACCGACGACGAGCCCGAAGACCTCGGGACGGCCTCGAATGCGAATATGACCGTCGACGATGTCGAAGCAGCCGCAGCCGAACCGGTCGGCACGAGCGATGACAACGCCGTCGAGGCCGAAGCCGACGACGGAGTGATTCTATCCGACGAGCCGTCCGAATCCGACGAGTCGGCCGAGACTGACCGCCAGCCCGGCGAGTGGCCCGAGTACGATGCTGGCGGGACAGCCGCCGAGGACGATAGCCGCGAGTGGCCGGCCCCCGAGGCCGAAGACGAGGGCTTTTCAGCCGAAGAGCCAACTGAGCCGCCCGAGGATATGACGTTCGGCGGTGGCTTTACGCCCGAGATCACCGCCGAGGAGGCTGCTATGGCAGACGACGACCAGCTAACCTTTACTCGCGCCGGGGAAGCCAGCATCGAGTACGAACCGACCGTCGACGACATCGAAACCGAGTTCTACTGTCCGGAGTGTGGACTCGCCCGGAAAGCCGGCAACTCGTCGATGCGCGCCGGCGATATCTGTCCGGAGTGCAAACGCGGCTATATCTCCGAGCGGCCGATCTAACTCTCAGTGGTGTGGTAGATCCAAACGACGAAACAGGTAAACCATCGCCTCGCCAACCCCTTGCCGATGAAGGAGTACAAGATGCGTCGCGGTGAGCATCTCGAGGACCGCATCGACGACCTCAAGTCGACGATTGAATCGTACTTCGGGCCTGTCAGTGGGACCGAGGAGATGAACGGCCACGAGCTGTACGTAATCGAGGAACCCGACAACCCGGTTTTCGAGCGAATTCTAGCTGGGGCGGCCGAATACAGCGGCAAGAAAGACCAGCTTGCGGTTCATTTCGAAGAACGACCCGCCGAAGAGGTTATTGCCGCCGGCGAGGCCGATGCCGCCGCCGAAGCCGTCTCATTGAAAAACGAGTTCCTTCTCGAGGCAACCGGCCGGGATGCGAAATCCCGCCGCGAATCGATGAAGCGCACCGTCGAAGACGACGCCCCTGACTACTGAGCCGTCGACAGCACGGTGTCGTATTCGATGAACTCGACGCGAACGAACAGATCCGTGCCCGTTGCCGCAGCTATCCGCCCATCGAGTTCTTCAGCAATAGTGGGCGGCTCACCTGCCCCCGAGTAGGCGGCCACGACCGTGACAGTTGGTGGCTCCGTTTCGATTCCCGGAGCCATGCCGGCGTACTCCATGTCGACGGTGACTGATTCGATATCATCGTATTCTGGCTCACTGAGCAGCCCGTCGACCTCTTGGGTGACTGTTCGTTCGAGACCGACCTGTTGGGCGGTGGCCCCGCCAGCGGTTCCAGCAACGACAAGCAAGAACACGGCCGTTCCAACTACCGCGAGCTTTCGTCGACGGGGCGCGCTCGCAACCAGCCACCCCGACTGTTCGGGGCGGTAGCCCATGGCTACCAGCACGACAAACGAGCCCAGATTAATCAGTATCATCGTCATAACTAACTGCAGTAACGAGCCGACCGCGACCAGCGGTTCGCCCCAGACAACCGCCAGCCCCGAGGTCGCGGCGGTCGGAATCAACGCGGCGGCGATCATCACACCGATCAACGAGGTTGGTCCCTTCGTCGTCAGGCCGAACGCGCCGGCCGCACCCGCCGCAAGCCCGACGGCTGCCGCCAGCAGACCCGGCGAGAGCCGAACGCCGACCAGATCCAGCGTCGTGATATCGAGCGTCGACGGCGTAACCCCCCCGACGAGAACGGCTGCTGCAAACAGTGCGGCTCCACCAACAGCCACAACAAGGCCGACCGTCTGCAGCCAGAGGCTGTCGAGCAGCATCTGCCGGTCGCCGACCGTCGCCCCAACAGTCGCGGTCAATACCGGGCCGACAATGGGCGCGATCACCATCGAGCCAACGACAATCGCCGGCGAGCCGATCAACAGTCCGGCCGCAGCGATCACCGCACTTAAAAATATCATCGCCAGAAATGAGGTCGGATCCTGGCTCATATCCCGCGCTTTTGAAACGATCTCCGGTTGGGTCAGCGGATCGAATCCGCTGGCAAACCGGCTCTGGAGCAGCTCGCTGTGTGGGGTTTGGGCGCTGGCAAGCGTGCTGATAACGAGCTGTTCGTCGTCGACGCCAGAATCCTTCAGTTCGCCAAGCAGATAGCCGATCGCATCGCTGGGGACCGGCGCCGAAAACTGCCATTTCCGTGTCCCGTCTATCCAAGCTTGCTGGCGGACGAAATCGACGTTTTCGGCTTCGAACACTGCGGCGACGACCTCGCGGTCGTCATCACTGACGAGCACCTGCAACTGACGCACACTGTCGTCACCACGTCACGAATAAAAAGTGCCGTGGCCGTTTCGGCTATCGATCCTTACGGCTGACACCCGGTAGCTCGACGGCGAACTCAGGTCCAAACGCGGTCGCTGGCGTCTGGAACCCGGAGTCGACGTCCACTACGTTCTCGGCAGCCGCGAGTGCGGCCTCAACAGTCACATCATACGGATCGGGCGTTCGGAGCGTCGACTCGACGGTCTCGCCAGTCGTCTCGCTCCAGGCTTCAGCCCAGATGATTGTCTCGGCGTCGGCCCGTTCGGCGTCGGTTGGCCCGTCGACAAACCGGTCGACGAGCTTTGTTAGGAGGCGTTTACCCGGGTCGGTCGACGCCAATCGCTCGATGGGTCGGCCGAGCCGAATCGCGTGGACAGCGCCGTCGGGAACTGCGACATACGTCGTAATGTTTGGCACACCGGTCGAACGGAACGCCGTCGTGAGATCTCCCAGCGGCACCGACAGCACTGTCCGGTTGCCGGCACCGAAGTCGACGACGCGGACGTTCGACCCCGTTGGAACGGCCCGAAGATGGCCATCCGTACGGACTGCACCACCGGAACCGAGCCCATTGATGAGTGTTTTGAGCGTGCCGCCCGACAGCGAGCCGTCGGCCGAAATCGCAATCGATAGATGGGTTGGTTCGTCCAAGCGGGTGGTGAGGTGGGCAGCCAGACAGTCAGTCGGGACGACATCAAAGCCAACGCCCGGCAACAGCGTGGTTTCGGCGGCGCGAGCCTCCTCGTCGCGGCGGGCCAATCGCTCGAAAACAGGGAGTTCGCCCGTGATATCCAGATAGTCGACGCCGCGGTTCAGACAGGCCTCGACGAACTGATCGGCGGTCGACTCGAAGGGACCCGCGCAGTTGAGCACCATCTCGATGCCGTCGAGCTGCGTTTCGATGTCGTCGTCGACGCCAAAGGCACGGCTTCGCACGCCGAGGTCGCCAGCGAGACTGTGAAGCCGATCAGGGTTCCGCCCGGCCAACACCGGTGTGTGGCCCCGATCGACGGCAGTCCGTGCGATCCGTTCGCCCGTATAACCGTAGGCACCGTAGATGAGTAGCGACTCCATACACCACTGTAGGGCGTCGACACAAAAAATAGGCGGCGACTACCGGATCGTAGTCACCGACAAACAACGTGTCTCGTCGACGTTTCACCGGACTCGTCGACACTTTAGCCGGTCTTGTCGACGCTCTTGGCTCCATCGGTGGATTCCGTTTCGGTTTGCTTGTCGACCCGCGGTCGGTGTGGTACCCCCGTTCGTTGCCTGCGTCGAAACCCGAATGCCGGCGGCTGTCCAACCTACAGTATGACGCGGGTCACCGTCGGTGGACGGCTCCATTTCGGCTTTGGAAACCTCTCGTTGGCTCACGAACGGCTCTATGGCAGCCTCGGAGTCGCACTTGCGGAGCCACCGCTTTCGGTGCGCGTTGAGCCTGCCGACAGCGTGCAGGCATCACACTGCCAGTCGCTTGTCGAGACTGTCTGCGAGCGGCTGGAACTGCCGGGGGCGGCGGTATCGGTCGAGCAGTCGCTGCCACCACACGTCGGCCTCGGCAGCGGCACGCAGTTGGCGTTGGCGGTTGCCGCCGGAATCGGAGCAGCCTACGATCAGTCAGTCGACGTACGCGAAGTGGCCCCAAAACTGGGGCGAGGCGGACGATCGGGCATCGGTGTCGCAACGTTCGAATCCGGTGGGTTCGTACTCGACAGCGGTCATCCAACCACACGGTTTACCACTGATCGACCGGTCGACGGCACGTGGTCGGTGCCGCCCGTCACCGCTCGGCATCCGATTCCAGACGACTGGCGATTCTTGATCGTGTTGCCCGCGGCCGAACCGGGCCGGAGCGGCCAGACCGAAGACGACAGCATTCGCGGGGTGATCGAACGCGCCGATCCGGGACCGGCGGATCGCATTGCCGGACTGATCATTCGTGACGTGCTGCCGGCGGTTGCGACTGGCAACGCCGACCGGTTCGGGAGCGCGGTCGCCGAAATCGGCCGGCTCAACGGTACGTGGTACGCCGACGAACAGGGAGGGGTGTATCGCCCGCCAGTCGGCGAAATCGTCGAAACACTGGCGGCCGAGCCCGCAGTCTATGGGGCAGGTCAATCCTCGTGGGGTCCGGCTGTCTACGGGATTACGGACGCGAGCAATGCGGCCGCCGCCCGCAGCGCAGGTGTCGACGCCCTCGAATCGGTGGGGTTGGACGGGGAGGTCGTGCTCTCGGCGGGCCGAAACCGAGGTGCTGTCGTTCAGCTGGACTGATGTGTCGGCGAAACGGCTAAGAATTGACCGTTGTATTGGTATGTATGGATGACATCCCGTTTGGGATCTCGCGGCTCGATTCAGTGCTTGGTGGTGGTGCCCCACCCGGCAGCGTCGTGTTGCTCTCCGGAGAGGCCGGTGCTGGTGCTCGAGAGTTCGCGTATACGAGCGCGGCGATGAACGCGCTCGCTCGGACGGACGACGACCTGTTCGATCTTCACTACGGCGAGCTACCTGAGGGTGCAGTGTTGCCGCCAGAAGTCCACTACCTCTCGTTTACCGCCTCGAAGTCGACGCTCGAAGCGGAGTTTCGCTACACGCTGTCGGACGACATTGTCGATTCGGTTATCGACGAGATCAACTATCTGGATCTGTCAGTCGAGTACTTCCAGTCGAGTCGAATTCCACAGGATTGGTATCTGGGTCGCACAACCAAGCTCTCGGATCTCAGCGGTGGCGGCAACCGCGAGAAAGTTCTCAGCGTGCTCGGTGAGTATTTAACTGAGCACGCCTCGGGGAATCTGGTTGTTTTCGATTCGATCACTGATCTACTGAGTGCGCTGGGTGATGATCTCGTCTGGCAGGATATTCCGATGCTGATTCGCGGTCTTAAGCGTGCGGCCCAACAGTGGGGTGGATTGATTCTTATTTTGGCCAGCGAAGAGACGCTTGAGCCGACCGAACACGGCCAGCTGTCTGATGCAGCAAGCGGCACCATCGGCTTTTCGTGGGAGACGGGCGGTTCGAAACGTGCACGCGTGCTGGTTGTCCAGCAGTTCCGCGGCGTGCTCTCGCGGCTCGAAGACGAAGATATCGTCCAGTTCGAAGGTGAAATCCACGACGGTGGCTACGACCTCAGCAACGTCCGAAAAATCCGGTAGCTTTGGGACTGCTGAGGCTGAGCAGTTATCTATCCTACTCCTGTCCAATCATTTATGGTGGATGTTTATGTTAGGGGATACTAAGGTACTCAGTAATGGCCAGCGAGCACGGAGAGTCGACCCCACTTCCGGGCGGAATCGAGGAGTGGTTGGCCGACCATACAGCCGACACCGGTGCGGATCGAGCAGACGTGCTTGCGCGTGCAGTCGTATCCTACCGGCTGCTCACTGAACACACAGATGACGAGTCACTGGAGTCGACGCTTTCGGAGATCGAACAACGGCTCGAACGGCTTGAAACCGAACCTGAAACCAACCGCGTCGACGAACTTGAGGCCGACGTTGAGGACCACGTCGAGGACCTCCGTTCGCGGATCGTCGACGTACTCAAAGAAACCCGCTCGCGCGCGCCAGCCGACCACAGCCACGAGCCGCTCGAAACCAGACTCGACGAGCAAGAATCCAGCACTGCTGAGCTCCGAGCGTCGCTTGAGACATTGGGTGATGAGGTCGACGCGTTCGACGAGGAAGTCGAGGACCGTCTCGGTGGGCTCGAAAGCGAATTCGGCCCGCTGTCAGAGTCGGTTGACGATCTCGAATCGAAGGCGACCAAACTCGCCGGCGCGGTCGTCGACATGCGAAACCGGTTCAAACGCATCGAGAGCCACGTCTCCCATCAGACTGCGCTCGCCGAGTTGCTTCAGACCGCCGCTCGCGAGGATATCAGCAGCGCACGGTGTGACGACTGCAACGAGACTGTCGAGTTGGGGCTACTTGTCGAACCAGCGTGTCCGCACTGCCGGAGTGTTTTCGATGGAGTCGAGCCGGGATCGATGTTTTTCAAATCGGCGTGGCTCACCACCGCTGATCGGCCCGCACTCGAAGCCGGAGAGACCACCGAACAGCCGTTTGCGTCGACCAACCAGTCACCCAACAACGAAACGGAGCAATGAGCGACAAGACGCCTCCGGACGAAGACGACCAACTCTGGGACGAACTCGGGGAGTTCGCGAGCGATGCTGAGGATGATTCCGATGCCGAGACCGACGCCGACAGCGAGGCCACGGAGACAATCGTCGACGCCGAAGTGATCGATACCCGAACGCCAACAGAACCCGCCGAACTCGTCGACGAGTCGGACCGCGAGCGAATCGCCAGCGACGAGCACACCGCTAACACCCCAGTTGAGTCGCCGCAGATGAGCGATGGCGTCGACACATCGGCGGACGCGGCGGAGACGCCTGAGGTCGACGAGGCGTTCGACCAGATGGACGTCTCACAGGTCGACGGCGAAGCACTATGGGACGAGTTAGCAGGGTTTGGTACGGACGAGGCTGCGGTCAGCGAGCCACGAGAGCCGTCGACCGACTCGACCGTTGAGACGGGCCAACACAGTGAGATGTCGACTCCCGGCGAGCCCGTGGGACAGGCCGATCACGATACCGCGCCAGCGGATCCTACGGCGGCCGAAACCGTGGTCGACAAACGGCAGTACTGCCAGCAGTGTCCGTACTTCAGCAAGCCGCCCGAGGTTGCCTGTCAACACGAGGGAACCAGCATTGTCGAGGTGCTCATTGACGGGCAGTTCCGACTCCGTGGCTGTCCGGTTGTCACCGACTCGGGGCCGGATCGGACGCTGCTGAACGATGGCTCTTAGTGACCGACGGGTCGACAGACGGTATGCAGTTTTGCGATAGCTGTGGCTCAATGATGCGCAGCGATGGCGACCGAATGGTCTGTTCGAACGACGACTG
>Ga0207421_10004391_pt1 | contig 16222 bp, 19 predicted proteins | sample SodLakKL_010_SED_4_FD_187542 | JGI IMG/M metagenome (GOLD analysis project Ga0207421, IMG submission 187542) | Alkaline sediment microbial communities from Lake Tanatar, Kulunda Steppe, Russia - 8KL_010_SED (SPAdes) (version 2) | ecosystem: Environmental > Aquatic > Non-marine Saline and... | reverse complement strand
TCTTCAAATTCTACATCTTCCTTTAGGTATACGGTTATTCCTTCACTGCTGCCTTTAATTTCTACACCTTTGTTCCCCATATTAATCCTCCGCATATAATATAACAGTCTTATCAGTCGCCATCTTCAGTAACTGAATCTAAACCAGCATCTGTATTTATGTCCATGTCCTGCTCTTCACCCATGTCCTCTTCCTCATCCACTTCATCCTCTTCATCCACTTCATCCTCTTCATCCACTTCATCCTCTTCATCCACTTCATCCTCTTCATCCTCTTCATCTGATTCATCTGATTCATCTAGTTCATCTAGTTCATCTAGTTCATCTAGTTCATCTAATTCATAATGTTCCTCTATAACATTCTCTTCTTGACCTGTATCCTCTACTTCTTCCTCGTCCTCTAAGTCTTCATAAAGGTCGAAGTAGCTTCTTATTATTTGTTCTGCTACAGGAACGGCAACTTCCCCGCCGGTACCTCCAAACTCTACAATAACAGCAACCGCTATTTCCGGGTTTTCCGCAGGTGCATAACCCACAAATAAACCATGGGATTCCAGGGCTCCATGTACCTGAGCTGAACCTGTTTTACCTGCTGTCTCAATAGGAAGTTGCTCTAAAAAACCTGCTGTCCCCCCCAAACGGGTGACTCCTTCCATTCCTCCCCTTAGTATTTCAATAGTTTCATCAGAAATATCTACCCTGTGAAATTGCGCTTCTGCTTTAAAGATTACCTCATCTTCATGGGAAACAACTCTATCCACCAGGTATGGTTTATACTGGACACCACCATTGGCAATAATTGCTGCGTAATTGGCTAACTGTAGCGGTGTAAAATCGTGGAAGCCCTGTCCAACAGCTGCATCCATAGTTTCCGCAGGGTACCAGTTTGGATCTTCACTTTTAGCCCTTTTTGTTTCCCGGCTGGCCACATCTCCCGATGATTCCCCCGGAATATCAGTTAATCCAGTGGGATGGCCAAAACCAAATTCCCCGGCATAATAAGCCAGGTTATCTATTCCTGCCCTTAAACCCATTTCATAAAAAAACACGTTGCAGGATTTGATTAGAGCCTGGGTTATATTTATAGAACCATGAGCCCTTCCTCTAAAGCAACTTTTAGTAGCGTTGTAACGGGTTAAACTTCCCGCACAGTTAAATGTTTCTCCAGGGCGCACCTCACCTTCTTCCAGTGCAGCCGCAGCCGTTACCATTTTAAAGGTAGACCCTCCAGGGTAATTACCTTTTATAGCCCGATTATTATAAGAGATACCTTCAGCCTGGGGATCAAAATCCAGGTTAAAAGTGTTGGGGTTATAATCAGGATGGCTGGCCATAGCCAGTATCTTCCCGGAGTTAGGGTCTAAAACTACAGCCGAAGCTACTCTAGTTCTTTCTCCCTCCTCCTGAAGGGCAGCCACCTGAGCCGCAAGAAATTCCTCAGTATCCCTTTGCAACTCAGCATCCAATGTCAAATAAAGATTGCTCCCCGGGACCGGGGCATTTTTATCCCGGGCCCTTATAAGTCTTCCTGAAGAATTTACCTCTACCAGTTTTCCTCCATCCTCACCCCGAAGATAGGGTTCCCACACCAGTTCAATACCGTCTGTGCCGGTAAGATCCCCATAACTATACTCATATCCTTCTTTTTCCCAACTGTCAATATAGGACTGAGGAGGTTCTTCTCCCATGTACCCCAGTATATGTGAAGCCAGATTATCATAAACATAATTTCTGATAGGCTGCACTTCAATTATTACGCCAGGCAGTTCCAGCCTTCTCTCTTCTATACGGGCAACAGTTTCTAAGTCTACATCCGTGGCCAACCTGACAGGCTGGTACCTTCTATAACGCTGTTCTTGTATTCGCTCTTCAATTTCCTCAACTGTTTTGTCCAGTTCGCGGCTTAAAAATGAAATGACTTTTTCTCTTTGATCAGGGGGAACTTCTCCCAAAGAAATAGTAAAACCTTCCCGGTTGGAAACCAGTTTATAACCGTTGCTGTCAAATATTTCACCCCTGGAAGCCGTAATAGGCAAAACCCTCAGCATGTTTACTTCAGAACGATATCTATAATGATCCCCTTGAACTACTTGCAGGTAAGCAAGACGAGCCATCAAAACGCCTATGATTATTATAGTTAGAAATAAAAACAATCTCAAACGCTTTAAGATACTTTTGCTCATAGGATCCCCCCGCTCACTGTCTTTATTGTATTGGATAAAAAAAGTTCTTTTTATTAGCAAAATATACTAAAAGGTAAACAAAAGGAGTCAGACAAAAATTGTAAAGAGCCTTAGGTAAAATAGCATTTAGTAAAATATACATTAATGATAGTCTGGTTACTTCTTCAGAAAATATAAAAACCAGACCTTCATGTAGAAAGGTTAGAAGAAAGACGATTAACATAGGGCCAAGGACAAAATCCTTGTATATGTTTTTTTCAGTAAAACCCGATAAATAACCGGCAAGCATTTTAGTTAAAGCAAAAATTCCTAATGCCTGACCATAAAGTATATCCTGAAAAAGGCCGGCTGCCAGGCCTAAAGCAGCCCCTTTCTTGCTACCCCATAGAATACTTAAACACACAACCAGAATAAGCAGCAAATCAGGCTGCCTTGCACCTATGTTCAAAAAAGGGATAAGGCTGCCCTGAATAATCAAAAACATAAAAATTATTAAGAGAACCTTGGCTTTTGCCATAACTATTCTATCCTTCTATTATCTATAGATTCCTCTAAATATCCGTTTTCCATTTCTTCTCTTTCTATTTCTTCCTCAACAGGAATCTCACTTTCATGTTCTTCCCATTCTTCCTCTTGTGAAAATTCTTCTTCGTAATGTTCTATTTCTTTTTCTGACAAGAATTCATCACCAGCACTTTTTACCACAAAAACTTCTTCCAGGCGGTTAAAGCTAACTGCCGGCTTAATTAAGGCGTACTTTAATAAACCATATTCATCCTGGCCAACTTCTATGACTTCTCCAATTACCAGGCCTGGAGGAAATACACCACCTAAACCGGAAGAAACAACAACATCTCCGTCATTAATTTCAGCATCCTGGGATATATTGACCATGCGGCAGTATCCAGGCTCATCTACAAATCCTTCTACAAAACCTATAGTTCCCATTTCCCGGGATTCCTGAACAGTCCCGCTCACTGCACGGAGAGAATCTGTAAGAAGCAGTACCTTAGACGCATGACGGGAAACAGATAAAACATTGCCCACCAGACCTTCATTAGTAATAATGGCCATATCTTTAGAAACTCCGTCCTTATGGCCTTTATTGATAATAACGGTATTGAACCAGTTGCTGGGATCCCTGGCAATAACTTTTGCGGGCATTAAGGTATGATCGCTGCGGTCTTTAAAATCCAACATTTCCCTTAAGCGCTTATTTTCCTGCTTTATCTCTTCCATTTCGTTTGAAATGCCTTTATAATTGCCAAGAGTCTCAGTTAATCTGTTATTTTCCTTTGCTAAATACTGGTATTCCTGCAAAAGCTCAACAAAATCCCTTACCTGGGCACTGGCCGTAAACACAGCATTTTGAAAAGGACTTACCGCACTTATAATTATATCTTCTACAATGGTAAGCCTGTCCCTTTCACGATTAGTTAAACTCATTAACACTATCAAAAAAAACAGTATTAATAGTATGGTTATTATTTTTTTTTTCTTATACATAGGGGTGAGCAATTATTAACACCCCTTCCTTTAAATAGACTTTTTTGTAGATATCGCAACTCTCTTAAGAAGTTCTATCTCATTAAGAACTTTACCTGTCCCTAAAGCTACACAATCTAACGCATTTTCAGTAATAATTACCTGCATCCCCGTCTCTTCAGTGACCAAACTGTCCAGCCCCATAAGTAGAGCTCCTCCACCATTCATAACAATTCCTTTATCCATTATGTCGGCAGCCAGTTCTGGGGGTGATTTTTCTAAGGTTATCTTTATTGCCTCAACTATACTGCTTACCGGGTCAGCCAGAGCACCCTGTATCTCTTTGGCAGTAATCTCCTGGGTTTTAGGAAGTCCTGTAACTAAATCCCTACCCCTTATATCCATAGTCTCTAATTCATTATCCTCTGTCAAAAAAGCCGTTCCAATAGTTGTTTTAATTTCTTCCGCCGTTCTGTATCCTATTAGTAAGTTATAGTTCTTTTTAATATGCTGGACAATAGCCTCATCCATTTCATCTCCGGCTACTCTTATAGACTTACTGGTAACGATTCCTCCCAGAGAAATGATAGCTACTTCTGTAGTGCCCCCGCCCACATCTACTATCATGCTTCCGGTAGGTTCTTCTACCGGAAGGTCTGCTCCTATAGCCGCAGCCATAGGCTCGTCTATGAGAAAGGCTTCCCGGGCTCCTGCCTGGTTAGTCGCATCCAGAACAGCTCTTTTTTCTACCTCCGTTACTCCTGAAGGCACACATACTACTACCTGAGGCTTTAAAACTGATTTTTGTCGATAAGCTTTTTTAATAAAATGCCTGAGCATGGTCTGGGTAACATCGAAGTCAGCTATCACACCATCTTTCATGGGACGTATAGCTACTATGTTTCCTGGAGTTCTTCCAATCATTTTTTTTGCATCATTACCTACTGCTAAAATCTCTCCAGTATCCCTGCGAATAGCTACTACGGAGGGTTCCCGCAACACAATCCCTTTTCCTCTTACAAAGACCAAAGTATTGGCCGTTCCCAAGTCAATTCCTATATCTCTGGAGAAATATCTTAATAGAAATCTCACTTATAAGTCCCCTTTCTGCTTTTTAAATTAATGTGGCTAAAATACCGTATATATTATACCAATCTTTTCAGGCAGTCTAAACAGTTATATAATTCCTTTTAAATAATACCACCTTCACGAAAACTATAGTATTTTCCTTCTCCAATAATTATGTGGTCAATAACCTCAATTCCAATTATATTGCCGGCCTCTACCAGTCTGTTGGTTACCTCAGTATCCTCTTTACTTGGAGTAGGGTCCCCGCTGGGGTGATTATGAACCAGTATAATCGACGCACAACCTCTTTTAATAGCAATATTAAATATTTCCCTGGGGTGAACAATGGAAGAATTAAGGCTTCCTATAGATACTGTTTCTGCTGATATTACCTGGTTTTTGGTGCTCAGTAAAATTATTTTGAAATATTCCTTTTGATAATAACGCATCTGCTCCATCATTATGTCAGCAGCATCTTTAGGCGAAGTTATCGTCTGTGTATCCTGTCGAAAGGAGGAAGCGATCCGTGTGCCCAGCTCAAGAGCTGCTTTGATCTGAACTCCCTTGGCATCTCCCACTCCTTTAATATCGGTTAATTCCTCTATCGTAAATAGTGGCAGCTCTCTCAGGTTATCTACTCTTGCCAAAATTTGCTCAGCTAATTTAACAGCAGAAGCAGTTTTAGTCCCGGTTCTTATAATAATTGCCAGTAGTTCGGCATTAGAAATTTTATCAGCACCATATTTTAACATTTTTTCCCTGGGTCTCTCATCTTCAGGGAGATCTTTTATGGTAATATTTCGATGATCTTCTTTCATAGGCCTGTGTACCCCTCTAAAAGTAAATTAAAAATATTTATATCCGAAGAACACTAGTAATTTCCCCAACTCAGCTAAAGGAAGTCCAACAACATTAAAATAACAGCCTTCAATTTTCTCTACAAACAAGGCCCCCCGCTCTTGAATTCCATAAGCACCGGCTTTATCCATAGGCTCACCAGTTTTAATATAAGCTTTAATTTCTTCCCCTGTTAATTCTCTAAACCATACTCTGGTACTTGAATATATAGACTTGTGATTGCCCGTTTCCTTTTCCCACACCGTTAACCCGGTAATAACTTCATGTATGCGTCCGCTCATTTTACTTAAAATATCAAATGCTTCTTTATAGGATTCAGGCTTGCCTAAAGTATACTCATCTAAAACTACTATGGTATCTGCACCAATAACCAGGCCCTTTTCTACCCTGGAAGCCACATTTCTGGCTTTGCTCCGGGCAAAGGTTACTGCCATTATTTCAGGCGACAGGTCACTACAATTTTTTTCCTCAAAGTTGCTGGGTATCACCTGGCAGTCCAGTCCTATTCGTTTTAATAGTTCTGCCCTTCGGGGAGAAGCTGAAGCGAGAATTAAATCAGGCATAAATAATAATCACCTTTTTCTAGTCTATTTCGTCGTTTCATTTTTTAAGTCACCCATCGACTGAGTTATCATGTAATTTTTGTTAATAAGTTTATAGAGGTAGGTTGCTGACAAGCCTGTAAATACTCCTGTAGGAATGGAAATAAGCAAAAGGATAGGCAGGTAAAAGGTAATCAGCTCAACATTTTGAATGATTAAGCTGGCTATCACTACCTGGGCCAGGTTATGAGCTCCGGCACCTAAAATACTAACGGTAAGGACATTAATTAACCCTTTTTTATAAAAAATAAAGGCCAGGCCCATTATACCTGTGCTGAAAACAGCACCGCTGAGACTTAGAGAAAATGTAAAGGGGTTTCCTATAATTAAAAAACCAATTGCGCAGCGCATGACAGAAACGATCATACCGCTTTTAAAACCATAAAGCAAAATGGCCAGCAAAGTAATTATATTAGCCAGGCCCAGTTTAGCTCCGGGTATAGCCAGGGTTATCCCTAAGGCTGACTCTATAGTGTGAATTACTACTGCAAAAGTAACTAGTAGAGCCAGGTAGACTAATTTTGTGGTCTTAGTCATAAGATATGCTCCCTTTTAATTAGTATATAAATCAATATCCTGCTCCATATCACTGGTCATTTGAACTATTACCCTGTTAGGTAGACAAACAATCATCTGACCCGGTTTGTTGATCCAGCCTGAGTGAACACATATTTTATCGGGACAATCAGAATAAGTAACCCTTGCCCGACTCCCACTAATCTCTATATAAGTTGTTCCAATAAACCCCTGAACCTCCCGGCTAACATCTTCCATATCCCTTGTAAGGGGAATAATATCATAAACTTCTCCATCCACAGTTATCTCTATTTTGTTTTGTCCTTTAACATCAATTTGCTGATAATATAGCACTCCACCCAATGCCAAAACTATTATGCCAATCCAAATTATATAATCCAGTCGGGTAAACAAAGATTATCACCTTATTTCATTATGTCTTTTAAACCGGAAGTTATATATAGCTCTTCGTTAACATCAAAAAGAAGACCTTCCACCTCAGGTAACTCTTCTAGAAGTTCCAAACCTTTTTCCGGGCCTAATACAAAAGCTGCCGTAGACAAGGTATCTGCCGCCACGCAGTCGGGAGACACAACAGTAACACTAAGCATCTCCCTTGTAGGTTTACCTGTATGGGGGTCAATTATATGATGGTACCTCTTTCCGTCTTCTATAAAAAACCTTTCATAATCCCCTGAGGTATCTATAGACTCGTCTGAAACAGGAATAACAGCTATGAGGTCTTCCCTTTGTCTGGGGTGCCTAACCCCAATTTTCCAAGGGGTTTCGTCAGGCCTTTCACCTAACACTCTAATATCTCCGGCATCGACAAAGGCGCTTTCAGCCCCCTGCCTTTCCAAGTATTCAATAGTATGGTCCACAATATAACCTTTGGCAATACCGCCTAAGTCAATGGCCATTCCCTCCTCCTGAAGGAAAACAGTTAAATTATCCTCTTCTATTTCTATCTTTTTATAATCCACCAGAGGCAGCACCTCTTTTATCTCTTCCTCCGTAGGAACCGAATGCTCCCCTGTACCAAAACCCCACAACTCCAAAAGGGGTGCAACTGTAACATCAAAGCTTCCCTCTGATATTTCACTAAAATGTATCGCTTTTTCCACAACATGAAAAGTAACAGGGTCTACTTCCACAGGTTCTATCCCTGCATTCCTGTTTATCCTATCCACATCGCTACTGCTAATAAACCTGCTCAAGACTTTTTCCAGATTTCTGGCTTCATTAAAAGCTTCGTCGATTAACCTGTTACCCTGGCCCTCGTCTGTGGAATAGAGAACAATCTCAAAGGTAGTATCCATCATAAACACTCTTTTGCTGGAGACCTGGGGCCCATCATCACCTAAATGATTATATAATGTGAAAGATATTATTCCTACTATAAATATTACAGCTAAAACCTCCACCGCTCTTTTTCGTGTTTTACCTTCAGTATTATATATATATTTAAAAATTATTTTAAGCATCTTTTTCTCCTTAAATCTTCTAATAATTATAGAGTTTAGAAATAATAATTTTCAACTTAATAGTAACATTTAATTATGATTTAGGCAAGAAAAAAGAAAAGCGCTGCACTGGCAGCGCTTTTCTTATGCAATTCTAGAAAAGTAGAAAAATACTAGTAAAAACACACTGATTAAAAATGCCATTATCATAGCGGCAATATTAATATTTTTAATATTCCATCCAATTATTTTTCTTCCCTTAAAACTCTCTCCTGCATCCTGTACCTTGCCTGAAGTGTCTGTATATCTCTCCTTAAACCTCTTATCAGCTTCTTTCGCCCTATCAGAAACATCAGTACTTCCTTCATACATATCCATCATTTTTTCCTCAAACCTGCCGGTAATATCAACAGCTCTACGAAGGGTTTTAGCATCAAAATCATAAAATATCATAAGGTAATCTTCAAATCTGCTGGTGACATCAATAAGCTTTCTACATACCCTGGAACTAAAATAATATACATTGTTAACCCCAGTATCTATATATTTATAAGTAAATAAACACAACTGCCAACCTATATTTGCCATTGGTTTGTATAGTGAATATTCTATGCTAAGCCAGTCCGGAAACTTGATGCTGAACAGTTTAAACTTATTCCCCAGAGGATAAATAACTGCTACAAGGGCTAACACTATTACCATGGCCCTAATATCTGGCCAGGTAAAGAAGTTAAGTTTTGTTAGATATTCCACCTTAGCAGGATCGTAAGTAAATCCGTTCATGGCAGGGATTATCAGTGACTGATAAATTACCTGGGGAAATATACCTATGAATATAATAGAAGCTGCAAAAACTCCCATGGTAAGGTAAACCACCGGGGAAGGATGATAATCCTTGTCGTATTTCTCCGGCACTTCTCCCAGGAATAATCCCCTAAAAAGCTTTATAAAATAACAGACTGTCATTGCACTGGTCAAAACGAATATTTTTTCCGCTATAAAGAGCCAGGGGTCATTATTAACGAGGTAAGCTTCTTCTATGGCATGATGGACTAAAGTTTTACTTGTATAACCGTTAAAACCTGGAATTCCTCCTATGCCAAAGGCGGCTACCAGAAAGGTACCGGCTATAAAGGGAAACTTTTTAGCCATCCCCCGCACTTTTTCTATATCCAGCTCGTGGGTGTGTATATAAACAGCTCCTACCATCATAAACAACCCTGCTTTAAAAAAGGCATGGTTAATAATATGATAGATAGCTCCTACAAATCCCATGGCCCCATCGGCTCCCATGTATGCAGCACACCCTACACCTAGCAAAATATAACCCATCTGGCTTACACTGGAATAGGCCAGTATTTTTTTGGCCATAGTTTGCTGTAAAGCCATAAGAGCTCCCAGGAACATTGTAACAATTCCTATCCATATGATAATATAACCAAAAACATTGCTCCACTCAGCGAACAGAACTGCATCCTCTACAACTTCTGTGCCGGTAAAAATCATCAGCACAACCCTGAGTATTCCATAAGCACCTATTTTAATCATCAATCCTGAAAGAAGAGCACTGGCCGGTGCCGGTGCGATTGGATGTGCTTGAGGAAGCCATATATGCAAGGGAACCATCCCGGCTTTAACCCCAAAGCCAATTAAAAACATTAATAAAATTAAAGGCTGATTTGCTCCAGAAGCCGTTAATTCTGATAACAAAGGCCTTATTTCCAAGGTTCCTACCGCAGAGTAGAGAAGGAAAATTCCCATGAGAAGAACAAGACCACCCAAAACTCCCAAGATAATAAACACATTACCGGCATCCATGGATTGTTTATCTTCCTCATGAATAACCAGGACATATGAGCTAAAAGTCATCAACTCAAAAAATAAAAATAGAGAAATCAGGTCACCCGTTAAAACTACCCCCAGGCACCCCCCCAGGGTAAACAAGAAAAAAGAAAAGAACCTGGTTTTAGCATGTTCATCGGCCATATAAGCCCAAGAAAAAAGTGTGGCCAAAAGCCAGATAAAAGACATCAAAGCAGCAAATATAAAACTTAAGCTATCAACTCTAAAAAAAAGCTCATAATCGATGATTGGCACTATTAAATACCTGTATTCAACAATTCCCTGCTGAATTAAAGGGTAAAGAGATATTACCTCTTTAAAAGTATAGAGAGCTATAGCAGCGGACAAAATGTTTCTTACCCATTCTGTTTTGCGTCCAGCCAAATAAACTAATAATGCGCCGATCATAGGTATTAACACGATCCACACCGGCTTACTCGAAATTATTGTTTGGCTAACTTGGTTTATTCCTTCAGCAGCACTATACATACATTATATTCCTCCTCCGATCAATAGATCCGTTGCCATCCTGGACAAATCAAATGGTAAATTAATAGGAGACACACCAAATATCAAGCAACATACCGCTAAAACAACTATAGATAATAGCATCTTAAAAGGAACATCATCAGCTTTAATTTCCTGATGGAGTACTTCCTCACCAAAAAAGGCATTGATGATAATAGGAAGGTAGTAAAGCCCGTTCATTAAACTACTAATCAACAATACCACTACATAAAAGGGAGCACCTCCATCTAAAGCACCTAAAGCTAAATTCCACTTGCTTAAAAAACCATTTAGCGGAGGGATACCTATCATGGCCAGGGAAGCTGTGGTAAAAGCAATCATAGTTACAGGCATTTTAATTCCTATTCCTCCCAGTTCACGAATATCCCTTTTACCAGTTTTTACTATTATAGCACCTGCACATATAAAGAGACAGCCCTTCATGAAAGCATGGGAAAATATATGAAATATAGCTCCCAAAATAGCTGCCTCAGTGAAAAGAGACATGCCCAACAAAACATATCCCATCTGTCCTATACTGGAATAGGCCAGACGCCTTTTCAAATCATACTGAGTAATAGCTACGGCAGAACCTAGAAGAATTGTTATAACAGCTAAAACGGTAACCACAAAAATCCAATTTGTTTCTTGCAAGAATTCCACATTAAAAACGTTAAAAAAAACTCTGAACAAACCATATGCTCCTGTTTTTAACATAATACCAGAAAGTAGTGCACTGGCAGGTGCAGGCGCAACAGGATGGGCATCAGGAAGCCATACGTGCAAGGGAAACATTCCTGCTTTCATGCCAAAGCCAATGATATACGCAATAAAAGTAGCAAACGCTAAACCAGAAGCTGTGGTAATCATCCCAGTATGTTCAAGACTTACAGTGCCGGCAAGCTCAAAAGTATTAATAACACCTAATAACAAGGCTAAACCACCAATAATCGTCATAATGATATATTTGTAACCGGCTTTTAAGGCTTCTTCCGTTTCTTCATGAACAACTAGAACATAGGATATCACAGACATTAACTCAAAAAATATAAAAAGAGTGAAAAAATCTCCAGCCACAAATATTCCCAAGCAAGCTCCCAGGGTAAATATTAATGTTGGGTAATACCTGTTCTGAGCATGTTCATGGCTCATATAATCTATAGAATAAATAGTAGCTAACATCCAAACAAAGGAAGAAATAAGTGCCAGGCAAAAACTTAAAATATCGACTCTAAAAGTTCCTACAAATCCCATTTCCGGTATTATTTCAAATAATTCAAATACTAGGATATCACCTCGAATGATTTGTGGGTACATTGCTGCAACAGCTATAAAGGTAATTATAGACGTTATAACGGATAACTTATTTCTAAGTTTAGCAGATTCCTTTTGTACGTAATAAATTACAAGGGTCATAAGCATAGGGAATAATGTAACAAATACCGGCAAAAATGAAGTTGTTGTCTCTCCCATCTTATCATCTCCTTTTCAAACTTCCACCCTTTTTTCCCTATAGAATCATTTCAACAGCTCTTTCGATGATAACTAAAATGTACTTGGGGAAAATTCCGAAAATCATACAGCCAGCACCTAAGATTATTAAGGGAACAGACATTCTTAAAGGTAACTTCTTAACCTGTATTTCTTCTTCCCCGTCTTCTTCTTCACTTTCCCCAAAAAAGGCATTTATAACAATGGGAAAATAATAAAGGCAGTTTAAAAAACTGCTGATTAATATTATAGCCAGGTAAAAATGCTTATTAGCATCAAGGGTTCCTAGGGCCAGGTACAGCTTACTTATAAAACCGTTAGTTGTCGGAATACCTACCATAGCCATAGCACCAATGGTAAATGCTCCCATAACCACAGGCATCTTTAACCCTATTCCCTTTAAATCGTCAATCTTCCTGATACCTGTACAGTAAATTATAGCTCCAGCTGAAAGGAAGAGCATGGACTTCATCATGGCATGGTTAAAAATATGAAGTAATCCTCCTGTTAATCCAGTGGAATTAGCCAGCCCTATGCCAAGAAAAACATATCCTATTTGAGCTATACTTGAAAATGCCAGCATTCTTTTGATATCTTCTTGAACGATTGCAAAAATAGAACCGAAAAATATAGATAGTGCTGATAAAATTAATATCATGTCAAAAACTGGCAATAAATCAAACAGCTCGATAGGAAATACTTTATATAGTAGCTTTAAATAAACCACAGTATAAATTTTAATAACCAAACCGGACAGTATAGCGCTGGAAGGAGATGGAGCTGAGGAGTGAGCATCAGGTAACCAGACGTGTAAGGGAAACAGAGCTGCTTTTACTATGAAACCAACGGAAAATAAGGCCAGGGCTACCAAGATGTTATTAGGATAAATATGTGCGACATCTTGTATTGCTACAGCAGCAAAGGCAAAATTCAAATGACCGCCTATCATGTAAAGAAGCGCCACAGAAAGCAACACACAACCTGTCCCTACAGCACTCAACATAAGGTATTTAAAACTTGCTTCCACACATTCCCGGTCCGATTTAACTGAAATAATACCACAAGCAGATATAGCAGCTATCTCCATAAACACGAACATGTTGAAAAAATCATTAGTTACAGCCAGTCCCATCATGGCACCCACCAGTAACAGGTAAAGGGTATAATATAAACCCAGCACCTTAGGTTTAAGTTCATGGGTAAGGTCTACAGTTCCAAAAATTAATATAAGGAAACTAACTGTGGAAATAGTTATTAACATGAACAGTGCCAGGTAATCAACTACAAATTCAATTCCCCAGGGAGGAGACCAGCCGCCCAGTTCATAATGAATAGTTCCTTCAGTGAATACTCTCCAGGATAAATTTCCTATAAATACAAAAGCCAGTACATGAGCAGCAACTGCCATTGTAGCACACCAGCTATTTTTCCAGCGCTCAAGTATGGGCATAAGGAATGAAAATAAAAGAAAACTTACAATCAATAAAACGGTTGAATGTGCATGAATTACATTAATAAATGTCATGATTCAGTACTCCTTATCCGCATGATTTCTTCGGCATCAAGAGTGCCATAATGCTCATATATTTTTACAACTAACGAAAGAGCAAATGCAGTAACGCTTACTGCTACCACAATTCCTGTTAGAATTAACGCTGTAGGAAGAGGGTTAATATAAGCCTGCTCAACACCAGGTTCGATTATAGGAGCCACGCCCCCTTGCACATACCCCGTAGAAACAAAAAATAGGAATATGGCTGTATCCATAATATTCATACCGATAACCTTTTTAATTAAATTTGAATGGGTGAGCATGGTATGAAATCCTATAACAAATAAAATCACAGATACCAGGTAATACATGTTTTCAAATAATCTCATTGCTACATCGGCAAAATCAATCATGGGCATCACCTTCTACCTCTATAAGACTATAGAACAATGTTACAACGGTACTGGCTACCTTTAAGCCCAGGCCTAAAGTAATTAGAACAATGGCTCCACTGCTGACTAAATCGCCGGGTGCCCCCATATAAAACCCGGCTTCTTTATTAGTTAAAAAATTTTGGCCCATATATATCCCTACCAGACCCAAAATAGCAAACCAGCCAGCTCCAGCACATTCCACAATTGTAGAAGTCTCATGGGAAAGCTTCTTAGCTCCCCTTTCCAGGTTAAAGGCTAAAGCAAAAAGAATCATACTGGAACCTAAAATAGCACCTCCAGAAAAGCTGCCTCCGGGGGTCAAGTGTCCATGTAAAATAACATAAAAACCGTAGACCTGGATAAATGGAACGACTATTCGACTAACCATACGAACAATAAGATCTTCCAACTATTATCACCTCACCTATACCTTTTAAAACCTGCTTTAATGTGCCTTAAGGGTAGCCAACGCACCAATAATAGCTAAAAATAAAACGGTAGCCTCCCCTAAAGTATCAAAAGCCCGGTAATCCATAATTATAGAAGATATTACATTTAATGCTCCTGTTTCTTCCACAGCACCCTCTATATATCTTTGAGGAACCTCATTATTCGTGGGATTCCCTGGATCACCAAAAGTTGGCATCTCAGCAACTGTAGCAACAAGAACAAATGCTATCATTGCCAAAAATATCAAGGTAAGAATAAGCCTCATTATTCTTCCCTCCTTGTCTTACTAATGGTAGCTATAAGCAATAAACTGGTCACTCCCGCTCCGATAGCAGCCTCAGTTATAGCAATATCTGGAGCTTCCAGCTGCTGCCACACCACAGCCATAATCAGGCTATATGCAGCAAATATAACAACAGCACTTAATAAATCTCTGGTTCTAGCAACACTAATAGCACAAACGATAAGAAATAATAAAAGTAACATGTCTAATATTGTAGCCATCATGAGGATATACCCTCCTCTTTAGACTGGTCAATATAAGTACTTTTGACCATAGGAATATCAGCAGAATAAGCTGCTTTAGCAATGGCATGAGCTGCTGTAGGGTTACTTAACCAGATAAATACTATAATGATGGCTAGCTTTATGCTGGGACCAGTTAATCCCTGAAATAGTATAAGTGAAAACAATATTAGCCCCAACCCCAAGGTATCACACTTGGTAGTAGCGTGGAGGCGGGTATAAACATCCGGAAAACGAAGAAGTCCTACTACTCCCACCATAAAAAAGAATAAACCACATAACAGGATAAAAAGAGTTATTGCATCTAATAACATAACAGTTCCTCCTATTCTAAAACGCCTTTTTGCAGGTACTTAGCCACTCCTATGGTTGCTAAGAAGGCAATCAGGGCATACACTATGGCTATGTCTAAAAAGTACTCCTTATGGTAAATTATGGAAACCAGAACCATGATCACTATAGCTTTGGTACTGATTACATTAATAGATATAACCCTATCAGCAACTGTAGGGCCAACATAAGCCCGGTAAAGGCACAAAAAGGTCATTAAAACCAGAAAAATACACGCTAATGTAAAAACTGTTATTAACATTATTTCTCCTCCTCAATTCCCAGCAGCTTAACAGCCATATGCCAGTCAACAACTACTGAAGCATTTTCTCTAGTTAAACAATGGACTAAATAAATATCGTCCTCCAAATCTACAGTCAATGTTCCCGGAGTTAAGGTTATAGAATTAGCTAAAATAACCTTATCCAAGTCCCTTTTTAAGAATGTTTTAAATTCAATCAAAGTTGGTGAAATAGGCATTTTGGGATTTAATACGATTTTAGCTACCTGAATGTTTGCCTGAATTATTTCAACAAAAAGACTTGCCAGGTATACAACAAAATTTAAAATGTTTCTCAAACTAATAAAAGGACGCTCTTCTTTAAATATCAGAATATCCCTGCAGAATATTACTACAATAATACAGGTTACTAAACCTGCAATAACTTGCTGTATGTGTAAGCTCCAGGTAATTAAAAGCCAAAATATAAACAAAAAAATAGTTGTCCCGATATATGTCTTTAAACGTCCAGCACTCATCTTGAAAACTCCTTTGCCTGCGTTTATTCTATTTGCTATCCTCCCGGATATAATGTCCGCTTCTACCACCGGTCTTCTCTAAAAGAGATATTTCTTTTATCTGCATTTCCTTATCTGCTGCTTTACACATATCATAAATGGTTAAGGCAGCAACTGAAACAGCTGTTAAAGCTTCCATCTCCACCCCTGTTTTCCCGGTGGTCTTTACGATGCTTTTT
>Ga0207421_10004390_pt1 | contig 16232 bp, 9 predicted proteins | sample SodLakKL_010_SED_4_FD_187542 | JGI IMG/M metagenome (GOLD analysis project Ga0207421, IMG submission 187542) | Alkaline sediment microbial communities from Lake Tanatar, Kulunda Steppe, Russia - 8KL_010_SED (SPAdes) (version 2) | ecosystem: Environmental > Aquatic > Non-marine Saline and... | reverse complement strand
GATGCATCCCATCTCTCATCCGGATTGTATATCTACCGATTGGAGTCCGGCAATTTTAACCAGACCCGCCAGATGCTTTTTGTAAAATGAGTCTTACGCATGGCGTACATATCGTGAATCCCGGTACCGAAACTTTCGACTATTACAAAGCTCATGACTAAAAATATGGCCAACCGTTTACCAACTCGACCCGGACTTGTCACTACAGGTATTTTCATACTGTTATTTTTATATGTTGTTGTACCGGACTCAGTGGCAGGTGGAACGGTGAAGGTCAATCAGGCGGGATATCATCCCAATGCGCAGAAAATCGCCGTTTTTCCGGTTAATGGACAGGATTTGTCGACCACATCGTTTTATGTACGGGATAATGCGACCGGTGATACGGTCTATACCGGTTCCCTTAGCGGCGGAGAACTGCATTGGGAACATTCCGATGAGACCATCCGGCTTGGCCTGTTCAGTGCTGTTTCAAAACCGGGGACCTACCGAATCACTCATCCCGACCTCGGCTCTTCCCATCCTTTTGACATCGAAGAACATGCCTGGCAAAAGGTTGCACAGGCATCGCTCAAAGCATTCTACTTCAACCGGGCATCCATGGAACTTGAGGAGTCGTATGCCGGTCCCTGGGCCCGTCCGATGGGGCACCCTGATCAGCAGGCGGTCATTCACGCATCGGCTGCCACGGAATTCCGGCCGGAGGGGTATGTCTTCTCGTCTCCCAGGGGGTGGTATGATGCCGGCGACTATAACAAATATATCGTCAATTCGGGTATCAGTACCTACACCTTGCTGGCCGCATGGGAGCATTTCCCCAACTATTACGAAGATCTGGACGTTGCCATCCCCGAAAGCGGATCGGAGGTGCCGGATCTGCTGCAGGAGGCGCGCTGGAATCTGGACTGGATGATGACCATGCAGGATCCGCATGACGGCGGGGTCTACCACAAACTCACATCCGCCAATTTTTCGGGTACCATAATGCCTCATCAGGATCACAGTACCCGCTACGCCGTACAGAAATCGACCGCAGCCGCCCTCAACTTCGCCGCGGTGATGGCCACCGCTTACCGGACCTACAAACCGTATGACCGCGATTTTGCGGACCAGGCACTGGAAGCCGCTAAAAAAGCCTGGCAGTGGGCGGAAACGAATCCGGCACAGCATTACCGGCAAAATCAGATGAATCAAATCTATTCGCCCAATATTCAAACCGGCGAATACGGCGATACCAATGTCGAAGATGAGTTTGACTGGGCCGCAACCGAGCTCTATATCGCTACCGGCAACGATGCATACTGGCATACCCGTGACCTGGGCAGCATGTCACTTATCACCATACCGTCATGGCCGCAGGTGCGCCCTCTTGCGTGGATATCCCTGGCACACCATCGCGACCATCTCACATCTGTCGCCGACATTGAGCACATTGAGGAACGAATCCTGCATCAGGCCGATCAGTTGCTCGATGACCACAACAACTCTGCGTATTTGATGAGTATGGGATCGCGCGGTGGCAGCGACTTCAACTGGGGAAGCAATGGCATAGCCCTGAACCACTCGCTGATGCTGCTCCAGGGGTATCGCCTTACCGGAAATAATGCCTTCCGCGATGCCGCCCAGGCCAATTTTGATTATGTGCTCGGACGGAATCCAACCGGATACTCTTTTGTAACCGGAATCGGTAGCCAAGCACCCATGGATCCGCACCACCGGCAGTCTGCCGCCGACGGTGTGGACGACCCGGTTCCCGGATTTGTCGTAGGCGGGCCCAATCCCAACAACATGGATGATTGCGGGGCTGGTAACTATCCCTCCAGTTTGCCGGCAAAAGCGTGGCTGGATGACTGGTGCAGCTACTCCACCAACGAAGTGGCGATCAACTGGAATGCCCCGCTGGTTTATGTAGCCGGTGCGATGGATGCCATCTATCAACAGTCGGAAGCACGCCTCCGGGCCCGGATATCGGCCCATCCGGTACAGATGCTGCAGGGTACATCCGCCGAAATCGAATGGTCGGCAACCGGTGCAGAAACCGTAACACTCGACGGGCAGGAGGTGTCACACTCCGGAACCCGGCACGTGGAGCCATCCGATACCACAGATTTTATACTGATTGCCCGTTCCGGCAGCGAGGCCGACACCGCCAGGGTCACGGTTTTTGTGGTGCCGCCCGAAAAATTCAACCGTGCCACCGGAACACAGGTCCGGGCATCCTCCCATACCGGCCACCATCTCCCATCCAACATCACCGACGGAGACCCTGAGACCTACTGGAGAAGTGAAAGCGACACGGACGAATGGATTGATGCAGACCTGGATACGTCTTTTGAAATCGAACGAATCGTTCTGGCCTGGGGGGATGATTATGCACAAGAGTATGATGTCCGGTTTTCCTATGACGGTGTGACCTGGAGAACGGTGCACGAGGAAAGGTCCGGCGAGGGTTCTGTTGATGAAATATTTTTGGACGGACCGGAAAATGCCAGGTTCGTACGTCTCCATATTTTGCGAAGTGGGGATGATAATCCGGTTGCACTACAGGAGGTTGAGGTGTATGGGACTGTGTCGGTAAAACAACCGCCAAGAGTCCGGTTACTAAGGCCGGTTGCCGGAGCCGAAACGGAAACCGGAACACCGGTTCGGTTCATCGCTGAGGTGCAGGAGGGAAGTGCAGAGCTGACAGATGTTCGGTTTGTTATCAATGGCGATCCATATGAAATCGTAACAGATGGTCCGTTCGACACCTTCTGGGAATCCGGAGAGCCCGGCACGTATAAGATCAGCGCTGTTGCAACGGATCCCGACTTTGAGATTCAAGCGAACCCGGTAACCATTACGGTGACCGAAGTGCCGGCGACCGTCTGGTATGATGTGTCACTTGCCACACCCGGCAACGGAGCCGAACAGCTCCACGATGATGATGCACGGGAGGAAACCTTTGTCCGACTGGGCCCGGAAGGTTCTATCCGCTGGGATGATATAACCGTCGGCGAGTCCAAAAACTATGAGATCCGGATTGGATATCGTCTTTCCGGTGATCAACCGGCGGATATCAGACTTCGGTTACCCCCGGCTACCGAGCACCTGGCAACACTGACAGGAACCGGTGGTGCCTGGTACTACAGGGATATTCCGGATGTCCGGTTGAGAACCGGTAGCAATACTATTATTATAAATGCCGATGGCAGGAGTGCAGATGTCGATTTCCTCGCGGTAAGAGGAGATGGGCAAACGCTCTCTGTTTCTGATGAGAATGGTGATACACCGGATCGCTTTGCGTTAAGCCAGAATTATCCAAATCCGTTCAATCCGGCGACCGTAATTCGATACGACCTTCCGATGGCCAACCATGTCCGTTTGACCGTCTACGATCTACTCGGCCGCAAAGTCGCGGTGTTGGCAGATGGGCAGATGCCGTCCGGAAGTCATGAAGTTGTTTTTGATGCATCCCGATTCTCATCGGGCGTTTACATGTACCGGATGGAGTCCGGCAATTTCATAAAAACCCGGCAGATGATGCTGGTCAAATAAAGCTCTAATTCTAAATCATGGATCCTAAAACACACAGACTAAAACTTAGAGAAAAAATCGGCTATGGCGTGGGTGATGCTGCCTGTTCCATGTACTGGAAAATTTTCACCATGTACCTGGTCTATTTCTATACCGACATCTTTGGTATTACAGCAGCTGCGGCAGGTACCCTGTTACTGGTCACCCGAATCTGGGACACGGCGAATGATCCCCTTATGGGGGTGATTGCCGACCGGACAAGCACCAAATACGGGAAATTCCGGCCGTACTTGCTCTGGTTTGCCATTCCGTTTGCCATCATCGGGGTACTCACTTTTACAACGCCCGATTTTGGATACACTGGAAAGCTGGTCTATGCCTACATCACCTACCTGATGATGATGATGGCCTATACCGTAGTTAATGTGCCTTATGGTGCGCTGCTCGGAGTTATGTCTCCGAACCCGAAAGAACGGACCAAACTGGGCAGTTACCGCTTTATCTTCGCATTTGCCGGAAGTCTGGTGATTGTTGCCATAGTTGAACCGCTCGCTATCTATTTCGCAGCCCTGGAAAGTGGTCCCGGTACTGAGGCCTTCGGCTGGCAAATGGCTATGACTGTCGTCGGGATCATGTTCGTTTTGATGGTGTTTTTTACGTTTTTCAACACCAAAGAGCGTGTGTTGCCGCTGAAGACCCAAAAAACCTCGTTAAAAGACGACCTGAAAGATCTTGTTGCAAACAGACAGTGGTGGCTGCTGGTGGGGGCCGGCATATTTACGCTGATTTTTAATGCGGTCCGTGACGGTACCATTATCTACTATTTCCGATATTATGTAGAGACCGAAGGGGTAATCCAGCTTGCATTCATTGATATGGCCTATCCATTCAGTTCGTTCTTTATGGTGATCGGTCAGGCTTCCAATCTTTTCGGGGTACTGTTCGCAGCCATCTTTGCCTCCTGGATTGGAAAACGATTCGCCTATATCACATCCATGATGATCGCCACCATCGCCAGTATCTTCTTTTTCTTCCTGGGAGCAGAGCAGATCTGGCTTATGTTTACTTTTCAGGTGGTTATCAGCTTTAATGCCGGACTCATTCTGCCGCTTCTGATCTCCATGTATGCCGATGCGGCCGACTACAACGAATGGAAGCAGGGGCGAAGGGCAACTGGCCTTATTTTCTCGTCTTATACCACTTCGCAGAAATTCGGCTGGACACTCGGATCGGCTCTGGTAGGATACATGCTCGCCGTATTTGGCTATCAGGCTGGTGTCGCACAAACCGATGTTGCACTTACGGGTATTCGTACCCTGATGAGTTTTATTCCGGCGGCAGGTGCGTTTATCTCCGGTGCATTCATCTATTTCTACAAACTGGATGAGAATACGATGCTCAAGATCACAACCGAACTGGAAGAGCGCCGGGAAGAGGAAGGTATGAAGGGTGATGACGAAAACAGGTTATGATCTCTGTAATATTTCTCTCTGTTGATTTTAGTATATTATCGTATAAAGGTGTAAACCTTTTCAGTGCAGACCTGACGGGTCGCATATACGGTATGCAGATTGTATGATTCTCAGGATACGGAGCCGGGTAAACTCCGTATCCCTTTTATTTCTTTACGCATGTTACGATCGCTATGCAGCTGTATATACTTCAACACAAATTTAATGACAAATAGTACCGGCACAAAGGCTTCTGTTAAGTAATCGGTTAATCGTTTCGTTTCCTCAGGGCTTAAAAGTGGCGGTAATTTTATCTTTCTAAGGTATAATAGCATGTTGGTTGGTACAAACTTACAGTATGCCAATTCGTTTAATAACCGAATTGTCCTGGAAACTATCCGGTTATACGGGCCGCTTTCAAGAGTAGATATTGCTCGCCGAACGCAGCTTACCGCACAAACGGTAACCAATATCACAAAAAAACTGATGGCTGCTGACCTGGTGCTTGAGGATTCACGATGTCAGGATGGCCGGGGCGCTCCCTCTATCATGCTCAAACTCAATGAGAGTGCCGCCTATTCCATCGGAATCGATTTCGACCGGGATCACATGACGGCCGTCATGCTGAACCTGAATGGTCAGATTTGTCAACGAACCAATATCGATCTTGACTTCCCCTCACCGGAAGAGGCCATTGACCGGATGTGTACAACGGCAAACGAACTTATTGATGCCGAAGGTGTGGAACGGGAACGGATATGGGGCGTAGGAGTGGTACTGCCCGGCCCGATGGCATCATCAAAAGGTAGTGCATTTGTGAATCTCGCCAATCCGGAGGCATTGCCGGGCTGGGAAAATGTTCCGGTAGTAAAGCAGCTCGAGGAACGACTTGGGTTACCCGTAGTTCTTGAAAATAATGCTTCAGCCGCTGCCATGGGAGAACATTGGTATGGCCGCGCCAAACATATCCGCTCATTTTTCTACACGTATTTCGGTGCCGGACTGGGTGGAGGATTGGTGATCAACGGACAGCTGTACCCTGGTCACACCGGTAATGCCGGTGAATTGGGGTATTTTCCGACTCCGATTTTCATGGATGACAAAAACTCCTATGAACACAATCATCTCGGAGGCTTTTTTAACATGCCCATGCTTCAAAAGAAGATGCGCAAAGCCGGCTACCCGTTTACCACCCTCAGTGAACTCGATACCTACTTCGATAACAAAAACCCTGTACTGCTGGAATGGCTGGATACCGGTGTTCATTTTCTGACACCTCTGATTCTCGCCATTGAATACCTGATCGATCCGGAAGTGATTTTCTTCGGCGGACGCCTGCCGGATTCCATGTTAAAATCGCTGCTGGAAAAACTGGAAAACTCGCTTCCGCCGCACCGCATCGACCGTAAAACAACCCGACCGGAATTTCAAATCGCCTCGGCAGGAATCGATGCTGCCGCTTTGGGTGTGGCAACCCTGCCGCTCTACACTTCCTTTGCTCCATTGCCGAAATTGCTGATGAAACAGCATCGGCCGGCATCCGATACTTTCGCACGAACATACGGCACAAACTGAGACCGGGGAAATTCAAATTGCTCGAATAGCATCAATCGTGTAAATTCAAAAGGAAGTCCGGACCCTGTTTCTATGAAATGACTTTTTTTATCAATGTAGATTATGACAATCGACACCTCCGCTTTCAAAGCGTATGATATTCGCGGGATTTATCCCGATCAGATCAATACTTTGTTCATGTATGCTCTTGGAAAGGCCTTCGCAACGAGGTTTTCCCCAAAACAGGTTGTTATCGGTTACGATTCACGGCTTTCCAGCGAGGAACTTGCAGAGGCACTGTCTAATGGTTTGAGGGACTCCGGAGCTGATGTCATTGATCTGGGACTGTGCGGATCGGAAATGGTCTACTATGCCACCGGAAAATATGAAACCGACGGCGGAATGATGATCACCGCCAGCCATAATCCCAAAGAGTACAACGGATGTAAGATGGTTACCCGTGGAGCCCGGCCTGTCGGAGGGGAGACCGGCCTCAATGACATCAAACAGCTCGTCGCAGATAACGGCCCTTTTGCGCACATAGACGGCGAGGGAGAAACACGGTGCGGAGACTATGAAAAACGGGATATTTCTGACGAATTCATCACCTATGTGACAAATACGCTCACCAGTGATATTCGGCCGGATCTGAATGTAGTCGTTAACTCTGGAAACGGTGCTGCAGGTCCGCTGATAAACAAACTCTCGTCGAAACTTCCATGTACACTCTACCCCATGTTCGGAGAACCGGATGGCAACTTCCCGAACGGTGTACCAAATCCGCTGCTGCCGGAGTGCAGAGAGGATACCGCCGGTGCGGTTCTGGACAAAAATGCCGATCTCGGGGTAGCTTTCGACGGCGACTTTGACCGCTGTTTCTTTTTTGATGAAAACGGCCGGTTTATTGAGGGATACTATATTGTCGGACTCATGGCAAAGCAGATTCTGGAAAAGTATCCCGGTGCCCGAATCGTTCATGATCCCCGTCTGACCTGGCATACCATCGAAATTGTCAATAAGTATGGCGGTGAACCGGTACTAAGCAAAACCGGACACGCCTATATCAAGGCTAAAATGAGGAAAGATGACGCCGTCTATGCCGGTGAGATGTCCGCCCACCATTATTTCAAGGATTTCTGGTATTGCGACTCCGGTATTCTCCCATTCCTGTTACTGCTTGAATTACTGAGCCAAACGGACAAACGCATGTCGGAACTGGTTGATGAAGCATTCGAACGGTACCCGGTCAGCGGAGAGTTCAATACACGGATAGAAGGCGATCCTGTGAAACTTGTCAACCGTGTTGCCGATGAATACGAGCAACTGGGTGGAAAGGTGAGTTATCCGGACGGCCTCACCGTTGAATTTGATACCTGGCGATTTAGTTTGCGTCTGTCCAATACCGAACCACTGTTACGTCTGAATGTCGAATCCCGGGGTGACCGGGACCTGATGCAGCAAAAAACAGACGAACTGCTTTCAAAAATACAGAAGTGATGCGATGCTAATTACAATAGAAAATAAAGGGATAATGACATGTCGGAAAAGATACTGAGATTTACAAACGAACTATCGAAAGAGCAGATATTTGAAGAGATCCAGACGTATTTACAAGAGCTGGGGCTGAACGTTGCCTCCTTTGATTTCTCCCGGCCCTGGGGCGGATATTTTGTTATTGATGAGTCCCAGGCAGAGCAATTTATTAAAACATTTTTTCCTCATTTGAGTCTGGAAGATTTTAAAGGTTTTAATAAGCTAAGCCCCAAAATTCTGTTGGTGGAACCACACAAAAGACTCTCCTGGCAATATCACAACCGCAGATCGGAAATCTGGAAGGTTATCGGCGGAAGTGCTGCAGTGGCCACAAGCAAAACGAATGACGAGCAGCCCGCCAGACCGGTAGGTCCCGGTACGGTACTGGAACTGGAACAAGGAGAGCGGCACCGGCTGGTCGGAGCGGATGAATGGGGGGTTATTGCCGAAATTTGGCGCCATACCGATGCCGATAACCCTTCCGATGAAGCTGATATCATCCGGGTTCAGGATGATTACGGGCGCGGATACTGACAGTCGTCAGAGCTCAACCTGCAAATATACCCCAATGACATGATTGATCAGGGGGTAAGACATATAATAACAGCTAGTTCAGGTCCGGTCCATTTAACGGATTGCAGCTTATCTTATTGGCAAAGGCCAACTCATCATCATTGTCATTTATGACAGTGATGATGAGTATATAAATGACGTAAAAAAGAGATTGGCCCTCTCAAGGGAGCCAACCACCGGATAAAAAATAATTTCGCTACGGTCGAAAGCCTGCTTCTGTTGCAGGCGCAATCCATAGACCATCCGGAGACGCAATCCGCATTGCAGGATGCGGTCGGCCGCGTTCAAAGTATGCGTGTGCTTTATGACCAACTCCTGATCAGCAAAGAACAAAAAGAACTTTCCGTCAAGGGCTGCCTGAAGGGTTTGATGCGGGTGCATCAGAGGGCTTTGGATTGATGCTGGTCACGATGATCAGTAAGCAACTGGGTGGTAGTTTTACCATGAAGAATGACAACGGAACGCGGTGTATTGTTGAATTTAATGTGTAACTCCCCTTATTGATCAATAAAGGAAACGATCCTGCCTGTGTGCCTTGGAGCGGTTCAAGCCTGCTCACCCCGAACTAATCGAACAAGAGCTCAAAACCCTCGTCTGAAGTCAGTAAAATTCGTCAAGCTATTTGTATAAGCTCCAATACATATGTATATGCAAAATTTATTTATTTGCATATAACTAAGGTTTATTTAAGGTATCAAGAGCAGATAAATGTGCAAATAAAGCAGGTGAAACTCACGGATTTCAACGGGATCTTTATAAATAGAAGTCGTTAAAACTACTAAATGGGAATATTACGCTATGAAAATTGCAAAGCACCATAGTGCTTATTACATTGCATAGAGATGTATAATTGCGATGTGTTTTGCACTATATTATTTGCTGATTTTTCGCTATGGCCGCATCAGTCTTGCGAACTTGTTACCGACGTCTTTACCCATATCCAATAAATAAGGCCCTGTAAACCAGATTCAAAATAAATGCTTATGAAACACAGTTTCCGAGACCGTTTTATAATACTGATCGCTTTTTTATTGATAATACCGTTGATGGCCAGATCACAGATCGAGGTGACGCCTTCTGCTTTTAACTTTCCTCCTCAACAGATTACCACCGCTTCGGACCCGCAGGCGTTCACGGTCACTAACCGGGGCGGCGAACCGTTTGTCTTGCACCCGGAGCAGGTCTCCATCACGGCCAGGGATGCCCAATCCATCGAAATCTCCGTGCTTTCCTATAATATTGAGACCGATGACGGTGACTGGCCCGGCCGTTTTGCCTACATCCTCCAGGAAATACGGGACAAAGAGATCGATGTGATCGGCCTTCAGGAGGTGATCCAGCGATCCAATCTCGACAATCAGGCCATGCAGATGGCCGACTCCCTCGGGTATTATTACTATTTCGACTCGGTGAATGACGAAGGCTCGGATCAAAGGTATGGAAATGCGATTGTATCGCGCTATCCGATCGAGGACACTCATTTTCGTGCCCTTCAGCCGCTTGACCGGTACCGGAAGGCCCTGCACGCCGAGCTGGATGTAAACGGTCATACCGTGGATTTCTATACCACCCATCTTCATCACCAGATGCTGGATCACGACATCCGCAAAGAACAAATCCATGACCTGATCGATTTTATTGAGGAAACCCGGTCCGGCGACATCCATTTTCTTACCGGCGATTTCAACGCTAACCCCGATTGGGAGGAGATGAAACTTGTTTACGAATCTTTTACCGATGTCTATCCGCTGTTTCATGAGAACCATATGGATCCGGAACACACCACGCTCAACCCCAGGATTGGGCATCAGATGCGGCGAATCGATTATGTATTTTTCCGGAATACCGGACGTGATAATCTTCGGGCTAACTCGGCGGAAATCATCCTCGATAAAGTGCATGACGACCCGCAAATGGAGTCGGATCACTTTGGCGTATATGCCCAATTTGATATCCTGGCCGATGACGATGATTTTGCACTCCACAATCTGGCGGACGGGGTTACGCTGCAACCGGATGAGTCTGCCGCAGTGGAGCTGGTGTTCGCCCCGCTCACCGAAGGCCTGAAAGAAGTCGTGCTTGAGGTGCATGATCAGCAGGTGACAGTCAGAGGCGAGGCGATCGACGCCACCATCGGCCAACTGCCATGGAACGAGGACTTCAGCAATGTCGCCGTATTTGAACTCCCGTACGGCTGGGACGCCAATGCCGAGAACTGGTATGTGTCCAATTCAAGCTATGCCGGCGGCGAGGCTCCTGAACTGGTGTTCTGGTGGGAGCCTGTTGTCGACGGCCGCTTTCATGTGCGCTCCCCGCCCGTCCGTACTACCGGTATGGACAGTTTGAAGGTATCCTTCCGCCACATGCTCGAGGATCACGGCATCTATGACCTGAAGCTGGTCAGCCTTGCCGGAGGGGAAGAATTTGTCATCCGGCAGTGGAGTGATCCCGATGATATCGGAGCTGCCGAAATATCCGCTGTCATCAACAGCGAGGAGCACGGGGTCGGAGCCGACCGGCTCTTCCTGGCCTGGGTCTTTGATGGGGTCTCCGACCAGTTGGTGCGCTGGGCTATTGATGATGTGCGCGTGGAAGCCCTTCCGGCGTTACAGGTGACGCCGGACCGCCATGACTTCGGCGAGCAACAGGTGCATACCACCTCGGATACCATCGCCTTTACCCTGACCAATATCGGCAGCGGTGAAATCAATCTCGCTCCCGATGACCTGCAGATCACCGGGGAGGATGCCGGCCAGTTTGAGCTGGGTTCGCTTGATGAAACCGTAATCCTGAAGGATCAGACTGCTGCGAAGGTGCATGTCACATTTGACCCCTCAGAAGAGGGCTCTTTCCAAGCGCAGTTGAGCGTCAATAGTCAGACCGTCCCTCTTTCCGGTGATAGCTTTGATCCCGCCATTACCGAACTGCCCTGGGAGGAGGATTTCTCCGCACTGGTGCAAGGCGGCATACCCAGGGGATGGGAGAGTGACACCCGCAATTGGGAGGCTTTCAACCTGAATAATGCCGGTGGTGAGCCCCCGGAAATGGTGTTCTGGTGGCAACCCGAGAAGGAGGGACGCTTTTATCTGAAAACACCGCATATCGAGACCTCCGGTTACGATGAGCTGAAACTGTCCTACAAATACCGTGTGCGAAACTTCGAGGATCCTGGTGATTATACGCTGAGTGTGATCGCCATCGCTGACGGTGAGGAGTATGTGATCGAAGAGTGGGTGGACCCGCCTTTTATCCGACCCACCAAATTCACGGGCACGGTTACGCGCCAAAATCACGGCCTTGGAAGCGATGAGTTTCGCCTGGCCTGGGTGTTTGAAGGCACCACCAATAACATGACTTCCTGGGATATTGATGATATTCGTCTGAGTGATGATCCGGTGGATACCGGCACCGAAAGCGATGCTTCGATCCCGGAAAGCTTCGGACTGGATCAAAATTACCCGAATCCGTTCAACCCGGCCACCAGCATCCGGTATCAGCTTCCGGAAAGTGCGCATGTAACGCTGAAAGTTTACGATGTGACCGGCCGGTTGGTGAGGACCCTGGTGGACGAACAGCAACAGGCAGGCTACCATACCACCCGATTTGACGGTGCCGGACTGGCCAGCGGCCTCTACCTGTACCGGATGCAGTCCGGTGAGTTCACCCAAACCCGCAAGCTAATGCTGATTAAATAACCTGAAACCCCAACCAAGCCCAAGCCCCATGAAACATTCACAACAATTTTTCAGTGGAGTGATAGCGATGCTGCTTTTGCTGCCTGTTGGTGCACAAGCACAAATCAGCGTCGATCCTTCCTCCCACGATTTCGCCCCGCAGCAGATCGGCACCGTCTCGGCCGAGCAGACGTTCGAACTAACCAACCTGGGGGACGCCTCCGTCACCCTTCACCCGGATCAGATCGCGATCACCAACGAAGGGGAGCAAATGACCACCCTGTCGCTGTTGACCCTTAACATCTGGTTCGACAACGAAAACTGGCCGGAGCGTTTTAAGCTGATCCTGGAGCAGATCCGTGAAATCGACCCCGATATTATCGGACTGCAGGAGGTGATTCAACGAGCCGATCTGGACAACCAGGCACAGCAGCTGGCTGATTCGCTCGGGTATGACTACTATTTCGACTCGGTGGATGACGAAAGCCGCGATCAACGATTCGGCAACGCTATTGTCTCCCGATATCCCATTGAAGAGACCACCTTCCGGGCTCTGGTACCGCTGGATGCCTACCGCAAGGCGGTCCATGCCCGGATCAACGTCAACGGGAATATCGTGGATGTGTACAACACCCACCTCCACAACCCCGGAGACGCCACACAGACCCGCATGGATCAGATCAACGACATGCAGGATTTCATAGAGGAAACCAGCACCGGCGACCTGATTTTTGTCACCGGCGATTTCAATGCCAACCCGGATTGGGATGAAATGGAGCTGATGTATGAGCACTACGTTGATGTGTATCCGCTCTTTCATGAAAATCATCTGGAACCGGAGCACAGTACTCTGAACTACCATCTCGGACACTCACAGCGACGGATAGACTATGTCTTTTTTCATCAGGACAACAACGACGACCTGAATCCGCTTTCGGCTGAAATCGTACTGGATGAACCGGACGAAGAGGGGGAAAACTATCCCTCCGACCATTTCGGCGTTGTGGCCGAATTCGAGGTGCTCTGGGATGCCGGTGATTTTGGCCTGCGCAACCTGGAGGAACCGGTTGAATTGGAGCCATCCGAAACGACATCCATTGGCGTCACCTTCGCGCCGCGCAGCGAAGGAACCAAGTCTGTGAATCTGCAGGTAGGAGAAACAGTGGTTCCCTTAACCGGCGAAGCATACGATGCCACGATAACAGAGCTGCCCTGGAGCGAGGATTTCACCGGCGTGGATGAATTTCAACTCCCCCGCGGCTGGTCCGCCAATGCCGATAACTGGTACGTATTCAACTCCTCTCACGCCGGAGGCGAGGCCCCGGAACTGGTGTTCTGGTGGGAGCCAATGGGGGAGGGGCGAATGCAGGTCCGGACTCCGGCGATACAAACAACCGGACTGGATAGCCTGCAGGTCTCGTTCCGCCATTTTGTGGGAAACTTTGAAGATCCGGGCATCTATGACCTGCGACTGGTCACGCTCGTCGGCGAAGAGCGGCATGTGGTAATGGAGTGGCAGGATCCCGATGATATCCCCGCCGAGGAGCTGACGGTACAGATCAATCGGCAGAATCATGGCGTAGGAGCGGACGAACTCCACCTGGCCTGGGAATTTGACGGATCCACAGGCAACATCACCCGCTGGACCATCGACGATCTCGAGGTCGGTGCGCTGCCGTCACTGGCCGTCACACCGGAGTCACATGAATTCGATACCCGGCAGACCGGTACCGAGTCAGATCCGGTCGTTTTTGCCCTGCGTAATATTGGTGGCGGAGCCTTACATCTGAATCACGATGACATTGAACTTACCGGTGACGATTCCGGTTCTTTTATCCTGCATTCTATTGAGGAGCCGGTGACCCTTGAAGGGGACCAGGTCGCAGAGGTGTCGGTCGTATTTGTGCCGGCCGAAGCAGGACTTCAGGAAGCCGAGCTGCACATAGCCGGTCATGCCGTACCGCTTTCCGGTTCCGGTTTCAATCATGGCGAACAGATGGAACTGTATCTCGACCTCAATCTGATGAGGGGCGGTGACGATGATGACAGCGAATTCAATGTTGTGCCCAATCCGGATCCCGATGAGACCAACTCCAAAGAGATGGTCGTTGAATTCCATCGGAGTCAGCACGGAGTCCCCTGGGGCGGTTTCTTTGCCTTTTTACCCACGCCTCTGGATCTGACTGATCAAAAGTACATCTACGTAGATGTGTGGAAACCCCGTATCACTCAGTTGCGTTTTAAGGTAGAAGACGGTGAGACCGGCGACCTGGAAATTGAGAGCATGTTCCCGCAGACCAAGGTGGAAGAGTGGGAAACCATTGTTTTTGATTTCTCCGAGAAGACCGGCGAGTGGAATGTCATCGCTTTTATGCCGGATTTTGCGAGTCCGGTGGATCTGGAGGAGGATATTACGATCTATTTTTCCAATATCCGTCTGGGTGAGGCGCCCGTGGATACCGGAGCCGATAGCGATGCCGCGGTTCCGGAAGCCTTCGGACTGGATCAAAACTACCCGAATCCGTTCAACCCGTCAACCCATATCCGGTATCAGCTGCCGGAGAGCGCGCATGTGACGGTCAAAGTGTACGACGTGACCGGCCGACTGGTAACCACCCTGGTGGATGACCAACATCAGGCCGGCCATCATACCACCCAATTTGACGGATCGGATCTGGCCAGCGGACTCTATCTGTATCGCATGCAGGCCGGTGAATTCACCGAAACCCGCAAATTTATGCTGATTAAATAGTCGTTAACCAGGCCGCGTCACAGAGGGGAGCGGCGCGGTGCTGTTGGCGGTACCCCTTGCCCCCTTATTGTAAATCCCCAAAAAAAGTAAACCTATGCAAAACATGTCTTCGAAACCGTATAGTAATGGGGCAGGAATATGGATAGTGATGGCTTTGCTAATCCTGCCTTTTAGTATTCAGGCTCAAAGCATAGAACTTCCCTGGAGTGAAGATTTTAGTGATGTGCCAGAATTCGAATTGCCGGAAGGATGGCAAGCCGACGCAGAAAACTGGTATGTCTTTAATTCCGCCGATGCCGGAGGCGAAGCACCGGAACTGGTATTCTGGTGGGAACCGGAGTTCGAGGGTCTGGCTCGTGTACAGACGGCTCAGATCAACACCAGTGGTTACGCGACCCTGGAAGTATCGTTCCACCACACCGTACATAATTTTGAGGATCCCGGAATCTACGATCTGCGCCTGGTCACGATTGTTGATGGCGATCGTCATGTTGCACATACATGGGAGGATCCTGATGATGTAGAGCCTGAGGAGGTGGTTATAACCTTAAACCAGGAGGAGCATGGCGTGGGCGATGAAGAACTGCATCTTGCCTGGGAGTTTGAAGGCTCCTCGACGAATATCTCCAAATGGGGTATCGATAATATCCATGTAAGTGGGGAAGAGGTGGAAACCAGCGGCGAAACGGTCCGTGAATTGCCGGCCAGCTACGGAATGGATCAGAACTATCCCAATCCGTTCAACCCGGCTACGAGTATTCGCTATGAGCTGCCTGAAAACGCGCACGTGACGCTGAAGGTCTATGATATGACTGGACAATGGGTGGCAACGCTGGTCGATGGGCAACGTCAGGCCGGCCGGCATACCGCCCGATTCGACGCCAGGGATCTGGCCAGCGGACTCTATCTGTATCGGATGCAGGCCGGTGATTTTTCCGAAACACGAAAGCTGATGCTGATTCGCTAATTCGATACGATCATATGCCTTTTGTCTGGCCTGCGATTTGCCTCCAGCTTCCTTCAGATCCCAACTCGCGATGGACTTCCTTGTGGTTCGGCTAATGTTCTCCCCACCATGGTGGTTACATAGGAGACAATATCTCCCAAGCGGATGCGCCCTGGCGGGCACAAAAAAATGGCACAAACCGAACTGTTGTCGATATTGTGCCACCAATGTGT
>Ga0207421_10004388_pt1 | contig 16235 bp, 15 predicted proteins | sample SodLakKL_010_SED_4_FD_187542 | JGI IMG/M metagenome (GOLD analysis project Ga0207421, IMG submission 187542) | Alkaline sediment microbial communities from Lake Tanatar, Kulunda Steppe, Russia - 8KL_010_SED (SPAdes) (version 2) | ecosystem: Environmental > Aquatic > Non-marine Saline and... | reverse complement strand
GTCGGCACCGGGAAGAACAACCACCAGCAAGACCGGAATAGCTATAGAAGCAACCAACAGTACAGGCACAGAAAACCGGTCCACCCAGCCGTTTTCATAGGCTCTGGCACTTAGCCAGATGAAAAATAGCAGGAAGGGAAGCCCAAAAGCCAGCCCACCCAGGACATCCCCGAGGAAGTGGTAACCAAGAACCAGGCGGGAAAAAGCAATCATAATAATAGCTATAAAAGCCCATATCCAAAAAGAAGTTTTCTGGATCCTGACGGCAAGGTAACCCCAAACCGTGACGGCAGTCAGGGTGTGTCCGCTGGGGAAAGCGTAACTGCCCGGTGGGTGTTCAACCCCCTCGATTGGTGGCCGTTCCAGCAGGGTAATATCTTTGATCAAGTTGCTGTAAGTAGCAGAGCTCAAAAGCACAAATGCACCCCAAAAACCCAGGGCTTTACTGACACACCAGATTAAAACACTGAAAAGGACCATGAAGAATTCATCATCGCCGAGGAAAGTAAAAAAACGAAAGAACAATTCCACACCCGGCACAGCACGCCAGGCTTGAAGGGCGGCAATAAACTCCACGCTGCGTGTAAATTGCCAGGCAAAGATCATGATCAAGGCCGATACGGCCGTTATAACCCAGGCAAATTTGATCCAAAATCTTTCCCGCTTTGGGTCATCAGAAAAATACGGCTTCCTTACAGGATGATCCACTATAAAACCCCCGAGTTAGTTTTTAATAATTGTCACCGATTTCTATGTCCGGATCTATTTCCAGCAAATAATCCGCCGCCTGCTCCAGGAAAGGCTCCGGGACCAGGACCAGGACTTCCGGCACCTGCCCTCCGATAACACGCATTGCCCCGGCATAAGGGCTGCTGTCCGCCTTCCGGGCCGGCACCCCTTTTTCCTGCAGGAAGCCGCAGATAATATCCGCTTCCACATCATTGTGCGCTTCTACTAATATCTCCCAGTTATTGTATTTCATATTGCTCACAACCACCTGCCATAAAACTATTATAAAAATTCCCTGGCGTTTTCAGCTTATTTTACATTATTTATTATTCTTGCAATGCAACCTGTATTCCTGCCCCGCAGGTACCCCACCAGGCCGGAATAGCTATCTTCACCTTATTAAAGCCATCGTTGAGGCAATATATAAAAGCAGTAACCACCCAGCCTACATGATCTGTTACTGCCGAACCTGCTTAAGAAAACTGAAACGAGCATAAAGTGCAGGCATGGAAATGGTAAAGCCATAAAATTTGACAGAACACTCTAAGCGGATTATGATCTGATCAAGCATTCGCTGCATTTTTACACTGCCATGCAGCAGTTGTTCCCATTAACCCGTTTACCCGGAAATAATTAGTATTATGAACCTAACCGAGAATAACAATAAATCTCGAATAATACCGGGCTGGAGGAATTAAATGAATAACAAAAAAAGCAGAGTCGGTAAAGGTAAGAATGTACAGTCACTGGAAAGAGCGCTGAACTTAATCGAGCATATGGCTGAAGCCGGCCGCCCCGTTACTATAAGCGAGCTGTCAGAAAGTGTTGGTTTAAGAATCAGCACCGTCCACCGGCTTTTAAACACCCTTTTAAACCGCGGGTACATAGAACAGGACCGGGAAACCAACAAGTATCAACTGGGTTTAAAGCTGCTGGAAGTAGCCAATAATATTTTTTCATATACCGACATCAGGACAATAACAAGGCCTTTCCTGGCCGAACTGGTGGACAGATGCAATGAAACAGCCAATCTTACCATTTTGGATGGAACCGAAATTGTATACATTGATCAGATCGAATCACAAAATTACATTATCGTAAAAATGTTTGCCCAGGTTGGCAACAGGGGGCCGGTGCATTGTACCGCTTCCGGCAAAACACTGCTGGCTCACCTCCCAGAAAAAGAGCTGGATGAAATCATTTCCAAAATAGAATTAAAGCAGTTTACCAACCAAACAATAACCGAAGTGGAAACGCTTAAAAAAGAGTTGGAGCAGGTCAGGGAGCAGGGGTACGCTCTTGATTGGGGCGAAATGGAAGAGCATGTGCGCTGTATAGCCGCCCCCATCTTCAATTATGAAAACAGGGCCGTGGCCAGCATCGGCGTCTCCGGCCCCGATACCCGCATCACGAAAGAATATATCAAGGAAACACTGGCCGGAATTGTAACAGATATTGCCGCCAGGACCTCGATCAGGATGGGTTACAATAAAGGGAAAAACACACTTTCAACAGTACAGTAAGCATTTAAAAATTAAGGATTTCATCTGCCTTTTCACCGTCCAGATCCATAACATGGCTGATCCCACTTATTTCAGCAGCCTCCCTGGTAAGGGCAGCGATGTCATTCCTGGCAATATAATCAAGGGCAAACTTACGGCTTCCGCACATTAGCTGCTTCAATCCCTGGGCCAAACGCTCATAGTAAGTATACAGGCCAAGGGCTCCTGGCGGCAGCTCATTAAAAAGGTTTTCTCCCAGTTGATGCTTTAGACTGGAAGCGGTGACAAATATTTCTTCAAGATTAGAGCCAAAACGCTCAACATAGACCGGTAGCTTCTGTGCATTAACCCGCGAGCCGATTGTTTTGCCAACCATAGCTGCAGCCAGCGGAGCCCTGGCCATACCGATCAATTTAACATGGGGGGCGGCTATAGCCAGTCCCTTAAATACCTGGTCCTCAAATGCAAACCCGCCACCCAGGGCTATGTCCGGCAGGTAATTGTTTCCGGCCTTCAATTTTTCACAATACCTGTATAGTAACGAATGCAATTCTACAGAGGGAATCCCCCATTCATTCATCATCCGCCACGGGCTCATGCCAGTCCCGCCCCCTGCGCCATCTACTGTTAGAAGGTCTATTTCGGCCAGGGATGAAAACCGCAAAGCCCTGGCCAGGTCGACAGGACGATAAGCCCCGGTTTTTAAAAATACATTTTTCGCTCCGGCTTCCCGCAGGCTTTCAACTCTTTCCAGGAAAGATTTTTCATCCACCATACCCAGCAGGGAATGACGCTCAAACTCCCTGAAACTGCCCCGCTGAAAAGCTTCGACTACCCGGGGGTCTTCGGGATCGGGCAGGACAACATAACCCCTTTGCTTCAACATTCGGGCTTTGTCCAGGCTCTTGATTTTCACCTCGCCTCCAATATCTTTAGCGCCCTGCCCCCACTTCAGTTCCACTGCATCGACATCGAGTTTTCCAAGCGCATATTCAAGGGCACCCAGGCGGCTGTCTTCTACATTGGCCTGGACAACTATGGCCCCGAAACCGTCTTTCTGCCATTTTTTGAACAAATCTACCCGGCGCCTTAGATCCGATGTCTCAACCACACGCCCATTTTCTATCAACGTATCTTCATCCATACCGCTGACATTCTCACCCACGGTCAGGATGATACCACTGAGGGCCGCGCCGGCGGCCAGTCCTTCCCAGTTATTTTTGGCTACATCAGTCGATCCGATGCCGGAAATAACAAAAGGCAGCTTCAACCTGATATCTTTATTCCGGCCAATAGCCCTCTCCAGATCTACATTAGGAAAGATGGCCTTTTCACTTTCTGCATCTATACCCATGGCGCCGGTCATGGTCCCCATAATCGAAAAATGTGAATAATCAACGGGGTATTGTTTCTCTGAAGCGGTGGTTATGATACCAAAGGGCTGGGGATAAAGGGTTTCGTGTCCCCGGTAAGCAGATTTTCCGATCTCACACATACCCACACACCCGTCAACACAGGTTACACACATCCCGCTGTAAGTGCTGATCGAACCTTCCGTCCGGTTCTTGGATAAAGTTGCAGCCGAAGCATTGGGCTTATAATTACTCATAAGGCATTCTCCCTTTCAAAGATTTGCTGAATTAGTAACCGTCCTGTTCCTGGCTTTTCCCCTTGTCCAGTTCACAGGCTGCGCAGGGATCCAGGTAACACAGGGCATGATCATTGTTCTCAAGGCAGGGAGGTGAAAGATTGAGACAGGCATTGCAGACAGCGCTTTCTTCCCCGGGCCCCTGGCAACGGGCCTGGCAAACCGGGCAGATATACATGCATGCTCCGCAAAAACGGCACTCCTCTGAGCGCATGTCAAAAGCGGTACTGACCCGCCGGTTGACACCCCGATCAATAAACCCAAGCGCTTTGGCCTGCATCTGCTCTTCGCACATCCTCACGCACAAGCCGCACAAGATGCACTCTTCATTCTTGACTGCAAACCTGACCCCGGTAACCTCGTATTTTGATGCCAGATCCTGGATTGTCTTCGAGGAAGGACAGACAGCCAAATACAGTTCAATAATCATTTTACGAGCCTTGAGGACTCTTGTTGTATTGGTCCTGACCCTCAATCCTTCCTGGACCGGGTAGGTACATGAACTAACCAGGCGTGACTTATTTTCATCCCCGATTTCCACCAGGCACAGCCGGCAAGCCCCATATGCGCTTAATGTTTCATCATAACAGAGGGTCGGGATATTGGCCCCGTAAAACCGGGCAGTCTCCAGCAATGTTGAACCTTGCTCCGCCTTGATAAGAAGCCCGTCCATGGTCAGGTCAATCAATACTTCCACCTCGCTTATATTTACTACAGTTTCACAATCGCCTGATGCCTGCATGTTGATAAGCATAGGCCACACTTATCACACCTATCTTCCACAATGTAGTGCGCCTTATTTCGTTTCCCCCTGATCGCTCCTGCCGGGCAAACCTTTTTACATAACTCACAGCCGCTGCAGTCATCGCTAACCACCTGGAAAGAAATCAGTTCCCGGCAAACGCCGGCCGGGCATTTTTTATCAACAATATGGGCTCTGTACTCATCTTCAAAGTGATTTAAGGTCGAAAGCACCGGATTGGGTGCTGTCTGCCCCAGTCCGCACAGGGTTGATTCTTTTACCACTTCCGCCAGTTCTCTTAACAGGTCGAGTTGTTCCAATGAACCGCGTCCAGATGATATGGCTTCTACGATTTCCAACAAGCGACTTATTCCTTCCCTGCAGGTAAAACAACGGCCGCAAGATTCGTCCGCTAAAAATTTTAAAAAATACCCGGCAAGGTCAACCATGCAGGTCTCTTCGTCCATAACAATCATCCCGCCTGACCCCATCATGGAGCCGGCTTCACTTAGACTATCAAAATCAATGGGCAGATCAAGGTAATTAGCAGGCAGGCACCCTCCTGAAGGGCCTCCGGTCTGAACGGCTTTGAATTTTTTCTCTTCCTTGATACCGCCCCCGATATCAAATATAATTTCCCGCAAGGTTATGCCCAGAGGCACCTCTACCAGGCCGGTATTGTTGACTTTCCCGACCAGGGAAAAAATTTTTGTCCCGCTTGATTTTTCCGTTCCAACAGAACGATATGCTTCCGCTCCCCGGTTGATTATTACCGGAACATTGGCCAGGGTCTCCACATTGTTTACAACGGTCGGCCTGCCCAGGTAGCCATGCTGCACCAGGTGAGGCGGCTTTTGGGCAGGTTCGCCTATTCTTCCATCAACAGATGCAATCAAAGCAGATGTCTCACCACAGACAAAAGCTCCGCCTCCGATACTTAAGTAAACCTGGAAATCAAAACTGCTTCCAAGGATATTATTCCCCACAAGGCCTAACTGTTCTGCCCGGTTTACTGCCGCTTCAATTTTTTCCACTGCGGTGGGATATTCCGATCGGATATAGATGATGCCCTCCCGGGCACCGGTCGCATAACCCCCAATTAAAAGGCCTTCAAGCACCGCATGAGGGCTACCTTCCAATAGGCTCCGGTCCATAAAAGCACCCGGGTCTCCTTCATCAGCATTACAGATGATGAACTTTCTCCCCTTTGCCAGCCGGCACTCCTCCCATTTACTGGCAGTATGAAAGCCGGCTCCGCCCCTTCCTCTCAGCCGGGATCTGCTAATTGCTTCCACAACCTCCGCCGGACTCATTTCTGTAACTGCCTTGACCAGGGCTTCGTATCCATCCAGGGCAATGTAGTCTTCGATGCTGTCAGGATCGATTTTCCAATTACTTTCCAATAGTATTCGCAACTGTTTCTTGTAAAATGGCAGGTCCCGGGCGTATATATATGTTTCTCCGGTGATGGAATCTTTATAAAGAAGCCTTTCGATTACCCGGCCATTTAAAACAGTTTGCTGCAAAATTTCCTCCATATCATCCGGGGTGACTTTTTGGTAAAAAATTTCCTCAGGGTAAACCAGGACCAGGGGGCCCCTTTCACAAAGTCCCAGGCAGCCGGTATATTTAACCTCTACCTCTTCGCTCAAGCCATAGTTCTCCAGGCATTGACGCATACTTTCCAGCAGGGCTTTTGAACTTTTGGCAGCACATCCGGTATCACCACAAACGGCGATAAAGCGGCGATTATTTCCATACTGGACCCGGCATTCGCGCTTAATATGAAAAAAATCTTCCCGACCTTTTATATTTTTTACAACAGGACCCATTTCCAGAGCTCCTTTTTAATAATCACTCTTCCCCTGCAGCTGTAGACACCGGCCGTTCATCCCTGGTCGAAACTTTGGCAAAAAGTTTCCTCGCTTCTAAAGGCGTCATTTGGCCGTAGTACTGACGATCTATTATCACTACAGGAGCCAGCGCACAGGCTCCAACACAATTAACACATTTAAGAGAATACTGCTCGTCTTCAGTGGTTGAGCCGACATCTACACCAAGTACCTGTGATATTTCCGCGGTAACTTTTTCAGCGCCCCTAATATGGCAGGCGGTTCCGGTACAGCTGACAATTTCATGTTTTCCCCTGGGAACCAGCCTGAAGGTTTTATAAAACGTGGCCACACTGTAGAGATCCACCAGGGGCACACCTAATTCCCTGGCTGCTTCTTTAAGGGTCTCCCGCGGCAAGTATCCGTAATGGCCCTGGATAGCCTGCAGGACGTTGATAATAGATAAGCCGTTAGGCCCGCAGGAAACTTCCAGGCCAAGTATAGTCTTCTCCTTTTGAACACTCATTTGATCACCTCACCATGTTTCCACATTATGAAAACACTTTCTATTTTGGTATGTAAAATTATAAGCCCTGTCTGGCACACTGTCAAGCAGATTTTAAGAATTAAGGTTTTTGATTAAACTATAAGTTTTAACTGCTGTATAACACTGACATATCTCTGCCCGGAGTATGGCTATGTAGTGAGATTTACAAATAGGAATGATACAATAAAGACACAAATGCCTGCAAAGGAGAGCATAGAAGTGGCTATCAACACCGGTAAAATAAAAGAAATTGCCCTGGATGCAGGCGCTGACCAGGTTGGGATTGTTTCAGCAGAACCGCTTCATTACATGAAAGAACGCCTGGAAAAAAGGAAAAATGAAAATAGAGTAACTCCGTTTGAAGAAAGTAATCCAGCTTTGCGTCTTTCACCCCACCACCTGCTGAAGGGAAGCCGGAGCATTATTACTATAGCCGTTCCTTACGCCGCCCCTGTACATCCTGGACCCCATATAACAGAGGAACCGGCAGGTCTAGTAGCCCGCTGCGCAAGGGGGCTGGATTATCATGACCTGGCCGAAGAACTTTGTCGCCGGATAATAGAAAAATTGCAAACAGAGCTCAGCAGAGCTTTTGAGTACCGTATATTTTGTGATCGCAGCCCCCTGCTTGAAAGAGAACTGGTTCGCAAATCCGGCCTGGGCTTAATCGGCGAAAACTGCACTTTAATTAACCCTGAATATGGTTCATACACCGCCCTGGGCACAATCCTGCTCGATTTGGACCTGGAACCTGATCAACCGGAAAACAGCCTCTGCCGGCAGTGCGGCCGGTGCAGGCAGGCTTGCCCTACCGGTGCCCTGGTAGAACCTTACGTAATAAACCCTTATTTGTGCCTCTCTTACCTGACCCAGGCTTCAGGGGTTTTCCCACGCTCCTTGCGCCCCAGGCTGGGCAGGCAAATATATGGATGTGACATCTGCCAGGACAGCTGCCCGCACAACTCAGGCGTCAGAAGTTCCGCGATTCCTGAAGCAGCCTTTGCTTTTTTCCCGGCCGAACCTTTATTGCTCCCTTTACTGCGTATAACTCAAAAGGAATATAGAACTACCATTAACCTTACTTCAGCCGGCTGGAGGGGCAAAACCACCCTGCAGAGGAATGCTATTATTGCCCTGGGTAACATTGAAGATCCGGCGGCAACTCACCCCTTGAGCGTGCTTTTGGAAAACGACTCCAGGACAGTGATCAGGGCGCATGCAGCCTGGGCCCTGGGCCGGATCGCAACAAAAAAAGCGCTGTTTGCCCTGGAAAAATCTCATCAAAAAGATCCTGAAGTAAATGTCAGGGAAGAAGCTGGGCTGGCCCTGGAAGACAACCTGTGAAATACTACTCATCATGATCAGGGCAGGAATAAACCTGTAAATAGCTAAATAATAAACAAGAAAGCACTAGGGATATGAAAGAAAGGAGAAAAGCCAAATGAACAACTCCTTCCGTATTACATATATCAAGGGAATCCCGGTTGAAATACATGTAAGCTGGTTATTAATTTTTTTCCTGCTCAGCTTAAGCCTGGCCCAGAGTTATTACCCCTTAATGATTGAAGGCTTATCCTCCCAGGTTTATTGGGTCGCAGGTATTACTACAACCCTGCTGGTTTTTGCTTCCGTTTTAACCCACGAACTTGGCCATTCTTTTGTAGCGCTAAACGAAGGTATCCCCATAAAAAAAATCACTCTCTTTATTTTTGGAGGGGTAGCCCAAATGGAAGCGGAACCGGAGAGCCCCAGGAGTGAATTCAAGGTCACGGCAGCCGGACCCTTAACCAGTTTCGCCCTGGCAGTTCTTACCGGAGGCCTGTATTACCTGGTTTTACCTCCCGGGCAAATCTTCAGCGAAGCCATTTTTTTTGTAGCCCGCATAAACTTGATTATGGCCGTTTTTAATTTGGTTCCCGCTTTTCCCCTGGATGGTGGCCGCTTATTTCGCTCAATAATATGGTTTTTCGGCAAAAGTATTCTCAAAGCCACCAGGATAGCGGTGCTTATTGGCAGTATGCTTTCTTTCTTCGCCATGGGCCTGGGCTTTGTAATTATCCTTTTCCAGGGCGACCTGTGGGGAATCTGGTTAATCTTCCTGGGCTGGATTATCTACCAGGCCGGCCAGTCCAGCTACTCGCAGCTTGTGTTCAAAGAAACTTTTTCCGGCGTTAAGGTATCAAAAATCATGAGTACCGACCTGAAAACCATTTCTCCCGATGCTACCCTGGAGCAGCTGGCAGATTATTTCTTGCAATATAAATACGGAGCATTTCCCGTTGTATACGGCTCCACAACCCATGGCATTGTCACCTTGCAGGACCTTAAACAGGTTCCGCGGGAAAAATGGCCGCATACCACTGTAGCTCACGTCCTGACCCCGCTGAAAGAAACCATGGTCATCAACCCGGAGAGCGACGCTGCTGAAATAATGATGAAAATGGCCACCCAGAACGTGGGCCGGGCGCTGGTCATGGAGGAAAACGGAGACCTGGCGGGCCTGCTCAGCAGGACCGATATGATGCGCTTAATCCAGATGCACATGGTCCTGGGAGAAGAATAAAACCGGGCTATGCCCGGCAAACCATTACAATTACTGCCCGTATAAACAGGCAGGCCTAATCCTGCCCGGCCCGAGCAACAACTGCTGCAGCAATATTTATAATAACTTGACGCAAAAGGAGTAACAGCTATGAGTAACCTGATAACCCCCATTAAAAATGGGTTCATTAAAAGCCTGAATCTAATTTTGCTCCTGGTAAAAATTATAATCCCTGTTTCCTGCCTGGTAGCTCTGCTTAATCATTTCGGGATAATGGAAATGATCGCCGGTTTCTTTACCCCGGCCATGGCCCTGTTCGGGCTCCCCGGCGAAGCAACAGTAGCCCTGCTTTTAAGCTTTTTTGTCAACTTTTATGCCGCCCTGGGAGCAATTACAGCCATGTCCCTGGATGCTCAACAAATGACGGTCCTGGCTGTCATGATCGGTATTTGCCATGAACTGCCCATAGAAACCGCCGTCAGCAGTTATACCGGCCTGCGCATTCCGGCAGCAGCAACCCTGCGCATTTTTACCGCCTTGCTGGCAGGCCTCCTTTTGAATTTAATCTATACAGTAGCCGGGGGTGGACTCTAAAATGGAAATCATTTCACTGCTTTTCAACACCATAATCAACAGCCTGTCCAGTATTGCCCAGCTTGCCTTGATCTTAATCCCGATCCTGGTCATGATCGAGATAGCTCGTCATTACCAGGTCATTGAAAAACTTACCGATAAAGTAAAGGGGATCCTGCGCTTCCTTACCCTTCCCAAAGAAGCAGCTTTTCCGATGCTGGCCGGCATATTCTTCGGCATAGTCCTTGGAGCTGCCCTGATAATCGAGTATTCCCGGGAGGGATACCTGAACAAGCGCGATCTTTTGCTAATTGGTATATTCCTCAGCATCTGCCATTCGGTTGTCGAGGACACCTTCATCTTTGCTGTATTTGGCGCTAACCCGGTAGTGCTTCTAACCACCCGCATAATTCTGGCCGTTATAATCACCAGGGCGGTTGCCTGCTGGCTTGATCGTAGCGGCGTTGAGTTGACTTAAAGATTAAAAGGCTGGTATTGCCTGAATGTCTCTGCTACATCTTCAGACCAGTAGAGGAGCAGTTCATCCCCCATAAAAGGGGCCACCAGCTGCAGGCCCAGAGGCAGGTTGTTTTCAGTTTTCCCGGCCGGAATGGTAACTGCGGGCAATCCCGCGTTTGTCCAGGGCATATTTAAACCGGGGTCCCCTGTTGATTGAAGACCTTCCGGGGCCGGGCCAGGTGCGGCTGGAGTGACCCAAAGGCTGGCTCCTTTTTCCCACATCGCCGATTCCAGCGCTTCTCTTAGTTCTTTTTGCTTCTTACGGGCAGTCTCGAGTTCTGAGTCAGAAACATTTTGACCTTCCCGGATTAGCTCAGCTGTCAACGGCCTGTATAGATCCGCATAGCGGTTATACAGGTCTTCATGCTCCCTGGCCATTTCACCCGATATCAACTTACGGTGCCAGTATGCTATAGCATCTATATCATCCAAAATGTTAATTTCTTTGATCACATAACCGGCTTCCCGGAGCATATCCAGCTGCTCTCTGTATGCTTTCATCCCCTCCGGTGATACCTGCTGATCCAGGTATTTACCCTTGGGAATGCCTAAGGCAGGCTGGTAAGTAACACTAATTTCTTGCCAGTTATAGCAGAGAGTCTCTGCAGCCATGATCATACCTTTAACATCCTGGGTGAAGAAGCCAACATGGTCGACCGAAGGGGAAAAATGAATTATTCCTTCTGTAGGGATGCGCTTATAACTGGGCTTAAAACCGACAACCCCGCAGTAAGCTGCCGGCCGGTTTATTGACCCTACAGTTTGGGTGCCAAGGGTCAGCGGGCTGTAACCGGCTGCAACTGCCGCTGCTGAACCACTGCTGGAGCCGCCCGGGGTATAATTCAGGTTATGAGGGTTCCTGGTCGGGCCAGGCTCGAAGTAAGCAAACTCAGTGGTAACTGTCTTTCCCAGGACCAGGGCTCCTGCCTGGCGCAGGAATGTAATGCAGTCTGCTTCCGGGCCGGAAAACTCTTCCGGATCTATCCTGGTGTTGGCCCTGGTTACAAACCCTTCCACGTGAAAAATATCTTTCACCCCCACAAGGGCCCCGAAAAGAGGGGGCCTGCTTTCAGGGTTGGGATAGATGTTCTGCAGAGCCTCCGCTTCATTTAACAGCCGTTCCCTTCGCCCGGGCTCGGGAAGCAAGGCCTGTAATTCACCGTCCAGTTCATCGATCCGATCGCACTGGGCATTGATATAATCTTTTAAACTAACCTTTTCACTGATCAAATCCTCCACTGCAGCATAAAGGGGCGCCGGATGAAGGTACATATTACATTCCTCCTTCTAAAAAATATGGCAGATGCTCTATTATAAAAACCAGAGACCGATGAGATGAGCAACCGTACCTACGGCAATGCAAAATACCAGGTGCAGGGCCATTCGAAGCAGGCTGAATTTAAGGCCCAGGAACCCGCTTTCAAAAGGAATCCTTGATAACCCCAGCATGGTCCAACCGGATAGCATGGAAATAGTTGTTCCCAGGCCTGCCCCTGAACCATAGATAGTAGCAATAATAGGATAAGAGGCATACGGCCCAAAAGCCATAACCATCCCTCCAAGGGCCCCCAGGAAAACTCCAGTAAATCCTGCCTCCTGGGCTAACCAGCGTTTGATAAACTCTTCCGGGATCAACACCTCCAGGAAACCCGATAGCAGGAGGGCAAGAAGTATCACCGGCAGGGCGGCAACAAGCTGCCGCATACCTGCTTTAAAGCCTTCCTGGTGCCTGCCATGCTTAATATTTAGTAGAAATAAGATTCCAGCTATGGCGAAAAAAATAACCGTAGTAACAACCATTACTGCTCTCCCTCTTCCCAGGTAGCTCCCGTAACACCCCGTGGGAAAAAGCGCCTGCTGATTAAACCCATAATAAAGGGCACAGGTAAGGTCAATATGTTACGCAGGATGGCTATCCAGGGGGTAATCAGGCTGATTTCAAGCGGTAGCCTGGTAAAATCATAGATTTGCTTGCCGGAAACGAAAGAAAACAAGAGGTAAAAAGGAATTCCCCTGCCCTTAAAACCGGCTAAAAATGGATAAAATATGTAAGGACCGCCCGGGAAAAGGCCTCCGGCAATTGAGCTAATAGCTATTCCTCTGCCCCCGGAATATTTTTGCATCCACCCTTTAATCATATCTGAGGTAATCAGGGCCTGGAGTTGCCCAATTACCAGGAATGCGGCAACGATTAGCAGCAAGGCCCGGGAAGCTGTTGTTCCGGCTGTCAACAGACCTTCTGCCACCAGATCCAAACCTCCGGTGAGGTATGATACGGCAACCAGGATCAGGGTTGCCGCGGCCAGGATGATAGCTGTATTCTTCATCAGGAACCTCCTTACAGGTTTTCTGGCTTCAAATCGGCTAAAAAGGCTTTCAAACCGGGAGCAAGATCATCTCGCCTCAGGGCATACTCAATCGTAGCCTCAAGAAAACCTTGACGATCACCGACATCATAACGCCGCCCTTCAAAGGTGTAAGCCCACACCGGCCGGCGGGCGGCCAGGCTGTTCAACGCATCGGTAAGCTGGATCTCTCCGCCCGAACCGGGAGGCGTTTTCTCAAGAATAGCAAAAATTTCCGGTTCAATAATGTAACGGCCCAGGACGGCAAGGTCGGTTTTTGCTTCTTCCCTATCAGGCTTTTCAGTGAGGCGGGTAACCCTGACTACAGAGCTTTCCGGATCATCAGATTCTACCGCCCCGTATTTATGGATGTGGTCAAAACCCACCTTGCGCACTCCCAAAACAGTGCTTTCTTTTTGGGCATAGACTTCGGCCATCTGTCCAATACAGGGGACCCGGGCATGAATCACATCATCACCAAGCAAAACAGCAAAAGGCTCATTGCCAACAAAACGGCGAGCGCAGTAGACTGCATGCCCCAGGCCGAGCGGTTCTTTCTGGCGCACGTAAAATATATTGGCCAGGGCGCTGATCTTTCTCATTTCTTCCAGTTCCCGTTCTTTATGCTTCCGCTCTAAAACCTGTTCGAGTTCAATACTTCGGTCAAAATGATCTTCAATAGAATGTTTGTTACGCCCGGTAATTATCAAAATATCCTCAATACCGGCACCTGCCGCTTCCTCCACTACGTACTGGATGGTCGGTTTATCAACTATGGGTAGCATTTCTTTGGGTTGGGCCTTGGATGCCGGCAAAAAACGGGTTCCCAAACCCGCAGCCGGTATTACCGCTTTTCTGATTTTCATCCGGGCGATTCCCCCCCTGGTGGTATTTATAAAATAGTGGTGTTAAATAAAATTCTATAAGCCGGGCCGGTTTCCCTTCCCGCCCCCGGTATTTACTGATTGCGAAACGGTTGGAGGATTTAGATGTGATGCAGGCGAAGTATTAAACAACAAAGATTAAACAAGGAGGCTTAAATAATGAATACTATGCGGGCGGCCCAATTAACGGAACCGGGGAAGCCTCTGCAGCTGGTTGAAGTCCCCGTGCCAAAACCAAAGCCGGGAGAAATACTGCTCAAGGTAAAAGCTGCCGGCATTTGCAGTTCCGATCTGCATTACCAGGACGGAAGAAGTAAAGTGACCAAAATCCCTATAACCCTGGGCCATGAAGTAGCGGGTGAAGTTGTAGAGTGTGGTGAAGGCGTAAAAGGGATCAAGAACGGTGACCGGGCCTGTCTTTTTTACCTGATCACCTGCGGGATATGTATGGCCTGCTGTACCGGTAATGACAATTACTGTGACGAGGCCAAAATGCTGGGGAAAAATACTGACGGCGGATTTGCCGAATACCTTGCAGTTCCTGCCCGTAATGCCTTTTCCTTTCCCGAGTCGATCCCATTTTCTCAGGCCGCACTTTTAACCGATGCCGTAGCTACACCTTTCCATGCTTTAACCCGGGCTAGAGTCAAAACCGGGGACAGTGTTTTAATTATAGGCATTGGTGGCCTGGGGCTGCATGCCGTACAAATCGCTAAAATAATGGGAGCAGGCCAGGTCATTGCCATGGACCTGGACCAGGAAAAGCTCGATCTGGCTTTAAAAGTTGGAGCTACAGCCGTGGTCAATCCTCGCCATGACAATGCCGTAGACAGGGTAGCTTCTTTGACCGGGGGTGGTGCTGATGTGGCGGCAGAATTAATCGGCCTACCTGCAACCATCAGGCAGGCAATCGATTGCACTGCTGTTGGCGGCAGAACTGTTATCGTCGGTATTTGCCCGGAAGAAGTGGGAATTAGTCCCTACCATGATCTTTTGCTTACGGAGAGGACACTGCTGGGAAGTGCCGACCAGAGCAGGGTAGATTTCCCGGTAATTATTGAACTGGCTGCCCAGAACAGGCTGGATATGAGCTATTCAGTAACCCGGGAGCTACCGCTTGAAGAAATCAACCAGGGCCTGGAAATGCTCAGGAAAAAAGAAGAAAACCTGGTCAGGCTGATAATAACCTTTCCCTAGCTGCCTAAAAAGAGCAGGTTATCCAGAATAGCCTAGCCAGACTCCGTTTCCCAGTGCACGCCTTCTCCTTTTTCCACGGTAACGAGTTCCGGGAATTCTGATCTGACCCTGGCATCTATCTCCGGCGGAACAATCGGTTCGGAAGGCTCCTGGAGGATTTGTGCCGCCAGTTCTTCCGCCCTCTTCCAGCTGTCCTTGCTTCCGGCATCAATCCAGCGCTGGTAAGGCTGGCGATCGCTGGCCCGCGGCGCAAAACTTTCAGTGCGCATATACCTTACCGTATGTTCTTCACTAAGGTAATTGCCACCCGGCCCAACCTTGGCAATGATGTCATAGGCCAGGGTGTCCTGGTTGATCTCAATACCCCGCAGGGTGCGCAGGCAGCTTCCTACGATATCGTTATCAATAATATACTGGGCGTAGGAGACGGTCAGCGCCCCGTCAAGCATCCCAAAAGCTTCATGGATAAAGTTGCCCCCGGCCAGTGCAGCCAGCATGGCTGTAGTAGCCCCTTCGTGGGCAGCCTGGGCATCGGGAAGCTTGGAATCGGTCGTTCCCACGGTGAGGTAACAGGGCAGGCGGTAATAATGGGCCATCTGGGTGATAGCCGCATTCATCAAGCCCGATTCAATACTGCCCATTAAAAAAGACATGGTGCGCATATCCATGGTAACAGGCACGGCGCTGTAAAGTACAGGGGTACCGGGGTTAACCAGCTGGCTAAGCATAACCCCCATTAATGCTTCTGCGTTTTGCTGGACCAGAGTCCCGGCCAGGGTTATCGGCGCTGTGGCGCCTGCGGCTGGAGCAGTGGAAGTTGCCAGCGGCAGCCCGTAACGGGCAACCTCCATGATATAATCCGCATGCTCAGGACTAATCTTCAGCGGGCTGGTGATTGAAGAAATAAAACCGATGAAGGGCCTGCGCTGCAGGTTTTCCAATCCCCCGGCAATAATCGAAGCAATCTTAATGGCATCTTCCAGCCCCTGTTTGCTAAAGATACCGCCCATAACCGGTTTGCTGGTATTCAAAAAGCCCTGGTACTTGGTATTGATATCAACCGTTTCAATATTGATATCATGCGGATAGAGCGGGTTGATGAAAAAGTCAAGATACTCTAACCTGTCGGCAAGCCTGGCCAGTTCGGCAACATCATGGATCGCCCCGGGGCGTTT
>Ga0207421_10004386_pt1 | contig 16240 bp, 18 predicted proteins | sample SodLakKL_010_SED_4_FD_187542 | JGI IMG/M metagenome (GOLD analysis project Ga0207421, IMG submission 187542) | Alkaline sediment microbial communities from Lake Tanatar, Kulunda Steppe, Russia - 8KL_010_SED (SPAdes) (version 2) | ecosystem: Environmental > Aquatic > Non-marine Saline and... | reverse complement strand
TATGGTCGAGAGTCCAACGGCAACATGCCTCTTCAGCTTGTTCCCTGTGTGTATCATACTTACCAAAATCAATAACGTTGAGTGGTTATTTAAACGTTACGGTATTATCCAACGGGATCCTTTACTAGATACGAAATTATAAACATCAAAAAATAACCAAGGGAACTTTTATAAGTACATAGAAATAATTTCCAAGGCATGTCCGAAGAATTTGAATGTGAAGTATGTGGAAGAACCTTCGACACGGAAAGAGGAATGAAAGTTCATGCCTCCCAGGTCCATAAGGATGAAAAGAAGACAGACAAGAAAAAAACTTCCGGTGGCACAGAGGATATGGACGTACAATTTGAGGTAAGTCCATGGAAAATGGTTTCCGGAGTTTTGGGTATTCTTCTTATAGTATCTCTCTTCTTTGCTGTTCAGGGACTGTCTGGTACAGCAACCGTTGAAAATGAGATACCAAAGGAAGATGCAGCAGAGATAGCAATGAATTTTGTCAACGAGTACATGTTGGAACCAGAGATGGAAGAACTTGAGGCAGAGGAAGTCAATGAGAAATATGGCTTATATGAAGTTGTCATCATGACGGAAGGTATGATGGGACCACAGGAACATGAACTGTACATAACCAAGGACGGCGAGATCTTCTTCCCCGAGTCCATTGACATCGAGGAGTTTGAGCAGATGATGGAAGAGCAGCAGCAGATGATGGAAGAGATGGAAGGTCAAGAAGGAGGCGAGATAGTAGTGGATCCCGAAGAAGAGTCCGAAGATGAAGAAATAGTCATAGAACCCGAAGAGGTCGAAGAGTAGCCAGTTTTCCGCGTTGAATTAAAAAACCCAAACGGATTTTTTATTTTACCTACTTTGAGTTATCCTTGGTCTTTCTGTGATGAAAATTTATAAGTGTTTTTTTTTAACTTTAGACATGTCCGAAGAATTCGAATGTGAAGTATGTGGAAGAACCTTCGACACGAAAAGAGGGATGAAAGTTCATGCCTCCCAGGTTCACAAAGATGGAGGCAGTGATAAGTTCTCAGGGATCGAATTCGATATAGGTCTTTGGAAGATTATTTCTGGTATACTTGCCGTGGTTTTAATCATAACTCTGGTATTTGCCTATGGTGGTCTGGCAGCGGATGAGATGGAAGGCGAATCAATTCCAAAGGAAGAGGCCGCCGAGAAGACGTTGAATTTCTTGAATGAATTTATGCTGCAGGAAGGCATGCCTAACCTTGAAGTCGAGGAGGTCAATGAGAAGTATGGTCTCTATGAGATAGTTGTCGAAGTCGAAGGCATGATGGGACCACAGGAGCATTCGATCTATATCTCAAAGGACGGTAATGTAATCTTTCCAGAAGCAGTTGATATCGATGAGTTCGAAGAGGTGGCACAGGAGCAGACGGGAGAAGGAGACGACCAAACAGATGACCAGGACAATACCGAAACACAAACCGGTTATGCGATAGTTTCAGAAGGCATCGATGAGCTAATAACATGCCTCAGTGAAGAAGGAGTGATGTTTTATGGTTCTGATTGGTGTCCATACTGTACCGAGCTTGTGGAAGAGTTCGGTGGGTATGAAACCGTTGATCCTATATATGTTGAGTGTACAGAGGAACAAGAAAGATGCGAAGAAGAGATGGTTGGAACAGGTGTCCCGGAGATACAGATCAATAGAGAGGTTTACAGTGGTGAAAGATCTCAGGAAGCAATAGCACAGGAAGTTGGTTGTTAAAACCATATGAAATATTTAAAGTTATTTTCCGAACCTATATTATGAAAGGCAGATCACTGTCTCTTGTACTTTTTGTCCTAACTGCAGTTCTGTTGCTTGGTCCTGTTGTATTTGCCCTTTCTTCACATAATTGGAATATAGAAGAAGCCGTTGTGCCCCGCGATGAGGAAATGAGAAGTATAGAAAGGAGTATGATGGATATCCAGGACCCCGGGAATTTTGACATAATCGAAGAAGATATGGATCACGGGACAGGAAGTTTTGATATCTACATGGAGTTTGATTCATCCGTTGATTTTGATGTTTTTCTCAACGAGTTCCGTGGTGAAGTTCATACCAACGGAGAAAACATGTGTGATCTTTCACTTGCTGAAAAACCTGTGTTTTTTGAAGGCGGTGAAAAAACAAGCTTTAAGATCACAGGAAATTTAGACAGGGGAACTGTTGAACCCAACCAGCCAGATATTTTGCCCCATGGGGCCTATGATGATAACTACAATATGGAGTTTGTGAACGTTTCAGTTGAAATCGAGATGCTGGGGATGACCCTTTATTTTGAGGGTATTCAGGGAGGTGGGTTTGTATGAAAAGCAGGAATTCAGTAGATTTCATAAAGAATATAAACCTTCCTGGAGTTTTAACAGGCATACTCATGTTGATGGTTCCCTTTCTCGGCTCATGGTGGAGTGTGTCCTTCGGACAGATTGTAGATATATCCTTGTCACCCTTCCATTATGAGGTTTTTGTTATGGGAGAGATGGTTTCTATTCCTCTTATGAACTATGTGCTCATGGGCATGAAGGCCCTCGTTTTATTTGGAAGTACTGCTCTTATACTGGGCTCACTTTTCAACAGCAAGGAATGGAGTGATAGGTTATCAAGGTTCGGTTTTGGAAAGATATTCTGGCCCTTTGTGTTCTTTGTTATTTCGCTATTAATCCTTACATTTACGATAAACAGTCTACCCGAAAAGGTTTTATCCGTGGACGAACCTTTCAAAGAGACAGTTGATGCGGATATTCCCTACTTTGTAGGTACGGGTATGGTAGAAATGGAGATGGAAGATGCTACTGCTTCTGTACCGATAAGGAAATCAACTACGAGAGCCTTTTGGATATCGTTTTTTGCAATATCCTTGGGCCTTTTCTCTCAGAAATTCTATAAACAAACAGTTGGACCAAGAAAAGATAAAAAGGGTAGTATTTAACCTACTTCAGTTCCTTTTCTGTGTAGTCCAGGTGACCCTGTTCAGCGTGTATCAACGCTTCAAAGAACTTTTTCACGTTTTCGTTTTCTGCTCGTGCCAGGAATTTTTTGTATTTTACTGTTGCGTCTCTTTCCAGATCTTTCTTTGCCGAACCCCTTGACCTTTCTCCTTTCATCTCCGGTTCGTCTATTCCCAGTAGCTTACATGCCACTTCTACATGCTCTTCTTCGACCCGTGCAAGCTGTTTGAATAGTCTGTTCATCTTTGAGTATTTTTCATTGGAGTCGCTGACGTACTTGTAGTAGGCTGCAGCGTTTACTTCCAATTCAACAGTTTCCTTTACGTCCTTCTCCTCCTGTTCTGTTAAATCACTTGTCCACAGAGGGGAAAACTCATCGATTCTTGTTATGAACTTTCTGGGTGCACCACAGAAAGGGCAGTCGTCTGGTGCTTCCCCTCCTATGTAGGGTTCCCCGCATATATTACAGACAAAAAGATCGCTCATACTATCAACAGCATATCTTAAATCCTATATTAATAAATCTTTTAACCCTTTCGGCAGTATTTCTACCAGTTTTCCAGAGATTCCTTGGCCGAGGAACTCCAGTTCTCTATCAGATTTCTGATCCTTTCCTTTATCCTGTCTTTATTTTTTGCCCTGTAGAAATATTTGTATCCCCCTGTTGGAATATTGTACTGTTTTCTTGTGATAAGCTTTCTTTTCCTTAGATTTTTCAGGGACTTGTGTGCTGTTGTTCTATCGATACCCATCTCCACAGCGATTTCCCTTGTTTCCATTTCATCCGATTCCAGGAGTTTTCTGAGAATTCTGTAGTCGGTCCTTGAAATCTGAAAGGAACATCTGATGAGTTCTTCTGTCTCTATGTCTTTACATGCAAAGTCTATCATAATATCGATGTGAATTTTAGGCTGCTTGAAGTTCACACCTTCGTTAGTTATTTAAGTTTCTTGAAATAAGTTTTGTTGACGAAACATGACATGTAAAATATGTGATAACGACGGTAGTCTTATAGAAGCAAACCACAAGGAAAAAGGTAAAATCATGGTCTGCAGGGAGTGTTGGATAGAGATGTACGGCAAAAATGAGATCGTTTCAGGAAGAAGCTGTTCATCCTGTGGCGGATCCTGTGGATCTTGTGGATTTTAAAAGAGGTGATAATATGGCTCTCAAAAAATCAAAGGACGAAGACTTCGATGAAAAGGTGCTGCATGCTTCCAAGGAAAGACCTGTTGTAGTAGACTTCTGGGCAGAATGGTGTATGCCATGCAAACAGCTCAAGCCAACCATCGAGGAGATAGGTAAAGAAAGGGATGATATAGACGTGGTCAAGGTCAACATAGATGAATCAAAGGAAAAACCACAGGAGTACGGCGTCAGAAGCGTTCCAAATGTAAAACTTTTTATAGACGGTGAAGTTGTAGACGAGTTTATAGGCAATAGAACCAAGGACGACGTTCTCGGATGGATAGATAAGAACATCTGAAGGTGTAGGAAATGTATGATCTGATAGTTGTGGGTGCAGGACCGGCAGGTTATACTGCTGCTCTTTATGCGAAGAGATACGATCTAGATGTCCTTGTTGTCGGAGAGGATCTGGGTGGTCTTTGCAGCGAGGCCTATATAGTTGAAAACTGGCCCGGAACCAAGGAAATAGAGGGCAAGGAACTAACGGACAAGATGAAGGAACAGATAGAAGATTTGGGAGTGGAGGTGGTCCAGGAAAAGGTCGATAAAATAGAAGGAAACAAATCATTCGATGTTCATACAGAGAACAGGGTCTTCGAAACTTCTTCTGTGATACTGGCCCTTGGAGCCGATAAGAGAAGGCTAAATATCGAGGGTGAAAAGGAACTGGTTGGTAAAGGTGTAAGCTACTGTGTAACCTGTGACGGTCCACTTTACAGGAACAAGGATGTTGCAGTTATAGGAGGCGCCGACTCCGGCCTGAAGGCAGCAATACTTCTTGCGGAGTATGCCGACAGTGTAAGTGTATTTGAAGCCACAGACAAAATAATGGCCGAAAAGATAATGATACAGCGGTGTGAGCAGAACGATAAGATAGAACTGAATACCGGAACGGTACCGAAGAAGTTTGTAGGCGACAACTATCTTGAAAAAATAGTTTTCCAGAACGGTGAGGAGGTTGATGTCGATGGCGCCTTTGTTGAGATAGGCTCAGTTCCAAATAGAAGCATAGAGAAGATAGGAGACAGGGAAATAAAAAGGGACGAAGATGGTTTCATAGAGGTTTCATCTGATCTTTCCACCAGCGTTGAAGGTGTGTTTGCCGCCGGGGATGTAACCACAGAGAGCAACAAAATGAGACAGATAGTTACTGCAGCAGCCGAGGGAGCTATAGCGGCCTATTCTGCCTATACGTACTTGGGAGAAAAGGAGGAATAATTTCCTATCTATGGGTGAATTAGAGATATGGATCTCGGAGAACTCGAGAGAGATATAAGAGGATGTGAAAGGTGTAAACTTCACAGAAAGAGAGCCCAGATAGTTGTAGGGGATGGGTCCTCCGATGCGGACATTCTTTTTGTAGGTGAGGCTCCTGGACGCCAGGAGGACAGAGAGGGGATACCATTTGTAGGTAGGGCTGGAAAGTTGCTTGATAGTTTTCTTGATGGTATAGGTCTCGATAGAAGTGATGTCTATATAACCAACATAGTTCTCTGTAGGCCTCCGAACAACAGGGATCCAGAAGACGAAGAAATAAAGAGATGCACAGAATATCTCGACAGACATATAGATATACTGGATCCCGATGTCATAGTTCCCCTTGGAAGCTTTGCAACCTCGTATATACTAGACAAATATGACCTCAGAGGTGGTAGCATCAGCAGTGTCCATGGAAAGGTCTTTACTGTAAGCAACCTCAAGGGAAGTTTCAAAGTAGTTCCCCAGTACCATCCTGCTGCTGCACTCTACAATCCCGATCTCAAGAATATCATCTGCGATGACTTCGAGAAGGTAAAGGAAGTTGTATAGAGTCTCCATGCACCTCAATTTTATAAACTGAGACTTCTCATAGTTTAATTGATAATATGAGACTTAAAGATAAGGTAGCCATTGTAACAGGAGCTTCTTCTGGAATCGGGAGATCTATAGCGCTCAGATTCGCAGAGGAGGGAGCTAAGGTTACAGTTGCTGATATACAGGAGGAACCGAGGGAAGGAGGCAAACCAACACACGAAAAAATCAAGGAAGAAGGCGGAGAGGCCATGTTCATGGAGGCGGATGTTTCCAGTAAGAATTCTGTACAGGACATTTTCTACAGAACCGCCGAAAAGTACGGCAGGATAGATGTAGTTGTAAACAATGCAGGTATATTCATCCAGGATAAAATAGAGAACCTTGAAGAAGAGGAATGGGATAGGATTATGGACATAGATCTCAAAGGTGTTTATTTCTGTACAAAGGAAGCCATCGAGCATATGACCACAGAGGGGATCGAAGGATCGATAATCAATATATCCTCTATAGCAGGACTTGTTGGCTACAACGGCGCAACGGCATACTGTGCAGCAAAGGGTGGTGTATCAAACCTCACCAAGGAAGTCGCACTGGACTATGGTTCTGAAGGTATAAATGTAAACGCAATATGTCCCGGTGTAATAAAGACAAAGATGACCGAAGAGTTCAGAGAAGACGACCAAGTAAGGTCATTTATGGAGCAAAATACACCTTACAAGAGACTCGGAAAACCGGAAGACATAGCCAATGCAGCAGTGTTTCTTGCTTCGGATGAATCAAACTTTGTCCACGGTCAGAATCTAGTGGTCGATGGTGGATGGACAATCCACTAGAAATCGTTTTTTAGTCTTCTGAAACTATCTTTTTTAGATAGTTGTAGAATATATCATAGAAGTCCTTGTCCTTTGTTTTGACAATGTCTGCGAGATCTGTTTGTTTTTCTATAAACTCCTTTAGTTCCAAGTCCCTGAAAAGCTTTTCGACCCTTTCTATGTCTGTTCGTGTTCTTGGTTTATCTGGGGTTGCGTTGCAGCAGCCTGCATGTGTCGGCATATAGAGTCCAAGATCTTTACTCCTCTTTATTATTTCCTGTTTATCCATGCCCATAAGAGGTCTGTGTATTGGAATGTCGACTCCGTTGGATGTTGTTTTTAGGTTCTGTAGCGTCTGGCTGGCCTTCTGTCCCAGGGCCTCTCCCGTGGTCAGTGAGTCAGCTCCTATCTTTTGTGAAATCATCGATCCTGCAAGAAACATAGATCTCCTACACAGAACGCACGAATATTCCCTTTTATCTCTCTTTTTGAGATCGTTGAAGATTTTTTGGAGTACGTCTCCCCAGGGAAATAGGACAATCTCATCGAATGGAACTACCCTTTCAAGTCTTTTGAGAGCTCGTATACTCAAAGAGAATGTTTCCTCACAGTAGTATGGATGTAATACGAAATGAAGTGGAACAATTTCCATTTTCTTTCCCATGATGGCCGCAGCCACCGGAGAATCTATTCCACCTGAGATAAGACAAACGGTTTTTTCTCCCATGGCCTTAAAATTTGAGGAGGATACTTTAATTGTTTACTGTTCTACTCTTCGTCGAGCCCGTGTTTTCTTCTCATTTCTTTGGTCCTTTCAAGAGTCTTCTGTGCTATCTTGTGCTTCTTCTTAAGGTCTTCGGATATATCTAGTCCCTCCTTCTTCTTGTACTGATATATTGCTTCATGGAGTCCGTTTGCCGATAGACTGGAGCAGTGCATCTTTATCTTTGGTAGTCCACCTAGCTCCTCGGAAATTTCCTTCTCCTCTATGCTTTCAGCTTCTTCCAGTGTCTTTCCCATTGCCATCTCCGTGGTTACCGAGGACGTTGCTATGGCCGATGCACATCCAAAGGTCTTGAACTTTATGTCCTTTATGTACTTCTCTCCATCCCTTTTGCCTACCTTAAGGTAGATGCGCATAACGTCTCCACATGCAGGGTTACCTACCTTCGAAGTAACATCCGGGTCCTTCATTTCTCCCATATTACTTGGATTTTTAAAGTGTTCCATTACTTCTTTCGTATACATCTAATCACCTATCTTACCTTTTTTGTCCAGCGCAGTTATTGATCTCAGATCTGCAACCTCTTCTTCCAATACATCTACCATCCTTTCTATGTCCTCTTCTGTGTTGAACTTTCCGAAGCTCACGCGCAACGAGGAGTGGGCAGTTTCAGGCCCTCTTCCTATTGCTTCCAGTACATGGGAGGCCTTGAGCTCTTCTGAGCTGCAGGCCGATCCTGTTGCAGTCTCTATTCCTCTTTCGTCCAGTCGCAGTACAAGTGCTTCGCCTTCTACTCCAATAAAGGATAGGTTGACGTTTCCAGGAAGTCTTGGTTTCTTCGGTCCGTTGAGTTTTACTTCTTCTATTCTGTTCTGGATCTTTTGTATAAACTTATTATGCATATCTGTTAGTTTTTTACCTTGTTTTTTCCAGTTTCTTTTGGCAATCTCAGAGGCCTTTCCAAAGCCTACTATATACGGGACGTTTTCTGTACCTGATCTCTCTCCGCCTTCCTGACCACCGCCGTGGAGAAGTGGATCTATATCCACATCCTGTCTTTTGTAAAGCGCTCCTATTCCCTTTGGACCGTACATCTTATGTGCATTCAACGTCAGCATATCTATCCCCAACTCCTCTACGTCTACCTTCATCTTACCCGGGCACTGTGCTGCATCCGTGTGGAAGTATGCATCGGAGTTTCCGTGTGTTACCTCGGCTAGTTCTTTTATAGGCTGTATGGTTCCTATCTCGTTGTTGGCCATCATTATCGATACAAGGACAGTATCGTCACGCAGTTCTTCCTTTAGATCCTCAGGGGATACATATCCTTCTTCGTCTACGTCAAGGTATGTAACTTCGAAGCCCTGTTCTTCGAGCCATCTACATGCGCTCAGTATACATTTATGTTCCGTTTTGTCTGTGATTATATGTTTTCCTTTCTTCTTTCTGGAGAATGCCGTTCCCTTTAATACGTGGTTGTTTGATTCGGTGGCGGATCCTGTGAATATTATTTCGTCTTCTTTTGACTTAAGGAGATCTGCGACCTTTCCTCGGGCTTTCTTTACAGAATCATTGGCAGTTCTTCCCCTTTTATGGAGCGAGTTGGGATTACCGAAATCTTCCCCGAAGTATGGATCCATGGATTCTTTTACCCTTGGGTCCATGGGAGTTGTGGAATTGTTGTCTACGTATATCCTATCCTCATTGACTTTTTTCATACAACTCTGTAACAATGTTATATGTATTTAAATCTTGGTGTTAAACATACTGTAGATAATATGAATCAAGAATACAGCGAAAAGCCCGATGGAGACTGGGATGGATATAAAGAAGATGGGTGGGATTTTTTGGCCGAGTGGAATGGAAAGCCTATAGAAGAGGGCGACCAGTACTCCAGGCTGTAGATATTTTGGGGTTGTGGAATGGCAAATGTTTTTGAAGAGACCCACGTGGATTTAGAAGAGAAGAAAATGAATCGTATACCCAGAGAAGACATCGAAGGATGGAAGGAAAATGTCGATGGTTTTCTGGAAGCTAGCTACGATATAAAGGAAAATCTTGTTCTTACATTTTCAAAGCCATACATCAAGAATCCACAGACGAAGTCGGAATGGTTCTTGTAAAGTACGAAGAGACACCCCGGGCAATTTTTGTCGATGATCCAGAGGAAAGGAGTATTTTTTCCGATGAAATCAAAAAAGAGGATCGCCGCACCTTTGAAAGTTTACTCGAGGATATGAAAAGTAGAACTATATACAGGAAGATGGATGACGGAGAAACAGACGTTGAGGGCAGAGTTATCGAGAAGGAGGATGGGTTATATGAGGCCAGGGACCTGGAAAACTATATCTACAGGCGTATGGGTGAAGATGAAAAGGCAGGGGATGTCAGCGGTCCTGTTGTGAAAAGAAGCGACGGGATCTTTGAGGTAATAGAAATAGACGATCTGGAGAGATATTCCGAGCACCTGTACAGGAACCTCAGGGATTTAAACAGTCCTAATATGTTTGCGTACGATGAAAACGGACAGAGAATTCCTCCGAAAAAGTACAGATAGTTTTCTGTCGATGTTCTATAACAACGTTATATTTAAAAGCAAAGGTCTATAATAAAGGTTTGTGATAATATGCCAGAAGAAAATGCCTTTGATAATTCAAAGAAACAGCTTGAAAATGCCGCAGAATATATAGAAATAGACGACGATGAACTCAGGGTTCTGAAGAAACCAAAACGTGTAGTTGAGGTCAATATTCCTATTAAGATGGATGACGGTTCTATTGAAAACTTTTGTGGATATAGGGTTCTCTACAACGATGCCCGGGGTCCGGGTAAGGGTGGTATAAGGTTCCATCCGGAGGAGACCCTGGACGATGTTAAGGCTCTGTCTGCATGGATGACATGGAAATGTGCAGTTGCAGATCTGCCCTTCGGTGGTGCCAAGGGTGGTGTAGTCTGTGACCCGCGTGAAATGAGCGACAGAGAACTGGAGAAGCTATCTAGAGAGTATATACGTAGAATATACAAGTATATAGGTCCAGATCAGGATATTCCTGCACCCGATGTAGGTACAACCCAACAGATTATGGGATGGATGCTGGACGAATATGAGAATCTCGTCGGTAGGCATAAGCCAGGGGTTATAACATCAAAACCTATTGAGATAGGAGGTTCCCCTGGAAGAAGCGAATCCACAGGAAGAGGAGTTAGCTTCATGATAAGGGAAGCCGCAGACAAATTGGATATGGATTTAAAGGACATGAGCCTCGCAGTACAGGGCTTTGGTAATGTAGGTAACCATCTGGTTAAGTCGGCTCATGAGATGGGCATGAAGGTTGTTGCTGTGACCGATGCAGATGGCGGTGTTTACGATGAATCAGGTCTGGACTATATGGAACTAAAGAAGTCGATGGACGAGAAAGGTACTGTGGCCGAAGCACCCTATGATGATATAACAAACAAAGAACTTCTTGCCTTGGACGTGGATGTTCTTTCTCCTGCGGCCATAGAGAATGTAATTACAGAACAAAATGCAGACGATGTCAAGGCCAGTATACTGGCTGAGGCAGCAAACGGTCCGGTGACGCCTAGAGCAGATAGTATTCTGGAAGAAAAGGATGTATTCCAGATACCTGATTTCCTATGTAATGCCGGTGGTGTGACGGGTTCATACTTCGAATGGGTTCAGAACAGATACGGCTACAGATGGACCTTGGGGGAGTTCAGGGAAAAACTTGATGTAAAACTAACAAAGGCCTTCAACAACGTCTATGAGATTCACAGAAGCAAGAACATATCTATGAGAGATGCTGCATACTCACTGGCTGTAGAAAAGGTTCTCGATGCCATGAGGCTAAGGGGAGAAATCTAGGTGGTTGTATGAAACTTTCATGTGAGATATTTGTCAAGGATCTTCTTCCTGCAGTTAGGGCGGTGATTGCCAGGGATCTTGTAGAAGAACACGGTCTTACACAGAGGGAGGCTGCAAGACGTCTGGATATGACACAGCCTGCTATTTCCCAGTATAAAAATAAGCTACGTGGTAGACAGATAAAAAAGCTTGAGAATTCTAGGAAAGTTTCTCAGAAGATAGAAAATCTTGTCGATGATGTTGCAAAACAGAGAATAGATATGGAAAACTACGGGAAGCGTTTCTGTGAGATATGTCAGGTAGCAAAGGATGATTCTATACTAGAGGAGAGATTTTCCTGTGAGATTTCGGTTTAGATTTTTACCCTCTGTACGTGTATCCTTCGTCCTCTTCACCTAGGATTTTTTCCTTAGTACTTTTCAAGAATTTTATTATTCTGTCCTTTAAAGATTCTTTTTCTGGGCCTTTGTAGCCCTTTGAGTATGTGTATTCCTCCAGTGGTGGCATAAGCATGTAGATGATAACTCCGGCTACGGTTATTAGTAGTATGCCAACACCTATCCAAAGCCAAGGAAAGGCCATTTCTTCTTCCAGTCTCTGTAATTCTTCTTCTATATGCATGCGAGTGGATTCGCCCTTGGATATCATTTCTTTGGCTGTCACGTAGTCGTCCCTGTTCATTGCTCCCTGTGCCTCTGCCATAAATTCGTTGAATGATGAGATATCCTCCTCGATCTGCTCCGTTTCAAGGCTTTCGCTTATTTCATCGACCCTTTCTTCGATTTCTTCTATACCTTCGGTCGTGTTGTTGTAATTTGTCTTTATCTTTTCCTTTTTCTGTTCATCTGGATGAACCCACAACTCTCCTTCTATTTCTTCTGTGGTTCCATAGTCTACACTGTAGACTACTGTGTATTTATCGACAGATGCGTCGTCCGGAAGGGTGAAGTTTACCATAAGATCCACTGACTCCCTTTGGTAGATATCAGCTTCTGTTGTGACTACTTCAAACCAGTCCTCTGGTACATCGCCGTTTATTTCCATGCTTATACCGTAGAGGTCTTCGGTTCCTTTGTTTTCAACTGTTACGTTGTTTGTTTTCCACTGACCCTGGGTAATATTTATTATATCATACTGCAGATCGAGTGATATATTGGCGATTCCACAGTAGTCCTCCGCCTCCAAGCACCTTTTCCTTGTGTCTTCACAGAAGTCCGGGCTGCCTTCGGTCACATCCTTTGTTTGATATATTTCATCCTCGTCGCACTCCCAATCACCGCATGTTTGGTTTTCCCAGACCTTGTATTCACACGAGTCCGGTTCCAGGAAAAGCACACTTCCTGTTGATTCGTCGTTGCTCCATTCTATAACTGCTTTGTATTCATATTCTTCGTCGCCATCTATCGTTATCTCGATCTCAAAGACATCCTCATCGTCCATCTCCTGTTTGCCTGTCGATCCCCAGTATTCTTCGTCTGTACCCTCGTAGCCATATCTGAAGAAAACAGTTACCTCGTCTTCCATGCCAAGTTCGACTACCTCTCCTCTCAAAACTGCATAATCTGAGCCAACTTCGTTTGGTAAAAGCGTCTTTACATCAGGCTTTTTGTAGACTTCTATAGTTGTATCTGTGGACTCGTCAAATACTTCTACTTCGATGTCATAGGTTCCGGATGAACCTATGGAAGTAGTCATACTGACCGTTTCTGTCTCGCCTCCTTCTACTTCAACTTTGACTGTATCCTCTCTGCCGTCGTCTACATAGAACAGGACCTCGTATTCAAAGTCTTCTGTGCCACTGTTTTCCAGTTCCACGTCAATATCAAAATCTTCATCAACATAGACCTCATCGGGATCTGCCTCCAGATTTCCTATTGAAAACTCGGGTGCCGTCATGAAGGTTATTTCCTTGCCCTCGTATGTATCTCCCTGTCTATGGACCTCTGCCTGGAATGTATAGTTTGTTTCGGGTTCAAGATCGTCCCAGGTTTCTTCAAAAACGCCACTGCTGTCCATATTTCCTTTGCATATTTCTTCGAACTCACCACTCAGCCAGAAAGAAACATTTGTTTCTTCGTCCTCTATTGTAGTTTCATTTCCGAGTAGTTCTCCTCTTATAACTGCGGAGTTTGTGGTTACGTCCACAGGGTCAAGGGTATCTACATATATTTCAGGCTTTGTTTCAAGGGTCTCTTCTTCTCCTTCTGTTATGTTCCCGTCATTCCACTCGACTATGGCCTTGAAGGTGTATGTTGTTTCGTGGTCCAGACCTTCTATTCCGCGTGTAAATAAACCCTCTTCACCCACTGTTTCATGTTCTGTTGTATTCCACATACCTCCCTGTGTCCAGTTAAAATATGCATCTACATCATCTTCTATTCCCATTTCGGTAAGATTTCCCTGTAGATTTGCGGATATGTGTGTTATGTCCTTTGCATTATTGGTTTCTACTTTAGGATAGGTACTCGTAGTGAAGTTAAGTATATCCCCTTCTTGTCTGCTTCCGTTGTATTCTCCGACTGCTCTAAATTCGTATGTGGTGTTGCTTTCCAGTCCGTGTATGGTTTTGTTGAACTTGCCACGACCTTCCAGATCTACGTTTTGTGATACCCATGTTTCTTCATCGAATTTTTTGTATTCAAACGATACATTGATATCCCCTGTGTCGGTTGCACCGAACAGAGCCGCTTGTGTATATCTTATATTTTCAGCAGGATTTGTCTCAATTTTTGGATCGTCGGCGAATGCAGCCGGTGAGAGAAAGATGGATGATGTGACGACAACGATCAATAATACAATAAATCTGTTTTTCATAGTATCTTCTCACTCTTGGGTTATCTACTTTTAAGAATCCATGAATATTTAAACCTAACCTAACAGAATGTTTAAAATTCACTGTATTTGGTCTGCTTCTCCCTTCTACTTTTTTTCCATTTCCTGAACTTGTTCTTCAGTGATTCTAGTTTTCTGCTGAGTATATTTCCCTCGGGCTTGGTGTGTCCATAACGTTTAGAACTGCTGTCTGAGAAGTCTCCCAGTGACTTTATTTTCTCGCTTAGGCCCTTCTTTTTGTGTGATCCATAGGAGTACTTTCCCGTATCGTATCTTAAATTTTTATCTTCTAATGCATAGTAGTATACACTTACTACTGAAAGTACCAATACTGAAACAAGAATTATCCATATTATCCATCCCCAACTTCTTCTTTCTTCGATCCTTTCTATATCTTCTTCTGATTCAGAGTAGAGATCAGATGCCTTATCGAGTAGTTCCTTTGCATGTATGTGGTTTTCATCTTCAATTGCCTGTCTTGCTTCATCTACTATTTTTCTGAGTTCCTGTGTTGTTTCCTCTAGATCTTCATCCGATCCCTCGATCTTTGATTCGAGATCAGATACTTTGTTTTCCATATCTTCTAGATTGTTTTCTATCTGTTTCTTTGTGTCATCCCCAGGGTGAACCCAAAGTTCTCCTTCTATAGATCGGTAGTATCCTGTTGTATTTACCTTGTAGGTCAGTGGATACTTGCCTACAATTGCTAAATCATCGACTGTAAAGTCCACGACAAATGATCCTGTTTCGCCTACATTTAGATCCATGCTGACGGGACCCTTTGTATACCATGCTGTGTGTATGTCTCCTATTAGGTGAAGCCTTAGATCCGATATATCTTCAGTTCCTGTATTTTCGACCATTAGTTCGTTGGATGTATTTCCTCCCTGGGTTACATTGGCTATACTTTTTTCGAGTTCCAGTGAAACTTTTGGTATTCCACACACATCGGTCATCTCAATACATCTTTCCGTATCATCACAGCCATCGACGTCCGAACTCCTGGTCTGGTACATCTCATCCTGATCACACTCCCATCCACCACATTCCTCATCCTCCCAGTCCGTATAGTCACATTCTTGCCATCCTTCGGGTAAAGCATCATCTTCACCTTCTTCATCGTCTTCAGTTTCGGTCACCGTTACTGTTACCTCGTCTTCCCCTTCTTCCTCTTCATCCTCTTCATAATGGACTGCTACTACTCTTATGTCGTGGTCACCTTTATCTCCTTCTTCTGTATCCCATTCAAACGTACCACTCTTTGTTTCTTTTCCATCCAATTCGATCTCTTCATAGGCCTCCAGATCGTCAGCTACTTCGAAATCTATCCACCTTGTTCCATTTTTATCGCCGATGTTTTCTACTTCATAGTCAACAGAAACCGTATCGCCCTCCTCCACTTCGTCGTCGTAGTTTGTTATCTCGACTTCGAAGTATGCTTCCTTGAGCGTAGTAAACATCTTTACAGTTCCTGAATCGTTGAATAGATCACCATCGTATATTCCCTCGGCATACGCATAGTATTCATAGTTTGTACCTTCCTCCAGTCCACTTAAACTGTACTCCAGGATATCTGTGGTATTTGTACCTTCTTCTACTGTGGTGTTTTGCCACTCTCCTCCGTCTTCTTTCCATATAAATGAGAAGTTCACCTCTTCGGGTAGCCCTACGTAGGCCAGTTCTCCTTTCAGAACTGCGGAATCCGTTTCCCTATTTCCTATGTTGTGCGTGCGTGCAACTGGACTGGCCCTAGGATAAGGATAGTTATCCGTCTGCCATGATAGATGTGGATAGCCCGTTCTTCCGTATTTATCCACATCGGTTGTAATGTTCCATCTATCTTCGAAGTCAAATCCTGTCATATTTCCCTCTGCCCATTCGCCAGTTATGTCTTCCGTCTTCAGACCTATGCTGTTTTCCGATGTATTTCCATGACCCAAGGCATTGGCCTGTGTTGTAGTATTTATGTCCCAGAATGAGTAATTGATCTGACCCAATTCAGTGTTGTTACCCACGAGCCCACCTGCGTCTTCTTCACTGTAGACCACACCTGTAGCG
>Ga0207421_10004383_pt1 | contig 16244 bp, 15 predicted proteins | sample SodLakKL_010_SED_4_FD_187542 | JGI IMG/M metagenome (GOLD analysis project Ga0207421, IMG submission 187542) | Alkaline sediment microbial communities from Lake Tanatar, Kulunda Steppe, Russia - 8KL_010_SED (SPAdes) (version 2) | ecosystem: Environmental > Aquatic > Non-marine Saline and... | reverse complement strand
ACAGGCAGGCCGAACCGGTGAAAGACGAGCTCCGGCGAAAGCTGGAGAAGGTACACGGCGGATAGGCCGGCAGCGGGAATAATGCAAAGAGGGAATACGTTTTTCGGCTGCCGGCCGGATGGTGTTTTTTCCCTACAGGCTGATGACCGCCCCGTCGCAGGAAAGGTTGATCAGTTCGACGGCTGTCGCCATGCGGGAGCCTTCAATCAGGTCGGACTCGGCAATCCGACGTGAATCGGCGCATGGTTTGCATACCAGTACCGGCACCCCGTGGGCCTGAAGATAGCTCATGTGATCGTCCGCGGCATCCCCGGTGGCCGCCTTGATATTTTCCACCAACCCGTCCTTTGCCAGGTAGACCGCTTCATCGAGCAGAAAAACACTTACATTCTTTCCTTCCTTGTGTGCCACCATGGCCAGGAAAAGAGCCCGCGTACTACGATTCGGGTTGTCCGTGCCGCACGAAAGCGCCACAACCACGTTGTTCGTCATGCTTACCTCCATGGATGCTTTGTAGAGTCTGAAATACGGATCAATAAAAATAATTTCGCAAGACGTCGTCAATAATAATGCATCGGTATTTTTGCCCGATAGGACGGAAAGAATCAATACTTTTATTCGTTTCTGCTGGCTGGTTCCGCAACCGGGAATCACGGCCGCATGATTGTGCGGTTTGAAACATTGACGGCTTCGTAAAAACCCCAATATCTGCGTCTGCGCGCAATTTCTCAGAATTTCATGGATGCCAGGTGCTATGTGTTCTTCGAAATCACGCAAGCCTCGATCCTATACATTTTCCAAAACTGCCGGATCGCGATGTTTTACGGGTTCACAAAAATTAAACAGAAAGAAACCGCATTGTTTTTTGGTCATAGAAGGATTTTTAGAAAAGGGTTGCAAATACCCCGTCAAAAGGCAGGTTGATTTTTTTGAGTAAAAATTATATCATTTTTATTGTGGAAGATGCGGTTCCTTTTCCGGCTCAAAGGAAGTTTTGATGCCCTCGTAAAAAGTCGCGATCTGACGGCTTTGTAAAAAGTTCAAGATCAAGGCTTGCCCGATTTCGAAGAATGCAGCGTACCTGGCGTACGTGAAATTCTGAGAAATCGTGCGTAACGCAGATATTGGACTTTTTACGAAGCCGTCAAGTTTGCTTCAGTGGAAATCCCGAAGCTGGGCTCACGCCCTTTCCCGCCTCCCTGATTTCGGATAGTATAATGAGTCTGTTTTTTAATAAGATAGTGCTTGGCGCATTTTTATTATCCCTGCCGGTTGGAATTCTTTTCGCCCCCGCCGCCTTTGCAGCCGAGGTGCGGCTTGCTTGGGATGCGCCCGGTTCGACCTCGATTGACGGGTATAAAATTTATTATATCGAAGCGGCTAAATTTGAAGATGAATCCAGCTTCAGAAGGGCATGGGTAAAAAGAGTGCCATGCCCGGAGACCAATTCCTGCACGATTAATGATTTGGAAGAAGGCCGGACCTACTATTTCGCCGCAACTTCCTACAGGGAAAATCCCTCCGGCGGTCCTGATTTCGAAAGCGCATATTCCGAACGAATTATGTACACGGTGCCCGGAGAGTACCGGGGCGACGAGATCGGCGGGTCCGGGGGCTGCTTCGTCGGCATTGCCGGCGGCTCTTTGGCCGGCATCCTTCCGGACTGAAATGATTTTTCCCTCTAACCTTGATGCACTCGTAAAAAATCGCGATCTGATGTCTTTGTAAAAAGTTCAAGATCAAGACTTGCGCGATTTCGAAGAATGCAGAGTACTTGGCGTACGTGAAATTCTCAGAAATCGCGCATAACGCAGATATTGGACTTTTTACGAAGATGTCAATCTTGCTGGCGTGAACACCGAGCGGGTTCCTTTCCTTCTATGCCGCCAATGCAAGAACGAAAAGAGCGATAAGCACCCAGGTGAACCCGGCGCAGAATACCAGCCGGCAGGATTCCGCTATATGGCCGGGTGCGACATTCGTCGTCCCGTCACCCATCCATGGTTTGTCCACTATTTTTTCCGGATACCGCACCGGTCCGCCCAGGCGGATGCCCAGGGCCCCGGCCACGCAGCTCTCGGTGTGGCCGGCATTGGGGGATACGTGTTTGAGGCGGTCCCGGACGGCAATCCGGAGACATCCGCGAACGTCCAGCCTGCATAAAAGGGCCCCGGCGGCGACGACCGGCAGCGAAAGCCGCGCCGGGATGAAGTTCAATGCGTCGTCGGTCCGGGCCGATGCCGTGCCGAAGCGCATGTAGCGGGCATTGTTGTATCCCACCATGGCATCCAGGGTATTGACCGCCCGGTAGACGAGGGCGGCGCAGATGCCGGCCGGCGCAGGCGGAATCCCCGCCGCAAGGGCGATCATGGCGCCGGCCGCAAACCAGAAGACCAACGCCAGAAATCCGTCCACGAAGTTTTCCGCGACGGTTTCCACCGCGGCCCGAACGATTCCCTCTTCATCCAGCCGAGATGCGTCCCGGCCCACGATCCGCTGCAGCAGACGCCGCGCCCTTTCCGGGTCCCTTTCCGCCAGAGCGGCGCCGACGGGAAGGGCGTGGTGAAACAGGTCCGTGAACCCGATGCATGAATAGAGCAGAAAAACAAACGCGGCCGTCCCCGCCGCCGGAAAAACGTTCCAAAGCCACGCAATGGGGACAAACAGCGCCACGGAGCAGGCGAGAGTCCCCGCGACCAGGATAAAACCACCCCCGAACCCGGACAGCCCGGCTGCAAACAGGCGTTTTTCCAGCCACGCGATCTGGTGACCCATGAGCCGGACCGGGTGCAGCCGGTACACGGGATCGCCCAGGGCAAGATCAAGCACAAACGCTGCCGCCAGAATAAGGATGCATTCAATCATCGGGATTCTTTCGGCCGGTCCGGCCGCCTCTTTCCGAACACCCCTGATCCAGATCATAGCGGTTTTCGTAGCCCCGCGGGGTGATCATCCGGTTTTCGTGAATAAACGTCTGGCTGTTTCCCGCGAAAACGATGGTCTGCATGCCCACGATTCCGGTATCCATGGCTTCCAGCGTGGAAAGATGAATGCCCTGGTCTTCCCGCATCGCCGCGGTGACCATGCCCACGGGCGTATCCTTTGACCGGTATTCCAGAAGGATGTTTCGGGCCGCATCCAGTTGCCAGGTTCGTTTTTTGCTTTTGGGGTTGTAGAAGGCGATGACAAAGTCGCCCATCGCCGCGGCATGGACGCGTTTTTCAATCATTTCCCACGGGGTCAGCAAATCGCTCAGGCTGATGGATGCAAAATCGTGCATGAGGGGCGCACCCAGCAGCGCGGCGCCCGCGCACAGGGCGGGCACGCCCGGGATCACCTCGATGCGGAGTTCCTGCGGCCCGCCCCCGGCGGGTATGTTGTTTTCCCGGCAGAGTCCGAAGACCAGACCGGCCATGGCGTAGACGCCCGGGTCCCCGCTGCAGATCAGCGCGCAGGTCCCCCCGGCTTCCGCCGCCAGGATCGCCTGCCAGACCCGGTCCACCTCCTTTTGCATGCCCGTTGAAACCACCGTTTTTCCGGAAGCAAGGGGCCGGATCAGGTCGATATAGGTGGTATAGCCGAAAAGGCTGTCCGCCTCTTCGATGGCGGCTTTTGCACGGGCGGTCATGTGGTGGATTCCACCCGGACCGATTCCCGTTATGTACAGGGTTTTTCCGCCACGGCCACGGTCGTGTTTTTTGTTTTCTGCTTGGGTATCAGAAGGGATGGGGCCTTTGCCCGGATCATCGCCGCTGCTTCGCATACGCTTTCAACTCCCATGTGTTTATGCACCATCTTCGATGGGCTTTCGATGTTTCGGACCGCTGCCAGTTCTTCCTTCGGGTATCCCGTAAGGGGACGGTCGTAATAGGCGGCCATTTCGATCATGCCGGGTTCCCTGGTTTTTTCTTCAATCGTGGCAAAGCAGTCGATGCTCCGGACCGACAGGCCGTACTGATCGAAAACCGCCTGAACGGCGCAGATCAACTCATCCGCGGGCGTGTTCCGGTTGCAGCCGGCGCCCACCGCGAAAACCCGGGGCCGGACGATCAGCACCGTATCCGGAAGATCAACCGTCGCGGGATCGACGAAGATGCCGGCAATGCCCGAGGCGGCAGCATCGGCCACGGAGCTGAACGACCGGTCGGCCGGCTCGAAGAATGCCTCGATGTCGCTTGCCAGGATCTTGCGGGGATCGTAGAGCCATACCCGAAATCCCGTGAGAAACGCCATGGAAACCGTTTTCACCGCATCCGGGTTTTCTATGGCAAGCCCCCGGTTTTTTGCCAGCACGTCGACGGCCGGTACGCCCGCATTGTCCGTGGCCGTGGTGATCACGGGCATGGCGCCGGTGCATCCGGCTACCAGGCCGGCCAGGTGGTTGCCGCCCCCGGCGTGTCCGGAAAGAAGGCTTACGGCAAAGTGCCCGGCGTCATCGAGTGCCACCACGGCCGGGTCGGTATGTTTGGAGCCGATGTGCGGGGCGATCATGCGGACGGCGATGCCGGCGGCCATGATGAAGATATGCGACTCGAATCGCGAAAATTCGCGCCCCACCGCTTCCCCAAGGGAGGAAAAAGAGACCGCCCCTTCCGGCGGCCGGCTTACGGCCCGTCCGGTGAAAACGGATGCCCCGCGAAACCGGCGCGCAATGGTTTGGGCGAGGCGGGCCCCGTCCGGCGTGAGCGCCCAGACGGCAATCGAAGACCTTGCGTCTTTCATTGGTCGGCCTTTCTGCATCCGTGGGAAAACGACCGGTCATAGAGCTTCGATGCGTTTTCAATCCCCCGGTTTTCCGCCAGTGCCGGCCCTGCAATGATCAGCGCGGTGGAGCGGATGTCGTTTTCCGAAAGGGTCTTTGACAGGTTTCCGGCGGTGGTCCGGAAAATTTGCTGATCCGGACGGGATGCCCGGTGAACGATGGCAACCGGGGCCTCCGGACCGTACCCCTGGCACAAGTCCTTTTCCACCCGATCCGCCAGCCCGGCGGACAGGTAGACGGCCATGGCGGCGCCGTGGGCCGCCAGGCTTTTCAGGTTTTCGGATTCCGGAACCGGCGTCCGTCCGGCCGCGCGCGTGAGGATGAGCGTCTGGGTTTTTTCCGGCACGGTGTACTCCAGCATAAGCGCCCCGGCAGCGGCGAACGCGGACGTTACCCCGGGGACGACGGAAAAGGGCACCCCTTTTTCCTCCAGGCGGTTCATCTGTTCGGCGATGGCGCCGTATAGCGACGGATCGCCCGAGTGGAGACGGACCACGCGCTTCCCCTCACCGTGAGCCCGGGCCATCAGGTCCGTGATCGCCTCCAGGTGCAGCCCGGCGCTGCTTTTACACTCGGCCGCCGGGTTGGCCCACGCCAGAACCGCTTCCGGGACCAAAGATCCCGCATACACGACAAGATCGGCCTCCCGGAGCGCCTTTTGACCCTTCACGGTGATCAGGTCGGGATCTCCGGGACCGGCGCCCACGAAGCGGACGGGCGAGTGTTCATCTGCTTCCCCGGATCGATCCGTATCCAGGCTTTCGCCGGGTTTTGTTGCGTACAGCACGAACACGGGATTTTCCGCGCAAAAGCGGATGCCGGCGGGCATGGGTTTTCCTTTATTCACCTGGACGCTCAGCACGCCGCAGGACAGTCCCGCTTGTTCCAGTGCGGCCCGGGCGGCGGCCAGGGTTTCAATTACCACGGCGTTGACGACGATTCGACCGCCGGGTTTGAGACGCCGGGCTGCTTTTCCCAGGATTTCCGGCAGGTCCTTTCCGCCGCCGCCGGCGAAGATGCGGTCCGGGTCGGGGAGTGTGTCCATCCCCTCCGGAAGGTGCAGGTGATGAACGGTTACGTTGTCGGTTCCAAAGCGCCGGATGTTTTCCCGGATGGCCGCCACCCGCTCCGGATGCTTTTCCACCGCGGCCACACGGCCGTTTGTCAGTAAGGCCGCCGCCTCGATCCCCACGGATCCGCTGCCCGCGCCAAGGTCCCAAAGGACGCTGCCGGCCGTAAGCCCGAGCCTGGAAATGGATATGGCCCGCACGTCCCGCCTGGTGATCATCCCCTTGTCATGAACAAAGGCTTCGTCCGGGTTTCCGGGCGGTGCGGCACCGCTGGCCCCGCACGTTTCGGGCAGCAGGATCACGGCGTTGGGTTCCATGGAGCCTGCCGCATCCTCCGCCCGCTCCAGCCAGCGGATCCGTTCCTCCGGTTCTCCAAGCCGTTCGGCCACGCAAATCCGCATACCGGCGGGATTGCGTTCCAGAGCGATCCGGGCGACCGTCTCCGGCGTATTGGCCGGATCCGTGAAAACGAAAACCGGTCCGCCCCGGTCGATGGCCGACACGAGCCTTTCGGTGTTTTGCCCCCTGCCGTGGAGGCTCACCACGGCGGCATCCTTCCATGTCCGCCCGATCCGGGCAAAGGCTTCGGCCATGACCGAAACATTGGGATGAACCCGTACCCGTTCCGGCCCGAGACGGTCGGCGATGGTTTCGCCGATGCCGTGAAACATCGGGTCCCCGCTGGCAAGAACCACCACCTGCCGATCCGTCATCCAGGTTTTGATATCGTCGATTACCGCATCAACCGGCGCCGTGATTTCCCGCTTTCGGGCCGGGTGTTTGCGAAACCATGACAGGTGTCTTTTCCCCCCGACAAGTACATCGGCCCGGGCAATGATGTCATGATGTTTCTGCGTGAGATCGGAATATCCCAGCCCCACGCCGATAACATGAACGGTTTTCATACGCCTTGTCTCCTCAATCGCTCTAACTATCGGGATCGGGATCGCTATCGCTATCGGGATCGATTTTTTTCTTTTTTTACTTCCGATCCCGATCCCGATAGCGATCCCGATCCCGAAAAAAACGATGAATTTTTCTTTATATAGTGGCCGAAGGAAAACCAGGATTTAAAGACGGTTTTCGTTCAGCCACTATCTCCCCCCGGCCGGCAAACCGACATCCGACACGGCGTTTCCATCGAAATCCAGCAGAACAACCCGCACCGAAAGCCGGTTTCCGGAAAATTCACGGGCAGTTACGGACACCTGATTTGCCACGTCTTCAAGAAGCTTCGGACATTCATCCCGGATCCGGAAAAAGGTCTCCCGGGCCGTGTTGGCCGTTGGAATCCAGCGGACCAGCGCCGCATCGCCGCAGGCCGCTTGTGCCAGTTTTCCCAGATGCGCCAGGGAGAGGCGTGCGGTGGCCGCATGGGTGTGCCGGTGCCCGCAGGCCATTTTTACCGCCTTTCCGAAAAAGACCACCAGCACGGCTTCCGTAAATGCTTTTTCTCCGGCGATTTCCATGGAGCGGCCGAAAAAATCCCCCATCTGGACAAACGCGGCCTCCGGCAGGCCGGAAATCAGTTTCTGTGCGTGCCGCTCGCTTCGCCGGCCGGTTGTCAGCACCGCAGTGTCGATGTCGCAGGCCCTGGCAACGGAAAGCCCCGATTCGATCGTTGCAATGTATGCTTCGTGGGACATGGGCGTTACCACGCCCGTGGTTCCAAGGATCGATATGCCGCCCTCGATCCCCAGACGGGCGTTGAGTGTCCGGCGGGCAATCGCCTCCCCGTTCGGCACGAACACCTCCACGCGCACGCCGTTTCGGGTCCCGGCCGCTTTCCGAGCAAGATCCACGGCCTCCCGGATCATTGTCCGGGGGCCGGGGTTTATGGCCGGCTCGCCGGGGGAAAGTTCCAGCCCGGGCCGCGTGATCGTGCCGACGCCCTTCCCCCCGCAAATCATGATTTCGCCGGGACTCCCCGCAAACTGCACCCTGGCGCCGATTTCCGCGCGATTGGTGACGTCCGGGTCGTCGCCCGCGTCTTTTATGACCGTGCACGCGGCGTATTGCATCCCGTTTTCACCGATCCCGCTTCTTGCATCGTGAACCGGTATCGTGATCCACCGGTCGGTCAGCAGCCGGACAGATACGCCTGCCGGCGCGCCGCCGCCTGACAGCAGCATAACGGCCGCCCGCGCAGCCGCGGCCGCGGCGGCTCCGGTGGTAAATCCGGAGCGGAGTTGTTTTTTTTTATGCCGCCGCATAATAGATCACCGCAACGATGATAAGGCTCACCACCCGGAAAAACTGGCCGAGCAAAAGGAGCTGCAAGCCTGTTTTGGGAGAAAAAATGCCCATGTACCGTGGAATCTGATGCCGGAGCGCGCGCACGGGAAAAGCCAGGATATTTCCGGCGATCAGCGCCAGGACGGTTTCCTTCACGGTGATGACCCCCTGGTCGAGAAGGGCGCCGGCCGCGGCAAACCCGGATGTGAACTCCGCCACGAAACTTAGGATGACAACCGAAAGCGCCTCCACCGGCACGAATTCCACCGCCAGCCGGCCGGCCATGGCATCGCGCAGGTAATCGAACGCCCCCATGGCCGTAAGCAAGCTGATCGCCACGTAAATGGGAACCACGTAAAACAAAATTCCCGCATACCGGTTGGGAAGCCTTGTTTTCAGCATCTCCGCTATGTTGCCGGTTTTCTGCCGCCGCCTGTTTTCCTGCTGGCCGCCCGAAGGCGTCATCTGGCTTTCGAATTCTCTTTCGGGCCGCCTGCGAACGAAAAACCGGCCGTAGAGAACGAACAGGATCGTCCGCAGCACCACCGCGGCAAAGGTGAGGCCGAAATAGATCAGCCCCGCGGTCTTCGTGATGGAGACCACCACGAAGAACGTGGTGGGCAGGTGCAGAAAGTAGGCCGGAAGCTGGTTGATGAAATTGGTCAGAAACATCTGCTGCTTCGTGATCGTCCCGTCCCGGTGAAAATCGACCAGCATGGCGTTGGCGGAAACCCCTGAAAAAAAGGCCGTGGAAAAAGTTGCGCTGCAGCGGTCTCCCAGGTTGGCCCAGGAGAACATGGGCCGCGCCAGAAACCCCAGGCGCCGGGTCCAGCCCTTTGCCTCCAGCACCTGGGCAGCTGCCAGACCCAGCCCGATAAAGACGCACAGGCGGGCCAGGGGCAAAACGATCCGGTTCGTCACCGTTTCCATGTCCATGGCGTCGATAAATACCGTGCCCGCTGCGGCCATGAGCACGGATACCGCCAGGGATACGGCAAGGCGCTTGTATTTCGGTTTCTGCTTTCGCATCGGAATCGTTTATTCTTTTCTCTTCCCGGATAAAATCAGCGTCCAGTAGTCCGGCGGCGTATGCTCGAAATCCGAGAGGTTTTCGATCAGCTTTTCTTCGGGCAGCCCGCAGCTCTTCACTCCCACGGCATTGCCGCTCCAGCCGTTTTCTTCCAGGGCGCTGCGGATATCGGCCACATTCTTGTAGGCTTTCATGAATACCGCATTTTCCGTGTTTTCAGCAACCGCCCGGAACCGGTCGCCGCCTTTCACCCCGGAGAGGATTACGAGGGATTCCTCGCCTTCCACGAGCTGCCGGTTGACCCGGGCGGCTGCCGCCTGGTAGGCGGTAATGCCGGGAACGGCAACGCATTTGGCGCCGGGAAGGATTTTTTTCACCTGCCGGGAGAGATAGCCGTAGGTGGAATAGGTGAGGCAGTCCCCGAGAGTAAGAAACGCCGCGTTTTTTCCTTCTTTCAGGGAATCCGCCACAATGCGGGCGTTTTCCTCCCATGCGGCTTCCAGAACCTTCCTGTCCCTGCACATGGGAAAGGCGATCCGGTGCACGGGCGTGGTTTCCGGGATATGGGGGGCCGCGATCCGAACAGCCAGGCTGTGGTTGTTCTTGGTGGAGGAGGCCGTGTAGATCACGTCCACCCCCGAAAGCGCCTTTACCGCCTTGAGCGTGATATGGTCCGGGTCGCCGGGGCCGACGCCGATACCGTAAAGTGTGCCGATGGATTTGTCCATGTCATTTTCCTTATCGGGTTGCTGTGGCCTGGATGACCAGGCTGTTGATCACGGCGGCCGCCACGTTGGATCCGCCTTTCCGGCCGGCGTTGGTAATATGGGGGATGTCCGATGCCGCCAGCGCCGCCTTGGATTCGGCGGCATTGACAAATCCCACCGGCAGGCCCACCACCAGGGCGGGCGAAGCCCGGCCCGCTTCCGCCAGAAAAAGCAGGCGCATCAGAGCCGTGGGCGCGTTGCCCACCACGTAGATGCCGCCCTTCATGATCTCCGCCGCCGCATCCACCGCGGCCAGGGCCCGGGTGGTGCCGTTTTGTTCCGCGGCGGCCGCAATCTGCGGATCGGTCATAAGGCATGCGCAACGGCACCCATAGCGCTCCAGGTCCGTTTTGCGAAGTCCCGCCAGGACCATGTTCGTATCCGTAATAATCCGTCGGCCCGCCTGAATGGCCCCGATTCCCGCTTCAATGGCGCGCGGGTGAATCCGCGTGCTTTCGATGTAGTCGAAATCGGCGCTCGTATGGATCATCCGGCGCACAACGTCCCATTGCGGGCCGTCAAATCCGTGTACACCGGCCTCTTTTTCTATCATCGCAAAACTTTTGGCTTCAATATCATGGGGTCGCATGGGGGGTCGCATGGGCTGTCCTCACTTAAGGTTTTTGTATTTTACGGCTGCATCGTATTTCCGGCATTGATCGGCGAAAAAGCGTCCGATTTCCGGGCGGCTTCTGAAATGCAGATGGGCGTAGCTTCCGAGCGTCCGGTGAATCAGCCATCCCGGGCAGCGCCGCCGCCGGTCCGCCTTGTCCGCGGCTTCGTAGACCTGCCGGGCGGCTGTCGGGGCGTCCGGATTGACCAGTTCCGAGTAATGAAACTCATGCCCGCGTGCGATTTCTCCGGCTTTGCCGATGGGCGTATCCCCGGAGAACCGGATTTCGCGGTAGCCCAATGCGGAAAGCCGCTCTTGCATCCGGGTTTCAAAATCGAACACGCCGGCCATTTCGTGCGTGTCCCCCTGCGCAGTGGCAAGGCTTCGGCACAGGTACATGAATCCGCCGCATTCGGCGTACACCGGCATGCCGGACTCGCACAGCGCGCGCACGGCCTTTTTCATGGAGCGGTTGGCGGCCAGTCTGCCGGCAAAAAGCTCCGGGTAGCCGCCTCCCAGGTAAAGCCCGTGGATGTCGGCCGGCGGCGTCTCGTCCAAGATGGGTGAGAAAGGGATGATTTCGCATCCGTTTTCCCGCAGAACATCGAGATTGTCCTTGTAATAAAAGCAAAACGCGTTGTCCCGCGCGACGCCGATGCGCACGTCGGCTGTCATGACCGGGGGCCGCTCCGGCGTTCTGTTCGGAATCAGCGGAAGGCGGCCGATCAGCTTTTTCAGGTCGATGCTTTGTTCCACGAGATTCGCGAGGTTTTCGGCCATCTCCTCCGTCAGTTCGTGGTCTTCGGCCGTATGGAGCCCCAGGTGGCGCTCGGGAATGGATACGGCGCTGTTGCGGACGATCCCGCCCAGAAGCGGCACGTCTTCCTTTTCCATGGCCTGGGCGAGGTATCGGAGGTGGCCTTCGCCCGCCACGTTGTTGGCAACGACACCGCAGATTCGCACGGCCGGGTCGAACACGGAAAATCCCCGCACCAGGGCGGCAAAACTTCTGGCCATGCTCCTTGCGTCCGCCACCAGGATCACCGGAAGCCCCAGCCATTTGGCCATCTGGGCGGTCGATCCGGCATCGGTTTTGCCGTCGTAGCCGTCAAACAGGCCCATGACCCCCTCCACCACGGCGATGTCCGCGCCCATGACGGCCTGCCCGAATATCCGCCGGTTTTGGCTTTCATCCAGCATCCACCCGTCCAGGTTCCGGCTGGCAGCACCCGCGATCCGTTTGTGGTGGCCCGGATCGATAAAGTCGGGGCCCACCTTGAACGGCGCGACGGCATATCCCCTTTTCCGAAGCGCGGCGATCAGTCCGAGGGTAAAGGTGGTCTTGCCCCCGCCGCTTGCGGGGGCGGCCACGACCACTCCCTTTATAGTGCCGGTTTCGGGTTTTGCGCTATGGTTATGAGGCATCGGTTCCTTCCTGTTTATCCGGATGGCTTTCAACGCTTTGACCGTGACGGACGATATTTTTTACGGCTTCTTCGGTGAAATGGTCGGGATACAATATTTCCCCGATCCGGGCGATCCCTTCGAGCAGCCGGATGGTGGGCCGGGAAACGATGGCCTCGTCCACCTGGTATATTTCCCCCTCGCGCACCGCCCGGATGGTTCTAAATCCCGGAACGGAACGGATTTCTTCGATGGTTGCCCGGTTCATGTGCCCGGTCTGGGACAGGTAGACGTCGATTTCCTCTCCCCGGGCAATGATCCGTTCCATGCCGAAATCGGCGATGTTGGTTCCCCGCGAAGGGCGCGCGTCATGGGCGATGTTGATCCCGCCCGCGCAATTAAGCGCGAAAAGCGGCATGGCGCCCGGTGAAAAGGTTTTGAAGCGCCGGTGGATCGCCTCGAAATAGACGGTTTTGCGCGCATCGACGCCGCCGGAAATGCTCAGGGCTTCGGATACGCCCGCCTCGAATCGTTCCACCATCTCATCGGCCGCAGCCTCCCGCCCGGTGAGTCGTCCCAGGATGCGCCAATAGGTTTTCATCTCGTCGATATCCCCCGGCTGGAGGGAAACCACCTGCACCCCGAAGCGCCCGAGCTGCTCCATGAGCCGGGGGTACCCATGGTCCAGCATGGGCCGGACAATGACCAGGTCCGGGGATGCCGCGAGAAACCGCTCCGGGCTGTTCCTGGCGGAAAGGGCTTTTTTCTGCTTCGCCCAACGGCCGATATCTCCGTCCATGGACGCATCGATCCGGCTCACGCCCACGACCTGGTCCGCGGCGCCCAGTGTATACAGGTTTTCCGTATGGGCCGCGTAAAGCGAAACGATGCGGGAAAAAGGCTCGTTCACCCGGACTGTTCTTCCGGCGCTGTCCCGGATCGCGTTTTCACCGACCAGGGCCATGCCGCCGGAGCCGTCTTTTCCGGCTAGGCATGTTCGTCCGGCATCGAAGATCGGCGCCGCGGCCAAAGCCATAAGGAATACCCGGAAAAACCGGGCGAAAATCAATCGAAGGTCGATTCTCATCGTAAAAACACCACCTGTGTTGCGCCGATGGCAGGCTCCCTGGAGAGCTTGACATCCACGCCGAAAATATCGGTAAGGATGGCGCGGTCGAGTACTTCGCGGGTCGGCCCGGCCGCGCGGATCCCTGCAGATTTCATGAATACCAGGTGATCGCAATAGCGCGCTGCCAGGTTGATATCGTGCATCACGGCCACCACGGTGCGGTTGTCCTTTTCGACTTTCCCGGCGGCGATATCCATCAGCAGCAGGGCGTAGCGAACATCCAGGTTGGCGCACGGCTCGTCCAGCAGCAGCATGGGTGTGTTCTGGGCAAGGGCCCGGGCAAAGACAACCCGCTGCTTTTCGCCGCCGGAAAGCTCGGTCATGTAACGGTCCGCCAGGTTTTCCGCACCGCACATGGCCAGCACCGAATCGACGATATCCCGGTCTTCCGCCCCGGGTGCGGCAAAACGGGAAAGATGGGGATAACGCCCCATGGTTACAATTTCCCGGGCGGTATAGGGAAAGTTGAGGAAGACCGACTGGGGGACAAGGGCGATGTTTCTTGCAAGCGCCTTTCTGCCCCATGCGGACAGGGGCCGGCCGTTGAATGAAACGGATCCCCGCTCCGGTTCGGTGTGCCCGCACAGCAGGTCGAGCAGCGTGCTCTTGCCGCAGCCGTTGGGGCCGATGATGCCGTAGAATCGCCCGGGTTCAAAGGCGATGGTAATGTTTTTCACGGCCGGCGGAGCTGCTTTTTTGTCGCCGTATGTATATGAAACGTCCGCTGCCCGGATCATTGGCCGCCTCCCGGAACCATCCGGCTCATCTGCCGTTTCCTGAAAATGTAGCAGAAAAAAGGACCCCCGATCAGCGCGGTCAGCACGCCGATGGGAAGCTCCTCCGGCAGGACGGACCGGGTCAGCGTATCCGCTGCCAGCAGCAGAACACCCCCGGTCAGCATGGACAGGGGTATGAGGCGGCTGTTGTCCGGGCCGGAAACGCTTCTGACCAAGTGGGGGATGAGCAGCCCGACGAATCCGATGATCCCCGTGATCGATACGCAGATCGCCGCCATAAGGCTGGCGCATACCAGCAGCAGCGGTGAGAGCTTCCGGACATCCACCCCCAGGGACGCGGCCGGGCGCGTGCCCAGCGACATCAGGTTCAGGTCCCGGGCGAAAAAAAAGCTCACGGCGGTGCCGATGATCATCACGGCGCCGGTAAAGGCCGCGTCCGTCCAGGTGCGGGCCGCAAGGCTTCCCATGAGCCAGAAGATGAGCACGGAAACCCGTTCATCCGCCATATACTTGAAAAAGCTGATTCCGGCGGACAGTATGGCTGCAACGATGATTCCGGACAATATCAAGTTGTTGGAGGAAAATCCGCCGGCGGAAGATGCCAGATACATGACCACCCCGAGGGTTATCACCGCGCCCGCGAATGCGAAAAGCGGAACCGAGAAGACGCCCAGCATGGTGATGTTGAGCAGCAGGGCGAGGCTCGCCCCGAACGCCGCGCCCGACGAGACGCCCAGGGTGTAGGGATCGGCCAGGGGGTTGAGCAGGATTCCCTGGAAGACCGCGCCGGCCACGGCCAGCGACCCGCCCACGGCAACAGCTGTAAGGATCCGGGGCAGTCTCACTTCCAGGATCACGGCCCGGGCCGCCGGTTCGATGTCCGCGGCAAGCTCCTGCGCACCGAAAACGGCGGACACGACGATCCGCACGACCCCGCCGTAGCCCACTTCGATATAGCCCATGCCGGCGGCCGCGGCCATGGAGACCAGGAGCAGCGCGCCCATCACCGCCAGCTGCGGCCACAGGGGCCGATGCCTGAGCGACCGGAGAAAGGGTTGGCGGTTATTTATGGTACCGGATCCAGCGGTCATAATAATTTTACGCTTTTCCTTCGCCACCTTCTGACGACTTCATAATAGTCTGATATTTAATGGCTTTGCAAAAGTTCAGGATCAAGGTCTGCGCAATTTTGAAGAATGCAGTGTGCCCGGCGTACGTGTATGTTTACAAGGCGTAAGCCGCAAATTCCGGGAAACGCGCGTAACGCAGATACTTGACTTTTACGAAGCCGTCAGATTTACGCACAAAAAAAAGCCCTCCACAAACCGTGTATGGTTCATAGAGGGCTGCACCCAGTTTCCTTGACCCTTTTATGTATGTCGTCGCGGCGGGCGTTTCCACGCGCCCGTCCTCGTCGTATTCGTTCAAGGCAGGTCTTCTGGCTTCCGGATCATTCTACTTTCCGCGCCTTCCCACCGGCTTCGGACCGGCAGTGGCGGTATCGGCGGATTTCGTTCCCGGTTACAGCGGCGGGACCGCTCCCGATTTGAACGGGATTCCCTTTCCCGGCGGCAGGCATCCTTTACGGATCCGGCAGCCGGGGTGTCCGATGCGGACACCTCAAACGATTCCCTGTTTTTATATCGTATCGCCTGAAATTGTCAAGCGCGGACTTTTACCGGTGCGTCCATGCCTCATTGCTTTGCCAGAAAAGCCATCACGTTTTCGTTGAATTCGCGGGCGGCCTCGATGTTGCTCAGATGATACGCCCGGGGCAGTTCGATCATTACGGAATCCCGGATGACACTTTGAATCTGCGAAGACATTTCCACCGGTGTTCCGGGATCGTTTTCGCCGACCAGGATCAGTGTCGGCATGGAAAGCCCCTTCAGTTGTTCCATAACGTCGAAATTGGCGATCGCCCGGCAGCATCCCGAATACCCGGCAACGGGCGTCTGCAGGATGATATTTTTGATTTTCTGGGTCGTTTCCGGATTGTTTTTCTGAAACGAAGGGCTCAGCCACCGCTCCATCGTGCCGTCGGCCAGCGCGGGCATGCCGTTTTCCCGTGCCACGGCGATTCGCTCTTCCCAGACGGGGCGCGCTTCTTCGGGAATCCTGCACGCCGTATCGCAAAGTATCAGGCTGGACACTTTTTCCGGGTGCATCAGGGCAAGCTGCTGCCCGATCATTCCGCCCAGGCTGATACCCATGAAGTGCGCGCTTTCGATTTCCAGGACATCAAGCAGGGCGGCCGCGTCGGATGCCAGCATTTCCATGCTGTAGTCTTCATCCGGGGCATCGCTGCCGCCGTGGCCGCGCAGATCGTAGCGCAGTACCCGGTATTTTCCTTCAAGGGCATTCATCTGCGGCGCCCAGATCGCCATGCTTCCGGAAAGGCAGTGGCTTAAAACAACAACGGGCGCGGACTCCGGGCCGGTCAGATCGTAACGGATTGTTATATCTCCTGCTTCAACCTGCATAGAAGCCTCCTTTG
>Ga0207421_10004381_pt1 | contig 16262 bp, 14 predicted proteins | sample SodLakKL_010_SED_4_FD_187542 | JGI IMG/M metagenome (GOLD analysis project Ga0207421, IMG submission 187542) | Alkaline sediment microbial communities from Lake Tanatar, Kulunda Steppe, Russia - 8KL_010_SED (SPAdes) (version 2) | ecosystem: Environmental > Aquatic > Non-marine Saline and... | reverse complement strand
CAGTCGGAGCCCACGACCGGCCGGCCCCTCGTTGGGTACCGACGGCTCCTCGTGCATCTGTCGTCCGATGCCGTGGCCACCCCAGCCCTCCGGGATGCCGTAGCCGTGCCCCCGTCCGATGGCACCGATGGCCGCAGCGATATCGCCCATGCGGTTGCCGGGTACGGCCGCGGCGATGCCGGCGTGCAGCGCCTCCTCGGTGTGCGCGATCAGGGCCAGGTCGGCCGGCGCCGCCTCCCCCACCACGAACGAGATCGCCGCATCCCCCACCCAGCCGTCGAGCACGGCCCCGAGGTCGATGCTGACCAGATCCCCGTCGGCGAGCGCCTGCCCGGTCGGGAAGCCGTGGACGACCACATCGTTGACCGATGCGCAGATCACCCCGGGGAACGGGCTCGGTGCGAAGTGGGGGTGGTAGCCGAGGAACGCCGAGGTGGCACCATGCTCGGCGAGCACCTCGCGGGCGACCGCGTCCAGTTCGGCCAGGGTGGTCCCCACGGTGGCGGTCTCGCGCATCCTGACGTGGGCGCGACCCACGACCGCACCGGCGGCGCGCATCGCCTCGATCTCGGTGGGGCTCTTCCTTACGATCACACGACTTCCTCAGGACGTCACGGCTCGGTCGCCGAGCACGCTACCGGGCGTCGGTCACACCGGTCGTCTACGGCAGCCGACTGAACCGCACCCCGACGTGCGCGCCCGCGCGTCGGTTGACCGCGATGAGCACGGGAGTCAGCGCTTCGAGGCTGCCCGCCAGACGCAGGGGCCCCGCCAGCACCGCGCGACAGCCGTCGATCCGGTCCGCGAGCGCCGCCACCGCCGCACAGGCCGCGTCGTCGTCGCCGACGATCGGTACGTCGTCGTCCATCGGCCGCTCGACGACCGCGAGCTCCCGGCTCGACACGGTGTGGAAGGCCCCCACGACCCGCGCCCGGGGCAGCGCCGCTGCCACGGAGCCAGCCACCGAGGTCCCGGCCGTCGGTGCCGGCAACGGTCCCCGATCATCGAACGTCAGCGGGTTCACCGCACATATCAGGATGTGTCCGTCCATCAGGTCCTGCAACGACGCGAGCGCCGCATCCAGACCCTCGAGCGGTACGGCGAGCAGCAACAGCCGCTCCGCCACGGCCACGGCGCGGTTGGTGGCCCCGGTGATCTCCCCGGCCCCCGGCCGGCCCTGCAGCTGGTCACCGAGCGCCGTGGCACGGTCCTTGGCCCGCGCCTCGTCGCGGGACCCGAGCCGGACGTCGATGCCCGCCATCGACCACCGCACCGCGAGACCCCGCCCCAGCGCACCCGTCCCGCCGATGATGCCGACGCTTCCTGGTCGCTCGACCTCTCCCGCCGGTCCGGGGGTCGGCTGCGGATCCACCATGTCGGGTCCTCCTGCTGGGCATCTGCCGATATCGCCGCGATCCGGTGACACCCTGCCACATCAGCGACCGTTTCGGGCGGCGGGGCGCCGCCGAAACCGGGTGGACACCGCGACCGCGGATACACTCACCGCCAGCATCCGTTACGTCGGAGATGCGTAGTCGATGCCCGTAGGACGCCCCTGGCAGCTGCCGGAGGCGGGACCGAGGCGGAGGTCGATGGTGGCACACGCGCCCGACGACCGATTGCGATGGCACCGCATGACCATCGGTGGCCGGGCGGTGATGTACGGCGACGCAGGCGACGGGCCCCCGGTGGTCTTCCTGCACGGCTGGGGACTCTCCGCCCGTTCCTATGCGAAGGCGCTACCGCTGATCGCGGCCACGGGTTCGCGCGTGATCGCACCCGCTCTGCCCGGCTTCGGCCGAAGCGACGCACTGGAGGGCGAGTACACCTTCGAGAAGCTCGTGGCGTGGCTCCTCGAACTGCTCGACACCCTGGATCTACGGGAGCCTGCGGCCTTCATCGGGCATTCGTTCGGCGGGGCCGTCGCCACCGCGACCGCCTGGGAACACCCCGACCGGGTGCGATCGCTGGTGCTGGTCAACTCCATCGGTGGTTCGGTGTGGAAGAACGGCCGACGTGGGGAACGACTCCTCGCCGACCGACCGTTGTGGGACTGGGGGCTGCGCCTACCGGGCGAGTTCGGTGGCCGGGATTACCGCAAGGTGCTGCCGGTGGTGGTCCGCGACCTGGTCGGCAATGCCCTGTCCAATCCGCGGGCGCTGCGCCGCGCCGCGGATCTGGCGCGGAACGCCGACCTGCGCGACGAACTGGCGACCCTCGCCGAACGTGGCCTGCCGGTGTCGATCCTCTGGGGTTCGGAGGACAACGTGGTCCCGGAGGCCACCTTCCTCGCCATGTGCGATGCCGCCGGGGCCCCCGGTGACATCATCGAGAACGCGGGCCACTCGTGGCTGCTGGCCGACCCGGAGGGCTTCGGCGAGCTCGTGACCAACTCGCTCGCCGTCCAGCGCACCCTGACCGAGCGCACCGTCGACGCTCGCCGCGGACCCGACCGTGGGGCGGCCTCGGGTCCGATCGACGACGAGCCCGAGGATCCCGGGGTCGAGGCCACCGCCTGACCCGACGTGCCGATCGGGATCGCCGTTTCGGGCTCAGAGCACGTCGTCGAGGTCCTCGAGGCCGAGTTCCACCGCTCGGCGGCGGTGGGCGGACAGCACCTCGATGGCCAGCCGTTTGACCCGCTGCTCGGCGTTGGCGTCCTCCGGGGTGTCCGCGGCGAGCAGCACCTTCAACGCATCGGTGTCGCTGACCACGCCCTGATAGCTCGTGAGCGCCCGGCCGAGCAGGTCCGCGGTCAGGGACCGGGCGCGTTCCCGGTGTTCATCGTCGACCAACTGTGCGGCGAGCTGCTCGGTCGCCCCCTGCTCGAACAAGCCACGGTCGGCCAAGGCCGTGGTCACCGCCGCAGCGGCGTCGTCATCGAGCACCGGCGCGATCGCCCGGGCGAAGTCGGAGGCGATCGGCAGCCCCAACGCGAAGAACACCGACGCACCGAACCAGTCGTCGAGTGGTGCCCGGTCGAAGTAGGCGTCGAAGAAGGGCTTCTGCCGATCCATCACCGCGGTGGCGAGCTGGGTCCGCGTCGCGAGGTGATCCCGAAGCCGCACGTAGGCCTCGTGTTCGTGCCGGGCGACCCCGGCCACGGTGTCAGCGGTGCGGGCATCCGGCGCCAGGCCGATCAACCGGGCCGTGGCCTCGAACGAACGCAACTGACCGTAGGCGAGCGCTCCCAGCAGCTCGACCGTCGCGAGCTCGATCTCCTCGGACACGTGTGGCCTCGATTCGGCGTCGGTGGAACGGACGGATCAGGTGGCCCGGCGCGGACGCCAGCCCAGACGTTCGGAGATCTCGCGTGCCGAGCGTAGGACCCGCAGCGCGATGGTCTCGGGTTCCGGCAACCGAGCGGTCGGTGCCACGATGCCGACCGCGGCGACCGCCTTGCCGGTGTGGTCGAAGACCGGGGCGGCGACCCCCGAGGCGCCCGGCTCGAGCTCGTCCCGGGTGTAGGCCACGCCACGTTGGCGTACCGACTGCAGCTCGGGGTTGCGGGCCCCCTCGGGGAGGAAGGCCAGCAACGCCTTGCCGTGTGCGGCGACCCCCAGCTCGTGGCGGAACCCCACCCGGTAGTTGACCTGGACGAACCGGTCACCCGGCTCGATCACCTCGACGACGACGAGATCGTCGCGGTCGCGCACCGCGAGGCACGAGGTCTCGTTGGTGTCGTCCGACAGCGACCGCAACGGTGGACCCGCCAGGCGGCGCACCTCGAGTCCCTGGGCCGCGCGGACACCGAGCTCGAGCATGGACAGCCCGAGGCGATACTTGCGCGTCTCGCTGTCTCGGGTCACGAACCCCTCGCTGACCAACGTGTCGAGCAGGCGGTAGAGCACCGCCCGGTCGAGTCCCGTCGACTCCGCCAACCCGGACACGGTCGCACCGTCCCCGTGCTCGCCAAGGGCGTTGAGTAGGGACAGTCCACGCGCCAAGGTCCGTGATCCGCTGGATCGCCGTCCTCGCTTGCCGTCGTCCTCGTCCGTCACACGGCTCCCTCCTGCCAGGTCCGGTCGATCCGGCACTCTGATCCCCATCTCCCGACCGATCCGGGAGACCGCCTACCGGTCAGCACCGTGGGGGTGCCGACCGATCGGGCCGTTCGTCTGTTTCCACCTGCTCGAACTCGTTCACCTCGTGCACCTCGTGCACCTAGTGCACCTCGTGCACCTCGTGCACCTCGTGCACCTCGTGGTGCGACCCTCTCGTCCAACGCTCCGGGCGATCTCGAGCACCTCTCCGGGTCACCCCGGACAGGCCCGCGATCGGGACCCGGAACGCTGCACCGTGCACCCAGGTGGACGGCTCGATCGTCGGCGCGAGCGCACACCGTGGTGCGGTGGTCGCGTGAGTGTGCTGCGCGGCTCGCGCACGGTCAAGCGGCGCCGGGTCCGGTCGGACAAGTGGCCGGGCTCACATGACCGACGACGCGGGTCGATGACGCGGTCACTCGGCCCGCCCCTTAGCTCCCGCGACGCAACCTCGCGGGCGAGGTGCGGGCCGTCGCTACCATCTGCGACCAGCATCGCCGCACACCCGCGCGACGAGGTCGAGAATCGACCCGTGCCGTACCCGAGGAGCCCCTGTGGCTGACGAGATCGAGAAGCTGGTCGGCGGTTCGCGCCGGGCCTTCGACACCCTGTTCGACTCGCGGATCCTGTTCCTGAAGGGCCCGCTCGAGGACGACATCGCGGACAACCTCGTTGCGCAGCTGCTGGCGCTCGATGCCGCCGGCGACGAGGACATCACGCTCTACATCAACTCCCCCGGCGGGATCATCACCGGGATGTTCGCCATCTACGACTCGATGAAACTGCTGCGCAGCACCGTCAACGTGCGCTGCATCGGCCTGGCGGCCTCGGCCGGTGCGTTCCTGCTCGCCACGGGGACCGGTCGGCGTTCGGCGACGGAGAACGCCCGCATCATGATCCACCAGCCCCTCGGAGGCGCACGCGGTACCGCCAAGGACATCGAGATCCAGGCCAAGAACATCGTCTGGATCCGCGAGCGCATCAACGAGATCCTCGCGGAACGCACCGGTCAGACCCTGGAGACGATCCAGAAGGACACCGACCGCGACTACTGGATGACTGCCGCCGAAGCACTCGACTACGGCATCATCGACGAGGTCATCGAGCCGGGTCGCGGCGCCGAGTCCTCCACCTGATCCGGCCTGGGTCATCAGGGGTCGAACCCCCTGGCAGACACGACGATGCCCCGCCGACCGGCGGGGCATCGTCATGTCGAGCTAGCGTTCCCACCGGTCGGTCATCCAGCGGGATGAGCGGAACACCGGAACGAGACGCCAAGGGGCCACGATGAGCGAGCCGCGCGGGATGCTGAGCCACGAAGCGTTGTCGGACGCGGTCGCCGACGAGTCGATCGACACGGTCATCGTCGGCTTCACCGATCATTACGGTCGACAGATGGGCAAGCGCATCGACGCGGGCTTCTTCCTCGACGAGGTGGCATCGGCCGGCACGCACGCCTGCGACTACCTGCTGACCGTGGACATGGAGATGGAGCCCGTCGAGGGCTACGACTACGCCAACTGGCAGCTCGGCTACGGCGACTTCCACCTGGTGCCGGATCTGGCCACGTTGCGCGTCGCGAGCTGGCTCGATCGGACCGCTTCGGTCGTCTGCGACGTGCTCGACCCGCGCACCCACGAGCTGGTCGCGGTGGCACCCCGCTCGGTGCTGCGCCGCCAGCTGCAGATGGCCGACGATCTCGGCTACCGGGTCATGGCCGCCTCCGAACTCGAGTACTTCCTGTTCGATGGCACCTATGCGGCGGCGGAGGCCAGCGGGTTCGAGGGGCTCGATCCCGCCGGTTGGTACATCGAGGACTACCACCTGCTCCAGGGCACCAAGGACGAGGCGTACCACGGCGCCCTGCGACGCGAACTGACGCGCTCCGGCATCCCGGTCGAGAGCACCAAGGGCGAGGCGGGACGCGGCCAACACGAGATCAACGTGCGCTACACCGACGCGCTGACGATGGCCGACCGGCACACCACGATCAAGCAGTGCGCCAAGGACCTGGCCGTGGCCCAGGGACGGGCCGTGACCTTCATGGCCAAGCCGCACGACACCGACGTCGGATCCTCCTGCCACATCCACCTCAGCCTGTGGACCGGGGAGGACAACGCCTTCGCCGGCCGGCACGCACTCGGCCCCATCGAGGCCAGCGACGCGTTCCGCTGGTTCCTCGGCGGATGGATGGCACACCTGCCCGACACGATGGTGCTCTACGCCCCGACCATCAACGCCTACAAGCGCTACCAGGACCAGTCCTGGGCGCCGACACGGATCGCCTGGAGCCACGACAACCGCACCGCGGGGTTCCGGGTCGTCGGCGAGGGCCCGTCGCTGCGCATCGAGTGCCGGATCCCGGGGGCCGACGTCAACCCCTATCTGGCCTACGCGGCCGCCCTCGCCGCCGGCCTCGACGGCATCCGCAACCGGATCGAACCGCCGGATCGTTTCGAGGGCGACGTCTACACCGCACCGGATCTGGCGCACGTCCCGAGCACCCTTCGGGACGCGACCGACCGCTTCGCGGCGTCGGACTTCGTACGCGATGCTCTGGGCACCGAGGTGCAGACGCACTACGCCCATTTCCTGCGGATCGAACAGCACGCCTACGACCGCGCCGTCACCGACTGGGAACGTCGCCGCTACTTCGAACGCATCTGAGTCTCCGGCACCCTCGGTCCCCGCTCCGTGGTGCCCTCACCTCACCAGGACCGCCTCATGAGTACCCGTCTGGAAGGCAAGGTCGCCCTGATCACCGGTGCGGCCAACGGCATCGGACTGGCGAGCGCGCTGCGTTTCGCGGCCGAAGGCGCCACGGTCGCCTGTGTGGACCTCGACGCGGACGGCGCGGCGCGCGCCGCCGCGGCCGCGGAGGACGTCGGCGTCCGCGCCCTGGCGATCACCGCCGACGTCTCCAGCGCCGACGACACCCACCGCATGGTCGCGCAGACCGAGGCCGCCTTCGGGCGCCTCGACGTGCTGTTCAACAACGCCGGCATCATGCACCCCGACGACGGTGACGCCATCGGCACCGACGAGTCCATCTGGGACCTCACGATGGACGTCAACGCCAAAGGCGTCTACCTCGGGTGCAAGGCCGGTATCCCGGCCCTGCGCCGGGCCGGCGGGGGCGCGATCATCAACACGGCATCGTTCGTCGCGCTCATGGGTGCGGCGACACCCCAGTTGGCCTACACCGCGTCGAAAGGCGCGGTGCTCGCCCTGACCCGCGAGTTGGCGGTCATCCATGCACGTGAGGGCATCCGCGCCAACGCGCTGTGCCCCGGTCCCTTGCGAACGGAGTTGTTGATGTCGTACCTCGACACCGAACAGAAACGCGAACGCCGGCTCGTGCACGTGCCGATGGGCCGCTTCGGCGAGGCCGCGGAGATGGCCGACGCCGCGCTCTTCCTCGCCTGCGAGGAATCCAGCTACGTCACCGGAGCGACCTTCACCGTCGACGGCGGGCTCACCTCCGCGTACGTGACCCCCGCATGAGCACGGTCGAACTGCTCCACATCGGCGGTGAGCGGATCGCGGCCGCCGAGGGTGCCACGGACATCAGCTACGACCCGTCCACCGGCAAGCCGATCGCCACGGTGTCCCGAGCCGGCATCGAGGACGTCGACCGGGCGGTGCGTGCCGCCGATGCCGCGTTCCGCACCGGCGACTGGGCCCGCCACTCCCCCCGGGAACGCGGCCGGGTACTGCGGCGCCTGGCCGAACTGGTGCGCACCAACCTCGATGCGCTGGCCCGGCTGGAATCCCGCGATGCCGGCAAGCCCATCGCCGCCGCGCGTGGCGAGATCGACGGCGTGGCGACCACGTTCGAGTTCTACGCCGGCGCCGCCGACAAGGTCCATGGCCAGACCATCCCCGGCTCGGGCGACGGGACGCTGCTGACCTTCCGCGAGCCGCTGGGGGTGTGCGTCGCGATCGTGCCGTGGAACTTCCCGTTGACCATCACCGCCTGGAAACTCGCACCGGCCCTGGCGATGGGCAACACCGTGGTGGTGAAGCCGGCCGAACTGACCCCGCTGACGGCGTTGGTGCTCGCCGACCTGGCCATCGAGGCGGGTCTGCCGCCGGGGGTGCTGAACGTGCTCCCGGGTCCGGGCGAGATCGTCGGGGACGCGCTCGTGCGCCATGCCTCGACCCGGAAGGTCTCGTTCACCGGCTCGACCGCCGTGGGCACGCAGGTGATGCAGGCCGCGGCGGAGTCGATCACGCGCGTCTCGCTGGAGCTCGGGGGGAAGTCGGCCAACCTGGTGTTCGCCGATACCGACCTCGACGCCTGCATCGAGTCGAGCGTGTTCAGCGTGTTCGACAACGCCGGTCAGGACTGTTGCGCGCGGAGCCGGATCCTGGTCGAACGAGCGGTGCACGACGAGTTCGTGGCCCGGTTCACCGACCGGGTGCAGGCCTTGCGGCTCGGGCCGACCGACGACGAGGCCACGGAAGTGGGCCCGTTGATCTCCCCGGAACAGCGCCGGTCGGTCGAGGCCTACCTCGACATCGGCGACGCCGAGGGACGACGGCTGATCGGCGGTGAGCGCCCCACCGGCCCCCTGGCCGGCGGCAGCTACCTCACCCCCGCCGTCTACGTCGACGTGGACCCCGACGGGCGACTGTGGCGCGACGAGGTGTTCGGCCCCGTGGTCGCGATCCAGGCCTTCGACACCGAGCACGGGGCGATCCGGATGGCCAACGACTCGGTGTACGGCCTGTCGGGATCGATCTGGACCCGTGATATCGGGCGCGCCCTGCGGGTCGCACGGGCGGTCGAGACCGGCATGCTGTCGATCAACACCTCGTCGTCGGTCCACATCGAGGCACCGTTCGGCGGCATGAAGGCCAGCGGCATCGGCCGCGAGCAGGGCATGGCCGCCCTCGACCACTACGCGGAGTACAAGACCGTGTACATCGCGAGGGACTGATCGTGACGATGCCGGAGCTCGATGACCGGAGCGACCCGGCGCGTGCCCGGTCCGTGGCGCTGCTCGAATGCGACCACGTGGACCCCGACCTGCGCCACATCGCCGATGACTACGCCGACATGTTCGCCCGCCTGTTCACCGAGTATGCACCGGAGGTCACGCTCGACCGTGTCGATGTGGTCGGTGGCGCTCCCCTGCCGGAGCTCGGCGCACACGACGGGCTCCTGATCACCGGCTCACGTCAGTCGGTCGGCGACGACCTCCCATGGATCCGCGACCTCGCCGGCTTGCTCGTGCGCGCGCACGAGCAGGATCTTCCCGTCGTGGGGGTCTGCTTCGGCCACCAGCTCATCGCGCACGCGCTCGGGGGTCGCGTCGACCGCGCGCCCGTCGGCTGGGGGGTCGGTGTCCATCACGCCACCGTCACCGCACCGCGGGCCTGGATGACTCCCGCCCGTTCCGGGTTCGACCTGCTGGTCAGCCATCAGGATCAGGTCACGGCGATCCCGAACGGGGCCACGGTGCTGGCCACCAGCGACCACGCTCCGGTCGCCGCGTTCGAGATGGGCTCGCTGGTCGGCTTCCAGGGCCATCCGGAGTTCGTCGTCGACTACGCCGAGGCGCTCATGGCCCGCCGGATCGAACGCATCGGGGCCGAGCCGATCGAGCGTGCCCGTGGGACCCTGGGACGCCCGACCGACCACGCGACGGTGACGCGTTGGATCGGGAGCTTCCTGGCCGGCACCCGGGACGTCGCCGGCGCGCTCCGGGGGGACTGAACGTGCCTCAGGGCGGTTCCCACCACACCGCCAGCACCTCCCGGGAGGTCGGGGGTGGCACCCGTTCCAGGGCGAGCGCGATGCGCGGGTCGTCGTCCCGGTCCAGGCACAGCCGACGCCGGACCGAGGCGATCAGGTCGTCACGATCGCCGGAGCTGCCCCACCGTGTGGTGTCCCGGTAGCGTTCGACGGTCGGACGTACCCCGGTGGCGCGGATGACGTCGAGCGCGTCGTCCCCGGTCGGCCGGGACGGACGCGACAGCCCGTGCAGCTGCTCGAAGTACGGCGTGAGCCAGGACATGGGATGCGCCTGCGGGACCACCATCACCACGCGACGACGCGCATGCGCTGTCAACGCCCGGACGAACCCCTCCAGCCGTGGCACGTCGTAGACCACATCGTGGCAGACCACCACGTCGGCCGAGGGTGCCTCGACGTCGGGCCATCGACCCGCGATCGTCTCGACCCGCCGTAGCGGTGCCTGGGTGGCGGCCGAGAAGAGTTCCAGCATGCGGGGGTCGATGTCGACCCCGATCACGCGGCGGCCCCGAGCACCGAGGGCCACCGTCGCGGCACCGGCACCGCACGCGACGTCCAACAGCGAGCCGAAGCGTGGCAGCGCCGCGCGGGCGGCGCGATCGGCCGGTGACGAGCGATCACCGGCCTGTTCGTTGCGGTCCCGGAAGCGCTCCGGGTCGTGGCCGAAGGGCGAACGTGGCGCCGCATCGACCAGTTCGCTCGGCAACGCCCACGAGGCCAGGCACGAAGCCCACCGCGCCGCGGCGTCGGTCATGGCTGCTCCCGATCGGTGGGCGTCGGATCCTCGCCGCACCCGATCGCGGCCGCGACCCGTGCCTCGGACTGGGAGGTGACCGCGGCCACCAGCGGCACGCGGGGTCGCCGGTCGAGCTGCGGACACCGGGAGACCGCGCGATCCGCTCGTCGGACCCGGTCGCGAACCCCCTCCGCATCCGGCTCGTCGACCCACCAGGGAACACCCCGTTCACCGAGCGCGACCTTCGCGTCGTGCACCCGGTCGCGTGCCGCCCGCTCGGCGAGCTGGTCCGCGGCATCCCGCACGGCCCGACGGGCGGACATCAGCTCATCGACCAGCGCCTGGCGGGCATCCTCCGGTATCCGGGGATCGCTCACGCGCCACCGTCGGCCGCCGATGACCCGATGGGTCTCGACGTCGGCTGGCACACCGCTGCGGTCCGGATCGTCCATGGCCGGCACGCTACGCCGTCCCGGGCCCGTGGGCACATCCGCTCGGACTACGCTCGGCCGCCGTCCACCGAAGGGGTCGGTGCGTGCCGGAACCGCACGAGGAACTGGCCCGTCGGCTGGGCACCCGCGACGCGGTGATCGTCGGTCTCGGGGCCATGATCGGTGCCGGCGTCTTCGCGGCCCCCGGTCCCGCCGCCGCTGCCGCCGGCACGTGGCTGCTGCTCGGGCTGGCCATCGCCTCGGTGGTCGCCTACGCCAACGCGACGTCCTCCGCCCAGCTCGCCGCCCGCTACCCGCAGGCCGGGGGCACCTACGTCTATGCGCGCGAACGGCTGGGTGACTACTGGGGCTTCCTCGCCGGATGGGGTTTCGTGGTCGGCAAGACCGCCAGCCTCTCCGCCATGGCGCTGACCTTCGGCGCGTACGTCCACCCGCCGCTCGCTCGGCCACTGGGCATCGCGGCGGTGGTCGTGATGACGGCGGTGAACTACCGGGGGGTGGAGAAGACCGCCCGCCTGACGCGGGCCATCGTCGGGGTCGTGCTGGCCGCGCTCGTCGTGGTCGTGATGGCCTCGCTCCTCGGCGACGGCGCGTCGGTGGGCAACCTCCGCGGGGTCTCCCCCGGTGGCCCGTGGGGGGTGCTGCAGTCCGCCGGGCTGCTGTTCTTCGCCTTCGCCGGTTACGCGAGGCTCGCCACCTTGGGTGAGGAGGTTCGCGACCCGACCACCACCATCCCCAAGGCCATACCCATCGCCCTCGGACTGGTGGTCGGCATCTACGCGGTGGTGCTCGTCAGCGTGCTGTACGCCATCGGTCCCGAGCAGTTGGCCCGGGAGCCGGCACCACTCGTCGCCGCGGTCGAGGCGAGCGGGCTGTCCGCCTTGACACCCGCGGTGCAGGTGGGTGCGGCGGTGGCCGCTGCCGGCGTGCTGCTGTCGCTGCTCGCCGGGATCAGCCGCACCGCGCTGTCCATGGCCCGCCGGCGGGAGTTGCCGCCCTGGCTGGATGCGGTCCATCCGACCTACCGCACCCCCTACCGGGCCGAGGTCGCCGCCGGCGCGCTGGTGTGCGTGATCGTGCTGGTTGCCGACCTCCGTGACGCGATCGGGTTCAGCTCGTTCGCCGTGCTCACCTACTACGCGCTGGCCAACGCCTCCGCCTGGACGTTGACCGGCGACGAGCGCCGGTGGCCCCGCTGGCTCGCCGGCCTGGGCGTCGCGCTGTGCATCCTGCTCGCGTTCACGCTGCCGGCCGTGGCCGTGATCGGCGGGCTGGCCCTGCTGGTCCTCGGCTCGTTGCTGTGGCTCGTCATGCGCCGCCGGCGCTGATCGCGACGGACCGCCGCGTTCCGGATACGTCAGGTGGACCCGGCACCCCGACCCGGTATCCGTGCCCTCATCAGTCGGCCCGTGTATCGGTTCGACGTTGGCCCCGCCCTCGTTGGACGCGCCGGTGGAGTCCGTGGCTTGTCCTTCGCAGCGAACGAGGCCGAACGGACCTCCAAGAGCCGGCAATGCTCGCCATCCACGATGAAGTGGGTCGCGTGCTCGATGGCCCTCCGTGGCCAGGCGCAGAGGCGGGTGCACCAGCAGGGAGGCGGGGATGCGCCTGGCACGGCCCTGTTCACGACGAGGCTGCAGGTGGGCCTGTACCGGATGCGATCAGGTTCGCGAACAGCCGGCCCACCGGTCACGGCATGGGCCCACGCCCCGCGGCACGCTCGGGCGAGGCGTCTCGATGACACTCCAGACGCTAGAGGATCGCACAGGACAGTGGCTGGGCCACCGCCACGGCGTGACGGGAGGCAGCGGTGAACGAACACGTCCACCCTTCCCGTGTGCCGAGGGGCGCGCCGCCGGTGGCCGGTAGCGACCGAGCGACGGTCCGCAACGATCCGGCCGCTCTGCGCGGCGAGGTGGACGTCCGCGATCTTGCGCTGATGACCTACCTCGTGCCCGCCGGACAACGACAACCACACTCGGTGCTCGTGGCTCCCGGCACACGGTTCCAACTCCTGGCCCCCATCCCGGCCCCGCGACCATGAGTGATCGACGGTCGGTTCCCCGCGAAAGACCGGTGCCACCGACCACCGGGCGGCCTCATCCCACCGGCGACCTGATGACATCGGTCCCTTTAGCCCGCTGGAGGAAGCGCCCGGGGCGGTCGGCGCTGGGAGCGGCGCTGTTCGCAGGGAGAGGGCGAGGTTCACCGCCCCGGGCCGTTCCAAGGATGCCCCGCACACCAGCACCTACCCGCACCACTCCGCCCGGTTCACCGGTGACCTCACCCACCGGACACCCAGCAACCGATCGACGGCCGGGTTCGGTGACCCCACATCAGCCCGAGCGACGCGCCGCCCGAAGCGATGGTGGACGGCCGTGACCCTCCCGCCGGTCGACGACCTCATCACCCACCACCACTGGACCGTCAACGCCCTGGACATGCACCTCGTCGAGGCGGGTGAGGGACCGCTGGTGGTGTTGCTGCACGGCTTCCCGGACCTCTGGTATTCGTGGCGACGCCAGATCCCCGCCCTGGCAGCGGCCGGCTTCCGTGTCCTGGCTCCGGATCTTCGGGGCTACGCCGACACCGAGGCGCCCCGCGGGGTCGCGGCGTACCGGCTCGAACACCTCGTGGCGGACGTGGTCGATCTGGTCACCGTCGCCGGTGAGCAGCGCGCCCACCTCATCGGCCACGACTGGGGCGGCATCGTCGCCTGGACCGCAGCCGCAACCCACCCGGAGCGTTTCGACCGCCTCGCGGTGTGCAACATCCCCCACCCCCGCGCGTTCCGGCGCGCGTTCCGCCACCCTCGCCAGCTGGTACGGAGTTGGTACATCTACGCCTTCCAGGTCCCGATCGCCCCGGTACTCGCCCTCCGGGCACACGACGGTCGGTTGTTGCGGCAGGTGCTACGCGCGGGGGCGACGCGGAGCGATTCGTTCTCCGACGCCGACCTCGACCGCTACACCGACGCGCTCCTTGGCCGCGGGGACCTGACCGGGCCCCTCAACTACTACCGCGCCGTGGGCCGCACACCGCCGCGGTGGCCGTTCGCATCGCACGAGCCCGGAGCCCCACACCCGCTCGCGGTGCTGCAACCGGTCCTCGTGCAATGGGGCGAACGCGACCACGCGCTGATCCCGCAGCTCGCCGAGCCACCCCGGGATCTCGTTCCCGATGCGACGACCATCCGCTACCCCGGGGCCGGCCACTGGGTCCACCTCGACGAGGCGGACGCGGTCAACACCCAACTCCTCCGGTTCCTCGCAGACTGAAGCTCCACACGCAACAGCCCACTCGGTCACCGTCCGCGGCCGCGCGATGGCGGCGCTGCTGGTGACGCGGGCGTCTCACGGATCGTCACGGTCTCCACGAGACCCCTCTGAACCTCCCGCTCGGTCAACCGCAGCTCGTCCCATCCGTACTCGGAATACAGCTCGGTCTGGTCGGCGAAGTGTGGCGAGGTCGGGTTCGTGGACTGCGAGTAGGTCAGTACGCCCTCGCTGCGGACACCCTCGTCCGTGAACTCGACCGACATGACCCAGCTCGCCCCCGCAGCCACCTCGGTGTAGCCCGTACCGGTGGTCAGGCCGACCGGTGCGACGATGTTGAACACGCCCGGGTCCGGAGCGCCGTGGATCGGGATCCGCTCACCCCGACGCTCGACGAACTGCACCTCACCGAGAGGGGCATCGAGCGGCAGTTCTCGGGTCGCGAGAGTGTCCGCGGCCGCTCGTAGCGAGTCCAGGACACCGTCGTCGTTCGTGTCGAGCTGGCGCGGCGTGTGGACGGGGTCGTCGACGTCGAACGGCTCGGCGAAGCGCAGCCCGTTGTTGTTCAGCCAGAACCGGAAGAGCAGCGCGCCGGGGCTGTCCACGTTCACGCGGCTGTCCCAGCCTTCGAGCGCGTCGCAGACCGGCTCGAGGGTGGCGTCCTCGGCGCCCCGGCACAGGCCGAGCAGGTCGTCCTGCGCCAGTTCGCCGGCGAGGTGGCGGTTGCCATAGAGGGAGGCTTGCACGGTCTCGAGGTCGAACCCGGGGCCACCGAGCCCGTCGGTGCCGGCGAGACGTTCCTCGACCTGTACCAGCCCCAGCCTGGTGCGCAGGCTGCGCTGGGTGCGCTCGTCGCCGAAGATGCGCGAGTAGCCCTCCAGCGGCTGTTCGGGGTTGGTCAGCCAGTGGCTGTCGTTCGACTGGGTGACGTAGTCGTCCCGGAACAGGTGGGGCGAGCTCGACGGACCGAAGATGCCCGGCGAGGAGGCATCGGCATCGGTGTCCCACTCGCACTCCGAGCGCGATGCATCGAGCAGGGGGGTCCGCTGCGTGGTCCAGAGGCCCTGGCCGAGCACCCCCGCGCTGCAGGCTGTCGCCTTGGCCTCGGAGACGTTCGGGATGGAGCCGAGGTCGCCGAACAGGGTCCCGCCCGAGGAGTCCGTGGCCGTCGTGTTGAAGGTCGTCTGCTGATGTTCACCGAGCGCCTCGAAGAGTTCGTCGACGTCGGTCGCCTGCCACATGTCGAGGTACTGGTCGATGAAGCCGAGGCTCTCGACGGTCGAACGGATCGTGTAGGCGTGGCTCGATGTCCAGGGCATCGGCGCGCTGGCGACGACCCGACCGAACTCGGTGCGGTAGAGCGTACGCGTCACGTCCTGAAGGCTCCCGTCGGCCTGTTGGACGGCGATCGTGACCTCCGTGGCCCGCATCGGACGCGACTCGTCGTCGACGAGATAGGAGGTCGGGTCCTTGGGGTCGAGCTCCAACCGGAAGAACCCGAACCGGCGTGCGGTGGACACCGTGTGGGTCCAGGCGACGGCATCGGTGAAGCCGATGGCCACGGCATTGGTCGTGTACAGCCCGACCCCCATGACGTCGAGCTCGCCGGGAATGCGCAGCCGCTTCATGTGGAAGCGCGACGGTCCGCTCCAGGGATAGTGCGGATTGCCGAGCAGCAGGCCGCGGCCGTTCTCGGTAAGTTCGCTGCCGAACGCATAGGCGTTGCTGCCGAGGCCTTCGGGGAAGTCGGGCAGGACCGGCAGGGACGCACTCGCCTCTGCGCCCGCCACCGGCGGCGCTGCCGCCACGATGCCATCGGTCGCGCGGCCGACACCGTAGCGAATTGCCACCCAGACGTTCATGCGGGTCACGTCTTCAAGGGTGATCGGGCCCACCCAGGATGCGTCGGCACAGCGCGCAGGCAGGTGATGGCCATGATCCTCGAGCCAGCGGTTGTAGCCGTCGACGTAGCCCGCGTTCATGGCGACGATCTCG